>Ga0209711_10001512_pt1 | contig 22497 bp, 19 predicted proteins | sample ArcticOcean_MG_C_7_FD_187441 | JGI IMG/M metagenome (GOLD analysis project Ga0209711, IMG submission 187441) | Marine microbial communities from western Arctic Ocean - ArcticOcean_MG_CB11_88 (SPAdes) (version 2) | ecosystem: Environmental > Aquatic > Marine > Oceanic | place: Arctic Ocean...
TACCGATGTTAATGAAACGGAGACGCTTCAATATCTGGTGACCTCTCACTATATTGCTGGAGATGAAATAGATACTAAAGAATTATGTTTAGATGATTTGGAGGCAGGAACTTATGATTTCCATTGGATAGCAATTTGGGAAGATGAAGAGGGTGTTCTTTTTAACTTATTAGAACATTGGGAATCTATTGAAATAACTGGTGTATAATATTTATTCATCATCAGACCAAAAACGTGCTCGCATCCCGTCTTTCCATTTATTCTGTTCTTTTAAAGTAGCAGCCAATATTCTGTGTGACTCATATTTTTCATACTTCTTATTCTGCATATCTTGTCGTTCTGGGGTTTTTTCATGCCACAGACAAAAGTCATACTCTATTGGAAGACTTGACCAGATAGATTTATCATCTATAGGAGATTCATGGATTTTACCCTGCCACCTAACCCCGGCATCTAATCGATATATGCGTGGACATATTTCAATAGGTTCAACAACCCAAGGTGTATCAATTTTATATACCTTCCCAGTATTAAATGAATTGAATAATTTTGGAACATCAATTTTATCGATCTGGTCAGTGTAACAATTAAACCTACATACATTTATTTTATTGACATTCGCTACTCTGATAATCCCTTCTACTTCCAAAACTAAATTAAATGCAGGTAATTCATCAGCATCCAATTGGCAAATCCAATCATATCTATCCAAGGCACGAACTCTATTATCTAATTCGTTTCGCATCTTAGAGTAATCACCATCAAAAGCATACTCACTATGCTCTACTTCTTCCAGTTTTAACCATTCTTTAAGCATCTCAGGACTATTGACATCACACATTACATAGATAGGCTTATCGCATTGACGCAAACGCTCAACTGTTTTGGCAACATAGTCTAACTCATCATAGGCCAAGATAGCCCAAACGAGCATATCACTCCATCCCTTCTAAAGCAGTAGTAAGGCGTTCCAATAACTTAGCCTTCTTTCCACCTACTGGCAGGCCAAGGGCCTTTAGAGCAACCTTAAGGTCAGCAATAGATAAATCATCTAATGAATCAATTCTATTTTTAAGTGCAGCGACCTCATCCTTGAGGGAAGCGTGGAGGGCATCAGATAGGGAGTCACCTTCTTTAAGTGCATCTTGAACATCATCAACAGCATCACCAATAGTTTCTTCTGCTTCAGCGACAACTGCTTCTACCAAATCATCAATTTTATCTTCTAATGAATCTGGGATATCCACACCAGTTAGTTTTTCCAGATCATCAACCAAATCACTAACTTCGTCAGCAATATTATTAACTACATTCTTTCGGTTAGTCTGCCACCAATTGGCAGCATATCCAACAGCAGCACCAACAAGGGCACATACAGCATTCAATACTATGGGGTCCATACAACTGCTTCACTTCTGAACTATATATATCTTCTCACTATAGTTAGATATAGGTGATTGTTTAATAATATACTTATGCCGACAACATCATATTACAATCTTCAAATGTCAGCAACAGGTAAAAACTGTATGTGTGGTAGACCCATAGATAGTTGTAGTGATAACAGTGAGGATTTTTATTGTAGTTTGTATTGTCGTAGATTTGATTCAGAAAAATGGGATAAAGTTCCATTGTCTGATAGCAAACATCATACTAACCACCCATTAAAGTATCCACCGATTCCGCAAAGTTGCGACATGTGCGGCGATATTTTTGATTTGTATTATGGTTCAGTCAGTAAAGGAAATCGTTCTCGCTTTTGTAGCAAAGATTGTTTTTATGAATTAGTTACTTCTACAAGAAATGCAAAAAAGAAATGGATTATGCTTCGCATATTAGATCAAAGAGGGCCACTAACTGGTTCAGAATTAGGTGCTATCATGGATAAATATGATACTAAGGGGAATGGACGGGTTGTTGGTTCTACTATGAGGTATTTTGTTTCTAAAAAATGGGTTACTCGAACTGATGCTGAGTTATCAAATAAACGAGTTTATGAATTGGTCTTTAATGGACCTATTGGGCACATGATACATCCAGAATATACAGCAAGATATAAATAGGTGATTACACACACTATGTTTGCTGCCTTAGTCGGTGAGATGCTTCGCAACTCAGGGGAAAGACTGACTTTCCAGCGGGCTTGGACGCACCGCTGGGGGCAGCACCCTATTATCCTAACTTAAAGTGATTAAGTTTCTTCCAAAAAGCGTCTCCTAAGTCACTAAGACAGGGACTACAATAATTAAATGTTAAATATTCTGTGAATCCATTTTTTCTGGACCCTCTAATAAAACCCATTGGACTAATCTTACTATTCCACTTTGCAGATACTCCACAGATTTCGCAAGTTTTTCCTAATATTTCTTTTGGCATTAAACGTCCCAAAAAAGTATATGCATTACTACTATTTTTATTTATGCCTTCCTTGCGTCATTCTTTACTAAGATCATACCGTAAGTTTAATTTCTTAGGTCCTGCACTCGGATAGGTGCTGAGTCCATTACGGCGCAAAAACATTACTTGGAAATTACCTTTAGAAGTTCTCTTACTGGTTGTCATCCCCGGATTTAATCTTCGCTTAAGAACCCAATCAATTTTACCACTTCGGATACTATCAATACCCATCTTTATTTTATTCATATCTTTGTCCATGTGAATATCATAACGTTCTAACAAATCTTCCAATACTGTGAGTTTCATATTTGCACCAGCAGTTGCTCTTCCAGATGCAGTAGCATCAGCAGCAACCTTTGCATTTCCCAAAAACTTAGTTGCCAATCTTATATTGGTAATCTTGGGTGTCATCATTTCTTTCTTAACTAAATCTATAATTGACTTTTTGTATTTTCCAATTAGATTTTTACCTGTTAGTGTGGATTCAAAAGAATTGAAATCAATCTGCCACCATATGTCTGCATAGTTAGGATCTGAGTTGGTAGCCTTGGCAGCAGGACCTAATTGGGTTGCTTTTCCTTGGACAGCCTCTTGCAGACCATAAATATAACCATAAACAATCAATGAGTTTTCGGATACTGGTGAAAAGTTAGATTCCCATTTTCCAATTGCATTTTTCTTTAGAATCGGATAATATCGCTTACCGAGAGGAGTATCAACAGGGAATCTTTGGTATCTCATTCTTTGAACTGTAGTGTGTAACTCTTTGGAAGCACGAGTAGCACTCATTCCTTTCCCCAGAGGTCGAGGTTGCATCAACATCAACATTTGTTCTTTTAGTTCTTTTGGAGGAAGGACGATACGATACTGTCCACCGGCCAATCTCTTTATATTTATTTTGTTGTCTCCAAAGAACTTTTTAAGTGAACGTGGGGTAGTCCCAACAGCCTTAGATGCAGCACCCAAAGAAGAATTATTATCACGCATCATGGTGTATGCACGACGACACTTTCTAATAGTCACTGGACGCATAGTTTCACCTTCATATATATTGAGTCTACCATCTATTTATACTTCCCTACAAGTCAGGGTTTATTTCAATCATTGGATCTCCATCCAATGACCCCTCTACCAAGAACCCAACCTTAATCAATTCATCAATTTTTTGTAGACTAACTGTGACGCCGTTGTCTTTCAATACCTTAATTATTGATACTTTTGATTCATATTGACCACCATCAGCATACTGCTGAATAGTTTTAATTAGATTCATGTGGTCTGCAGTGACATCATCTAAGTTTATTCCCATAGGGACTAAGTTTTCTATTAATGTGCTCATACTGTGATTAAATAATAATGTAGCCTTGCTAAGATGTGTTAGACTTACAGAAGAATCCCCCTTTAGTCTTGCCAATCCTTTGCATAAGTTTATGTATTGTTGAAACTTTCTGTTTTCTTTGGCAGATCTCCGTAGAAAAACTTCTTTAAAATGTGGGTGGGATTTAACATCTCTGTTATAAATATCTACAATATGTTTACGAACTCCAAGTATATCGGGGTCCATACGACTAACGTATCTTAGATACTCACGATAAAAGGACCTCCATATTTTTAATTTATGTTTAGCATCTTTGGTATCTAAAGTCCCACTCATAGCATCTAAAATCTTGTTTTCTACAAACTCATCTGCACCATCACTTGTAAGGCTCATTTGGCAATACATAAGAGTCATACGACTAATCATCTGGTGAGAATATTCTTTAAACACATCCATCATGGCAATTTTCTTCATGCTTTTACTATATGCTTTATCTGGATTACCCCAAAAACTCATATTTATAATTGCATCACGTTTGACATCTACTTGGCCTTTCTGCATAGTATAATAACCATTAGCAAGCATATTCATTAGTTCACCAAAGACTTCTGTCCCCCATGTTTGAAACTCAGACACAGCAATACGCTCATTATTCATCTTACCAATGAGTCCTAATTCTATTGAATTGAGATCTTCCCCGGACATTGCACCAAACAATCCCGGAATAGTGCACAGTTTGCCTGTTGAGGCCACACCACAAGATACTAACGGTTGTATAACGTTTTCAATCAAGTGGTCTTTGCCTTCACCCATACTGGTTATGACAGCCATGTGAATCATGTCTTGTTTCTTAAAAGGACTCAAGCAGTTCAGCATAACGGCGTGTTTAATACTATCTTCAGCATATACATGTCGCCATAAGGTAGAATCATCAATCATAATCTTCAATGGATCTGTCCCATTTTGATTACATATTTTAAGATATCCATCAAATTGATTATCTGTTAATTGACTACTCTTGCTATTAGTTGAACGCCGAACATCATTGACAACAAACACTTTTTCTTTATTGTGCATGTCATAGCCACCACAAATAGTTATTTGTTCTCCTGACCTCATAGAGTCAGTAAGAAGCATTAGAGTATCTGTAAGTTGTGGATTAGTCATATCATTAAGCATAGTCCCATTATGAGCCATACAAGAAATAGCATATGTTCCGTCTGAAACAACAAACTCAACTGATGATTCTTCAGAACTTGCTCGCTTACCTGTATTCAGTGGACCGTCTTCAATCTTGATTACTACACCACTGCCAACTTCATATTCATGACTTATCTTAGTCTTGTATATTGATTCAACAGAACTGTTTTGGTCAAGAAATTGGTTTACACAGTTCTCGGCATAATTAAATATTGCTTCTGATACCATAGTTCACACCTGTCTATCATTGTTACCAACACCTATTTATCCATTCCTAAAGATCCCGCCCGAGAGGGCCGAGTGGACGCAGAAACCCTCTCAATTACAATGCCAGCCCGAAGACCAACACCTTTTAACCTCAACCAGAAAGGAAGTGGAAACTAATCGAGTAGTGGAACCCATTTAGCCATAGGATGCACCACTTCATGGAGTCCATGATACCGCTCGCTGTCCTAAGACCCAAGTTTCACACGCTAAACCAGAAAGATACACGCCTATGGCCGGAATTGATAGCCTTGCGGCACAAGTGTCCAGCCAACCAATGAAGGTTAGACTCACTCAGTAGATTCTTCAGCAGGAGGTGCTTGGTCCTCGTGGTAATCAGGCAGGTCGTCACGGCTTACAGGGCCACGAGCGATTGCATTGAATGATTTGTAGAAGCGACCCGGATTCTTCTGGGATTCTTCCTTTTGCTTGAGGAAGTCACATAGGATAGGAAGATTGTAGGTTTTCTTGACACCATCTTCAGAAGTTTCTTCGGTAACTACATCGTTTGACTTAACGAATCGGTCCCAGTCTTGGATTTCGAATGATTGAAGATAAATCTTCTCACGACGTCCAGTTTCCATGTTTACCATGCGAACAACAACTGAATCTGCACCTAATGGGCTCATCTGTTGGTTAAAGGAGAGAATTGCATAATTTCGGTAGATTTCACCGAACTCAGGCTTTAGGATGTCATAGGTTGCCCCACGACGACCCACGGTTCTTGCTGGCCGTGTCTCTTCAAGTTCATTCATAAATGCTGCTATTGCTTCTGCGTTATTATTTTCCATTTTTTTCACCTTATTGTTTTTCTGCCCGGAGTCTTGTCGGGGCTAATTTAGAGTGAGTGAGATCACCCATATATACCTTAGTATTAGTATAAACAAACCATATAAACCCCAAGATATAAATAGCGAGCCATTACTAAATATAACTATGGTGAACTACTTATGGTTGGATCCGGTAACTGGAGATACAGCAGTTAGGGCAAACGCCCCACAGGGCTGGGCACATGTATGCTATTATTATACTAATGATTCACCTGCATTAATTATATCTACAATACCCTCAATTAAATATTGGGTGGAAAGCCACCAAAGTAACTCTATTGCACCTTCTGGAATCATAGGTAACAAAATATCACTCACATTACAAGGCACAGAAGAAGTAATTGCATTTTGGGCTGTTAAACTTTTGAACTGTCCTTTAATGGATATCCAAGTAGGAAAGAATCTAATAATGATTAAATATAATGTTGCTAAAAATCCATGCCCACAAAAAGATTGGGTTTTTGTAGATGATAATGCTAATATGCAGACACCACATGGTCCAGTTTCAGTCCCCGGCGACAGCAGTAGTGGCGGTTCAATGAGTCCAATGGGCAATCCACCACCCCAAGGAGGGGGTGGAGGCGGTGGCGGCGGCGGCGGCGGTGGAGGAGGGCAACCTGAACCCGCAGGAGGACCACCAGAAAGTCCATTACCATTCCCAAGCAAAGGAGAAGGTATTCCGGGTTTAACCCCCCCATCAGGCGAAGGCTCTGGAAACGGCTCTGGCGAAGGTGGAGAAGGTGGAGAAGGCTCACAAGGCTCTGGGGAAAGTGGAGAGGGTGGCTCTGGAGGCAGTGGCGAAGGCCAAGGTCAAGGAGAAGGCTCTGGAAGCGGAGAGGGTAGTGGCTCTGGCGAAGGTTCAGGCGAAGGCTCGGGTTCTGGAGAAGGTAGTGGTGAAGGTTCAGGCTCTGGCGAAGGCAGTGGACAGGGTGAAGGCTCTGGAAGCGGTGAAGGTTCAGGCTCTGGCGAAGGACAAGGCGAAGGCCAAGGCACAGGTGGCGAGGGCGGCGAAGGCGGCGAAGGCACAGGTGGAGAAGGAGGACAGGGCGAAGGCTCGGGTTCAGGAGAAGGATCTGGCGAAGGCAGTGGCTCTGGCGAAGGCGAAGGCCAAGGCGAAGGTGGAGAAGGAGGACAAGGAGAACCTACGAGTGGTGGCGAAGGCCAAGGAGGAGAATCTGGAGATAGTCCTGCGCCCAGCGAAACAGGTAATAAGCCAGAAGATAATTCCAAAACCTCTATGCAAGACTTCACAGGCGATCTGCCTAAATCCGAACAAGAGAAACAACAAGACAAGGCTCGTGATGCTGCTAAGGAACAAGCCCAGAAAGACCATGATAAAAAATCTGATGCTCGAACTGATGAATGTGGTGAACTGGCTGATTTGGCTAAAGATGAAGCCAACGATGGTAACATTGATGATGCAATTGAAGCATTAGAAGATTGTTGTAATACAGGTAATCCAAATAATCCTCGTGACAATGGTAATATGGAGTCTGCTAAAGAAAAAGTTAAAGAGGGTATTGATAAATCTGATTTAACAGATGATCAAAAGTCTGCAGCCAATGAAAAAGTAGATGATATGAAGGTAGGCACACAGGCCAGCGAATCCCAACAATCATCAACACAGGCTAAAAATGATGCCAATGAAGCAAACTCACAATCAAGTCAAAACAATCCAGAAGGTGCAAAAGAGGCTATGGATAACGCTATTGATAATCTTAATGATGCTATTGATACTGCAGATAACAGACAGGATTGGGCAGATATAAAAGATGCTGCTGAAGCAGGTAGACAAGCCGCAGAGGTTATGCAAGACAAATTAACTGCTGATGCTATGGATGACGTTTCTAAACAGGCATCCCAAGAACTCAATGAAGAAAAGTGGGGTATTTTAGATAAAGATACTGGAAAGTTCATTACTGATGCAGGAAATCCATTAACTTTTAATTCAGAGGCAGAAGCACAAGAAGTTATAGATAAAACTATGCCTGTTGCTAATGTTGTAGCCGCTCCATTAGGAAATCCAATAGATGATGCTATGAATCGTGCAGACATGGGAGATTTAAATCTTGATTCCGAAGATATTAAAGATGCTTTTGAAGATGCTTATACAGAAGAGATGGAAAGATTAGATCATTTACAAGTTATTTGCACCATAGTTAATTTAGATGGGACATATGCTAAGTCAGAATGGCCTGAATTATATACATCTGTTGCCACATGGTTGGAATTGGGTGGCGACCCACAGGTCATGATGCAAATGATGTCAGGTCAAGAACCCGAGCACAAAAGAACAGATAGAGTTAAAGTTACTGACTATTTGGGACTTTATAAAAACCCAGTGGTTATTGATTTCCCAGATCCGACTGATTTAACTAAATGGAATCCATTAGGTGTTGGAGATACTACTTCTAAGGGAGAACTTGTTCGCACATGGTTAGATAAATCTTTTGATGTTGGCACAGTTGTAACTGTTTCGCAGGATTTTGGTAGTGATTATGTGGTAGTCCTCCCACCGTCTTCACCAGATACATTTGTTGGTGGCCTACTAATTCCTAAATTAACTTTGGATTGCTATCAACCCGTTGCAGAACAACAAAATGTAGTTACCTCACCAAATCAAATTATGGATACTTCTCGCAGTGCAAATGACATTGCTAAAGAAAAAGCCAAAGAAAAGGCTAAACTACGTTCACTAAGTCAATCATTGAGCACAGATCGCCATTTAGAAACCAGAGTTGATTTGCTAACTGGTGAAATACGTCAATTTAATGGTAACCAATTGGCTGCAGGTGAAGCAGGATTTACATTTGTTAAAACTCGTTTGATAAAGATGGGATTAAATGTTTATCCAGTCGCACTCCCCGGCGTTATTGACTACTGTGATGATAAAGGAATTAGTTATAGTATACTTGATACAGGTTCTACAGGACTCCCAACTAAGTTAGAAGTGTCTGCCACTTTAAAACCATTATTGGAACAAATGGGTAAACCATTAAAGTTAAGTAGTGGAGCAACTAATGATATGGTGGTGATATCATACCGATAATGACAGATTCAGGTATTCCTCCTTGGAAAAAGGAGTTTAGTCGATTTAGTGACCGTTCATTGAGAGAGATGAAGAAATATGCGGACAACACTAACGAAGAACGTGAGTGGATGTGTTATGTTTACGACCAATCTGGTGTATATGAATTAGGTGGTGTATCTTATGGTGATGAATCTGCTATTAAAGTATCTCCACAAAGTAAAGGTGCACAAGATCGCTTAATGCGTGGACTGGAAGACCAAAAGTGGACAATTCATGGTCATCCTCTGAAAGATGGTAAGATATATACTGGCCGTCAATACTTTTCCTCTACAGATATTTGTAGAGAGTTCGTAGATTCTCGGACTAATAATAAATATATTGTTCAATTCGTAGTTTTCCCACATCAACAGATTCAGAAAGGACCTAATGGCAAACCAACAGGTAAAAAGGTTATTCACAATCGTGTTCGCACATTAGTTTTCCCTGACACACAGACTATTGTTTCTGCTATGCGTGATTCCAACCCCGGCGTCGATCCTTATGCCATCACTGCAGAATCAGGACAGAACAAACAAGTTTCTGATGGAAATGGTGGATTAACATTATCTAATGAATCTGGAGTAGACTGGTTTAAGTTTCAAGAAGCACTTGGAAGATATGGCATGATGGGTATTATGGATTTGGAAGGCCCTTCATTGGGCGCAGAGGGATATAGTTCAAATCAAATAAGTATATTCAATGTTGCAGGTGTTGCAGGTATTGCGGCTGTTCTGGGTGGTTTGTGGTATGCTAATTCCAACAAACAAAAGATTATCGAAGTAATCGATGGTTTTTTCCCAGAGCATAGGTGATGATATTGGTATTTAGTCTGGACATGATTGGAGATTATATCTTCGGTGGTGCTACTGGCTGGGTTTTTGAACACAATAGAGAACCTGATAAAGTTATTAAAGTTATGAAAGCCTTTCCAAGAGTTGGAAGCAAGGTTTTAGATGCATTCCAATATCACACATATTTACAAGACCGTCACCCAGCCACATATAATCCATACCATAATAGTTATGACTATGAGTTTTCTGTATCTATGCTGTGGAGACCAATGTCTGCAAAAATGATTATGTATTTATTTGATGAAACTATGGGTGCTCACAAAAGTGGAATGAATATACCATCAGGATTGCCAAAAATATATGATACTCAAAATATAGAGTTAACTTTACAAGATGCTAAGGACATACAGTCAAAAATTATATCTTCTGGTATTTTAGGTCTTAAAAACGAAACTTCGTTTAAAGATAATTTCCTTAGTGTTCGTGGTCCGGGACACCGTAATTCATATATTTGTGTTATGGAAAAATTAAATGTGCTGAGCAAGTCCAAGGGTCTGCGAATTAACAGCAAGCGTCCGAGGGCAGAAGTTTTTAAAGAAGTAGCCAATTTTTTATGGGATGACTTGGGAATGGTAACTCGAGATACTGTTGATGCAGGTAACTATGGTTTCCGTGCAAATGGGGAATTAGTTATATTCGATCCAATAATTGCACCCCTTCCAGAAGTAAATGATTGGAAGTCATCAGATGTTTTTGACAGATTAAGGTATAATTATTTTGGTTATCTTTTTACTGAAGAGCCATTTCCAATAGATAAAGTTAAGGAAGCAGGTTACGTAAATAGGAAAATAAGAAAGATTGAAAGACAGATTTCGGGAAATACATTTGATACTGTGGAACGTAAGGCAGAATCCTTTGAGGTTGAGGGATTTCCCGGTTCAGTTCAAGATGGGACACAATTAGAAGATTGGTCTGTGCAAGATTTAATGTATTCTAATGCAGTCACGGGTAATTTCTTAGAAGACCAAGCCAAGTTTAACTATGGTTTAAATGCTGAGTGGGAAAGCACCGAATTGATGGTTGGTAAAAAGGGAGAAATAGCGTGGAGGGCTATAAATCCTCCCGAATATGCTATGGGTTTGGAACTGGGATACCTTCCTGTGGATAGAACCATGATGGAAGGGCATTATGCTATTATGGGCAACACACCCGCTTCATTTCAGATTAATTGGAAAGGATATCCTATGTTTGAGATTGACATGGAAGGTTTATCCTACATTAAATCTGCTAACAAACAATGGGATCAACCCGGTTTTGATAACATCGCTATCACGCAGGACATCCCAATAGGGCAAGTTCTTCCATATGATTCAGATTTAGGTATGTGGGATAAAGGTGAAATCATACCAAGACAAGTTAAAAGGAATTACGGCGAATGGGTGAATAGGTTTCATACACCCAGATTCTGGAGAGGTGATGCTGAAATGATTCCTCAAAGATATCGTCCACAACCAAAAATGCCATACGAGGTCTATACACGTTTGCCAAATGGTGGTGAAACTATTATCTATACCAACTATGATTTCAAACAGGCATTTACTACTATGTGTATCATGATTCGCACTAATCAAGTAATTTATGAAATTGGTATCTATGGCCAAAAACTTAAAGACCCACATTTTAAGGATTTAGTAGTCAGATATAAATATGGTGAGTTTAGTGGAAATGATAAAGATGCAGTGGCATATGCAATAAATAATTGTAAGGAAGGATACCCAAAGTCATTTGAAGCATTAGGTAGTTTATTCAGTTCTGAAGATTTCGTAGAGGAAATGTATGTGAAACGGGGTAGTGTCTATGCCGATGACGATTTCATCACCAATTCAGATGATTACAAAGAAAAACCATCAAGCAGACATAGCACGGGTGGAAACATGGATGCAGAAACTCCTATGGCTATCAATATGTCTTATTTGAATTATCATATGCCATGGAAGACAAAGGCAAACCGGGATAGTCTGGGAGCAGAAGAAAGTCACCCAAAGTGCCCTATTTGTTTTGGATATATTCCCAACAATCAAACCCCCGGCAGGTATCCCGGTGCATTAGCACGATATGACAACAAAACAGAAATATGTTCTGAGTGTGGTTCTGCAGAAGCAATGGCTGGGATGTTCGGAACACCAGAAATTATAGAAGAATGGGAAGACTCTGATAAAACATTTGATGATTACCGTATACTTATTATGAATGTAAAAAATAATATCCCTGATGTGGTATTCGGAAGAGGGCCTGAATGGGAACAACTTAAAAAATTAAATAAGAACTCAGAGGAAAACAATAATAAATTAATTAGAAACTTGCCATCTGCTTACGAACGATTATCTTTAGAACAACGACCCGTAGATTGGAAAACAGTTCCAGTGGCTATAAATCTATCTGGACATTTGGGACCTTCAGAATATCCCTCCCAAGATGAGTCATCTGGATTCATAGTTCCACGAAAAGATCCATTTACCGATTTTAGAGGAGAAGAAAGAGAGTTCAATGCATGGTATGATTTGGCTACTGACCGACAGCGTAATTATATTAAGAGATTGGGTGGTGACCCGCATCCAGATCTTAATCGTCGGCAAGCAAGTAAACTAATAAATCAATTAGCACGGGAGAAAAAGGCTTTAGACCAAATAGATATAATTGCTGAGGATGAGTAACTATGTTTGATATAACTAAGGATCCCGATCAGCGCAAGGGATGGAAAGCAGAATCATATGAGTTGCTTTTGTCGCCTTATGGTGGCTGGGACGCATATATTGACATATTTGAAGATTTTCCAAATGCTAAAAACTTCGATGCGCTAATCAATAACGAGGGAATCCATCATTTTGAACCCATCATTTTGAACTCTATGGAAGAACTGTTGGAAGTAGATTTGAATACAATGAACTTGGGTTGGAGGCTCTTTTATATCAATTTCCCTTTATCGGTTTACCGTGGTTCTTCAGTCATAGGAAGGTATAAAGAAAATTGGACTTGGAAACGTTGGTTAGATGGTGATAAAATGGGGACTTCAAGGAACATGGGTGTTGATGATAGCCAACCCACTACCCTTAACATACAGGAAGCACTTCGTTATGCCCAAGGAGAAAGGCGATTTGCTGACTTTGACAAAATGGATTTTGAGTTATATGCTATTGATATTCAAGATTATTTCGTTAAGATGCCTCGCCCAAGTGCGAGATATGAGCACAGAAATTGTAATCCAGTGCTGCCAAAAGGCTATTACATAGGTAACATTTGGCAAGACGAAGGAGTAGTAAGTTGTGATAATCCCAACCATAAGGAAGTTAAAGGCTCCCAAACACCTGTTATCTTTATCCTTGGTGGGGCAAAAAACGATGATATGCAAGTCCTCTGGGACGGAGACGTTTCAGCCCAATACGAATCCTTTAACTCTGAAATTATTTCCGAAATTGCTGCGGACTACGGTGCAGAAGATGAAAATAGATATCATGCAGAAAACTATGTTTCACAAGATTATCCTAAATGTTACCTATGTAATCTTCCTGCTAAAATAGAAGTTGGAACTGCATTAGGAATGCGATCCTTCTGTGGAAATAAATGTCGTGGTGATTACGAAGGAATAGACTATGGGCCAGATGATTATTTTATATCCCCCAAATTAGAACACGAAATCTATGTTTTTGATTATTCACCTGAAGAATACAACTTAAAAGCCCGTTCCATCATTAAATGTAGAAACTGTGATTTTGTTGCTGAATATACCTTTGACAGCAATCATATGAAATTACGGGGTGACTGGCATCTACACAAAGATGAAAATGGCGATGTCTTACATCCGGACGAAATAGGTTACTGTGAACACGAAATGAATGTAATTAAATATATCTCCAGTGGTTGGGACAATCAGGGTTCTGCAATTATTCGTTGTAACTTGTGTAGGTTCGCAGATGAAATCCGTGCAGAGATTCCTGAAGGTTGTAATAACCGTGGGCAAAATAATCCTAAATGGTTTGGTTCTGAACAATCAAATAGCGACATGCACAATAAGCGAGTGACGCTGCACCGATGGAACGGCATGAAGTATGCTGGTTTGAACCAGAAGTATCCAGAAGTTAACTACCCTATGGCCATAAATCTAAGTCGGCAGAATTATTTTGCAGTGCCAAGAAAAGCATTTGATGGATTAGCAGCCCTCTTTTCAGCAGATTGGGAAGATATCGATTGGAGTCCGAAAATAAATCACATTGGCGATACTGTAAAGTGGGACTCTCCACACCCAACTCATAAATATATTTCAACATCTGGTATCTTTTATTCACCTGAAGGACACATTGGTCTACAGTTGAGATCTTTTAATGTAATGGCACCAAATACTTGGTCAGGAATATCTGGGTTTTTGGACAAAGGAGAAACTCCATACGAAGGAGTCATTCGTGAGATAAATGAGGAAACTGGATTATCAGTAGATATAATTAAAAACTGGAAGTTCAGTATTATCTGGGACGATGGTGCTCACCTGACATACATTTTTCATGTAGACAAAGAGTTTTACCCCGAAGTTAATGAATATAAGTGGGAATGGACTGATTTTAAGTGGGCAGAACCTAATTCATGGAAACAAGTTTCTAATCTCCACCCCGGCATTGTCCCATTAGCCAACGTTGACTTCAATCAATTTAATTAAATCTTCTAATGGCCATTTTGGTTCAGCAGTTATTTCTAAATCAACCAAGTTATCTGAAATTAAATCTACTTGGGCTTCTGAAACATCAGTGCGATTGTTCCAATGGACTTCCCAATCATCATAAGTTTTCTTTAATCTTTCGCATTGTAGCCCTTCATCTATATTGATTCTAATGATTGTCCAACCTGCAGACTTTAATTTTTCTACTTCATTGATAAATCTAACATCATCTATCACCAAGTTTTCTCCCTCATCAACCTGTAAGTTAATTAAATAATCAATCCACACATCTTCCTTAATTTCTCGCATCTTCATTCCGATCTGTTGAAGCAATCTGCGGTCTTTTTGTTTCATGCCAAATAAGTTTACACCAATCTCTTTAACTTTAGCAGCAAGAGAAATCTTTAGGAACTCATGGTTGTCTACAAACCAATCTGCCAATGTTGTTTTCCCACTGGCCATTTTCCCACATATTGCGATTTTCATAGTAGTTCATCTCAATATAACTTCATTTGATTAGCACCTGCGGCAGTAGTATTATCCATAGCATCAGTAAGATAACTTGGAATAAACTGATTAAGTGGTGTGCTTCCCTGATATCCTTGATTAAGGTGGAAGTCAAAGGCAGGATCTAATATGTATACCTTACCTTTATCTTTGGGACTACGAACTATACGACCTAACATTTGAGTCAACATAACCCCGGTTTGTAGTTTATACCAATCTGGATTAGCCTTCATTTTCTTTACTATACGAACATCACCAAGACTCGGAAACGGAACTTTCGGAATTACACAAAATCCAACAGTGCCACCATCATAACCTTGATTAGCATATGTAGATAAAAGTATTTGATTACCAGTAGATTTATCAAAATTATCAAACACAGATTCCCTTTCTCTGGAACTTTTACTATGTTGAACCAATCTATCTGCTACACTCCTATCTAATTGTTCAATGGCAGCCACTATGTTCTTTTCAATCTCGTCAGTATATGGTAAAATTAATCCCTTTTGGTCGGGGAATTGTTTAGCGATATCTATAATCTTTTCAGCAGTTAAAATATATTGTTCTTGACTACGTTTGCTACGATTAAGATTACCACCTTGTAGTGTAGTATAGATAGGTCTGTTTGCGATAGGGAAACTACTGTAGTCTACTTTAATAAATGTAGTTTTGGCAGGATCTAATCCCAATTCTTCCATGAATATATCTGCATCTGCAATAGTCCCGCTCATAAATATACGGCGGCTTCCTAAGTTTAACAATAAGTTTTGACTAAGATGACTGATATCCAAAGGCTTAAAATTAAGATATACTGGGTCTTCTTCATTATCATACTGCCAGATAATATTTTTAGGTCCGTTTTCGAGTTGCTCTATAATTGTTCCCAAGTGTTTGCTACTGTTAATAGCATAACGAATAGTTTTATCATCATATTGTTTCTTATCTATTTTGGCAGTAATATGTTTTACCATGTTACCGAGATACAGTATCCAGATTTTAGCACCCATCAAATGTCTCTTTTCATCAGTTTCGGGAGTGATGCTACCAATGAGTGGCATACCCCAAGTATTCGGAGAGTTAACAGGATTCCATGGAGTCAACATAGTGTTCCTTTGGTTTTGTAGATTTATTGCTTGTGAATCAATGGATTCCATAATATCATTAAATGTAGGTATTCCTAACAATTTTTCCATTTTCTTTATACTAAGATCGAAGGCATAAAAATCTGCCATGTTGTGGGGGAGTGTATGGGCTTCATCTATAATTAATAAATCTCGTTGTTTCAAGTAAGCATCACTTTGATTCATACCCATTAAATAATGTGTATTACCTACGAAAAATCTATTATGGTGGGCTTCATGTAAAGCACCATAGTATCCACATAAGTTTTTACTCTCTACAGCCCAATCTATTTGTTGGTTCTGGATAGGCAATCTTAAACTACATTTAAATCCAATGTTGCTACAAGGTGCTAAATCAGCACTACATCCAGCAGTAGCCATAGGTAATTTCATTTTATGTGCTTCCACAGCCTTAATTGCTTCAGGTTCAGATCTACAATTAGGTTCTAAATCTAATTTACAATCATAGTTTCCTTTACCCATAACGGAACGCATGAATGGCATTTCTGTTAGATACTGTTTCTGTAATCCCTTTAGTGGTGTCACGATATATGCATTAGCATCAAATACCTTTGGAACAACCATAGCCATAGCAGATTTACCAGAACCTACAGGACACTCTACAATTATATTTTCATAACCGTCTTCTAATGCTTGAGTAATTAATGGAACGACTTGCTGTTGTTCTAATCGTGGAACATCGAAACGAGTCCCTGCAAAGTATTCATCTGCATCATATAATGGTTTATCTGCTTGCTTAACAATAACTTTATTATAATTCTGTGATTTTATAGTTCCAAATGTTTTATTGCCAAGTTTTCCTAATGTGGAATCATCGTATTTTCCAAGAGCAATGAAATCATCTTCCTCTTCTTCCAAAGGCTCGGTGGTGACTATTTGTCCATCAACCCATAACTTTAAATTGAATGTGCTACAAAACTTTTGAAGGTTCTTAATCTTGCGCCCACGAATGTCTACCTTGCCAACATAGCACTTACGTTTTTTATTCCAATAGAGGTTATAAGTATCTTTAAAGATATCTCTGTAGGGCCAACAGTTGCCACGAACTACAATCTCCACAAACATATTGTTAGGTGGGTCTGTCACCCTCTTATACTTTCAGTTATTTATTGAAGATCCATCAAATATAAGTAGTTGTGTAGACGAAGTATAAATATGTCAGGACCTTCGTTGCGTATCGAATGGGGAGTTTCCAATGTCCCACACCCAGAAAAGGGAGATGGTGAAGACACATGGTTCACTATAAATGATGCTAAATACCCAGCAGCAGGTGTATTTGACGGAGTAGGTTCTTGGGCAGAACAAAATGTTAATCCTATTTATTGGAGTATGGCTTTGGCAGAGGGTTGTTCTGCTTCTATTATGGATGGTAATACAGGACCTATCACAATTCTAACAGATGGCTACAAAAATGCTATGGCTTCAAAACATGAAGGTAGTTGCACGGCTTGTGTGGCAATTAAAAATGGACCTAATAGTGTCTCAGTTGCTAATTTGGGTGATTCAGGAGTTGCACTGTTTCGAGATGACAAATTAGTTTGGGAGAGTTCACAGCAAGAATATTTATTTAACTATCCATATCAATTGAGTTCTGACGTGGACGCACTGCCAAAAGATGCAGATAGACATGTTTTAACTAAATTAAAGAGTGGTGATATAATTATATTGGCTACTGATGGACTATGGGATAACCTATACAACAAAGAAATAATTAAATATTTAGATGATGATTCTGAAGTAGAAGATATTGCTACTACTTTGGCAGTCAGTGCTTTCCATGCTTCCAATGATCAAAAACGATGGGGTCCATTTAGTCAAGCATCTGTAGAAAACTTGTATACTGCTTCACCTTATGCATCTGATGAGGACTTTATTCCACCACCAGCACCCTTGACCGAATATATGGGTGGAAAACCAGATGACATTACAGTCATAGTGGGTAGATTAGTATGATATTAGGAAATAGTATTTTTCAGTCTGAAGTGTTGTTTAACACATCGCCAGCACCAGCAACAAGTTTACCTGACTGGACTAATGGTGATTGGGATGATGCAGAATACAAAAAGAACCAATTTGGCCTTTGCTGTTGGGCTTTTGATAAGAGAGAATGGACTTACAAGGGCTATACAATATCACAAAAAAGTATGAAACAAGAACGAAACAAGATTGGAGAAATACATTGGTTTAAATACGGGAATACAATAACTGCAAAAAATAGTGCAGGTGATGAAATCCACACTATCAAAGATTTTAGCAACTTTTTTGATGTTAAAAAATATACTAATGCAAACTCTGATGATATAAATCCCGATAGAGATTCCCAAGCATTTGCTATGCAAACTTATTTAGATGGTTTGGTTAGTCCTTCATCTGGTGACGACGATGACACTGATGACACTGATGATACTGATGGCACAACTCCAGACCTTTGTGAAGCCGTAATTTGCAGCGATATTAATCGTGATGACCATGCAGATGCTGAGCCCCTGTATGATACTTCTGTCCAAGACTGTTGTGGTGCGTGTATCACAGGATATGAAGAAGATGATAACGGTGAATGTCAATCAGTAGATGAAGAAACAACACCATGGATTCTCTATGGTGGATTAGGAATAATGGGATTACTACTTTTAAAATTATTAAAGGGTTGAATATTTTTGGTCTCGCTTCCAATCTTCTTCAGTGTATGCAGTAGGATCTTTTAATTTAGATTCGCTGTATTCAGGATTTTCGGGAATTATATCACCATCTTCATCAAGTTCCCATTCATCTAAGCCATCACAATAACCACAATACGGACAAGGACCACAACAATCAATATGACAATGATTCCAACCATGACAACTATTGTGATTGGAACGTATTCTACGAATATCTTTGGGTTGCTTATCGGAATCTTCCCAACTCTTTAAACACCTGTGACATGGAATATAATGACACCAGTCACTGCCGGGGAGTATGAATGCAAAGTTAATAGAATCCATGGAATATAATGACACCTCTAACTATATGTAATTGGCGATATCGCCAAGTTATACTTTCCCCAATAGTTGTGATATCAGAATCCTAAATCTCGCATGGCTTCTTCCTTAGTTAATCCACCAGATTCCACTGCTTCAGTAAGGACACCAAATGGATAACATTCGTCTTTCCAATCACAGTAAGAACATTGCCAATCACCTACATGAGCATTAGCATTTTTCTCAAATGCAGCCATTTTTGTTTTGGTAAGTTCGCCTATGCTCTTCATTTCTTCAAATAACTCATCACTGAAACGAAGACTAAAGTCACGTTCTGGTGGAGTATCTGCCTTCAGTTTTTCATAAGATAATACATAACGTTCTAAGATATTTTCAATAGTTAAGCCAGCAATAGGTTTATTCATCTTTCCCCCGGATTTTAATTGCTCCATTGGATCTGTTTGTGGAAGTATCGGACGACCATCCATAGTTTTAACCAAGATTTCACCATCGTAGTCATTAGATAACTCAATTCGGAATTGGTTAGTTGAACAAGAGTCTACAATTTCATAGACCAATACGAAGTAAGGGATTTTGACACCGTATGTTTCCTCTACTACTTTACGAGTATGTAGATACATTCCTGTTTGCATCAAGTGTTCTAACTTAGGATAACCAATAGGATACATTTTGTTGCCTTTGCCCTTTAGCATTTTCTCACTAAAATAACCACGAGTAGATTTAACTTCAATACCAATAGCCTTTTCAGTATCAATACCAACGACACGTCCATGTTCATCCATTTCAGCCATTCTTAGTATAGCGTCAATTTCCCCACTCATGTCGATCTGTTCACCGTCAGAACAAGTTCCGATAGGTGCTTTAACCTTTAGATTAGAAGCCAATAATAGACCTTGCTTTTCCCAATGTTTTTGTAATTCTTCTTCAACAGCATCTCCAACACCAAAGCGAACATAACTCATGTCATCAGATGTATTAGTGCGTTCTACTCTTTTCTTGCTATACCATACTTGTCTGTGGCACTTGCCCATCAATTTGGGATTTCCTTGTTCATTTGTTATCTCACAGGATGCGCCAGTTGGGTTTAATCCACCCAAAGATACTCGCAGTCCACCGTTTCGCTTACTATAAATATAGTTCTGTATTGGGTCAAAGTTTGTCATATAATCACCTTTATGCTGCCAGTTGTAGCAGTTGTAATTCCCTATTGCCGCCATCACCTATTTATAGTTAAAGTGTGCAGATAGTATATGGGAGATTGGATGCCAGTATATCAGATTGATTCTGAGGGTGATCATACTACTATTGAACCAATAGGTAGACTCTATGGTGATATCTTAATGCTGGAAACAGATAAACTTGTGAATGACCTTGTGTCTACAGCATCAACCCCCGACAACCCAGCAGGCAAATCTTTTCAATTCCGTGCTTTGGGCCTAAAAGGTGACAGATACCCAGAAATGCTGGATGACTTCGACCATGTTGCTATTACGCATTTAGCAAGCGACAAGAAATTAGATGAGATTAAAGATAGGTATAAAAAAGACCCACCAGTTTACGATATAAAAATAGAGAGCGTCGGAATTATAGAGAAAGAAAGATATTTTGGAGAGTCCCCGAAGTTTGATCCTCATATGGTTGAACGGCAACATAACGAAGAAAACTTAAATATATATATTACTTCTGCAAGCGGGGTGCAAGATAGTTCAAATCCATTAGGCCATGCAAAACTGACCAATCCTTTAGATGCTCGATCATTTGGTCATGAACTACCATATCCGAATTATGTTCAAGATTGGGAATGGATGGAGAACGCAAACCTAAATTGGACACCACCTGCAGAATCTTGGAATAGTAATCGTATTGCAATATATACACTTAATCCAAAACTGATGAAAAGAGTTCTCGCTGGTGAACGGTCAGCAGCAAAGGTTTATTATGATCCCTATGCTGTTAGATACTTAAAATTAAATTATCGGAGATTGTGTTATACATTTGGAATCCTCCAAATGTTTGATTCTATAAATGTGGAAGATATAAGTAGGTGAATCACCTCATGTTAACTGTGCCACTGGAACTTCTCAATTTCTGTGAAGAGCAGGGCTTAACGATGGACGGTCATTTAATTGACAATCCATTAGCCTTGTCTTTAGCGGAGGCTCAACAATTCAGCCCTAAATGGGTATTGCGTTGGAGTAATAGAAAATGCCACAGATGTGACACTAATTTTAATATTTCACAAGAAGGTTTATATTACTGCTGTCATGATTGTCTTAATGGTGAGTCCGAATGAAAAATATAAGTGACGTTAAATTGGGCTTTTCCAAAACTACTGAAGTAATGGTTACTGCCACTGTTGACATGGATGATGGCGACAAAGATGATTTATATTTCGTTATGTTTAATATATTAGACAAACCACTTAGATTTGTTGTAGCCGTGGCCGGAAACTTCCGTGACTTTTTAGGAAGTAAGGGTTATTCTCCCGAAGAAATTAACAAATGGTTGGAAACCTCCCCGGAAAATTACCTTGAAGAGATAGTTAAACACCAAGTAGAAATAATGCAAAATGCTACTGAGCGTGTAAGAATATCTTTAGACTCTCAAAAGAATGCAGATCAGGCACGAATGGTAGTTACATCTATGATAGCAAACGGATATTTCAAACAAGTTTCTGTATACCAATTCCCTGAAGGCGACCAACCTAAAGTTCAAAAAGTGCCAACTAAAGACATGGCTCAAGACCTAAACATTATGTTAGATGTCATAAAAAATTGGGAAGGTTTTGTTTATGAAGATTTTATGAAGGAAATGGTGAAAAGGTATGGTAGTTGATGATGCACCACTTGCCCAAGTATTAGACTTAGATGATGCTCTCAAACAATTTGTTGACAAACCAGATGGTTTTTTACTTCGTTTAGTTGTATATGATGATGAAGAGGCAGATATATCTCCATTGACTGTTAGTGTCCAAGGCTTTTGTATGTCTTATGATTTACAATACCGACGAGACTTAATTACCGATCAACAGGGACGTAACTATACTGTATTAGATATTGTTGGAATGGTTGGATATAAGAATCTTAGCCCCACTCTTAAGAAATGTGACGAAATGTTAAAAGTAATTATCAAGTCTGCTATGAGTGTGGGACTTCAACAACCATCACAGGCTGTTCACTTCCTATGGACTGGCCCAGAAGAGTAGGTTATTTGATGTTTGACACAATTAAGAAACTTGGATTTCGAGGCAGCCTAACACGATTTGTTCAAGGATTCCTTGCCTTAGATG
>Ga0209711_10001513_pt1 | contig 22489 bp, 16 predicted proteins | sample ArcticOcean_MG_C_7_FD_187441 | JGI IMG/M metagenome (GOLD analysis project Ga0209711, IMG submission 187441) | Marine microbial communities from western Arctic Ocean - ArcticOcean_MG_CB11_88 (SPAdes) (version 2) | ecosystem: Environmental > Aquatic > Marine > Oceanic | place: Arctic Ocean...
AAATATTTGTCATCTCCGGAAAACATATAATCTCCTTCACCAATTCTTTTTACAATAGAATCATTTCTAAAAATTGAATCAAGTTGCTGAACTTTAATCTCCTTGTTTAGTTTACCAACTTTACCTTTCTCAATTTTATATTCATTAGTTGAACATCCAGCACTAATAATTGTTAATGTTATAAGTAAATATTTTTTCATTTTTATAAATTATAATAAATGTAATAATTACTTTAAATACTAATTGATTTTATCTTATATATTTGCCAAGTGAAATCAAAAAATCAAAAAGAATTAATTGACAAGGGACTTCTTCTTCCTTTGATGGAATCATTTTACACTATACAAGGAGAAGGGTATCATAAAGGTTCTGCTGCTTTTTTTATTAGATTAGGTGGTTGTGATGTTGGTTGTCATTGGTGTGACGTTAAAGAAAGTTGGGATCCTGATATTCATCCTCCTACCAAAATCACGGATATTGTAATAAATGTGAAGAAGAGTTCTGATATTGTGGTCATCACAGGTGGTGAGCCTTTAATGTGGGATATGAATCCTATAACTAAACTTTTAAACAAAAATAATATTAAAACTCATATTGAAACCTCAGGTGCATATAAATTTTCTGGAAATTGGGATTGGGTTTGTCTAAGTCCAAAAAAAAACAAAAATCCTCTTGATAAAATATATTCAAAAGCAAATGAATTAAAAATGATAATTTATAATTTAGACGATTTAAAATTTGCTGAAATTGAATCTAGAAAAGTTTCTAATAATTGTCTTTTATATCTACAGCCTGAGTGGAGTAAAAGAGAAAAAATCATGCCTATTATTGTAGATTATGTAATGAAAAATCCTAAATGGAAAGTATCTTTACAAACTCATAAATATTTAAATATTCCTTAGTCATATAGTAAGTATTTTGCCCTTATTTTATTAAATTTCTCTATTCCATTTTTCCAACTTTTTTTAATTTGTATTTCATTTTCGCCTTTGATTATTTGTTTCTTTAAATCATAAGTTCCTGCAAGTTTGTCAAAGCTTTTACCAAAAAAAGAAATTTTATCTTCAGAATTTTTATAGGCATCTATTATCCATTTTAAGTTTATTGAACTGAGTCTTGGATTATTTCTTAAATCAATACCATAACACTTAGAGTTAATGTGTTTAGGGTTTTTAGCTCCAGGCATAGATTCAGGTGTGAACGTAAAAGTATAGTTTTTCCAATTTGGATTTCCTATTATTTGGAACTGTAAATTTGTTCCTCGTCCAATACTTACATTAGTCCCTTCAAATAAACACAGGCTGGGATAAAGGTTAATTGATTTTTGATTTGGTAGATTTGGAGAAGGCTTTATTGGAAGATTATATGTTAAATTTCGATTATAATTCTGCATTTTAATTACTTTTAAATCACACTTAATTTTATTAACAAGCCAACCTTCGTTATTAATCATTAATGAATATTCTCCAATAGTCATACCATGAACTATAGGGATTGGATGCATTCCGATAAAACTTTTTAAATCTAATTCTCTTATAGGTCCATCGACGTAATGCCCATTCGGATTAGGTCTGTCCAAAACTATTAATTTAATATTATTTTCAGCTGCAGCTTCCATTACAAAGTGTAGGGTTGAGATATAAGTATAAAATCTTGCACCAACATCTTGAATGTCAAAAATTAAAATATCTATTCCGTTGAGTTGTTTGTTTGTGGGTTTTTTGTTTTTACCATATAATGAAATTATTTCAATTCCAGTTTTCGTATCAATATTATTATTAATTTTTTCACCCGCATCTGCTTCACCTCTAAATCCATGTTCTGGTGAAAAAATTTTTTTGATGTCAATTTTTAAAGAAATTAATGAATCAACTAAGTGAACGTATTTTTTATTTCTGGAAAGTATCAATGATGTATGATTTCCAACTACTCCAACTTTAAGATTACTTAAATCTTCTACATAGTTTTTAGTTTCATTTGCCCCAATGCTAATGTAGTTAACAGATTGAGAAAAAGAAAAGTTACATAATACATTAAATATTAAAAAAAAGGTAATTTTATGTATTATTAAATTTAATTTCATAAACATGAGTTTTGAATCTTATATGGCTAAGAGATTTATAAAATCAAAGCCATATAAAAATACCGTTTCATCTCCAATAATAAAAATATCAATATTATCAATTGTAATTGGTATAGTGATGATGATTATTTCTATATCATCAAGTGTTGGATTACAGAAAACTATAGAATCCAAAGTCTCTTCATTCTTTGGTCATATATCAATATCTAATTTTGAAAATAATTCTTCTTTTTCATCTATAAATCCCTTAATTAACGATTTTGAATATGATTTATTACTAAATAATACTAGTATAAAATATTTCCAATTAGTAGCTTATAAATCGGGTTTAATTATTAAAGGAAATGGCTTTGAAGGAGTTGTTTTAAAAGGTGTTACATCAAATTTTAATTGGGAGAATTTTTCAAATTATATAACTAGTGGAAGAGTTGTTTCCTTAAAGAACGATATTTCTAATGAAGTATTAATATCCGAGCATTTATCAAACAAACTGTTAATTAATTTAGATGATAAGTTTAAAGCAACTTTTTTTAAATCAAATTCTCTTTCAGCTCCTAACGAAAGAATTTTTAAAGTTGTAGGAATATACAATTCCGGACTTACTGAATTTGATGAACTATATTTTTTGGGAGATATAAGACATATTCAAAAAATGAATAATTGGAACATAGATGATGCTGGTGGTATTGAAGTATTTCTAAATAATTATTCTCTCACTGATAAAGTTTCTATTGATTTATATAATAAAACACCAAGTGAAATTAGTGTAATGTCAATTAATGAAAGGTTTCCCGAAATTTTCAATTGGATGTCATTGTTTGACTTTAATGTTTTATTAATTATAATAATTATGATTCTAGTGGGGGGGATTAATATGATTACGGCTCTTTTAGTTACAGTTTTAGAGAAAACAGCTATTATTGGGATTTTAAAAACTGTTGGAGCTTCAAATAAATCAATTAGATCTATATTTTTAATTAATGGAGCTTATTTAATAGGCTTAGGCTTGTTTATTGGAAACATTATAGGAACAGGATTGATTTTTTTTCAGAACGCGACTGGATTTATAAAATTAGATCCACAAACTTATTATGTTTCTGAGTTTCCTTTTGATTTTAACTTAATGTCACTTATTATATTGAATTTTGGAGTATTATTTTTTTGTTTTCTAATGTTAATAATTCCATCCTTTATAATTACCAGAATTTCTCCTACTAACTCAATAAGAATTAAATAAAGAAATTTACAATAGCATAAAAAACTTGTATATTATTAAATTTGCAAAACAATATGAAATACCACAAAAATATATTAGAAACAATAGGAAATACTCCTCTTGTAAAATTAAATAATATAACTAAGAGTATTGAAGCCTTAGTTTTAGCGAAAGTCGAGTTTTTTAATCCAGGTAGTTCAATAAAAGACAGAATGGCTTTAAAGATGATTGAAGATGCTGAAAATGATGGTCGATTGAAGCCAGGTTATACTATTGTTGAGGGTACCTCGGGAAATACTGGTATGGGTTTGGCTTTAGCAGCGATAGTAAAGGGATATAAATTAATATGTGTTTCTACTGACAAACAGTCTAAAGAAAAATTTGATGTTTTAAGAGCTGTAGGTGCTAAAGTTATAGTTTGTCCAACCAATGTAAAGCCTGAAGATCCAAACTCATATTATTCAACTTCTAAAAGAATTGGAGATGAAACACCTAATTCTTGGTATGTTAATCAGTATGACAACCCTTCAAATTCAATTGCTCATTATGAAACTACAGGTCCTGAAATTTGGGATCAAACAGAGGGTAAAATAACACATTTTGTAGTTGGAGTGGGAACAGGTGGAACTATTTCTGGAGTTGCAAAATTTTTAAAAGAAAAAAACCCAAAAATTAAAATTTGGGGAATAGATACTTATGGGTCTGTATTTAAAAAATATCATGAAACAGGAATTTTTGATCTAAATGAAATATACCCTTATATAACTGAAGGTATAGGTGAGGATATTCTTCCGAAAAACGTAAACTTTGATTTAATAGATGGATTTGAGAAAGTAACAGATGAAGATGCAGCTATTTACACTCGAAAATTAGCTAAGGAAGAAGGAATTTTCGCTGGTAATTCATGTGGTGCAGCTGTAAAGGGAGTTCTTCAATTAAAACATAATTTTAAAAAAAGTGATGTTGTTGTGGTTATATTGCATGATTCAGGAAGTAGATATATAGGAAAAATGTATAACGATGAATGGATGAAAAAAAACGGATTTAGTTTAGACTAGTTTTATGAATGATTTTATTATTAATAATTGCTCAAACACATTAGATAATAATCTTTCAAATTCAATACTCAAATCAAGTAATTCATATGATTTCCATACTAAGCAAGATTATTATAATAAGACTCCACTTGTTAATTTAGATTCACTATCAAATCATTTGGGATTAAAAAACATCTTTGTAAAAGATGAATCCAATAGGTTTGGCCTAAACTCTTTTAAAGTATTAGGGTCAACTTATGCGATTCACGAGATTTTAAAAAAAAATCCAAATATTGGAGTGTTCTGTACAGCTACGGATGGAAATCATGGAAAAGGTATGGCATGGTCAGCTAAAAAGTATAATAAAAAGGCAATCATTTATGTGCCAAGAGATACTTCTATAAATAGAATTAAAGCTATTGAATCATATAATGCAGATGTTTATCAGCTTGACTTAAATTATGAAGAAACATGCATTTATGCATCTCAGAAATGTGATGATAATGGTTGGTATTTAATTCAAGATGCTTCATGGGATAATTATGAAGAAATTCCGTCCTACATCATGTCAGGTTATTTAACTCATTTTAAAGAAATTGAAATTCCATCCAAAACTAATTTACAGTCTAAATTCGATGTAATTTTTTTACAATGTGGTGTTGGTAGCTGGGCTTCATCAGGTATATGGTATTATTTAAATAATTATAAGGGTGTTCGTCCTAAAATAGTTTTGGTTGAACCTGAAGAAGCATGTGGTGTTTTTGAATCATTTAAAAATGGTAAAAGAATTTCTCCAAATACTTCATTTAATACTATTATGGCTGGTTTAAACTGTGGAATTCCCTCAAAAAATGCTTGGGAAATTATTAAAAATGGCTGCGATGCTGTTATTAAAATTTCAGATAGTGACGTTAGGACAGCTATGCGACAATTTTATTACCCTCTAGGAAACGATTCTCAAATAATATCAGGTGAATCTGGTGCAGCTGGATTGGCTGGGTTGATTAAAGTTTTAGGCTTTGAAAAATCAAATGATCTTAAAAAATTTCTCAATTTAAATAACGATTCAAAAATTCTTTTATTTAATACTGAAGGAAACACAGATCCTGAAAATTTTCAAAATATTATATCTTAATTTAATTAAATACTTCTTTAGGAAAGACTACAATGCTTTCCTGATTATTTTTTCCCACACTAGAAACGCCAAACAAATAATTATCTATAACTATTCCTTTTAATGTATATTGATTAACGTCACCTACAAATCTGCTATTTTCCCAATATGGAGAAGTGGTTTCTCTCCAATATATTTTATAGCCTAATATTTTAGAGTTGTTAGGTTTTTCCCATTTGAGTTCAGTAGATGGTTTTACTGCTCCTCCAATTTTAACATTTTCAGGTTCTTTTGGACTCCAACCTAAGCTTGCTAAATTTATAGCATTTACCGCTGTTAATTTTTTTGCATATTTAAAATTAACTCCTGAAATAACATCACCATATCTAATACCATTTTCAATTCTAATATCTTGATGTTGTCTATTGTAGTTTTCATGTGCTTCCATTATTCTTACTCCAGCATATCCTAAGTCATTAAACGGTCTATGATGTCCACCTCTTCCAAACCTGTCCAATCTGTATATCATCATTGGATTCATTTCTGGCATATATTTAGTTACTATTTTATGTATATATCTTGCTAACTGTCTTGAATTACCATCAACTTCTCCTCCATAAAATCTTCTTTTTTTTCTAGAAATTTCAGATTCATTAGCTGGGGTGGGTTCAGAGAATATTCTAAAACTAATATTGTCAATTATTCCATCAACTCCTTCAATATTTCCAATCATGTCATTATTTAAAACACCAATAATTTCCCAATTCTGTTCTTTTGCATATTTAGCTAATCCTGCTCCTCCATATAATCCTTGTTCTTCCCCAGATAAACCAACATATATTATACTATTTTCAAATTTATATTTACTTAAAACTCTTGCTGCCTCAATTACTCCGGCCATGCCTGATGCATTATCATTTGCTCCTGGGGATAAGGATATAAAGTCATTGGAGTCGCTAACACGACTGTCAATATCTCCACTCATTATTATAAATCTATTTGGATTAGTTTTACCTCTTTGAATGGCTACTACATTGTTTATCCAGACATCATTTACTAGTCTTCTTTTATTTTTTTTAAAGTAATTTTTTTGATAGAATACATCTAAGCAATTATCACAATCACTAGAGATCTCTTTAAAACTTTTCCTTATCCACCTTCTAGCTGCACCAATTCCAGTACTATTTGATAAAGTGTCACTTAGTGTATGTCTTGTTCCAAATGAAACTAGCTTTTTTATATCTTTTTCAATTCTTAACTCGGAAACCGAATCTATAATATTGTAGTAATTACTTTCGCTTTGCGAATAACATAAAGAAGTAAAAATAAAAATAGGTATGAGTTTGAAGTAATTCATACCTAAATTTAATATAAAAACTATTAAGTTTTTTAAAAACAATATTTGTTTTCTTCTTTTAATTTTTCTGCAATAATATTCTTTAGTTCAATAACGTTTGGATATTCGTAATATTTTGTAAATCTTTTAAGTCCCATCAGTAATCCTTTTTGTTCGTCACCTGATGAAAAAGAGACAATCACTTCCTTACCTTTAGATTGGATAATATCTACGGCTTTGTATAGATATAACTGAGTCATAGCAATTTGGTTAGTTTGAGTTTCTTTTCCAAGTCTATTGCAGTTTTTTTCAGTCCTTAAAAGTGCAGATTCTGTCATGTATATTTCAATTAATATATCAGAAACAGCTAATAACATTTGTTGATGCTCTTCTAACTTGTCACCGAATTTTTTTATTCCTGCCCCTGCCAACATTAAAAAGATCTTTTTAAGATTTGTTAAAATTAATTTTTCTTGTGCAAATAGTTCAGTTAAATCAGGAACTTCAAAAGATGGAATTCCCATTAACTCATCAGCCACTTTAGTAGCTGGATTAATAAAATCAATATGACCTTTCATTGCTTTTTTGATTAGCATTCCAACGCTAAGCATTCTGTTTATTTCATTTGTACCTTCGTATATTCTTCCAATTCTACAATCTCTCCATGCACTCTCCATTGGAGTTTCAGCAGAAAAACCCATTCCACCAAACACTTGAATACCCTCATCAGCAATATTCTGCATATCTTCACTTATAGCTACTTTTAACAAGGAACATTCTATTGCATATTCTTCTACCCCTTTTAGCTCTGATTCTTGAAAACTATTTCCGCTATCGTGTCTAATCTTAATTCGATCTTCTATATCTTTTGCAGCTCTGTATGTTGCTGATTCGCCAACGTAAGTGTCTGTAGCCATTACAGCAACTTTCTCTTTTATAGCTTCGAAATCAATAATTTTTGTATTAAATTGAATTCTTTCGCTTGCATATTGCACAGCATATGATGTTACTCTTTTTTGAGCATCCAAGCATGCTGCTGCTAATTTTATTCTTCCAACATTTAATGAATTAACAGCTATTTTAAAACCACTTCCTCTTTTAGACAACATATTTTCAACAGGTACTTTAGTTTCATTAAAAAACACTTGTCTAGTTGAAGATGAATGTATACCTAATTTTTTTTCTTCATCACCCAACGTAATCCCGTTATTAGATTCGTTTGGAACTATAAAACCTGTTATATTCTTATCGTCCTCAATTCTAGCAAAAACAATAAATAATTTTGCAAATCCAGCATTTGAAATCCACATTTTTTGGCCTGTAATTTCATAATGTGATCCGTCTTTTGAAAGTACAGCTTTCGTTTTACCACTATTTGCATCTGAACCTGCTGTAGGTTCAGTTAAGCAATATGATCCAAATACTTCTCCACTTGCAAGTTTAGGAACAAATTTTTTATTTTGTTCTTCATTTCCATAAAGAACTATTGGCATTGTTCCAATTCCTGTGTGTGCTCCAAATGCTGTTGATAGTGAACCACACGCTCCTGAAATAGTTTCACACACTAGCATTGTTGAAACAAAACCCATTCCCATTCCACCATACTCCTCTGGAACTGCTACTCCTAAAAAGCCAAGATCCCCAGCTTTTTTCATAACGTTTTCGGTCAATTGGTAATCTTTATTTTCAAATCTTTCACGATGAGGAATAACCTCTTTCTCTATAAAGTCTTTAACAGCTTGTTTCATCATTAGCTGTTCTTCACTAAAATCTTCTGGTGTGAATACATTTTCAGATTTAGTTTCCTTTATAACAAATTCTCCACCTCTAGTAATATTTTTTTCATCTATTTTCATAATAATATCTTAATTTAAAAATTCATAAATCCCTGCTGCACCTTGACCCGTTCCAACACACATGGTTACCATACCGTATTTTAATTTTCTATCTCTCATTTCATTAAAAAGCTGAACTGATAATTTAGCTCCTGAACATCCTAAAGGATGTCCAAGTGCAATTGCACCTCCATTCACATTAATTATTCCTTGATTTAAATCAAGTTCTCTTATTACTGCTAGAGATTGAGAAGAGAAAGCTTCGTTTAATTCAATTAAATCAATATCCTTAATTTTCAAATCAGCTTGCTTTAAAACTTTTGGAACAGCTTTAACAGGTCCTATTCCCATTATTTTTGGTGGAACACCAGCCACAGCATAATTTACGAGTCTAGCAATTGGTTCAATATTCAATTCTTTAACCATTTTTTCACTCATAATTAATACAAATGCTGCACCGTCACTCATCTGTGAAGAGTTACCAGCTGTTACACTACCGTTCATTGTAAATACAGGTCTAAGTTTATTTAAAACCTTAATATTTGAATCTTTTCTAGGTCCTTCATCAGTATCAACGACATATTCTCTAAATGCTTTTTTCTCATTTTCATCTAGATATGTTTCTTCAACTTTAATAGGAACTATTTGAGATTTGAATTTTCCTTTTGATATGGCATCTATTGCTTTTAGATGTGAGTTTAATGCAAATTCATCTTGATCTTCTCTATTAATATTATATTGTTGTGCAACTTGCTCAGCTGTTAAACCCATTCCCCAATAATAATCTTCTTTACCTTGTTGGGCAATTGCATAATCTGGAACAGGTTTATATCCTCCCATAGGAATAAAACTCATACTCTCTACTCCTCCAGCAATTATACATTCAGCCATTCCTGATTTAATTTTTGCAGAAGCCATTGCTATAGTTTCAAGTCCTGAAGCACAGTATCTATTAACTGTTACACCAGGAACATCTTCAACTTTTAATCCCATCAGTGAAATTACTCTTCCAATATTTAAACCTTGTTCTGCTTCAGGAGTTGCGTTTCCTACAATTACGTCATCAATTCTTGTTTTATCAAGCTCAGGAATTTGACCCATCATATGATTTATTGTTTCTGATGCTAATTCATCAGGCCTTTTGAATCTGAATAACCCTTTTGGTGCTTTTCCAACAGCAGTTCTATATGCTTTAACTATATATGCTTCTTTCATAATTTAATTTCTTAAAGGTTTACCTGTTTTTAATATGTGCTGTATTCTTTCTAATGTTTTTCTCTCAGAACAAAGCGATAGAAAAGCTTCTCTTTCTAAGTCTAATAAATATTGTTCATTTACAAACGTTGCTTTTGACAAATCACCTCCGCTAATAACGTACGCAATTTTATTAGCAATTTTCTGATCATGTTCAGAAATATACTTTCCAGCTTTCATTGTGTCAGTTCCAACCATGAACATTCCTAATGCTTGTTTGCCTAATACTTTAATGTTTTTTTCACTGCAAGGTGGTAAATATCCATAATCAGACATTAAAATCGCATGTTTTTTAGCAATTGAAATTTGATGATTCTTGTTCATTATTATAGTATCATTATTTGGCTCTAAGTATCCTAAATCAATTGCTTCATAAGCAGAAGTCGATGTTTTAGCCATACCAATATTTAAAAAATATTCTTGAAGAACATTAAGTTCCACATCATTTTTACTAAATTTCTTTGAAGCTCTAAGTGCCATTTCTTTACAACCCCCTCCGCCAGGTATTAATCCAGCTCCTACTTCAACTAAACCTATATAACTTTCACTATAAACTACTGCCTTATCGCAATGCATAGTTACTTCACAGCCTCCTCCTAAAGTAAGTCCGTGAGGAGCTGCAATAACAGGAATGTTTGAATATCTTAATTTCATCATGCTATCTTGGAAAAATTTTATAGCTAAATTAATTTCGTCATATTCTTGTTCAGCTGCTGCCATAAATATGGCTCCTAAATTTGCTCCAGCTGAAAAATGGGATCCTTCATTTCCTATGACAATTCCTTTATAATTTTTTTCAGCTAAATCAACAGCTTTGTTAAGACCCATTAAAACTCCTTGCCCAAGAGTATTCATTTTAGTTTTAAATTCAATATTCAGAACTTCATCACCAATATCTTTAATTATTGAATCACTATTCTCCCAAACTATCGAACTTTTATTTAAATTATTTAGTATAATTAGAGAATCTTGACCTGGTTTAATAACAAAAGATCTAGAGCTTAAGTCATAATAATTTATTTTACCGTTTTCAATTTTATAAAAACAGTCAATATTATTGTTTATCATTTCAGAAATCCATTTTGCAGGTTTGTGCCCTAAAGATTCCATAATTTCAACTCCTTTCTTAATACCTATTGAATTCCAGATTTGGAATGGTCCGTTCTTCCATCCAAATCCTGCTCTTAAAGCATCATCAATTCTATAAAGTTCATCAGAGATTTCAGGTATTCTATTTTGAATATAAGAAAACATTGTCCCGAAATTAAATCTATAAAACTCTCCAGCTTTATCAGTGCCTTCAACTAATACAGAAAATCTATCAATAACATTGCTTATTTTTTTTGCAGTATTTAAAGTCTCAAATGAAACTTTTTTAACAGGTGAGTACTCTAAAGTTTTTAAGTCTAAAGAAAGAATTGTTGATTTTCCGTTTTCATCTTTAATTCTTTTGTAGAATCCTCCGTCAGTTTTAGATCCAAGCCAATTATTTTCTAACATTTTATAAATGTATTTAGGTAACTTAAAAGTATCTCTAAATTCATCATCTGGACAATTGTCGTAAATTCCAGTTGCAACATTTACAGTTGTATCTAATCCAACCACATCACTAGTTCTAAAAGTAGCAGATTTAGGACTTCCAATAATAGGTCCAGTAAGTTTGTCTATTTCTTCAATTGACAAATCTAATTTCTCAACATTATTTAAAATGTTTACCATTCCAAATGTTCCAATCCTATTGCCAATGAATCCTGGTGTGTCTTTAGCTAAAACAGAATCTTTACCTAGAAATCTTTCACCAAAATCATTTAAAAAATCAATTGTTTCAGGTCTACAATCCGGACCAGCTATAATTTCAAATAATTTTAAGTAACGAGGTGGATTAAAAAAATGAGTTACTGCAAAGTTTTTTCTGAAGTCTTCAGACCTTCCTTCATTCATTTGTTTAATTGGAATTCCAGATGTATTTGAAGTTATAAGAGTTCCGTTAGTTCTGTGTTTTTCAATTTGCTCAAATACAATTTGTTTAATATTTAATTTCTCAGTAACTACTTCAATAATCCAATCAACTTTACTTATTTTATGTATATCATCTGTAAGATTTCCTAACTGAATTCTTTTTGCAAAATTTTTATGGTAAAGTGGTGCAGGTTTTGATTTAATGCATCTTTGAAACATGTCATTAACTATCCTGTTCTTAACTTTATTATCATCAAGTGAAAGACCAAGTTTTTCCTCATTTTCATTTAATTTATTTGGAGCTATATCAAGTAACAAAACATTTATTCCAATATTTGCAAAATGACATGCTATTCCAGATCCCATGACTCCAGATCCAATTACTGCAACACTATTTATATTTCTTTTCATTTTTATTCTTTATTGAGTTAAAAATTGAATATTTTTTTATTCTTTATTAATTTATTTATTTTTTCAATTGTATTGTAAAAGTTTTCAAGAGATTCTTCTCCAATATCATCTTTTATAGCTTGATTGAATTTTAAAACAGCAACTCTTGATGCGTCTCTATTAACTTTACCTCTTTCAGTTAAGTGAATAAGTACACTTCTACCATCGTTAGGGTTAGGTTTCCTTTCAATTAATTTTTTTTCTTCAAGAGATTTAAGTGTTCTAGATAAGCTAGTAGCTTCCATTCCCATTTTTGGACCAAGAGAAGTTGAGGGAGTACCTTTTTTAGGATCTATACTAAGAAGAGCGAATCCAGTTGCCATTGTGGAATCATACTTAGATGCTTCTTCATTATACATCCTGGCAATTGCTTGCCACGTTGATCTAAGTAAATGGTCCATGGTTTTCTTTTCCATAAGACCAAATTTAACAAAAAAATACTATGCACGCATAGTATTTTTTTGTTTTTTTTAAATATTTCTATCTAACCACTCTTTTGCATTTTCAAATGCTAAAATCCAAGGAGATACTTCGTCTTTTCTACTCTTTGGATAGTAGGGCCAGTTCCATGGAAAAGTTGATCTTTCTAGGTGTGGCATCATTGCTATATGTCTTCCGTTAGAACTACTAATTATTGCCGTGTTGTAATCGGACCCATTTGGATTAGCAGGGTAGGAGTTGTATCCATATTTGCCAATTATACTGTATTTGTTTTCATCATAAGGCAGTTTGAATTTTCCTTCACCATGTGCTGACCAAATACCTAGTTTGGAACCAGATAAATTTCTAAACATTATAGAGTTATTTTCTTGTATTTCAACTGATGTAAAAAGACATTCAAATTTTTTAGAATCATTATGATCCATCTTAGGTTTTGTTTCATGCTCTGGATGAAGTAAACCAAGTTCAACAAATAATTGACAACCGTTACAAACTCCTAACGACAAAGTATTTTCTCTTTTGTAAAAATTCATCAAACTTTTTTTGGCTTTTTCATTGTACAAAAATGATCCAGCCCATCCTTTTGCAGAGCCAAGTACATCCGAGTTTGAAAACCCACCTACTGCAACTATAAAATTAATATCTTCTAAATTTTCTCTCCCAGAAATTAAATCAGTCATATGAACATCTTTAACTTCAAATCCTGCTAAAGTCATTGCATAAGCCATTTCTCTTTCAGAATTACTGCCCTTTTCTCTAATTACAGCAGCTTTTATTTTCTTTGAATTTTTACTATTAATTTTTCCATTAAAATTATCTGGAAAATTAAAATTTAAAGGATGTCTTTTGAAATTTTGAAATCTTTCTTTTGCTTTAATTTCGCCACTTTGATTTTGATCTAATAAATAGGATGTTTTAAACCAAATATCTCTGTAATTAGATACATCTAAATTTATATTAGTTGTATCAGATTTTAATTCTAATTTGGAATTATTACTGACATTTCCAATTTTTAAAAAATGAATATTATTTTCATTTAAAATCGCTTCAATTTCTGTTTCACCTTGAAAAACTAAACCTAAACTTTCACTAAATAGTAATCTTATTAAATCTTTTTCTTCAAATTTGTTAAGATCAATATTAGCTCCTAAGTTGTTTTCAGAAAAACACATTTCTAGTATTGTAGTTATTAATCCGCCTGAACTAATATCGTGACCAGAGGAAATTAAGTTGTCTTTTATTAGATTTTGGAAAACATTAAATGTTTTTTTAAAATATGAAGGATTACATGTATCGATTGTAGAAGACCCAATAAATTCTAAAGTTTGACTTAATGCAGAACCTCCAATATTAAAATTATTATTTGTTAGATTAATGTAATATATGTCTTGATCATTAGTTTGGAAAACAGGTTCAATTATATTTGAGATATTATTACAGTTTGCAGCTGCTGAAATAATTACAGTTCCAGGTGAAATCACTTCTTTATCTTTATATTTTTGCTTCATTGATAAAGAATCTTTTCCGGTTGGAATATTTATACCTAATTCAATTGCAAAATTTGAACAAGATTCAACAGCTTCATATAATCTTGCATCTTCACCTGGGTTATTACATGGCCACATCCAATTGGCAGACAAAGTAACTGATTCTAAATTTTTCTCAAGTGGAGCCCATATTATATTAGTTAATGCTTTACCAATTGCTATTCTTGATCCTGCTCTAGGATTAATCAATGCGGGTATTGGTGCGTGTCCTATTGAGGTTGCTACACCATTTCTCCCACTATAGTCTAATGCCATAACACCACAATTATTAAGTGGAAGCTGTAAAGAACCAACACATTGTTGTTTAGCAACCTTTCCTGTAACACACCTGTCAACTTTGTTTGTTAACCAGTCTTTACATGCAACTGATTCTAAGCTTAATACGTTTTTTAAATATTTCTCAAATAGATCTATACTGTACGATTTGTCGGGGTAAACTTTGTTAATAGTATCGTCCCTCATAACAGTTTTTGGTGAACTTCCAAAAAAGTCTGATAATGATAGATTTATTGGAGATGTATTATTTTTTTTAGACTTAATTTGAAATTTTTCATCACTTCTAATTTTACCAACTTTATAGCATGGAGCTTTTTCTCTGTTGGCTATTGTTTTAAGTTTTTCATACTTGCTTTCTGGAATAATTAATCCCATTCTTTCTTGAGATTCATTTCCAATAATTTCTTTTGCTGAAAGTGTTTTATCTCCAACGGGAAGTTGATCTAAATCGATTAGACCACCAGTTTCTTCAACCAATTCGGATAGGCAATTTAAATGTCCTCCAGCTCCATGATCATGTATCGAAACAATAGAGTTTTCATCAGCCTCAACAAAAGCTCTTATAGCGTTAGCTACTCTTTTTTGCATTTCAGGGTTGGATCTTTGTACAGCATTTAATTCTATTCCAGAATTATAATTTCCTGTTTCAGTTGATGAAACAGCTGCACCACCCATACCAATTCTATAATTATCTCCACCTAAAACAACAATTACATCATCTTCACTAGGTTTATCTTTTAAGCTTTGATCTTCTTTAGCAAAACCAATTCCTCCAGCTAACATTATAACTTTATCAAAACCAAGTGTTTTTTCATTTTCAATATGTTCAAAAGTTAATACTGACCCACAAATTAAAGGTTGACCAAATTTATTTCCGAAATCTGATGCTCCATTAGAAGCTTTTATTAAAATATCTAATGGAGTTTGATATAACCAAGATCTTTCTTCTTTTATCCACTTTCTGTTTTCATTATATCTCGGATATGATGTCATGTAAACAGCGGTTCCAGCAAGAGGAAGTGATCCTTTTCCACCTGCAAGTCTATCTCTTATTTCTCCACCTGATCCTGTAGCAGCTCCGTTAAATGGCTCTACAGTAGTTGGAAAGTTATGTGTTTCAGCCTTTAAAGAAATAACCGAATTAAATTTAGATGTTTCAAAATACGAAGGTTTATCTCCGTGTTTAGGAGCAAATTGCTCCACTTTAGGTCCTTTTACAAAAGCTACATTATCCTTATATGCAGAAACAATTTCATTAGGATTCTCTTTAGATGTTTTTTTAATTAGTTTAAATAATGAGCTTTCTTTTTCAATTCCATCAATAATAAATTTTCCATTAAAAATTTTATGACGACAATGTTCGGAATTTACCTGAGAAAACCCAAATACCTCACTATCAGTTAGTTTTCTTCCTAATTTATTAGACAATTCATTTAAATAATTTATTTCTTCATTATTTAGTGCAAGTCCTTCCTTTAGATTATAATCAGAAACATCTTCGATTTCTATAATTGGCTTTGGGCTTACAGATACTATAAATAATTTTTGATCAAGTATTGGATACTCTTCGAAGAGCATTGGGTCAAAGTCGTTATTATATTTTTTAGAAATAAATTTTTCAATTCTTAATATTCCTAATATCGCCATGTTTTCTGAAATTTCTACTGCATTTGTGCTCCAGGGAGAAATCATGGTTTTTTTTGGACCTATAAAATTTGAATTAATAGACGATTGATTAATGTGTTTACCTACGAATAACCATTCTAGTTTTTTTAAATCAATTTCATTTAATTCAATTGACGAATCTACGGCGAAAATTGTTTCAAATTTGTCTTTAAAATAGAGAATCATAGATGAATTTATTTAAAATAGAGCTCCAAAAATATAAGAAATAAAGCAAAAAACTCTTCTTAAATTTAAAATTTAAATAACGATTTTGAATTACTTATTAACATCGTTATTTGTAGCTTAACCTAACCATATAAAATCCATCAAATCCAGTTTGATTTGGACTAATTTTTTTTTCATCTTCTTTCTTAAAATCTTTTCCAATGTCAGATTTCAAAAACTCGTCAATTTGTAGTTCGTTTTCAGAGGGGAGTATTGAGCAAGTTGCGTATACCAGTTTTCCATCCTTTTTAATCATTGGAGCATATTTTTGTAGAATATCTTGCTGAGTAGCTCTAATTTTATCTAAAAAATCTAAGGAAAGATTCCATTTAGAACCTGGATTTCTTCTTAACACACCCAAACCAGAACAAGGCGAATCAATTAACAATCTATCAATTTTACCATATAATCTTTTGATAGGTTTATTATTTTCAATTACTCTAGTTTCAATATTGAATGCGTTATTTCTTTTTGCTCTTCTTTTGAGTTCATGTAATTTATTCTTATAAATATCCATAGCAATTATTTGCCCTTTGTTCTGAGAAAGAGCAGACAAATGAAGCGTTTTACCACCGGCTCCAGCACATACATCACAAACTTTCATACCTTCTTCTATCTGAAGAAATGGTGCGACTAATTGTGATGAGGCATCTTGAATTTCAAAAAATCCGTTTTTAAAAGCATCTGTTAAAAATAAATTTTTTCTTACAACTAACTTTAATGCATCAGGAAATCCCTTTATTTTTTCAGTTTGAATATCTTCATCAGAAAGAATTTCTTGAACCTTGTCAATTGAAGTTTTTAACGAATTAACTCTTATTATAACCGATGCTTTTTGATTCAAAGCATTTAATTCATTTTCCCATTTTTTTTCACCAAGTTCATCTAGTCCAAGCTTGTCCATCCAATCAGGAATAGATTCTCGAAATTTTCTTATTTTAATTAATTCATCAAACTTACCTTTTATCCTTCTGTTGGGTGTATCGTTAAGTTCTGGCCAGCCTGGAAGTTGAATTCCTTTTAGCACAGCCCAAACTGCAAATATTTTCCAAAGTTCTTTATGTTTATATGGTGTTTTCGCTTCAGCTATCTCTGAATAAAGTCTTTTCCATCTTACTATATCATAGCTTGTTTCAGCGATAAACCCTCTATCTCTACTTCCCCATCTTTTATCAAGTTTAAGTACCTTTTCGATAGTTTTATCAGCATAAAGATTTTGATTAAAGACTCCATCAAGTACCTTTATAACAGCAACAACTAAATTTTTGTGAAGACGCATTTTATAGTTTTGCGCAAATATAGGTTTTAAACTTAATTATTTTCAGATTTGATTTTAAATTTACCCTCTTTTGAACTTATAATTTTTTTCATCATTTCTTTTCTAAAATCGTCTTCGATTCTAAATAAGTATACAGTTTTTCTTAAACTCATAAACTCCTTTAAATCGGCTATTAACTTAGCTCTTAAGTCGATTTTCTTTTTTTCATAATCTAAAAAATCGTCAATAAATTGTTTGTGTTCTAAATCTGAAATATTACTACTATCCAAATTCATTTTTCTGTATTTGAGCCTTTTAATTCTGTATACTACTCTTAAGCTATCTTGGTAGTTATTATAAACAATCCAAAATTTTGATTCATTTTCAGAGTTAAGATTTAATTTATCTGTAATGTATATTTTTTTATAAGCATCTATTTTTTCTGAGCGTATTTCTTTTTTTTGTGCATTTAATAAATTAGTTAAAAATAGAATTAAAAAAAGAATTTTAAATTTTTTCATATTATTAATTATTTAAATTTTGGTCATCTGAAAAACTTGTTTCTATAAAGTAATCAAAATCATTATCATTTATGTGATCAAAATTGATTTCAAATTCGTTAACCTCAAAAAGTTCTACATATTCGGAACTTGAATATCCGACTAGTTCGTAGCTCATATAATCAATAATTTCTGATTTGTTAAAAGTAATGGTGTCAGTAAAAAATACATTAATAAATAACCCAACAATAAGAGCTGCAGCTATTCCGCTTAAAGCATGCTTGCTGTATTTGAAATTAATTATTTTACTTATATAATTAGTCTTTGTAATTAAATTAATATTTATAGTTTCAAAATAATTTTCAGGAACTTTGAAATCTCCTAATTCAATTTTGTTAATATCATCAATTGTAATTTTATCAAAATAACCTTTAGGTGTTTTGAAACGATTAATATTAAGATTTAAATTATTTTTTGATTTCATTCTATTTCTTTGACAACCAAACTCTTAAAAGGTTTGAATTTTAATTATTTCTTTTTTTATTTTTTTAACGGCAATATGATAAGATGCTTTTAAAGCACCCTCTGATGTCCCTAAAATTTCAGAAATATCTTTAAATTTCATTTCTTGCTCATATTTCATTTGAAAAACTAATTTTTGTTTTACTGGAAGTGTATTTATTAACTCTTGTAACTTTATTTGTAATTCATCTCCATCAAAATAAGGATCCTCTTTCAATTTGTTCGTCTGAGCAATCATAATTTCTTCAGAGGTTTTAAAATGTTTTTTTGCTTTTGATTTTATGAAATTCAACGATTCATTTGTTGCTATTCTATAAATCCAGGTGTAGAGTTTGCTTTGTTCCTTAAATCCGTTAATTGCCTTGAAAACTTTTATAAATGTATTCTGAAGCACATCATGAGCGTCATCGTGATCTAAAACTATTTTTCTAATGTGCCAATAAATGGGTTCTTTATACTTACTGAGCAAAATCTCAAAAGATTTATTTTGAGATTCTTTATTTTTTAGTTTGGCGATAAATTTAGATTCATTTTCCAACTAACTTTATTTTATATGTAAGACAATAAAATTTCTAAAAAGTTTAAGAAAATGATTGAAGTTTAATCAACTTCGAATAAACTCCATTTTCAGAAATCAACTCTTCGTGTTTACCTTGCTCAATAATCTCTCCTTCATTTACAACCAAGATAACATCTGCTTTTTGAATTGTTGATAGTCTATGAGCGATTATTAGAGAGGTTCTGTTTTTCATTAGTTTCTCTAGAGCTTCTTGAACTAATTTTTCTGATTCTGAGTCTAAAGAGGAAGTAGCTTCGTCTAAAATCATTATTGGTGGATTTCTTAATACTGCTCTTGCAATTGAAACTCTTTGTTTTTGACCTCCGGATAATTTTCCTCCACCGTCTCCAACATTCGAATGGTATTTATTTTCAAGTTTTTCTATAAAATCATTAGCATTTGCAATTACCGCCGATTTTTTTACCTCTTCCTCATTATTATTAGAACTAGAAAGTTTAATATTATTAGTTATAGAATCATTAAAAAGGATAGAATCTTGTGATACTAGACCAATTAAACTTCTCAAATCTTTCTTAAACAAATCTTTAATATTTATTCCGTCAATTAATATTTTCCCAGAATTCACATCATAAAATCTAGGGATTAAATTAGCTATTGTTGATTTTCCGCTTCCAGATTGTCCAACGATAGCGATGGTTTGTCCTTTTTTTATTTTAAAATTAATATTTTTTAAAACGCTTGCATTTTCATATTTAAAACTAACATTTTCAAAAGTTATTTCTGAATCAAATGATTTTTTAGAAACAGGATTAGATATTTCAGTAATTGAAGATTTTGAATCTAGAATCTCAAGCACTCTTTCTGCTGCAGCATTACCTTTTTTTATTGAGTAAGAAGCTTTACTTATTGCTTTAGCAGGTGTTAAAACACCATATGCAAGCCCCATGTAAGTGATAAATGCAGCAGGATTTAGTTCTTGATCTACTAAAACTAGTTGTCCTCCGTACCAAAGTAAAACTCCAATCACAGAAATCCCTAAAAATTCACTGACTGGACTAGCTAAATTCTGTCTGTTTATTAATTTGTTTGAGTAGTTGTAAAATTTATTATTTGAATTATTGAATTTTTCTATAAAGAAAAACTCAGAAACGAAACCTTTTATTATTTTAAGACCTTGAAGAGTCTCTTCAGTTATAGACAAGAATTCAGCTTGTTCGTTCTGTACTAAAGTTGATGTGGCTTTTAAGGATCTTCCAATCAAAGAAATTAAAAATCCTGAAATAGGAATAAAAATTAAAACAAACGCAGTTAACTTAAAGCTTATTAAAAACATTGCTGAAATTGTAAAAAATATAGTTAAAGGTTCTCTAACTATTAATTCAAGGACTGATAAAAATGAATGTTGAATTTCTAATACATCAGATGTTATTCTTGAAATAACATCTCCTTTTTTCTTTTCTGTAAAAAAAGCTAATGGCATACTAATTATTTTTTTATAAACATCTCCTCTTAAATGAGTTAAAATCCCATTTCTTAAAAACGTTATAAAATACATTGCTAAGTAGTTGAAAAAATTCTTTAGAAAAAACAATATTATTATTGATGCGATTACAAAAATTAGTGCTTTCTGTGGATCTTCACCTGAAAAACTACTTACTTGATAGTTTAACCATCCTTCTAAATTATTTCCAAAACCATCGATTCCGTCAAATTCTGGTTTGTTGTAAGATTTTTTATTTTCTCCAAATAAAACTTCAAGCATTGGCATTAACGATAAAAATGATAAAGCACTAAATAGTGCATAAAGAATATTAAAAAATATATTTAAAAAAATATATTTTTTAAAGGGTTTTGAATACTTGAATATTTTTTTGAAATACTCCATTTTTAAAAATTAAATTCTTTAGATAAATTGTCAATTTTGTTTTCTAATTTCTCATTTACTTTAATATAATCTTTTTTTGATCTAAGACTGGTATTTACACTAAAGTAAAACTTTATTTTTGGTTCTGTTCCACTAGGTCTAGCAGCAACTGTTGTTCCATCTTCAGATTCAAATATTAAAACATTAGATTCAGGAAAGTCTAAATTTTTAATTTCACCATTTAATTGGTCTATTTCTTGAGAAGATTTAAAATCTTTAATAGTTGTCAATTTACTTCCGTCTAAAGCATTAATTTTAGAATTCCTTAGCTTATTCATAATCAAACTAATTTCTTTGAGACCTTCAGCTCCTTTTTTTTCAATTGATATAAGTTTTTCTTTAAAAAACCCATACTTGATATAGCACTCAATTAAATAATCAATTAAGTTAATGCCGTTTGTTTTACATTCCGATCCAACTTCACATGCAACTAGGGCAGAGGTTATAGCATCTTTATCTCTGACGAAATCACCTACCATATATCCGTAACTTTCTTCACCTCCTGCAATGTAAGTTTGATTAGGGAAATCATTAATCATTTTTCCAATCCACTTAAATCCAGTTAGGCCAACTTTAAAATCAACATTATAACTTTCAGCTATATTTTTTATCATTGCAGTTGAAACTACAGTTGATCCAATAAAAAATGATTTATCTAAGTTTTTTCTTTTACTTAAAATAAATTCCGTCAAAATGATCATCATTTGATTGCCATTTAAAAGAACATATTCGTTTTTGTTATTTTTTACTGCTAATCCAATTCTGTCTGCATCAGGATCAGTACCTATAACAATATCTGCATTAACTGATTTAGCCATGTTTATTGCCATATTTAAAGCTTCAGGCTCTTCTGGATTAGGAGATTTCACTGTACTAAAATTACCATCAGGAATAGCCTGTTCTTTAACAATATGTAAATCTTTAAATCCAGCTCCTTTTAATACTTTTGGAAGAATTTTATATGATGTTCCGTGAATTGGGGTAAAAACAATTTTATAATCTTTTCTGTTGGAATCTCCAATTTTTCCTACTGATATTGAATTTTTAATAAATTTCATATCAATTTCATTATCAATTAAAGTAACAAGAGAATCATTTCTCTTAAAATTGATCTCATTAACTTTTACAGAATTTATTTCGAAAATCAACTTTTTATCAATTGGAGGAACAATTTGACCGCCATCTTTCCAATAAACTTTATATCCATTGTATTCAGGAGGATTATGGGAAGCTGTTAAAACAATACCACAAATACAGTTTAATTCTATTAATGCGTAAGAAAGTTCTGGAGTAGGTCTAATGGAGCTAAATAAGTATACATTGATGT
>Ga0209711_10001514_pt1 | contig 22487 bp, 15 predicted proteins | sample ArcticOcean_MG_C_7_FD_187441 | JGI IMG/M metagenome (GOLD analysis project Ga0209711, IMG submission 187441) | Marine microbial communities from western Arctic Ocean - ArcticOcean_MG_CB11_88 (SPAdes) (version 2) | ecosystem: Environmental > Aquatic > Marine > Oceanic | place: Arctic Ocean...
ACTCAAAGGAATTGACGGGGGCCCGCACAAGCGGTGGAGCATGTGGTTTAATTTGATGCAACGCGAAGAACCTTACCAGGGTTTGACATGGTATGAATTTTTCTGAGAAGAAAAAGTGCTTTTATTGGAACATACACACAGGTGGTGCATGGCTGTCGTCAGCTCGTGTCGTGAGATGTTGGGTTAAGTCCCGCAACGAGCGCAACCCTCATTTTTAGTTGATATTCTAGAAAGACTGCCGGTTATAAGCTGGAGGAAGGTGGGGATGACGTCAAGTCAGCATGCCCCTTATATCCTGGGCTACACACGTGCTACATTGGATAAGACAATGAGTTGCAAACCTGTGAAGGTTAGCTAATCTACAAACTTATTCGTAGTTCGGATTGTAGGCTGAAACTCGCCTACATGAAGTTGGAATCGCTAGTAATCGCTGGTCAGCCATACAGCGGTGAATCCGTTCCCGGGCCTTGTACACACCGCCCGTCACACCATGGAAGCTGGTTATACCCGAAGTTGTTACCTTAACCATTTGGAGAGGGGCACCTAAGGTAGAATTAGTGACTAGGGTGAAGTCGTAACAAGGTAGCCCTACTGGAAAGTGGGGCTGGATCACCTCCTTTAATGGATTTTAAGAGTCGATCAAAGATACAATATATCAAATAAGTATCAATAATATATATATATTGAGGGCTATTAGCTCAGTTGGTTAGAGCGCACCCCTGATAAGGGTGAGGTCTCTGGTTCAAATCCAGAATGGCCCAGCTGGGGGTATAGCTCAGTTGGTAGAGCGCTGCCTTTGCACGGCAGATGTCAGCGGTTCGAGTCCGCTTATCTCCAAAATTAAAAACACAAAATAATAAGACTTTTGTGTAATTCAAGAATCAAGGGCTTATGAGGGATACCTAGGCATTCAGAAGCGATGAAGGACGTGGCTACCTACGATAAGCTTCGGGTAGCTGGAAGCAAGCTGTGATCCGAAGAACTCCGAATGAGGAAACTCTTAAAACTCCTTGTTGAATACATAGACAAGAAAGAGCAAACCTGGGGAATTGAAACATCTTAGTACCCGGAGGAAAAGAAAGTAAACTACGATTACCCTAGTAGCGGCGAGCGAAATGGTAAGGACGCCTAAACTAATTTTATTAGGGTTGTTGGGACAGCGAATAAAAAAAAACGTTAGGAGAAGTATTTGGAATAATACACCATAGAAAGTGAAAGTCTTGTACCTTAAAACAATATAAACTTACTGTATCCCGAGTAGCATGGAGCACGTGTAATTCCGTGTGAATCAGCGAGGACCACCTCGCAAGGCTGAATATTCCTGAATGACCGATAGTGAACCAGTACCGTGAGGGAAAGGTGAAAAGAACCCCGGGAGGGGAGTGAAATAGAACATGAAATCATAAGCTTACAAGCAGTAGGAGGACGACTTAACGTTTGACTACGTTCCTGTTGAAGAATGAGCCGGCGACTTATAGGGAATGGCATGGTTAAAATTATATTGGAGCCGTAGCGAAAGCGAGTTTGAATTAGAGCGTTTGTCATTTTTTATAGACCCGAACCCGGATGATCTAACCATGGCCAGGTTGAAACTTAGGTAATACTAATTGGAGGACCGAACCGACTGATGTTGAAAAATCAGCGGATGAGTTGTGGTTAGGGGTGAAATGCCAATCGAATCCGGAGCTAGCTGGTTCTCCCCGAAATGTGTTTAGGCGCAGCGGTTAATTTTGTATTTTAGGGGTAAAGCACTGTTTCGATGCGGGCTGGTAATTCGGTACCAAATCGAGGCAAACTAAGAATACTAAAATATCTTTTAACCAGTAAGACTGTGGGGGATAAGCTCCATTGTCAAGAGGGAAACAGCCCAGACCACCAGCTAAGGCCCCTAAATAATTACTAAGTGATAAAGGAAGTAAAAGTGCTTAGACAACCAGGAGGTTTGCTTAGAAGCAGCAATCCTTTAAAGAATGCGTAATAGCTCACTGGTCGAGTAAATTTGCGCCGAAAATGTATGGGGCTAAGTAATTTGCCGAAGCTGTGGGATATCTATATTATAAATATCGGTAGGGGAGCGTTCTGTTATAGGTTGAAGCATTAGCGAAAGTGGATGTGGACGAAACAGAAGTGAGAATGTCGGCTTGAGTAGCGAAAACATTGGTGAGAATCCAATGCCCCGAAAGCCTAAGGTTTCCTTCGGAAGGCTCGTCCGCGGAGGGTAAGTCAGGACCTAAGGCGAGGCTGAGAAGCGTAGTTGATGGACAACAGGTTAATATTCCTGTACTATTAATAATCATGGGCAAGGAGTGACGGAGCAGGCTAAGCTAGCCGGATTCTGGTTACCGGTTTAAACGTTCAAAGTGTTGATAAATAGCGAAAATATTTTGAGCTGAGACGTGAATACGTTATGCTACGGCATTTAAGTAGTTGATGTCATACTTCCAAGAAAAGCTTCCACTGTCAAGTTATGAATACCTGTACTGTAAACCGACACAGGTGGGTAAGTAGAGAATACTAAGGGGCGCGAGATAACTCTCTCTAAGGAACTCGGCAAAATAGCCCCGTAACTTTGGGAGAAGGGGTACCTTGAGAAAGGTTGCAATAATCAGGTCCAAGCGACTGTTTACCAAAAACACAGGTCTCCGCTAAGTCGTAAGACGATGTATGGGGGCTGACGCCTGCCCAGTGCCGGAAGGTTAAAGAAGTCGGTTTTGCTGATGACTGAAGCCCCGGTGAACGGCGGCCGTAACTATAACGGTCCTAAGGTAGCGAAATTCCTTGTCGGGTAAGTTCCGACCCGCACGAAAGGCGTAACGATTTGGACACTGTCTCGGAGAGGGACTCGGCGAAATAGACTTGTCTGTGAAGATGCGGACTACCTGCACCTGGACAGAAAGACCCTATGAAGCTTTACTGTAACTTGAAATTGGCTCCGGGTTTTATTCGCGCAGGATAGGTGGGAGACTGTGATCATATCTTTGCGGAGACTATGTAGTCGTTGGTGAGATACCACTCTTGTAAAACTAGGATTCTAACTTTGCACCTTACATCAGGTCAGAGAACAGTTTCAGGTGGGCAGTTTGACTGGGGCGGTCGCCTCCTAAAAGGTAACGGAGGCGCACAAAGGTTTCCTCAGATCGGTCAGAAATCGATTGTAGAGCGTAAAGGCATATGGAAGCTTGACTGTGAGACTTACAAGTCGAACAGAGACGAAAGTCGGTCTTAGTGATCTGACGGTTCTGAGTGGAAGGGCCGTCACTCAACGGATAAAAGTTACTCTAGGGATAACAGGCTGATCTCCCCCAAGAGTTCACATCGACGGGGAGGTTTGGCACCTCGATGTCGGCTCATCGCATCCTGGGGCGGTAGTACGTCCCAAGGGTTGGGCTGTTCGCCCATGAAAGCGGTACGCGAGCTGGGTTCAGAACGTCGTGAGACAGTTCGGTCCATATCCGGTGTGGGCGTTAGAGTATTGAGAGGATTCTTCTTTAGTACGAGAGGACCGAGAAGGACAAACCGCTGGTGTGCCAGTTATTGTGCCAACAGTAAACGCTGGGTAGCTAAGTTTGGAAAGGATAACCGCTGAAAGCATCTAAGTGGGAAGCCCCCCTCAAGATGAGTACTCTCATCCTTTTGGAGTAAGGTCACGGCAAGACTAGCCGTTTGATAGGCATCAGGTCGAAGTTTAGTAATAAATGTAGCTGAGATGTCCTAATAGACCGAGGACTTGAATTAAACTTATTATTTTTTAATCTGGGTGTTTTTAGCAATATGGAACCACATTGAACCATCTCGAACTCAAATGTGAAACATTTTTGCGGTGACGATACTATGGGGGTAACCTCCTGGGAAAATAACTCGATGCCCTTTCTTAATTATTTATATTTGACTTATAAGATAAAATATTAAAATACTTTTAAATCAAATGATATTGATTGATAAGACAGCAAGTATTAATTTACGAGAAGAATATAATAAAACAGATATTCAACAGATTATAGCGAATTTAGAAGCCGATTTAGTAGGTTTAGCGCCAGTTAAAAGTAGAATTCGTCAAATTGCTGCACTTTTACTTTTAGATCGATTACGAAAAGGTTTAGGTCTAACATCAGGGAATCCAGGATTACATATGTCTTTTACGGGTAGTGCTGGTACCGGAAAAACAACAGTTGCATTAAAAATGGCTGATATCCTATATAAACTAGGTTATATTCGTAAAGGACATTTACTAACAGTTACACGTGATGATTTAGTAGGACAATATATTGGTCACACTGCGCCAAAGACTAAAGAAGTTTTGAAAAAAGCTATGGGTGGAGTTTTATTTATTGATGAAGCTTATTACCTTTATAAGCCTAATAATGAACGTGACTATGGTTCAGAAGCGATTGAGATTTTACTTCAAGTTATGGAGAATCAACGTGATGATTTAGTAGTTATCTTAGCAGGTTATAAAGAACGTATGGACGTCTTCTACGAATCAAATCCTGGTTTAGCCTCACGAATTGCTAATCATGTTCATTTCCCTGATTATACAGCAGATGAATTACTTACCATTGCTAAGATGATGTTAGAAGAACAGCAATATAAATTAACTGTTGAAGCAGAATCTGTTTTTCTAGATTACATTAAGTTACGTAAAGAAGAGCCTATGTTTGCCAATGCACGAAGCGTTAAGAATGCGTTGGATCGTGCTAGAATGCGTCAAGCTAACCGTATTTTTGAGACTAATCCAACTCAAGGGATTACTAAGGCAGAACTTGTTACGTTAGTTCCTTCGGACATTCTACAGAGTCGTCTATTTAAAGGTGTTAGTGGATCGTAATTAAATTGTCTTCTTTTGTTTAGATAAATTAAGTCTGTTCAGAAACGCAATAAATTGATACACTAGCTTGTATAAACATAAAATTTTAACTTATGGCGAAACAGTGTATGATTCAAAGAGAGGTAAAACGCCAAAAACTTGTTGTAAAATATTCAAATAAAAGAACTACACTTTTAAAAGAACTTAAGCTTTCTAATAGTCTAAGTGATATATTTTTTGTACAAAAAAATTTACAGCGTTTACCTAACAATAGTGCGGAGATTCGTCTAAAAAACCGTTGCTGGAGGACAGGTCGAAGTCGTGGTTTCTATAGAGACTTTGGTCTTTCTCGCCACGTTTTACGTGAAATGGCACATCAGTGTTTAGTTCCAGGTTTAACTAAATCTAGTTGGTAAATGAAATCATATATATATATATATAAATTAATGACAACAATAATTGATTATTTCTTACTTGTAAGTTTTGTATTCGCCCTTGCTGCTGGTTTATTTTTAGGATTTAAAGCTATCAAGCTCATTTAACAAAAAGAGTTATTCGCAGGTGGCTTTATTAATATAAATAGAATTTTAATATAAATGAATGTAAATAAGGATCCTGTAATAATTATTAAGCAGAAATATCATAAGGAAGTAATTACTGGTTCGAGGAGAATCAGTAATTACTTCTGGGTAATCGTTCTAGGTTTGGGTGGTATAGGTTTTTCTTTTTCTGGTTTGTCGAGTTATTTTAAAATAAATTTATTACCTTTTATTGATATTTCTGACTTAATATTTATACCACAAGGTATTTTAATGTTATTTTATGGTACTTTAAGTATTGTAGTTAGTATTTTTTTATTACTTACTATAATTTGGGATGTTGGTGGTGGATATAATGAATATGATGTCGAGTCGAGTTTAGTTCGTATTGTTCGTAAAGGTTTTCCGGGTCCTAATCGACGAGTTTCTTTAATTTATCCTTTTGAAGATATTAGCACGATTGAGCTCGAAGTGACGGAAGGCTTAAATTCCTCGCGCAATATATTCATTTGTTTAAAAGATAATCGTCGAATTCCTATTACTCCAGTTGAACAGCCTCGTACATTAGCTGTTATTGAAAAACAAGCTTCGGATTTAGCTAATCTCTTAGATATTAATTTAACTTTCAAACGATAAAATTTTGAATTTTATCGTTTGAAGAGTAACATAGTTGTATGCGAGCATAGTTTAGTGGTAAAACCTTAGCCTTCCAAGCTAATGATGGGGGTTCGATTCCCCCTGCCCGCTTCAAGTTAATATTTTTTTATCAGATTTGTATTTATCAAAATAAGGATTATTTTATCAAAACTTTTAGTTCTATGAAAATATTAGTAGTATAGTTTATAGATTTATTATTAAAACTCTAATAAATTTTTAATAGACAATTAAACCTAACTATAAAGATAGTTAGGTTTAACATATAGCTAAAGTAGTCTAGATATACTAGATATTACTAAGCAGCGATAGATGGAGCTGCTAATGCTACAGGCATTGACTCAGCAGAAGCTAAATCTAGTGGGAAGTTGTGAGCGTTACGCTCATGCATTACTTCCATACCAAGATCAGCACGGTTAAGGATGTCAGCCCAAGTGTTGATAACACGACCTTCAGAATCTACTACAGATTGGTTGAAGTTGAAACCGTTAAGGTTGAATGCCATTGTAGAAACACCTAGTGCAGTTAACCAAATACCTACAACTGGCCATGCAGCTAGGAAGAAGTGTAAAGCACGTGAGTTATTGAATGAAGCATATTGGAAGATTAAACGACCAAAGTAACCGTGTGCAGCTACGATGTTGTAAGTCTCTTCTTCTTGTCCAAATTTGTAACCGTTGTTTGAAGATTCAGACTCAGTTGTCTCACGGATTAGAGATGAAGTTACTAATGAACCATGCATAGCTGAGAATAGAGAACCACCGAATACACCAGCAACGCCAGCCATATGGAATGGGTGCATTAGGATGTTGTGCTCTGCTTGGAATACAAGCATGAAGTTAAATGTTCCTGAGATACCTAGAGGCATACCATCAGAGAATGAACCTTGACCAATTGGGTATACAAGGAAAACAGCAGATGCTGCAGCTACTGGAGCTGAGAATGCTACGAAGATCCAAGGACGCATACCTAAACGGTAAGATAATTCCCACTCACGACCCATCCAGCAAGAAACACCGATTAAGAAGTGTAATACAACTAGTTGGTAAGGACCACCGTTATATAACCACTCATCAACAGAAGCAGCTTCCCATACAGGGTAGAAGTGAACACCAATAGCGTTCGATGAAGGAATTACAGCACCAGAAATGATGTTGTTTCCGTACATTAATGAACCAGCAACTGGCTCACGGATACCGTCGATATCAACTGGCGGAGCAGCGATAAATGCGATAATGTAACAAGTAGTAGCAGATAATAGTGTCGGGATCATAAGAACACCAAACCAACCGATGTATAAACGGTTGTCAGTTGATGTGATCCAAGAGCAGAAACGCTCCCATAAACTAATGCTTTCGCGTCTTTCTAAAGTTGCAGTCATTTTAAAAAATTCCTTTTTAATTGATTTTATTTTATGTTTTCCAGCCTTCTGTCTGTTAATATATATTATAGCACATAAAGTTAGATTTGACACAAAATATCAAATTAAGTTTTAAAATTTAATAAATCTTTAGTAATTTAAAATATGGGCTGGTTTTGATTTAGAACAATAATTAATCAAGCTTGTCTAAAAACATAATACAAACTATAATAATATACATAAAATATAGGCTCTATAGCTCAGTGGTTAGAGCAGGGGACTCATAAGCCCAAGGTCGCAGGTTCAAATCCCGCTAGAGCTAATATTAAAAATTAACATTTAATCAACAACAGGAGAACAAGTATAATTTTCTGATCAACAATACATTTAAATTCAGATTTATTTATGTTCATTGTTCTTACTCTAAGAATCTCTTTAATTTCTCCTAATTATATTCACTTGTTATTTAAGTTATTAAACGATGCTAATATTTAAATATTTAGTGTGGTCGTAAATTTTAGAAAAAGTGAGTTTTAGAATTTTTTTGTTCCTTCGTCAAACGCAGAATCAAGATTTTATCACTATAGCAATCTTTTCTTTTTTTGATGAATTAATTTGATGAATTAAATAATATAAACAATAAGCTCACGTTTAGTAGAAGTTTAAAAATATTTAAATTCATTGAGATAGAAGAAGTTCTTTCTAAACTCCTGCTATTTCTATTATTTTAAACCGAACTATTACCGCTCATTTTGTTGTACTTCTTTAATTTTAAATGTTTCTTCAATACTTTTATCTGAAATATCTGTGGGAAAAAAAATTTCTCCGGAATTTTGTTTACAATTTCGTTTAATAGAAATATGCTTTTATTAAACTAAATTGTTTGATCAATCAACAGAGAATAAGAGATCTTTCTGAGTAACCCACTAGAGTAATAACATTTTTTTCTATATCATCCATTTTTAAGATTAATTCCTTTACGTTTAAGAGACACAGCACATTCTTGCGAATTCTCACTATTCTTTTTACAAAACCCCAAAAATTACTAAAGTAAGCGCTCCGATAATTCAGCTATTCTTTGATAAGATCTAATTTTACATTTTTAATATTCTATTAAAGATAAGATCTGATTAATTTTCAAAACAAAAACTGAGTTTCATTTTGAAAACTAATCTTTAATTAAAACACATAGATTAGTAAAGCAGCAAAAAAGACACTGCCATAACCACCTATTGTAAAGCCACCTGTAAATTCTTTCCAACCTTGATATGAAAGAAAATCACTTTTGTCTGTAACATCATTAGTATATTGTGTATTATCAGCTTCGAAACTAACATTTCCATAGATCACTAAGGCTAAAACTAGAATAGTAATCAGACCGACTGCAGACATACTACCCGCAAGTAATGCAATATCTGAATTACGTAAAGGCCCTAATTTGTAAAATGGTCCGAGTAAAAAATAACCATGAGCCATACCAATCTCTAAACCACGTAAAGAAGGTGTTAAACCACGTCTGTAAGCAGGTAAGTTAGACAATATAGCTTCAGTAGCTGAAGATGTAGTTATAGGTGTACTTAAATGACCTACTGACGGGTCATCATAAAAAGGAGTAATAAAATTTGCCATAATTAGGTTTTGATTACTTTAAAAAATAGAATTGTATTACAGAGTTAACTGATTTCCGCGACGATATTGTAAAAAAGCTGCAACAAATAAACCAGCTAAAGAAACCGAGATCATTCCCATAACAATTCCAAAAAGAAGTGGTTCAATCATATAAAAATAATGTTCTGTTAATATTAAGTTAACATTTATTATAGTGTAAAGTTTGAAATATATAAATTTAAAAGAGTTTATGAGTAAAATAAAGAAATGTGACGGGACTGACGGGACTCGAACCCGCAACGTTCGCCGTGACAGGGCGATGCTCTAACCAATTGAACTACAATCCCAAAGTTAAATATTAATGAATTAACATGTAATAAAATAAATATCAATATTAAGAAATAACAACTGTAGTATAAGTTTTATTAATTATAAGCTTAAACTTACTTCAATTAAAAAGAGGCTATGCTGCTATAAAATCCTGACATAATGTCCTCTGAAAATTAAGTAAATTTAAGCCATGTAGTAATATTAGAAAATAAAAATAAAAATTACAATGCTAAAAAGATAACGCATCCGGATAAAACCGATTCATTTCAATAATAAAACCTGCCGTAAAAGAAAGCCACACGGTTAGTAGCACAGGTGCTGTCGATAAGTATGTTTTAAACGCATCCATAATATTTTTGTTAAAATAAAGTTTTTAATAATAAATTTTACCGCCACCCCATTTTTCTGAAACAACTTTAGGTTGTAACAAAATATGTCCAGCAATAGCATATAAATCTTCTTCAGTTAAAGATCGCATTTTAGGGAAAATATCGGCACTTGCTATACTAGGATGTACCTCTGCAATCGATTCTAGACCGTCAAATGTTGTGGGATTTTTAAGATAGTCTACAAGAGCAGTAGCGTTATTACGAGTAGGAGTTGCTAAGCTTAAAGCTTCTGCATCCAAACCTACATTTGGATTTGTTTTCGTAACCCCGCCTGTATGACATGAACCACAAGAGGCATTAAATAAGCGCTTTCCACGTTTAACTTGTTCTGCTGATAGAACAAAAGTTTTACCTGAACCATCTAGAGCAATCGTACGAGTAGCTTCATCTAACTCAATTGCATTTGCTTGTGGAATAGAGAGTAAAAAAGAGCAACAAGAAACAAGTAATAGTTTTTTAACTGTATTAAATTTAAACATTATTATAATTTAGAAAAACCATGTAATATTGTGATCCAAAAAAAAGAGAAACTTACCGAGGTGAGACAGTTATATCTTCATCAGATGCAACAAAATCACCTTGTTCTATTGCTTCTTTCCATGAATTAACAGGCCACATATAACCAGAAAACATAATTTTTAATGCAAGAGGCACATCAATAATAATTTCTTTCTCCATTGGATTACTTGTTGTGGCAACCGTTTGCACATATTTTCGACCTGCCCAACCAATCCAACCAGTTGTGTATAAAAACAAAACACCTGGTAACATAAATTCACCTGCATGGTCTAAACGACCATCTACAATTAAGTGAGGTAAACCATCAGCCCCACAAAGTAAATTGGATTTCCCATAACGATCAAAGCGTCCTTTAGTTTGATTAATTTGACTTTGTAGTGCAAGGGCTGGAGGTGTTCCAGGCTCATATTTTTTTAATCTTATCTCTAATTTCTTAACACTAGCATTTAAACGTTTGGTAAATCCTGGAGATTTTTCACAATCCACAAGAACACCAGTATTGGCTTGACATAGATTTGGGGCCATTACTATTAACAAAGTAGCTAACAATAAAGACGTTATTTTATTTTTCATTTTTAAGAATTTTAAAGAATTCGAGTAGATTTATCCGTGAGGAATTTAAATATTTTTAAACTTCTGAAACGAGCGTTTGTTTATGATTTAATTGATAGAAGGACAATTATCGTTTCATAAATCTAGGGAAACGAAAAGAATTGGCAAAATATTACAGCGACGGATCAGAGCTGTTCAAAATATCGAGAGTGTTAAGCTAATTAGCACCTGATGATGAAAACTATCACTTGCCTTTAAATTTGCCTTTAATTCTTCTACTGTCGGACGCAGAAGTCGACAAAATAACAAAATAACAATAAAAAGTTCGCGAAGTTGAAGAGAATCTGTTTTTCGAGTCGGGCAAAATAACAATAGTGAACCTGGTAATAGATTCAGCGTTTTTTTATTTTTCATTTTTAAGAATTTTAAAGAATTCGAGTAGATTTATCCGTGAGGAATTTAAATATTTTTAAACTTCTGAAACGAGCGTTTATTTATGATTTAATTGATAGAAGGACAATTATCGTTTCATAAATCTAGAGAAACGAAAAGAATTGGCAAAATATTATAGCGACGGATCAGAGCTGTTCAAAATATCGAGAGTGTTAAGCTAATTAGCACCTGATGATGAAAACTATGACTTGCCTTTAAATTTGTCCTTTAATCCGCTAAATTTCTCATCGTCAATGAGATGTTATATCAGCATTTTTTCAAAACTTGTATAAGTTTGTCTAAAAATAGTAGATCTTTTTATTTTTTTTAGTATTTCTAATTTCATTCTAGTTGGTCGTTTGGACTAACCCAAATAAGGGTAGCTCAGTATTTCGTATTTTTTCAGAAATAAAGACAAATCCCTTCGTCTTCTTTGATCTTATTCCAGACGTAAGAAGTCGGAACAATAACATATAAATAAACGCTAATAAGTATATTTAAAACGCATTATAATACTTTTGTTAAAACTCAATAAGAATGATGCATAGATTGATCTAATATCATATATCTTTATTATATAATTATTCTCTAATAAAAACAATATTTTCCCCTCAGTAGCTAGAAATAAATATTATTTAAAATCTTTAAAGGTATAAAAACAATAAAACAGTTGATCTATAAATATTTATTATAAAATAAAAATTTATACTGACGCGGCCTTATTCATTGAGATTCAGAATATTTTTTAATTCTTATCATAACATATTTATCAATTTAGAATTAAACTAAGAGAAAATTCAAAATGAGACTAATTTTATTATTTTAGGGAAGATTTCAGAAATAGAAGAGAAATATTTTTTCAAGGTTGAAAACTCGAGATAAGTATATCTATAAATACTAATGAAAACATTTCTGGTCGACTCGTGATATTTTGTGACTAGCTGAAACTTGTACTTACAGAAGTCAAAAATAAAACTTGATGTAGCCACAGTTTCTTAATTAAAAAATGTAGAAACTAAAAAACTTAAATTTTCTAAAAAGCTCGAGGGCTGTTAGAAAAACTAATATTACAAAACAATCGAAACACGTAATATTGGATAATTCTCTCTGAATATTTTACAATATTAGACATTAGAAACAAAAACCAAGAATATAAATTTATATAGACCTATTTAAAAACTATAGTCACAAATAAATTTATGGCTATAGTTCATTAGTTAATAATTAATTAACACTTAAATAATTATAGCTCAAATTTACATTAGTTTGTATAAATAAATCTAATACTTATAACCTTTGATTTTAAGATTCATATCACCGAACTTTATAAATTTTAAATTTATAAAGTTGATGAAAAATATTTTTAGTCTACTTAGAAACTTTTTCATTAGATAGAATCAATTTTATGTGCAAATTATTTGATGAGTCTCCTAGTTCCTCGAAAAGGGTTCTGGTTCTTCAGGAATAGCGTAAATTTTCCCGTAACTCTCGGTTAACAAATTTCGCTGAAGAGGATTTTTTTCGAGTCAAGTCTCTTCAGAATCAAAGATTCTTCCTCAACTAAAACTTTACAGGTGACGCGTCTTCAACTTTAAGTTTTATTCTATTATTTGATGCAGTAACATGAACATAATTTTCTGGTTCAATATCCTCGGTTAAGAATAATTCAGCTAGTTTATCTTCTAATAAGTTCATTATAGCTCGGCGTAAAGGTCGTGCACCCTAAATCGGATCAAAACCTTCTTTTATTAGTAGAATACCCTTTGCTAAATCATCAACTTCTATTGTATAACCCTGTTCTTCAACACGTTCGCTCAATTGACTTAACATAATAAGAGCAATCTTACAACATCTTCAATTGTTAATGGATTAAAGACTATAATTTCATCTAATCGGTTAAGGAATTCTGGTCTAAAGAAACCTTTCAAAGTTTCATTAACAGATTTGTAAATTTTAGCATATTCAGGATCCATAGGTTCCTCTTTTATATCCTTCTTAATCTGCTATTTTTGAGTTCTTCAGCAAAATAATAACCTAAAGATATATTTCTTTTAGTCTTCGGGAGTTAGGCGTCGTCCTCTTCTGTCTTATCTTTATTTTCTTTTTTTTCTTTTTTTTCTATTTTTTCTCTTTTTCTTCTATTTTTTCTCTCTTCTATCACCTCTGCTTCCTTAGCTTTAAGGTGCCAATATCTTTTTTCTTCTTCTTCTTCAGGAATAGCGTAAACTTTCCCGTAATCCTCTCGGTTAACAAACTTACGCTGAGGAGGATTTTTTTCGAACTCAAGTCTCCGCAGCTCCAAATCTTCTTCCTCAATTAAAAGCTTTACAGGTGACGCGTCTTCAACTTTAAGTTTTATTCTATCATTTGATGCAGTAACATGAATATGATTTCCTGGTTCAATATCCTCGGTTAAGAATAATTCAGCTAGTTTATCTTCTAATAAGTTCATTATAGCTCGGCGTAAAGGTCGTGCACCATAAATTGGATCAAAACCTTCTTTTATTAGGATATCCTTCGCTAAATCATCAACTTCAATTGTATAACCCTGTTCTTCAACACGTTCGCTCAATTGACTTAACATAATAAGAGCAATCTTACCAACATCTTCAATTGTTAATGGCTTAAAGACTATAATTTCATCTAACCGGTTAAGGAATTCTGGTCTAAAGAAACCTTTCAAGGCTTCATTAACAGATTTGTAAATTTTAGCATATTCAGGATCCATAGGTTCCTCTTTTATATCCTCCTTAATTAATCTGCAATTTTTGAGTTCTTCAGCAAAATCATAACCTAAATTAAATATTGCTTCTAGCTCTTCGGGGGTTATGTCGTCATCCTCTTCTGTCTTATCTGTCTTATCTTTATTTGCTTCTTTTTTTAATTTCTCTGCTTCTTCTTCTTCTTTTTTTAATTTCTTTGCTTCTTCTGCTTCTTTGGCTTCCCTTACTTCATCTAATTTTCTTATTCTGCTTAATTCATTTAATCTTATTGATTCTTCTGATTCCTCGATTGCCTTTGATCCATCTACTTTTTCATCATTCTCAGGGGTATCATTAGAACTTTTTGGTACAATATCAGCAGAACCAATATTAGAGGTTAAAATTAATAGAGTATTACGAAAATCTATGAGTTTACCTTGAGCATCTGTCAGACGCCCGTCTTCTAGAATTTGTAGTAGAATATTAAATATATCTGGATGAGCTTTCTCTGCCTCATCAAATAAAACAACAGAATAAGGTTTACGACGAATCTCTTCAGTTAAAAGACCACCTTCTGAGAAACCAACATAACCAGGTGGTGAACCGATTAATTTGGCAACAGAATGACGCTCCATAAATTCAGACATATCTATACGTACCATAGAATCTACAGAACCGAAAAAGTAGCCAGCTAAAACTTTTGTTAATTCAGTCTTACCTACACCAGTAGGACCAGAGAAAATGAAACTAGCGATCGGACGATTAGGATTTTTTAAACCAACACGTGCTCGTCGAATAGCTTTAGCAATAGCGGAAACCGCAACATCTTGACCAATAACCTTCTCGTGGAGTGTAGTCTCAATATTAATCAACTTATCTTTTTCGTCACGTGCTACTTTAGTAACTGGAATACCTGTCCAAGCAGCTACGATGTCCGCAATGTCTGACTCTCGAACTGTAGGATTATATTTTAATGTTTTCCCAGCTCCAGCTTCACGAGTCATTATAGCTGACATTATTCTTCGTATTTCCACTTCCATAGCAAGACAAACAATAGCTTCCTCAAAGTCATTTGCTCGAATAGCCACATCTTTGTCATCTAGGATAGTTCTTAGTTCTTTATCATGCTCTTTGACTGCTGTGGATAATTTAGAACCGATTAATCGAACACGTGCACCGGCTTCATCAAGTAAATCAATTGCTTTATCTGGTAAAAAACGGTCAGCAATAAATTGTGAAGAGTATTTTGCAGCCGCAACTAACGATTCATCACTATATTTTAAGAAGTGGTGTTTTTCATAACGACTTCGTAAGCCACGTAAAATCTCAATCGTTTCTTCTATCGTAGGTTCGGGAACGGTTACCGGTTGAAAACGACGTTCAAGAGCTGCGTCTTTTTCAATATGTTTTCGATATTCTTCAATTGTTGTTGCTCCAATACACTGAAGGCCACCACGAGCTAACGCGGGTTTTAAAATATTCGCTGCATCAACAGCACCCTCAGCTGCACCTGCTCCAATTAAATTATGTACTTCATCAATTACTAAAATGACTTCAGGACGAGCTTCAACTTCTTCCATCACATTTTTGATTCGTTCCTCAAATTCACCACGAAATTTTGTTCCAGCTAAGAGTAAACCAATATCTAAGGAAATAATTTCACGATCTTCTAAAATATCAGGTACATCACGTTGAACAATACGTTGCGCTAAACCTTCAGCAACGGCCGTTTTTCCAACGCCTGGTTCACCAATTAGTATTGGATTATTCTTTTTACGACGAACTAAAATTTGAACAACACGCTCAATTTCTTTGACACGACCAACAACGGGATCTAATTTTCCTGCTCGCGCGTCGTCAGTTAAATTTGTACTAAAGTCTTCTAAAGAACCTTCTTCACTCTCTTCATCATTAACGTATGCCTCACGGCTTTTCTCTGTTTTTTCCTCCTCAGCACCAATAGCAACTAATAAATCGATTTTTACACGAGACATAAGAACGCCTTTGTCCTCAAAAACCTTCGCCGTGGCACCACCATCATCTTCATCTAATATTGCTAATAAAATGTGTTCAGTCCCGACATAACCATGACCTAAATCTCTGGATTCTTCAATTGAATGTTCAAGTACTCGTTTTGCACGAGGACTAAAAGGTATTTCTCCTGGACCACCATCTGTACGACCCCATCCACTAGCGCATTCGACAAGAATACGTGTTTCTTTCAAGTTAAATTTAGCTGAACGGGCAACTTTATGACCAAGTCCAGTACCTTCACCTATAATACCTAAGAAGAGTTGCTCTGTACTGACGTGATTACGACGCAGACGTCTTGCTTCTTCCTGTGACAACATAACAACTTTTATCGCTTTTTCCGTAAATCTTTCAAACATTCTTTGCCTTTTTTTAATTTTAATATCAGAATTATAGTATAGTTTATCATCTATTTCCAAAACTTTTGACTATTTTCTTAAGTTCTATTGATCTTTTATTGATCTTTTATTGATCTTCCATTATTAGCTATTGTTAACAACAATGCACTCAGTAGTTAGTATCATACCAGCAATTGATGTAGCGTTTTGTAATGCAGAGCGTGTCACCTTAGCCGGATCAATAATACCAAAATTATACATATCCCCAAATTCCTCGTTTGCTGCATTATAACCGATATTAAAATTCTCTTTTTGAATCTGCTCTATTACAATGGCACTATTTTTTCCACCATTCTCAACAATACGGGACAAAGGTGCAATAATAGCTTTTGCTAAAATTAACGCACCGATCAATTCATCATCTTTTAAATACAATTTTGCCCAATGTTTCAAACTCTCGGCTAAATGCACAAAAGTACACCCTCCACCAGGAACAATACCTTCTTCGACAGCCGCCCGTGTGGCATTAATAGCATCTTCAAGACGTAATTTCTTATCTTTCATCTCAGTCTCTGTAACTGCGCCAACTTTAATTAAAGCCACACCGCCAGATAATTTAGCAATACGATTCTGTAATTGTTCGATTAAAAAACCTTCTTCAATTAAATTTAACTGTTTTCTAAGTTTTTCACAATGTTGTTGGACTTGGACTTTAGTTCCTTCATTGATAATTGTAGTGGTATCTTTCGTAATAACGACACGACGTGCAACTCCAAGTTGTTCTAACTGTAGATTCTCCATAGATAAACCTTTCTCTTCCGTTACAACTTCCCCATTGGTTAAGATACCAATATCTTCAAGAATAGGTTTTCGACGTTGACCAAAGCCGGGAGCACGTACAGCAGCAACATTAACAACATTTCTTAATTTGTTTAATATTAATGTCGTTAAGGCTTCTTTTTCTACGTCAGCAGCAATAATCAATAAAGATCGTTTGACTTTAGCAACTTGTTCAAGGATGGGAATCAGATCTTGTTTTACGAGTGTTATTTTTTTATCTGTAATTAAAACAAAAGTATCTTCAAGTACAACTTCCATACGTTCTGGATTAGTTATAAAATAGGGGGAAATGAAACCTTTTTCAAGGCGCATTCCCTCCGATATTTCTAATTCAATCGAAGTTGATTTTCCTTCTTCTAATGAAATAACACCATCTTTTCCGACTTTGTCTAAAGCACATGCAATCATATCACCAATTTCATTATCATTTCCAGAAGAAATAGCCGCAACTTGGGAAATAGAGCGAATATCTTCAACTGGAATAGCATACTCATTGATATTGCTTGTTAAATAGCTAAGGGCTTTTTCCATGCCTAGTTTAAGTGATACTGGATTCGCACCTGCAGTTAAATTTTTCATGCCTTCTTTAACCATGGCATATGCTAAAACTGTCGCTGTAGTAGTACCATCGCCAGCGACATCATTTGTTTTCGCTGCTGCCTGACGAATTAGTGCAACTCCAGTATTTTCAATATTATCACTCAATTCAATTTCTTTTGCAATCGAAACACCATCATTAATTATCTGAGGTGCAGAAAACCCCTTCTCTAAAACAACATTACGACCTTTCGGACCTAAAGTAACCGAAACAGCTTCAACCATGATCTGCATACCGTGAATTAATACACGACGAGCTTCTTCTTTGTATAAGATTTTCTTCCCAACCATTAATTCCTTCGATCACACCTGAAAATAAAATTCACGCACTCACTATAATTATTTATTATACTATAACATAAAGTAGAAATAAATGAAATAGTTAATATTTTACTTAAGAACTATTAGTGTAACAATAGCAAGATGTTAGTTTTTTACTTGATAAGAGAATTCGATATCTTAATTCATAAAATAGTTTTCTTTGACGTTAGACCATTTATCTTTAAAGTTATATTTTATTCAGTTAAGTTTTTTGTGAAAAATGTTAGGTATATCTTGTTAAACTTGAGATTATTTAATTCTCAAATTTAATCCAAGCAGCTCTCAATTATTTTGAGACTTGATAGCCTATTTTATTAAGAGATCAAATAATAAGAACGTAAAATTTAATATATAAAAAGAGATTTAATGATGTTATTAATTTTGAATTATTAATACTAAAAATTGAAAGATTTTTTATAGTTAGATATCTAAATAGACTAATAAATAGACTAATAGTTGAATTCTTAAAAAATACTAGTTACAACTGACGTTGTCAATTTTGGATTTCTTATATTACAAAAATAATCCTTTTACAGGTGAACTTGCATTAGCATATTGTTTTATATCCATAGAACCTGCTAAATAGGCTAATCTACCCGCGTTAACACCTTCAGACATACCTTTAGCCATTAAGATAGGATCATTTGAAGTCGCTACTGCTGTATTGAGTAAAACAGCGGATGATCCAAGTTCCATAGCCTGGGCTGCATGACTGGGTACTCGAATGCCTGCGTCGATAATAACCGGGATATTTAAACTATTAATCATAATTTGAATATTATGTAAATTTTTTATCCCTTGGCCCGATCCGATTGGGGAACCAAGAGGCATAATTGTAGCACAACCAACATCTTCCAAATGGTGTGCCAGGACAGGATCTGCATTAATATAAGGTAAGACCGTAAAGCCTTTTTTAACAAGAAATTCTGCAGCTTTCAATGTACCGATAGGATCAGGTAATAAATATTTAGGATCAGGAATAACCTCTAACTTTACAAAATTATTAGATTCCTGGTTAATTTTTTTTGCACACTCACGACCAATAAATGCTAAGCGAATAGCATCTTCAGCTGTTTTTGACCCAGCTGTATTAGGTAACAACCAAGTCTTGTTCCAGTCTAATAAGTCAATTAAACCCTTTTCTTGACTTTTTTCTGTTGTATTTTGAAGACGCCGGACTGCTACAGTAATTATTTCTGTTTTACTAGCCTCAATACTTTTTTTAGCGAGTTCTAAAGACTGATATTTACCTGTGCCTAAAATTAAACGTGAGCTGAAAGTTTTATTTCCGATTTTTAAAATATCCATGAATAAGTTTTTATTTTATACTCCCCAGGTCGGATTTGAACCAACGGCCAATCGGTTAACAGCCGATTGCTCTACCACTGAGCTACTGAGGAAAATAGTCACATAATGATTTTATATGACTCTAGTATAAACTAGAAACAAAGTCAATAATATTGAGAATAAAAACTTTTTAAAACGTTGTCATACTAACTTATAATAAAACATAAACAAATAATTGTATGGAAACATCTAATTTAAAATTACAAAGTCTAATAAATAAAGATTATAAATATGGGTTTTCTACAAACGTTGAGATTGACTGTATAAAAAAAGGACTTTCTGAAGAAATTATACATTTAATATCAAAAAAAAAAGAAGAACCCAAATTCATGCTTGAATTCAGGTTACGCGCATTCAAAAAATGGAAAAAAATGAATGAACCTAGATGGGCGCAATTAGATTATGAACCAATTGATTATCAATCAATTCGTTATTATTCAGCTCCAAAAAAGAAAACCACCCTAAATAGTCTCGATGAAGTAGACCCAGAACTGCTAAGAGCGTTTGAAAAATTAGGCATATCTTTAAACGAACAAAAAAAATTATCCAATGTCGCTGTAGATGCAGTTTTCGATAGTGTTTCTTTAGGAACTACATTTAAATCTGAACTTGCGAAATCTGGTGTCATTTTTTGTTCAATATCTGAGGCAATAAAAAATTATCCAGATTTAGTAAAAATATATTTAGGAAGTGTTGTACCAATAGGAGATAATTTTTTTGCAGCCCTGAATTCAGCTGTTTTTACCGATGGGTCATTTTGTTATATTCCAAAGAATACAAAATGTCCTTTAGAACTCTCAACCTATTTTCGTATGAATGATCAAGAAAGTGGGCAATTCGAGCGTACACTTATTGTCGCTGAAGAAAATAGCACGGTAAGTTATCTAGAAGGTTGTACAGCACCTCAATATGATAGAAATCAATTACATGCCGCAATTGTTGAATTAGTTGTTTTAGACTCGGCTGAAATAAAATACTCAACTGTTCAGAATTGGTATTCTGGAAATGAACTCGGAAAAGGTGGTATTTATAACTTTGTTACGAAACGTGGATTATGTGCAGGAGAAAAATCAAAGATATCTTGGACCCAAGTTGAAACCGGATCTGCCGTTACTTGGAAATACCCAAGTTGTATTCTAACCGGAAAGAAATCAAGCGGAGAATTCTATTCGGTTGCTTTAACTAATAATTATCAACAAGCCGATACTGGAACAAAAATGATCCATATTGGACCAAAAACTCGAAGTCGAATTATATCTAAAGGTATCTCTGCGGGAAATTCGATGAATAGTTATCGCGGGTTAGTTAAAATTTCTTCTAAAGCGAAAGGCTCAAGAAATTATTCACAATGTGATTCTCTTTTACTGGGGGATAAATCTACAGCAAACACATTTCCATATATACAAGTTTTAAACTCGACTTCAAAGATTGAACATGAAGCATCAACATCAAAAATTGGTGAAGAGCAAATATTTTATTTTTTACAACGAGGAATATCATTAGAAGAAGCATTACAACTAATCATAAGTGGTTTCTGTCGAGCTGTTTTTACAGAGTTACCAATGGAATTTGCATTGGAAGCCGATCGATTATTAAGTTTAAAACTGGAAGGAACCGTTGGATAAAAATTAAATATGGAACAGATAAATTTTAAGGCACCAATTTTTGAACATTCACTATTATCAATTAGAAATTTAAGAGCAAATATAAGCGATGTTGAAATTTTAAAAGGTATCAACTTAGATGTCAAAGCAGGAGAAGTACATGCTATTATGGGACCAAATGGGTCTGGTAAAAGTACATTGGCAAAAATATTAGCAGGACATCCTAACTATGAAATCACAGGTGGGGAAATATTTTATAAGAATGAAATTATTAATGATATAGAAGCCGATCAACGCGCTCATATGGGAATATTTCTTGCTTTCCAATACCCAATCGAAATCCCAGGAGTGAGTAATGAAGAGTTCTTACGTGTTGCTTACAACTTGAAACAAAAAGCTAACAGTTTAGAGGAGCTTGATCCTATTCAATTTTTTCAAATTTTAGAGGAAAAATTAAAACAAGTAAAGATGGATCCGAGTTTCTTAAACCGTAATGTCAATGAGGGTTTTTCCGGTGGAGAAAAAAAACGAAACGAGATTTTACAAATGACCGTTCTTGATTCGACACTTTCTATTTTAGATGAAACCGACTCTGGATTAGATATTGATGCCTTAAGAACGTTATCAGAAGGGATTAATACTTACCGTAACCCAACAAAAGCAATTATTCTTATAACACATTATAAGCGATTATTAGATTATATAAAACCTGATTTTATACATATTATGAAAGATGGAGTAATTAGGAAAACAGGAGATTCCAGCTTAGCCGAAATTCTAGAAGAAAAAGGTTATGAGTGGTTAAAAGAAGAATAACAAAGATTATTTTCTTATTAAATATTTGACTCTTCTACTTTTTAGCTTTAGCTAGTTTTGTGATTATGTATTCAAGTAAAAAATAACCAAACTTAAATCATTTATTACATCTTAATTAAAGATAATTCCGATAATATTGAAGTAAAATTAACGATTTTAAATAAAATAAATTACGAGAAAGAATCACTAGCATCATATAAATTATCTATATGAGGAACAGTTCGAGAAGTAAAAGTAATAAAGAAAATTGCGTATAAATTTTAAAATTGACGTATTTTAATTTATATGCAATAATTACATCACGACCTACGGGCTTGTAGCTCAGTGGACTAGAGCGCGTGGCTACGAACCACGGTGTCGGAGGTTCGATTCCCCCCTAGCCCTCCATGGTCGTAAAAACATTAAAAAATAATGATGAAATCAACTCTTTTACATATTTTTACTACAGTTTCAGGTTACATATTCCTTTACATTATCTGTCCGTCAATTTTTCCGATATTCTCTAGCTTCAACAATACAATATCCTTGTATTTAATACTATCTGTTCATTGTGTTTGTCAACTTTTCTTATCTATGACACAAACTTTAGTGTCACATCCGAGATGTACTGATGACTATGATAGTGACTACCCTGGACCAAAGTTGTTCGATTCAGATCTTGATCCAGTTATTATTGTGCTTCTGTACGTTTACTGTAGCTTACT
>Ga0209711_10001526_pt1 | contig 22371 bp, 17 predicted proteins | sample ArcticOcean_MG_C_7_FD_187441 | JGI IMG/M metagenome (GOLD analysis project Ga0209711, IMG submission 187441) | Marine microbial communities from western Arctic Ocean - ArcticOcean_MG_CB11_88 (SPAdes) (version 2) | ecosystem: Environmental > Aquatic > Marine > Oceanic | place: Arctic Ocean...
CAAGTATGGGGTAGTTTTTTGGATTAATATCTTGGTGAAATCTTTGTATAAACTTCCATAAAATTTCTTTATTTTCTGCATTGCTTGAACCAACTAGATTTAAGAGCATAGAAAAAGTCATAACTATTTTTTCCTTTGGAGGATTGCCACTATGTACATGCCAAACAGGATTTAATAATTGTTCACTTGGCTTTTGTTTGGGAAAAGTTTCAATTAAGGATAAATATTCATCAACTGCTTTTGGTACTACGTCTGAATAAAGTTTTTTTGCTCGTGTAGGGTTTTGGTACATATAAAGAGATAGGCTTTCAGGAGATGCGTATCTCAACCACTGATCTATCGAAATACCGTTACCTTTTGATTTTGATATTTTTTCTCCTTTCTCGTCCAGGAATAGTTCATATGCAAATCCATTTGGTGGTTTTTTTCCAAGTATTCTGCAAATTTTACTAGATAGGATTGCACTTTCTGTTAAATCTTTTCCATACATCTCAAAGTCAACATCAAACGTAAACCAACGCATGGCCCAATCAACTTTCCACTGTAATTTACAGTTACCATTCGTTATTTCTATTTCTAATTTTTTCCCATTGTTATCAAAAATGACTGTCCCATTATTCTTATTCATTTCTAATAATGGAATTTCTAAAACTTTTCCTGTAGTGGGGCATATCGGTAAAAATGGACAATACGTTTTTTTTCTTTCACTTCTAAGTGTGGGTAAAATAATTTCCATTATTTCCTCATATTTTTCCAAAACACGCATTAATGAATTGTTAAAAGTTCCGTTTTTGTAATTTTCAGTAGAACTTTTAAAATTAAATTTAAAATTAAATTTATTTAAAAAGTCTTTAAGCATTTCATTGTTGTGCTTTCCAAAGCTATCAAATTTATTGAATGGATCAGGTATACTAGTTAATGGTTTTCCAAGATTTTCCCTAAGAATTGTATCGTTGGGTATATTATCTGGTACTTTTCTTAAGCCATCCATGTCATCTGAAAATGTTATAAGATCAGTATCGATTTCTTGAACATGGCTAAGAGCATTAATCATCATACTGGTTCTTGCTACTTCTCCAAAAGTGCCAATATGCGGTAAGCCACTTGGACCGTAACCAGTTTGAAAAATAATTTTTTTTTTGGATTTTATTAAATCTTTCCTATCCTTTAAGAGTTTTCTGATTTCAACAAATGGCCAGGACGAAGTGGATTGTATTAAATTAACATCAAGCATATTAATGGTTTATTAAATTTTATAGACAAAATATAGGTATAATTAGAAGTTAATAAGTTGAATTTTATAGGTATTTAAATAATCTACTTTTTATCATGACATCAAATAAAACTGTTTTTTTTATAATTGGATCTCTATTAATTATATTAGGCCTGTTTATGCTATTTCCTTATTGGATACAGATACTTTATGCAGAAAATAGCCATAGTTTCCTATCATCTTCATTTATAACTATCTTTATAGGCGTGTTGTTTGTTCTGGCAAACTTGCAAAAAAAATATCAGTTGAATCTTAAGCAGACATTTTTATTTTCTACATTCGCCTGGATAGCAATTGCCGGTTTTGGTGCTTTACCTTTTATTCTTTCTGACATTAATTTCTCACTAAGCGATTCATTCTTTGAAAGCATGTCTGGAATAACAACTACAGGTTCTACTGTTATTACAAACTTAGACGCTTCTCCAAAAAGTATACTATTGTGGAGGGCTATTATGCAGTGGCTTGGAGGTGTTGGTATAATTGTAATGGCTATTACAGTTCTACCTCTTCTAAAAGTTGGGGGCATGCAATTATTTAAAATAGATAGTTCGGAAAAGTCGGAAAAAATTTTACCACGAACTACTCAAGTAGCTTTTATTATAATTTTTATATATTTAATTTTAACTTTTTGTTGTGTTTTTTTTTATAAAATTCTAGGCATGAATCTATTCGATAGCATAGCACACGCAATGACTACTATTGCTACTGGGGGTTTTTCAACACATAATGATTCTATTGGTTATTTTAAAAGTTCAAACATAGAAATAGTTGCTACTGTATTTATTATTTTGGGTAGCATACCATTTATTGCTTATTTAAAATTTATTAAAGGTAACAAAAAAATTTTTTTTCAAGATGTGCAAATTAAAGGATTGGTTTATCTTTTTCTTCTATCTACACTAATCATGTTTTTATATTTATTTTTTAATAATAGTAATATTTTAATAGTTGAAAAAATTAGAATAGCCTCTTTTAATGTTGTCTCTATCTTGTCAGGTACTGGCTATGTAACTAACGATTTTAGCTTGTGGGGTAAATTCCCTTTAATTTTTTTTCTATTTTTGATGTTTGTTGGGGGTTGTGCTGGTTCGACAGCTTGTGGAATAAAAATATTTAGGTTTCAATTACTTTTTTTATTTCTGAATAATCAAATAAAAAAGCTAATTTATCCTAATAGTGTTTTTATTCTAAAATATAACAATCAAAAAATTACTGATAATTATATGAATTCAGTAATTATTTTTGTCTTTGCTTATTTATTTATATTTATTTTAACAGCTATGCTACTTTCTGTAACTGGTCTTGATTTCTTGTCTGCTATTTCTGGAGCGGCTACATCTATATCAAATGTAGGTCCTGGCCTTGGAGAAATGATTGGTCCAAACGGAAATTTTAAGTCTATTCCTGAAGTCTCTAAATGGATACTTTCATTTGGCATGTTACTTGGTAGATTAGAATTATTTGCAGTCTTAATATTATTCTTTCCATCTTTTTGGAGAAATTAAATTAAATGAATATAAAAAGCTTTTTAACCCCTTATTTAGATCGAAGAATGTTAAGGATTTTACTGCTTGGGATAATGAGTGGTTTTCCTTGGGTTTTAATAGGTAGTGCTTTAAGTTTATGGCTCAAAGAAAATGATTTAAGTAGAACAACAATTGGATGGGCTGGATTAATTTTTGGAGTATATGCGATTAATTTTTTATGGGCGCCTTTAATCGATAGAGTACATCTACCATTTTTATCCAAAAAAATAGGTCATAGGAAATCTTGGATAATTTTAATGCAAGTAATTATTTTTATTTCTTTGTTAATTTGGAGTTTTTTAGATCCTAGTAAAAATTTATGGTTGGTGGTTGCGGTCGGACTAGGAATAGCAATATCATCTGCGACTCAAGATATAACGATTGATGCTTTAAGAATTGAACAAATAGGTGAGAATGAAAAAGATCTTTTATCAGCAGGGGCAGCTATATCTGTAGTTGGTTGGTGGACTGGCTATAAGATTGGAGGCTTAGTTTCTTTAATGAGTGCCGATATACTACAAAAACAAGGTGTAGAAAATTATTGGCAAATATCTTTTCTTCTCCTCTCAGGAATTATTACAGTTTGCAGTATAGGCTTATTATTTATTCCAGAAAAAAATTCAGAAGAAAAAATAAGATTACAAGAACTAGCTGATCGACAAATAATAAAAAAAATTGGCTCTTCTAATAATTTCGTTAAAATATTAGCTTGGTTTTGTAGTACGGTAACTAATCCATTGCTTAGTTTTTTTAAAAAAAATACATTTAAAGTTGCTTTTGCAATACTTAGTTTTATTTTTTTATTCAAAATCGGAGAAGCCTTTTTAGGGAGGATGTCTTTAGTATTTTACAAAGAAATTGGATTTTCTAAAACTGATATAGCTTTGTATTCAAAAGGAATTGGCTGGCTAACCACAGTTACATTTACTCTACTAGGGGGATTGTTTGCAGTTCGTATGGGATTAATTAAAGCAATGTTTGTTTCTGGCATTTTAATGGCCTCAACAAATATTATGTTCTCTGTTTTAGCATGGGCTGGTAATTCTGAAGTTTTGTTTGCTTTCACTGTGTTAATAGATGATTTGGCCGCAGCATTTGCTACTGTTGCATTTGTAGGATTCATTTCTGCCCTCGTGGATAGAAATTATACGGCAACACAATATGCTTTACTTGCCTCCATAGGTACTGCGGGAAGAACTCTTTTTGCTTCATCATCAGGTATGGTAGTTGATTGGCTGAATGGAAATTGGATAATATTTTTTATTATTACAGCATTAATGGTTATTCCATCTTTAGTTTGCTTATTTTTAATCAGAAAAAAACTTAATCTAAATGAATAATTTTTATACAAATAATTATCCACTACTTAATCTTTATAAAAAAACTTCTTCGAAATCAGAAATAGTTACTCAAATGATTTATGGTGAAAATTTTAAAATAATTAATAAATTTTCTAAATGGATGAAGATAAGAATAAAAGAGGATGGTTACATTGGTTACATTAAAAAGAAAAAATTTAATATATATTCAAAGCCAACACATAAAGTTTCTGTCTTATCTGCTAATATCTATAAAAATTCAAATTTTAAAAATAAAATCGGCAAGCTTGCATATGTTTCTAAAATTAAAGTAGAAAAAATAATTTCAAAATTTGCCATGTTTCAAAATAAATGGATTGAAACGAGAAATATAAAACCTATTGAGTATAAAGATAAAAATATTTTTAAAGATGTTAAAATATTCAGGAATGTAAAATATAAATGGGGCGGGAAAACCTTTGATGGTATTGATTGCTCAGCTTTAATTCAGATTTGTTTAAATTTTAATAACAAGTTTTGTCCAAGAAATACCAGTCAACAGGAGAAATTTTTTAAAAAAAAAATTAATTTAAAAAATATCCAAAAAAATGATATTATCTATTGGAAGGGACATGTAGCTTTAATCTTGTCTAAAAAAAAACTTATTCACGCTTATGGGCCGAAGAAAAAAACTTTAGTTATGGATATTCAAAAAACGATCAACCTAATAAAAAAAACTGCTAATTTAAACGTGATTTCTATAAAAAGGATTTAATTTGGACAAGGTGGCTTTAGTCTCCCTCCACCACCTTAATAATAGTAGTATCTGATTCGTTTAAAAAAATTTAACTCGTAATAAGTGTGTGTGTATAATTTAATGTAATAAATAAATAACGTTTGGGCTTGTAATTAGCTAGGTTCAAGGCACCGGGTAACAGAACGCCCCTAATAACTCTTCTACTTTTTTATTTATATTATAAATTTACGTTTAGACCTTTAAGAATAGGGATAAAGTAAGAATTTTGATAGAGTTTTTTTGTTGTATTTATCTATTCACTCTAGTAATTTTTAGCATGATCAATTTTATTTTGAGAATAGCGACTCTAGGACTTCTTGGAAAAGTTAAAAAGATAAACGTAAAATTTGAAGATACGAATGGATATAATCTTTGGTATATGATTGCTGGATTCGGAGGATTTTTAACACTACAAGAAAATAAAAAAATTGAAAATAAAATAATGGTTGTAACTCACCCAAACATAGTTGCAATTGTGTACAACGCATTATTTTCATTGGTTCTTTCAATAACAGTCTTAGGTTTGACATTAACAATACCCGCACTGAAAGATTTTAAAAAATATGACGCTACAACAGCTTATATGGTTTATTTAGTTACTATGTTCCTTGCAGCGGGTGTTTGGTCTTTGATTATTTTAGGCTCGATTTTCGGTCCGGAAGCACCTCCTGAACCTGCTTTACGACAATTGTTTTAATATAAAAAATCTGAACTCACTTTTTTTTATCAAGCGTTATCTACTTTTATTCTTTACTCTTATCTTTGTTTTGTCAAATTGAGCTTTAGAAACAATTCCATCTTCATACATTTTTACAAGTTGTTTTAATTGAACACTCCGTTTTGCTGTATTTGCGGTAATCCTTTTACCATCTATCCACTCTCCAATAAGTATTTGTCTAGCTTTGTGCCAAGTGTAAATTCCTTGTCCATGCATTTTATTATTTTTCCATTCTCCAACATATTCTTCTTTTGGAGACACACGCCATTTGTAAGTTCCTTTTCCATGCCTTTTAGAATTTTTCCATTCCCCAATGTATTGGCCCCCCCAACCTTCAGTACCACGCAAATCATTACGAGCCCATGAGTAAGTACCTTCTCCATTTTCGCAATTACCAGTGACGCACTTAGCAAACACTACGTTACACCATGCCAAGCCAAGAAATGTGAGCACTAAAAGTTTTTTCATATTTTTGTACCTTAGCATAAGATTTAGATTTGTAATAGAGCTGTAATTTTGTTGCTACTTCTCACTTTTGTTAAATTACCTTTGTTGAAATATATAGATAATAAATCCAGGTTAGCGGGCACCTGGCAATAGAACACCCGTAAAAAAAGTTATTTTTTAGTTGTTTTTACAGTTTGATTTGAAACATATTTTAAGTAAGAAGCGCCCAAAGATAAATCAATTATAATTGAAATTGTTCCTCCTGAAGTATTATCGTCTAAAAATTGTATTATTGAATAAATAATAAACATAATTCTAATAAATCCAAAATACTCATCTTTTCCAGAAACGCTTAAGTTATAATTATTTTCATTAATTGATAATAGGTAGTTGAACAAGTCTAATAAGTAAAATTTTAAAAAGTGTTGATAATGGTGGAGAGAAAGGGATTCGAACCCTTGATACGGTTGCCCGTATACACGCTTTCCAAGCGTGCGCCTTCAACCACTCGGCCACCTCTCCATTTCACTAACTTGATTTTAAAATTAAATTACTAAATTTTAATAAAAATTCTTCTTTAGTAGGTAACTTATTTTTTTTCATTTCTTCTTGAATATTTTTATAATTTTTTTTTATATAATTAATTTGTTCAAAAAAACTATTAGGGTTCCTTTCAGCGACAAATATTCCTTTTTTGTTTCCTACTACATGTTCGATATCTTTAAAGATAATAACTGGCCTTAGTCTTGAAAGGGCTTCTAATAACGCCATTGGATGTCCTTCTGTGTAGGAAGGTAGAATAAAAATACTATGATCATCATAAAACTTAATTAAATTTTTTTCATTGTTTTCAACTTCATATACATGCACATTATCCTGTATTATCTGAGCTACAGAGTTTTTTTCAGAACCTATAATCGATAAAGTTAAATCTAATTTAGTTTCTTTGATTAAACTCAAAAGTGAATAAATTCCTTTTTCTTTTTTTATTCTACCCACATAAAGAAGTTTGAGTTTGTTAATTTCAAATTCTTTTCGGTTTATTAACCATTGGTTGGAAATTTGCGATGGAGCTACAATTTCTCCTGGTTTGTTTCTTAATATATATTCTCTGCAACTAATTAATAATGAAATTCTAGAAATTATAGAAAACATAAAATGGTACAACATTGGTCCAAAAAATCCTAGGATTGCTTTATATTCTCCGTATCCATCACTTCTTAAGTAAACAATAGGTTTTTTTTTTAAAATTTTAATTAAAACACTAACTATGAAAGTGAATGGAGATATTGAGATAATTAAATACTTAGAGTCTTGTTCTTTAAGTGAACAAAGAACGCCATATATATAAGAAAAAATATTTCCATAAGTTTTTATATTTTTAATATTTATTTTATGAGATCTAATTTTTTTTGAAAATCTACCAACAATATTAATTTGAAATCTGTTGCTTAGACCTTCTGGGGTTGATTTTAAATCAATGTTATCGCAAAAAAAACTACCTTGATAATTAAAAATACTTTCATTAGTAATTATAAATAATTTTTTCATTACGTTTCTTTGTTAATTTTCAAAACACCGATAAATGCTTCTTGTGGAATCTCTACTCTACCAAATTGTTTAGATCTAGCTTTTCCTTTTTTTTGTTTTTTTAGTAGCTTCTTTTTACGATCACCAGCACCACCACCGTGTATTTTGGTAAGTACATCTTTTGAAAATCCTTTGATAGATTCTCTTGCTACAATTTTTCCACCTATTGCTGCTTGTATAGGAATCATAAAATTGTGTCTTGGTATAAGATCTTTCAATTTTTCACAAACTTGTCTTCCTGTTTTTTCTGCAAATTCTTTGTGTATAATCATCGCCAGCGCGTCAACTGGCTCTGTATTTACAAGTATACTTAGTTTAACTAAATCTCCTTCTCTGTGGCCAGTAATTTCGTATTCAAAACTAGCGTATCCACTTGATACAGATTTAAGCTTATCGTTAAAATCAAAAACTATTTCATTTAATGGAAGCTCATAAGATAGAACTGCACGGCTACCAGAATATGTTAGATTGGTTTGAACTCCTCTTTTGTCTTGGCAAATCTTGATGATAGTTCCTAGGTATTCATCTGGTGTAATAATGGTGGCTTTAATCCATGGTTCTTCAATTTTTTCTATATGAGTTGGGTCTGGCATATTTGAGGGATTCTGTAGATCCATAATCTCTCCTTTTTCTTTATGCACTTTGTAAATTACTCCAGGAGTAGTTGTTATTAAACTTACGTCAAATTCTCTTTCAAGTCGTTCTGTTGTAATTTCTAAATGTAGTAATCCTAGAAAACCACATCTAAAGCCTAGTCCAAGTGCGCTTGAAGACTCTGCTTCATACGAAAAACTTGCATCGTTTAATTTTAGTTTAGCTAAACCATCTTTTAATTTTTGATATTCAGAACTATCTATAGGAAATAGTCCACAAAAAACCACTGGTTTGCTAGGCTTAAATCCAGGTAGCGGCACATCTATCGGGTCTGAAGCATCACAAATAGTGTCACCTACTTTTGTTTCTGAGAGTGATTTAATTCCTGTGATAATAAATCCAATCTGTCCAGAACTTAGTTGATCAATGTTGGTAGGTTTTGGTGTAAATACACCAACTTTCTCTACTACATATTCTTGATCGTTAGACATTAATTTTATTTTCATGCCTTTTTTAATTTGTCCGTCAATTACTCTTACTAAAATAACTACACCTAAATAACTGTCATACCAACTGTCAACTAGAAGTGATTTTAGCTTATTATTTTCAACGCCTTTGGGTGAGGGTAGAATTTTAATAATAGATTCTAAAATATCATCAATACCTTCTCCTGTTTTACCGGAACAATTAATTGCACTTGACGTATCAATTCCTACTACATCTTCTATTTCTTTTTTAGTTTTATCTACATCAGAAGCTGGTAGATCTATTTTGTTTAATATAGGAACAACTTCATGGTTAATTTCTAAAGCCTGATAAACGTTTGCTAATGTTTGAGCCTCAACACCCTGCGTACTATCAACTATCAATAAAGAACCTTCGCAGGCAGATAAAGATCTACTGACTTCGTAACTAAAGTCCACGTGACCCGGCGTGTCAATAATATTTAAAATATAATCTTTTCCATCTTTAGCTTTGTAGTTCAATCTTACAGTTTGTGCTTTGATTGTAATTCCTCTTTCTTTTTCAATATCCATGGAATCGAGGACTTGGGCTGACATCTCCCTATCAGTTAGCCCCCCACACTTATGAATAATACGATCTGCAATTGTAGATTTTCCATGATCAATATGCGCAATTATTGCAAAATTACGTATTCTTTCTATGTCAGCCATCAAGTTCTAATTGTTGCACCTGTTTTTTCTTTAACGGTATTTATTATTTTTTGACTTATCTGATCTAAATCATTCTCTGTCAGTGTTTTATCTTGAGATTGAATTACAACATTTATTGCCACTGATTTTTTACCTTCTGGTATATTTTGTCCTTCAAAAACATCAAAGGTTATTACTTCTTTCACAATACTGTCATCTATTTCTTTTATTATATCCTCAAGTTCTCCTACTTTAAAAAGTTTATCAATAACAAAAGCAAAGTCTCTTTCTGATTTTTGAAAATCAGAAGGTGTATAATTTTTTTTGCTAATTCTTATTTTTTGATTTGGTTTTGGAATATTTTTTAAAAATATTTCTAAACCAAAAATATTTTTTTCTTTAAAATCTAAATTTGTAATGATTGCTGGATGTAATCCGCCAAAGTATGCGAGATGGGGACCTTTTGTAGATTTATAATTTACAGATCCTGATCTTCCTGGGTGATAACAGTTCTTTGTATTGTTACTCACAAAGAGATCGCTTTCTTCTAAACCTAAGTCAATTAAAGTTCTAATCACGTCTCTTTTGATGTCAAAAACATCTACATATCGAGATTTTTCTAACCAACTTTTTCTATTTACCTGTCCAGATCTAAGCCCGCCGACTACGATTTGTTGTTCTCCTGGGTTTTTACCAAAAAATACCGGCCCTACTTCAAAAAAAGATAAATCTTCATAACCACGATCTTGATTTTTTTTTAAATGAATAATAAGATTTGAAAAAACTGACCTACGAAGAACATTTAAATCTGACGAAATAGGGTTAAAAATTTTTATTTCTGATTCTCCTTTAGCAAGCTGTTTGTCAATTTTAGAATCTGTAAATGACCAGGTTATTGCTTCTAGATAGCCTTTTGATGCTAATGCTCTTTGTGAAAGATGAAATAATTTTTGACTAAAATTTAATGTATCTTTGCTTCTCTTTTTTTCAGGTTCTATTAGTTCAACTTTATCAAAACCTTTAATTCTAATTAATTCTTCAATTAGGTCTATGTCTTGAGTGATGTCTGGTCTCCAAGTAGGTATTTCAACTTTTAATATTTTTTTACTATTTTTTACCTTACAGCCTAATAATGTCAAAATTTTCTTTGCTTCTATGTTTGATATTGCAATGCCAATAATTTTTTTGAATTTTTCGACATTTAAAATTATCATTTTATTTTTTTGAACTGTAGAACCTACAATAGAAAATTTACTGGGTGAACCTCCGCATATTTTTATTATTAAAACTGCTGCTTGTTCTAGTCCTTCTTTTATTGAACTTGGATCTATTCCTCTTTCAAACCTGTATTTAGCATCGGTATTAATATTGAGTGCTCTTGATGTTTTTCTTATAGAAGTCGGCAAAAAATAAGCAGATTCTAATAAAATATTTTTAGTATTTAGCTCTGTAGATGTTGAGGTTCCACCAATTATACCACCTAGCCCTAGAACTTCTTTTTTATCCGAAATTACACACATATCGTTACGAAGCTTGTAGTTTTTGTTATCCAATGCTTCAAAACTTTCTCCTGACTTCGAATTTCTTACTATAATTTCTTTATTAATTTTATCTGCATTATATGAATGTAAAGGTCTATTAAGATCGAACATTACATAGTTAGTAATATCAACCACTGCTGAGATTGGCTTCAAGCCTAATGCAATAATTTTATCTTTTAGCCATGAAGGGCTTTCTTTATTGGTAATGTTTTTAATATAACAACTGCCAAATGCTAAGCACCCTTGATTTTTATCTTTTGATATTGAAACTTTAATAGGCTGTGTGAAGCTTTGTTTTAATAAATTTTTTTTTGTTTTAATTAGACTCCCAAGACCAGAAGCTGCTAAATCTCTAGCAATACCTCTTACACCTAAACAGTCTGCTCGATTAGGAGTTATAGAAATATCTATTATTTTGGTGTCTTTACTTTTAAAATAACTTTTCCCTATTTCGTTCTCTTTGTTTTTTAATTCTATTATTCCCTCACTTTCAGTGGATAAATTTAATTCACTTTCAGAACAAAGCATACCGCTTGACTCGATTCCTCTAATTTTAGCAACTTTTAATTTGAAATTTGATTTTGGTATTGTTGCTCCTGGTGGTGCGTATATAGTTATCAAACCTTCTCTAGCATTAGGTGCGCCACAAACAACTTTGATAACTTTTTTACCATCTAAAGTTACTTCGCAAACTTTAAGTTTATCTGCATTTGGATGTTTTTCGGTTTTTAATATTTTAGCAATCCTAAATTCGCTGAGCCCACCTCTAAGCTCTTTAATACCTTCGACTTCCAAACCAATACTAGTTAACTGTTCAATCGTTTTAGCTTCATTAGCTTTGGTGTTTAAATGTTCTTTAAGCCATGGGTATGTAATTATCACTTGCTTAAACCTCTGTAGTTAGTTGGCACATCTATAGCATCAAAACCAAAATGAGTTAGCCAACGATAATCATTTTCAAAAAAAGCTCTTAAATCGTTAATTCCATATTTAAGCATTGCAAGACGATCAATTCCCATCCCAAAAGCAAATCCTTGGTATTTGTCTGGATCTACTTTAACGTTTCTAAGAACATTTGGATGTACCATTCCGCAGCCCAAAATTTCTAACCATTTATCTCCTTCTCCAATTACTATTTTGTCATTTTCAATTCTGTATCCAATGTCGACTTCAGCTGATGGTTCTGTAAACGGAAAATGACTTGGTCTAAATCTCATTTTAACATTTTTTACTTCAAAAAATTCTTTAATAAAATAGTCTAAGCAACCTTTTAAATGACTCATGGTAATATTTTTATCTATGTGTAAACCTTCTAATTGATGAAACATTGGTGCATGAGTTTGATCGCTATCGCAACGATATGTTCTACCTGGAACAATGATCTTGAATGGTGGTTTTTCATTTAACATTGTCCTAATTTGAACAGGTGAAGTATGGGTTCTTAAAAGAATTTTTTTATTTTCTTCTAAATAAAAAGTATCATGCATGTCTCGTGCTGGATGATCTTCGGGCGTGTTTAGAGCGGTAAAATTATTATATTCTGTTTCTACGTCTGGTCCTTCTGCGACAGAGAATCCAATCTCGGAAAATATTGATGTAATCTCATCAATCACTTGTGATACAGGGTGGATTTTTCCATTTTGAAAAGACCTTATTGGTAATGTTACGTCCAACTTTTCATCTTCTAGTTTTTCATTAACTTCTAATGTTTCTAACTCTACAAATTTTTTTTCTAATTGGTTTGTTAAGCCGTCTTTTAATTTATTTAAAGAAGATGCCAATTCTTTTTTCTTGGCCGCTTCAATAGATCCTAAGCTTTTAAATTGTTTTGTAATTTCTCCATTCTTACCAAAAAATTCAGTTTTTAAATTTTGTAATTCTTCTTTTGATTTTACAGAATTAATTTTTTCTTCGAAGCTAGAACTTATTTTGTCTAAATCACTCATAGAGTTTTTTAATCTTTTTAATTAATGTAGGATAAATCAAAGACCCTAATTAGTTAAGGGAGGATTGAGCTTTTTTTACAATGGTTTTGAAGACTTCTGGGTTATTATAAGCTAATTCAGCTAATATTTTTCTATCTAATTTAATTTTTGACTTAATTAAACCATTTATAAACTGTCCGTAAGTCATGCCTTCTGCTCTTGCACCTGCATTGATTCTTTGGATCCATAAAGATCTGAATTCTCTTTTATTTGCTTTTCTGTCTCTATACGCATACTGCATTGCCTTTTCCATGGCTTGACGAGCAACACGAATAGTATTTTTTCTTCTTCCATATTGACCTTTAACTGCTTTTAAAACTTTGTTGTGTTTTGCTCTGCTAGTTACGCCACGTTTTGTTCTTGCCATTTTTTTTTCTATCTATTGTAAGGCATATACGATTTTACAATTTTTGTGTCTGGTGCAGACATTATCGTAGTACCTCTAAGTTTTCTTATTTGCGAGTTTGTTCTTTTGATCATGCCATGTCTTTTACCTGCTTGTGATCTTTTTACTTTTCCAGATGCTGTAAATCTAAATCTTTTCTTCGCAGAACTTTTTGTTTTTAATTTTGGCATAAATATTGAGGCCTTATATATAGATTAAATATTCTTTACAAGACGATATTATCTTACTAAATAGGCTGCATTATCATTATCATTTGCCTACCCTCAAATTTTGGGTGTGTCTCTATTTTACCAACTTCTTTAGTATCTTCGATAATTCTATTCATTAAATCTTTGCCTAAATTTATGTGCTGCATTTCCCTACCTTTAAATTTTACCGTAAATTTAACTTTATCTTTATTATTTAAAAATTTTTTAGCGTTTTTTACTTTAAAGTTGTAATCATGAACATCTGTACCTGGTCTCATTTTAATTTCTTTTAGAGCAACTACTTTTTGTTTTTTTTTTGCAATGTTTGTTTTTTTTTTCAAATCTTATTTATATTTACCCATATCCATAATTTTACATACGGGTGGATTTGCATTTGGTGAAATTTCAATTAGATCTAAACCCTCTCCTTTTGCAATCTCTATTGCTTTGTTCAAAGGTAAAGTTCCTAAATTATTTCCATCGCTACCAATCACTTGAACATCTATAGCTCTTATTCTTTCATTGGCTTTTGGACCTTGGGGTTTGCTTCTTCTTTGAAAATAATTTGGTTTGAAATGTGACACTTAATTTAAAGGAAGTTCATTAGCAGAAAGAATACTTTTTATTAAATCTTCTCTTTGAAAAATTTCCTGTTTTTCAGATCCTAATCGACGAACTGTAACTGTGTTCTCAGCAACTTCTTTTTTTCCACAAACTAAAATCATTGGCGTTTTAGCTAAGGAATGTTCTCTAATTTTATAATTTATTTTTTGATTTCTTAAATCCACTTCGCATTTTATACCTTCTTTGAACAGATCTTCAAATATCTTTTTTACATAATTATTATTTTCTTCTGCAATAGGTAATACTACAACTTGTGTTGGCGCCAACCAAAAAGGTAGTTTACCAGCGTAATTTTCAATTAAAATTCCTATAAATCTTTCTAAAGACCCGAATAAAGCTCTGTGCAACATTACGGGTACTTTTTTTGTTCCATCTGCATCAACATATGATGCTCCTAATCTTCCAGGGAGGTTTAAATCTACTTGTAAGGTTCCACACTGCCAGTCTCTACCGATTGCATCTCTCAAAACAAATTCAATTTTAGGACCATAGAATGCACCTTCACCTTTGTTTATAGTGTACTCAAGCTTTGACTGTTTTATAGCCGAGAGAAGAGCTGCCTCAGACTTGTCCCAAACACTATCGTCTCCGACTCTTTTTTCTGGTCGATCTGAATACTTTAATATTACACTCTCAAAACCTAAATCTTTATAAATTTTTAAAATTAAATTTGTTACGGTTAAAGACTCTGCGGTTATTTGGTCTTCTGTACAAAAAATATGAGCATCATCTTGAGTAAAAGCTCTAACTCTTAATAATCCGTGTAAAGCTCCTGAAGGTTCATATCTATGAACTTTTCCAAATTCAGATAGTTTTAAGGGTAAGTCTCTATAACTTTTCAAACCTTGATTAAACACCTGTACGCATCCTGGACAATTCATTGGCTTAATAGCAAATATTTTTTCATCCGGTGTTTCCGAAGTATACATATGCTCACCAAATTTTTCCCAATGTCCAGATTTTTCCCATAAGTTTCTATCAAGTATTTCAGGTGTATTAATTTCTTTATATCCTGCCAACCTTTGTTTCATTCTCATATACTCGATAAGTCTTTGAAAAAGAGTCCATCCTTTTTCGTGCCAGAATACAGCTCCTGGGCTTTCTTCTCTAAAATGAAATAAGTCCATTTCTTTTCCTAGTCTACGATGGTCTCTTTTTTCAGCTTCTTCTAATCTATGTAGATGTTCTTCTAATTCTTTTCTTGAAGCCCAACATGTTCCGTAAATTCTTTGTAACGTTGCATTTTTAGAATCACCTCTCCAATAAGCCCCTGAAACTTTAGTAAGTTTAAAAGCTTTTCCAATTTTACCTGTTGAGGACAAATGAGGGCCACGGCATAAATCACTCCAATTTCCGTGACTATAAACTGAAACCTCTTCGCTAGCGGATATGCTTTCGATAATTTCAGCTTTATACTTTTCTCCAATCTTTTTAAAATGTTTTATAGCATCTTCTCTTTTCCAGACATGTCTTGAGGTTTTGTCATTCCTATCTACTATCTCGCCCATTTTCTTCTCAATTTTAAGAAGGTCTGTATCTGTAAATGACTCTTTCCGTGCAAAATCATAATAAAATCCATTTTCTATCACTGGGCCTATTGTAACCTGCGTTCCTGGATATAGTTCTTGAACAGCCATTGCTAGTATGTGAGCTGCATCATGTCTTAAAACTTCCAAACCTTCTTTGTCTTTGTGTGTAATAATTTTTATTTTTGAATCTTTTTTAATTTCGTAACTTAAATCCTTTAGCTCTCCATCGACCGACATAATGAGAGCATCTTTTTCTAATGACTTGCTAATTTTTTTAACAAGCTCAAATCCATCTATAGATTTTTCAAAAGCAATTTTTTTTCCGTCTAAAAGTTGAATATTAAGCATTCTTTGTTTTATGTAAGTAGTTTCTTGTACTCTGTAAAGGTAGTTTGACACATTTGATCAACATTAAATTTTAACTCTACGTTTTTTCTTCCTTCTTTTCCCATTAAATCGATAGATTCTTTGTCCATGTCTATGACATTGTTTATAATAGAGGCTAGTTCGTCCTGATCGTCATGCTTATATAAAAATCCAGATTTGCCATTCAAGACTGTTTCTTTAGATCCTCCGAGATTACTGGCAATGATAGGCTTGTTCATAGCTTGGGACTCAACAGCAACTCTACCAAATGCTTCTGGTTCTATAGAACACGAAACAACGACATCTGCTAATTTGTAGGCTAGTGGCATTTCTTTACAGTTTTGAATGAAAGTTAATTTTTTATTCAGTCTGTACCTTTCAGCTAAAAGCAAAAGTTTCTTTGAGTAAACGCTTCTACCTTGGTCAGAGCCTAGAATAATTGCATGAAAATTATCTTTATTGTATTTCTCAACAAGTAAATTTAGAGCTTCAATAAAAATTTCATGCCCCTTCCACCTTGTTAATCTACCAGGTAGCAAAATAATAAAATTACTTTTATCAATGTTCCAATTTTGAGCTAGAATAATAGCTTTTTTTTCAGATGTTTTTTTTGCATTAAAATATTCTATATTTATTCCCCTAAAAATTACCATTAATTTTTTTTTTGAGGGTCTTAAGTATTTTTGATAATTTTTACCTATGTGACTAAAAATAAAATTTGAGCCTGCAATAATTAATTTCGATCTAACCATAACGCTATTGTAAAAAAGCTTAAGCTTATTAGAAAAATTATAAGTACCATGAAAAGTAGTTATAAAATTTTTTCTTAAAAAGAAACAGGCCCACAAACAAGACCAAGCGGGTGCACGGCTTCGGGCATGTACTATGTCAATTTTATAAAAAAGTATTATAAAAAAAATAATTACAAAATTTATGAATATAATTATAGGATTTTTTGATTGAACGGGCAAACGGATAACTTTTACTTTGTCTCTTCTTACAAATTTTAAAAGCTCTCCTCCACTTGTAATCAAGAATGACTTACAGTCTTGCTCGGCTAAAAAATGGGCAAGGTCATAGCAACCTGTTTCTGCTCCGCCAAATCCTAATTTAGGTATTACTTGTAAAACTCTTATTTTAGTTGTCATAATTAATATTATATATTAACAAATTAAATATATAACCCGACATAAAAAAAATGAAAAAATTTAAATATCTTAAAATTTCTAAGACCAAAAAACTTAGATATATTGACAATTATTATAAAAAAAAACTATATATAATTTTTCTTCCAGGTTTTATGTCTGATATTGATAGAAAAAAACCCCAGGCTTTTAAAAATTATACTGTTAAAAAAAAATTAGGTTTTTTAGCTTTTGAGTACTCTGGTCATGGTAAGTCGTCGGGGAAGTTTACAAAGGGAAATATAAGTGAATGGTCAATTGACGCTAGAGAAATAATTAAGAAAATTGTAAAAAAAAATAATTTTATTTTAATTGGCTCAAGTATGGGGGCGTGGATTGCTTTAAATCAATTTAAATATTTCAAGAAACAAGTTAAAGGTTTTGTGGGTATTGGTTCTGCACCTGAATTTTTAGAGAGATTAATGTGGAAAAAATTTACCAGGAAAATTAAAGAAGAAATTAAACAAAAAGGTGTAAGTATTATTAAACATGGAGATTCAAAATTTAAGCAAAAACAATATGAGTACCCTGTTACATATCAGTTGATACAAGATGGAAGAAAAAATAAAGTTTTATCAAAAAAAATTAATACTAAAATTTACGTCACTATGATTCATGGGAAAAACGATGAATTAGTTCCAGTATCACTTTCTAGAAAAATTCTATTAATATTTACACGTGCTAAAAAAAAACTAATAATAATTAAAAATGGAGATCACAGCTTGTCTGATGCAAATCCTTTAACAAAAATAATTAAAGAATTAAATAATATTGTTATGAATGTGATCTAGCCCCTCAAGATAAGTTGGATACATTAATTTATAATTAAAAAATTCTTTCATTTTTTTATTATTAACTTTTTTAGAATCTTTATAAAAATTTTTTACCATCTCACTTTCTATAGTAGACAGATCAACTACTTTTGGTTTCTCGATATTTAAAAGTTTTGACCCGTATAAAATAATTTCTTCAGATGTTGTAGGTTTATCATCGGATACATTGTAGATTTCTTTTGATTTAAATTTCTGTAGAGACTTAAATAATACATTTGTAATATCTTCAACGTGTATTCTAGAAAAAAACTGATTTTTCTTATCAATTATTTTTACATTGCCGGTTTTAAGTCTAGCTAAAATATTGTTTTGATTAGAATAAATTCCTGATAACCTAAGTATTTGTAGAGGTAGATTTTGTTTTTCCGTAAGATCTAACCAAGATTTTTCTGCATTCAATCTAGCTATGCCATTTGCTGAAGTTGGATTTGTTTTACTATTTTCATTTACCCAATCTCCGTTGTGATTACCGTAAACACTGGTAGCAGATAAATATGTAATCCACTTTATTTTGTTATTATCAAAAATATTTTTAAAGTTCTTTACCACTATGTCTTCTCCGTTCACTGGAGCTATAGATGCCAGTATGTGACTTGAGTATTTTAAATTCTCAATTAATCTTTTGTCAAAAGAGCTTTCAGAAAATTGAAGACTTTCGTAAACTAAATTATCAAAGCTCTTTTTCTCAGATTTTTCCCTAGAAGTTACAGTTAAATTAATCTTTAAGTTCTCTGAATTAATTTTTTTAATAAAATTTTTTGCTACCTGGCCAAATCCAAAACAAACAATGTTCATTGTGTCCATTTAACTGACCTTTTTAAGAGTAGACTTTAAAGTAATAGGTTTATCTAGTTTATTAAGCATCTCGATGGGGCATACTTGCTTAAAATTTAGTATTTCTTTTTCGTAATTGTCTAAAATTATTTTAGCATTATTTGAATTTGTTTCTTTTAAAAAATCATCTAAGTTATTCTTTAAAACACTTTTCCAATATTCTGTTTCAACTTGCTGCCAAATAATTGAAACTGGATTTGCATAATTCTCAAAATTATTTTTTGGATCGTAAATAAAAGCCATTCCACCTGTCATACCGGCGCCAAAATTATCTCCTACTTCTCCAAGAATAATTACAATACCTCCAGTCATATATTCACATCCATGTGCGCCACAACCTTCTACTATTGCAAGACTGCCAGAGTTTCTAACTGCAAATCTTTCACCTGCTTGTCCTGAAGCGTATAGTTTTCCTGCAGTAGCACCATATAAAACTGTATTTCCAATAATTACGTTCTCATTAGAAGCTAAATTACTTTTAGGTGAGGTTCTTACAATTATTTTTCCGCCTGAAAGGCTTTTGCCAACATAGTCGTTTGAGTCTCCTTCAACTATTAATCTTAATCCTTTAATTAAAAAAGCTCCTAATGACTGACCTGCACTGCCATTAAGTTTAATAGTAATTGAATCTTCATTTAATTTATTATCTCCATAGGTCTTATATAAGTAATGTGAAAGTCTAGTGCCTACAGATCTATGTGTGTTTTCAATATCGTATTCAAAATTAAACTTATCTTTGTTGTTTATTTTTTCTTTTATATCTGACCAAATTTTTTCATCTAAAGCATCTGGTACTCTATTAATCTGTTTGTCTTTACAATATCTTGGGTTATCTCCTGGGTCAGCCTGAACAAGCAAAGGGTTGAGATCTAAATCATCTAGATTTGGCGAACCTTTATTTACTTGCGTCAAAAGATCAGTTCTTCCAATAATTTCATTGATAGATTTATATCCCAGTGATGCAAGAATTTCCCTGACTTCTGCAGCAACAAACGTAAAAAAATTTACAACTTTATCTGGTGTGCCAGTAAACTTTTCTCGCAATGATTTGTCTTGGCTGCAAACTCCAACTGGACAAGTGTTTGAATGACATTGCCTAACTAGTATACAACCCATTGCTACTAAAGATGATGTTCCCATTCCATATTCTTCAGCGCCCATCATGGCAGCCATGACTATGTCTTTTCCTGTTTTTAGTCCGCCGTCAGTTCTTAGAGTTACTTTGTGCCTTAAATTGTTAAGCGTTAAAATTTGATTAACTTCTGTTAAGCCCATTTCCCAAGGAATACCGGCATACTTTATGCTTGTTTGAGGACTGGCTCCAGTACCTCCTGAATGACCAGAAATTAAGATTACATCTGCTTTAGCTTTTGCTACACCTGCTGCGATTGTTCCTATTCCAGTAGAAGCGACTAATTTTACTCCAATCCGGGCTCCAGGGTTTATCTGTTTTAGATCATAAATCAGCTGAGCTAGGTCCTCGATTGAATAGATGTCATGATGAGGTGGAGGAGAAATTAAAGTCACACCAGGTGTAGAATGTCTTAATTTTGCTATCTCATCTGTGACTTTAAATCCGGGCAATTGACCTCCTTCTCCAGGCTTAGCTCCTTGCGCCATTTTAATTTCAATCTCATTACAATTATTAATATAATTAATTGTTACACCAAATCGTGCTGAAGCTATTTGTTTTATTCTTGAGTTAGCTGAATCGCCGTTTGACAACTTAACAAAACGTTTTGCGTCTTCTCCTCCTTCTCCACTACAAGAGGCTCCTTTTATTCTGTTCATTCCAATAGCTAGAGTCTCATGAGCTTCTGATGACAGTGCACCGTGGGACATACTTCCGCTTCCAAATCTTTTTAAGATTTCAGACAATGGTTCTACTTCATTAATATTTATAGGTTTCTTTTTCTCTTTAAACTCTAATAAATCTCGTAAGCTAATAGGTGGTAAATCATGGATGCCTTTTGAATATTTTTTGTAATTATCGTAAGAATTTGTTCCAACGGCATGTTGCAACACATGAATTAGATTTCCTTGAAATTGGTGTTGTTCGCCATTTTTTCTATATCTATATATACCTCCAATAGGCAAAGTAATAATATTGTTTGAAATAAAATTTTTATAGTGCTGTTTAATTTTTTTTTCTATTCCACCTATACCTATGCCAGATATTCTTGAGCTCATGCCAGGAAAATAATCTGATACAATAGCCCTACTTAAACCTACGGCTTCAAAATTGCAGCCTCCTCTGTAAGAACTAATTACTGAGATACCCATCTTAGACATGATTTTTAACAAACCGTCGTCTATAGATTTTTTAAATTTAGCAACACAGCTCTCAAAATCAGAACTATTAAATAATTTTTTTTCAAATCTTTGATAAATACTATCAATTGCTAAATAGGGATTGATAGTAGTAGCACCAACGCCAATTAAAACTACGAAAGAGTGTGTATCTAGTACATCTGAACTTTCAACATTTATAGAGCAATATCCTCTTAAACCTAATTTTACTAAATGTGAATGAACTGCACCAACTGCTAAAACAGAAGGTATGCTTGCATGTGATGAGCTAATTTTTTTATCTGATAGTATTAAGTTATTACTTCCTTCACGTACTGCGATTTCTGCTTCTTTTTTTATTTTTTCTATTCTCTCTTTTAACGATGAATTAATATCAAAGGTACATTCTAATATTCTAATTTTTTTTTTAAATAAATTTTTAAATTTTTTAAATTGAGAGTTAGTTAAAATTGGGCTTTCTAAAACATAAATATTTTCTTCAGTTAAATTATCAAAATCTAAAATATTACCTAAATTACCAAATCTGGTCTTGAGACTCATTACTTTATTTTCTCTTAACGAATCGATTGGAGGATTAGTTACTTGGCTAAAATTTTGCCTAAAATAATGAGAAATAGGCCGATAATAATTCGATAAAACGGCTGCAGGAGTATCATCACCCATTGAACCTATGGCTTCCTTTCCGTCTTCTGCCATTGGGTGGAGAATAAGTTCTAAATCTTCAATACTAAGACCTGATAAATATTGTCTTTTTTTTAACTCTTCAGATATAAATCCTGGTTTTTCTTTTTCAGTAAAAATTTTTTTTTCTAGATCTATAATTTGTTTATTGTATTTTTTATAGTCATTAGCAATATAGTCTTTAATTTCTTTGTCGAGATATAGTTTTCCCAGCTTTAAATCTATTGCGATAATTTGTCCTGGTCCTAGCTTACCTTTTGAAATAATTTTTTCTTCAGGTAGTTTTATCATTCCAGATTCAGAACCAGCATAAAATAGATTATCTGAAGTAATGGCATATCTTAAAGGTCGTAAGCCATTTCTATCTGTCGCTGCCAAAACCCACTTTGCGTCTGTGGCACAAATTGCTGCAGGACCATCCCATGGCTCTATGGAACTATTTAAAAAATTAAACAAATCTTGATGACTCTTTGGTACTGTTTTACTTCTCTTAG
>Ga0209711_10001528_pt1 | contig 22353 bp, 18 predicted proteins | sample ArcticOcean_MG_C_7_FD_187441 | JGI IMG/M metagenome (GOLD analysis project Ga0209711, IMG submission 187441) | Marine microbial communities from western Arctic Ocean - ArcticOcean_MG_CB11_88 (SPAdes) (version 2) | ecosystem: Environmental > Aquatic > Marine > Oceanic | place: Arctic Ocean...
ATGAAGCTTTGGGCCTTCTTAGCTTTCGCGGTTGTGATGACGGGCTTTATTTATCCGGTGCAGGGTGTTTGGTCTTGGGGCGGCGGTTTCTTGAGCGAGACTGTGGGTTACTCTGACTATGCGGGTTCCGGTATTGTGCATCTCTGTGGTGCTACTGCAGCATTGTCTGGTGTTCTGTTCCTTGGCCCACGTAAAGGCAAGTACAACTCAGATGGCAAAGTCAATGCTATCCCGGGCGCCAACATGCCGTTAGCGGCCATTGGTATGTTCATCCTGTGGATGGGTTGGTTTGGCTTTAACGGCGGCTCTGAATTGGCCGTGTCTAGCGTTGAATCTTCTAATAACGTTGCTAGCGTGTTTGTTAATACTAATGCTGCAGCTGCTGGTGGCCTTCTGGCTGCATTGGTTCTGGGACATTTGCTATATGGCAAAGCTGACCTGACCATGGCTGTTAACGGTGCACTGGCTGGTCTGGTCGCCATTACTGCCGATCCACTGTCTGCAACTGGCGGTATGGCAACTCTCATTGGTGCCATTGGTGGCGCGATTGTTGTGGTGTCAGTGTCCTTCTTCGACAAGCTACGAATTGATGATCCTGTTGGCGCCATCTCGGTTCACGGCGTTGTGGGTATCTGGGGCCTGTTGGCTGTAACGATTAACTCTGATGTGACTGTGATGGCTCAGTTGACTGGCGCTGTGGTTATCTTCGCCTGGACTTTTGTGACCAGCAGCATTGTGTGGTTTATTCTGAAGAGCGTCATGGGTATCCGTGTCAGCGAGGAACAAGAGTACGAAGGTGTTGATATCTCTGAGTGTGGTGTTGTGGCTTATCCAGAGTTTGACTCCAAGTAATAATCTGTCCTATCAAGATTATGCCGGGGCCTTTTGGCCCCGGTTTTTTTATGCCCGCCATTACACACCGCCTTTTGTGGCCGCATAGATGCAATTTCTGTAAGAAACAGGTATCTTTAACCCTCTAGATAACTATCGCAGACAACAAAGAAGACTGACAACTATGAAATTGATTACCGCTGTTATAAAACCGTTTAAACTCGATGACGTTCGTGAGGCGTTAGCTGATATCGGTGTCCAGGGCATCACCGTGACTGAGGTGAAAGGGTTTGGTCGCCAGAAAGGCCACACAGAACTTTACCGTGGGGCTGAGTACGTAGTTGATTTCCTACCTAAAATTAAGCTCGAAATTGCGGTTGGTCAAGATATGGTTGACTGTATAGTTGAGGCTATTACCAAGTCGGCGGCGACAGGTAAGATTGGCGACGGCAAGATTTTCATCTCCACATTGGAGGAAGTAATCCGTATTCGCACAGGCGAGACGGGAGAGGAGGCGATCTAAAGCCTAGCCTAGTAGAGCAGTAGTCTCGGTTTCTCTGCTGCCTTTCCTGTTCGACAATACGCCGCAGGGAGCCGCGTTATAGTAATCCCCGCAAATCGCCAACTCATTTTACTTAGGATTATGATGTGCCCAAAATTATCGTAAAGCGGCTTATCGCTCGATGCGTCGCCTGTATTCTTGCTATCTCTGTTGGGTCAATTGCCGCTGCTGATGTCAGTGGCCCCGTAGCTGACAAGATTATTCAAAGCCTGAGTAGTGGCCGATCCGATCTCAATTACAGCGTATTGGGGAAGTCCCCGATGGCTGGTTTTTACGAGGTGCAGGTTGAGGGGGGGCCGCTATTATATGTATCAGCCGATGGCGAGTATTTTTTTGATGGCAGCCTTTATCAGGTCAAGGCCGGCCGGTTTGTCGACGTGCTGGACATACGGCTGAGCAAAGCTCGGCGCGATCTGTTCGCCGATCGAAGCACTAGCGACATGATTATCTTTAAGCCTGCGGGTGAAACTAAAGCCGTCATAAACGTGTTCACTGATGTGGACTGTGGCTACTGTCGCAAGCTCCATGCTGAGATGAGCGAACTGAATTCATATGGTATTGAGGTGCGCTATCTGGCCTTTCCTCGCTCGGGTATTCCCTCTGAGTCTTATGATAAAATCGCTACGGCCTGGTGTGCTCAAAATCAGAGGGACACTTTAACCCGTATTAAAAATGGTGAGGACGTCCCCACGTCGGTCTGTGCGGATAATCCGGTAGCGGATCATCTCGCCTTAGGTCGAAAAATAGGAGTATCTGGAACCCCCTCTATCATATTGATGGACGGCAGTATGATTCCGGGATACCAGTCTGCCGCTGACTTCGCTAAGCTTTTTTCGCTCGAATAGCCTGACGCTGAAAGCCCGAGGCTGGCCCCATCCGATAGTGTAAAATAAGCCTGAATAATTTCTGTAATAGTATAAAATCACCATCTTCTAAACTCTTTTAATCGTGGCTCTTCATTGCAGCCCTGTTAATAATCATTACCTTGGGGAATTTTTAGGTGCGATCGGTAAATATTGGCATCTGTGGCTTAGGCACAGTAGGTGCGGGCGTATTTAACGTCATAGGACGCAATTCGGACAAGATTAATGCTCGAGCGAACTGTAATATTACAGTGACGCAGGTCGGTGCTCGCCGCGACAATGCCAACTGTGACACCTCAGGCGTAGAGGTTTCGCGAGATATTTTCGATGTCACCCGACACCCTGATGTTGATATTATTGTCGAACTCATCGGTGGTACTACGGTGGCGCTCGATCTCGTGATGTCTGCATTAGAAAATGGCAAGCATGTGGTGACGGCTAACAAGGCCCTAATGGCAGCTCATGGCACTGAGATATTTGCGGCAGCCCAGTCGCGTAATCTTATTGTGGCTTTTGAAGCGGCTGTAGCCGGCGGTATTCCCATTATCAAAGCGTTGCGGGAGGGCCTGTCGGCCAATCGGATTAATTGGCTGGCAGGTATTATCAATGGCACGACTAATTTTATCCTTTCCGAAATGGACAGTAAGGGCCGTGACTTTGCTGACGTGCTCGGGGAAGCTCAGGAAAAGGGCTACGCCGAAGCTGATCCCACCTTTGATGTTGAAGGCATAGATGCCGCCCATAAACTAGTGATCATGGCGTCCTTAGCTTTTGGTCTGCCCATCAGCCTTGAAGGGATTTTTACTGACGGCATCACTCGGCTAGAGCCGCAAGATGTCTCTTATGCCCGTCAGTTGGGTTATGCGATTAAACATCTGGGCATCGCACGCCAAACGGCAGGTGGTATCGAGTTGCGTGTGCATCCGACGTTAGTGCCTGAGACCTGTTTAATAGCGGGCGTCAATGGGGTATCCAACGCGGTGATGGTGAATGCTGATGCCGTCGGGACTACATTATTTTATGGTCCTGGTGCCGGTTCAGAACCCACGGCATCCTCAGTGATTGCCGATATTGTTGACGTCGCTCGGACTATGCGGTCCAGTCCAGAGTCCTGGGTTCCGGCGCTGGGGTGCGTGCCATCCGCATTACAGAGCCAAAATATCTTGGATATCCAGGATATAGAAACCAGCTTTTATATTCGCTTTTCGGCGTTTGATCAGGCTGGAGTGCTGTCGAGTGTTACTAAGATTATGGGTGATACTGGTATTAGTATCGAAGCGATCATCCAGCGCGAGCAACCGGCGGGTGAAGAGTATGTGGACGTGATTATTTTGACCAATGTGACCAAGGAAAAGTTTCTCGATGAAGCCGTTGAGCTTATCGAGAAATTGGCAACTGTGCGTGGTCGCGTGAATTTCATCCGCGTCGAGCATTTAGACCAGTAAAGTATAGGAACCCAGTGACATGAAATATATCAGTACGCGTGGAGGCGGTGAACCAAAAAGCTTTGAGGAGGTTGTTCTGACGGGTTTGGCACCAGATGGAGGCCTCTATGTGCCCGAGTCTTTGCCTGTCTTTAGTCAAAATGAAATTGCCTCATGGGCGGGACTGTCTTATGCAGATCTGGCTTTCAAAATTATCAGCCCTTTCGTCGGCGGCGAGATTCCGCAAGCGGATCTTAAAAAGTTAATTGATCAGTCCTATGCCACATTCCGTCATGGCGGCACCGCACCGCTGGTGCAGACGGGTCACAATGAGTGGATCATGGAGCTGTTTCACGGGCCCACACTGGCATTTAAAGATTTTGCGCTACAATTTTTGGGTAACCTGTTGGACTATATTTTGGTCAAGCGAGGTCAAAAGGTAGTCATTATGGGGGCGACTTCAGGTGATACAGGCTCAGCCGCTATTGAAGGTTGTCGCCGCTGTAAGAATATTGATATGTTTATCTTGCATCCGCACAACCGAGTCTCTGAAGTTCAGCGCCGCCAGATGACCACCGTCGTTGCCGATAATATTCATAACATCGCCATGCATGGCAATTTTGATGACTGCCAAAACATGGTTAAAAACAGCTTCAATGACCAGTCTTTTTTGCCCGAGGGTCGACAGCTGGCCGCGGTAAACTCGATTAACTGGGCGCGCATTATGGCTCAGATTGTCTACTATTTTTGGGCGTCGCTGTCTTTGGGTGGCCCCGCTAGAAAGGTATCATTTTCGGTACCCACGGGTAACTTTGGGGATATTTTTGCCGGTTATCTGGCCCACAAGATGGGATTGCCTATCGAACAGTTGGTCATTGCCACTAATCAGAATGATATTTTGCACCGCTGTATCAGCGACAATGACCACAGCACTCGTCCCCTTGAGCAGAGTTTGGCGCCGAGCATGGATATTATGATTTCGAGCAATTTTGAGCGCCTGCTATTTGATCTCTACGACGGCGACGGCGAGGCGATAGCGGGTCTAATGGCTAATGCTAAAGAGGGACGTATGGAGCTTGGCCCCAAAGCCTTAGCGAAAGCTCGCAAACTTTTTTCTAGTTACCGCTGTGATGACGAGGGTATGCTGCAAATAATTAGCTCGGTATATCAACAGAGCGGTTATCTGATGGATCCGCATACGGCCATCGGATTAGATGCTGCCCGTCACAGCCGTTCTAATGCTGAGACTCCGATGGTGGTATTGGCTACCGCGCATCCGGCTAAATTCCCCGATGCTGTCAAACAGGCGGGTTATCCCTATGATCCGGTGTTGCCAACCCATATGGCAGATCTTTTCGAAAGAGAAGAGCGTTTTACTGTGTTAGACAACGATCAGACGACCGTGCGACGATTTATTGCCGATCATATATCGAGCTAGTATCGCGATACGAGAATTAAGGTTATACGGTTTGTGATCAGTTTTTGAGAGATTCACTAATGAGCTTGCGAATATACCAAAACGCCACCGCCGTTATTACCGGGGCGGCCTCAGGCATAGGTAGGGCATTGGCCATCGAATTAGCGCGCCGTGGCTGCACCGTTGTCCTCGCCGATAGGCAGTTTGCGCTTGCAGAGTCGATCGCCGCGGTCATCCTATCTAATGGAGGTAAAGCCTGGGCCAGAGAGCTTGATGTCTGCGACTACCCCGCGTTACAAGTCATAGTTGATGAGGCGGTCGCGAACACAGGCCGCCTAGATTATATGTTCAACAATGCTGGTATCGGCATAGGTGGGTTGGCAGAAGACTACGAATTAGAGGATTGGAACACCACTATCGACGTCAACTTACGAGGTGTAACCAATGGCATTCAGGCTTGTTATCGGCTTATGGTTGACCAAGGTTATGGCCACATAGTCAATACCGCTTCCATGGCAGGATTGATTCCCGCCGCAAGCCAGATTGCCTATAGCGCAACAAAATTCGCTGTCTCAGGACTCTCTCAGGCACTGCGGGTTGAGGCGGAGATTAAAGGCGTAAGAGTCAGCGCCCTGTGCCCTGGTGCGATCGAAACGCCCATACTGACCGGTGGGGTTTACGGACGTCTACCCAAGGGCATTACGCCGGAAAAAGCGACCGCCTACTGGGCTAAATTACACCCCATGCCGGTAGCGGAATTTGCCGAGCAGGCATTAGATCAGGTGGCCAAAAATGTACCATTGATTATTCTGCCCGGCAGGTGGCGAGGACTGTATTGGATCTATCGTCTTTCCTGGGATTTTTGGTTTAACCGTGCTAAAAAAGATCTAGCCCGAGTTTTGAGACTGACCCAGCGTCGGTAGGTCTTAAATGGCAGTTAACCAATATTTTTCAATAGGGTTGACAGCGGCTGTGCCCGACCTATCATAGCGGACTGAGATTACAATCATGTCTGGAGTATGACTATGGCAGTCCTTGAGCAATCGACAATTCGTAACAACTGGACGCGCGAAGAGGTGCTGGCACTTTTTAATCAGCCCTTCAATGATCTATTGTTCAACGCGCAGGTCGCGCACCGCCTTCACTTTAACCCTAATCAGGTACAGCTCAGCACGCTGCTATCAATCAAAACCGGCGCCTGCCCTGAAGACTGTAAATACTGCCCTCAGAGTGCCCGCTATGACACCGGTTTGGAAAAAGAGAAATTGCTTGAAATTGAGGCGGTGATTGAAGCGGCGAAGGTCGCTAAAGCCAGTGGTTCCAGTCGTTTCTGTATGGGTGCCGCCTGGCGCTCGCCCCACGATCGCGATATTCCTAAAGTTGCCAATATGATTCGTGAAGTGAAGGCCTTGGGTCTGGAAACTTGCATGACTCTGGGGATGCTCAGTGAAGATCAGTCGGAGAAACTGGCTAGCGCCGGTCTTGACTATTACAACCACAATCTCGATACCTCAAAAGAATTTTACGGTGAGGTGATTACCACCAGAACCTATCAAGACCGTCTCAACACACTGTCTAATGTGCGTAACTCTGGAATGAAAGTCTGTGCCGGAGGGATCGTAGGGATGGGCGAAGAGCAAACAGATCGTGCTGGTTTGTTAATCGAGTTAGCTAACTTGCCCAGACATCCAGAATCGGTGCCGATCAATATGTTGGTCAAAGTGCCGGGTACGCCCATGGCCGACTTAGATGCGTTAGATCCCTTTGAATTTATTCGCACCATTGCTGTTGCACGACTCATGATGCCTCAATCCTATGTGCGCTTGTCAGCGGGTCGAGAAGACATGAATGAGCAGATGCAGGCTATGGCCTTTATGGCAGGAGCTAACTCGATCTTCTACTGTGAGAAGCTGCTGACTACGCCAAACCCTGCGGCCAATACGGACCTGCAGTTATTTAAGCGTCTGGGAATTACACCTGAAGCCTATCAGGTAGATAGAGACACTGAGGATCAGGCCGCTCAACTGCGACAAACTATTGCTGAGGCAAAGACCCACTCATTGTTCTATCGAGCTGGATAACGCCTGACATGGATACTATGGATGCAACCTTGCATGCAGCCCTCGGAGAGCGACGCATACAGCACCTTTATCGCCAGCGTAGCCATCTGACATCCGGTTGTGCGGCCATGATTACAGTGGATGGTAAGCCGCAGCATAACTTCTGTAGCAATGATTATTTAGGTCTTGCAGGGCACCCAGATATTGCCTTGGCTTTAAAAGCTGGCGCCGATCAATATGGTACAGGCAGCGGTGCCTCTCATCTTATCAGCGGCCATAGCGAGGCCCATGAAAATTTAGAGCAACAACTGGCTGAGTTCACTGGACGCCCCAGAGCCCTTTTATTCTCCACCGGCTACATGGCTAACATGGGTGTCATCACCGCGCTCATGGGGCGCCACGATATGGTCCTACAGGATTACCTAAATCATGCCTCGTTGCTCGATGGCGGTCGTTTAAGTCGGGCCCAAATGCAGCGTTATAAACATTCTAATATCGAGGACTTGGCGGCTAAATTGGACGCCAGTCATGCCAGTCGCATGTTAGTGGTTACCGATGGCGTGTTTAGTATGGACGGCGACTTGGCTCCGCTCGTCAGTGTAGCAGAGACCCTCAGGCATAAGCCTGGGTGGCTGATGGTGGACGATGCCCATGGCTTTGGTGTGTTGGGCAAAACGGGTGGTGGTCTTGTTGAGGCGTTAGGGCTGAGCTGCGATCAAGTGCCGATTTTGGTGGGCACGCTCGGCAAAGCCTTCGGCACCTTTGGTGCGTTTGTAGCGGGTAGCGAGGCATTGATAGAAACCTTAATTCAGTTTTCTCGTAGCTATATTTATACCACGGCGTTGCCGCCCTCGGTGGCTGTCGCCAGTTCGGCTAGTCTGAAAATTGTGCAGGCAGAGTCATGGCGCCGTGAAAAACTGGTTAGCTTGGTGAATCGTTTTAGATCCGGTGCTGAGCAGCTTAGCTTACACCTAATGGATTCCCAGACGCCAATACAGCCGGTAAAGATTAATGATGACCAGTTTGTGATTGCGATCAGTCAGCAGTTGCGAGACCAGGGTTTTATGGTGGGTGCAATTAGACCTCCTACAGTACCCAAGGGTAGCGGAAGACTGCGTATCTGTTTATCGGCTATGCATACCGACGAGCAAATAGATAAGTTGCTTGATGCGTTGGAGTCTGTGATTGACCAGTAATGTATTGCACCATCATCCATGCACTATGAGTCATGAGCAACGTCATCCCATTGTTTTGATTCATGGTTGGGGCGCCGATAGTCAGATATGGCAGACTGTCCCCGATCGTCTCAGTGCTTTCATTGAGGTGTATAGCCTCGACCTACCGGGATTCGGTGAGAGCCCCATTGTGGATAACTATTCCGAAGCCAGCCTGCTTGAGTGGATGGCAGAGGTATTGCCCAACCACTGCTATCTATTGGGCCTGTCCTTGGGGGGCATGCTCTGTCGCGCTTTTGCCGCCCAATATCCCACTCGCGTGGCTGGCCTCATCACCATTAGTAGCAACCTCAATTTTGTCGCCACCGAGCAGCATCCTGAGGCTATGGCAGCGGCAGACTTTGCCGAGTTTATGCAGCACTGGGAGCAAGATAGTTCACTCTGTCTAAGGCGATTTATGAGCCTCCAGACTCAGGGCGATAGTCAGCAGCGTCGGCTGATCAAGCAGTTGCGCACGATGGATTCTAAGATTGATGACAATGCTGGTGGGGCGCTTTTGGCGCTACTTGGAGGTTTGGATAACCGACCTCATAGGGCCAAAATCGAGTGTCCTAGTCTAGATATTTTTGGTGCCTGCGACGCGCTGGTGCCGGTTGCCGTCACCAGTGAATTCAATTCTGAGACGGCTATTATTTTTGGTGCTGGCCACCTACCGCATCTCAGTGCAGCGGATACTGTTCTGCAAAAAATCACCCTCTTTCTAGATCATCAACTGTACCGTTTAGATAAGCAAAAAGTTGCAGCGTCCTTTGGCCGCGCCGCGGCGCGTTATGACGAGGTAGCGCAGTTACAGCGACGCATTGGCCAGCAGCTATTGGAGACTATTCCGCCTGGTCTGCCGGCTGGAAACATGACCGATCTAGGCTGCGGTACTGGCTATCATACGGTCGAGTTGCAGCGACGCTTTCCCGCGTCTCAGATCACCGGAGTGGACCTCTCACCAGGTATGCTGGCCCACGCCCAGGCGCAGTATCCCGACTGTACCTGGCTATGTGCCGATGCTGAAAACATGGACTTAGCCAGCGATTCCCAAGACCTGATATTTTCCAACTTTGCCTTACAGTGGTGTGATAATTTACCTACCTTGGCAGCCGAGCTTTACCGTGTGTTGGCGGCAGATGGCCGTGTTTATCTAGCGGTGCCGGGACCGGCAACCCTGAGTGAACTGCGACAGGCCTGGACAGAGGTTGACGGAGCTGTGCATGTAAATCGCTTTGCCAGCTTGCCACAGTGGCAGCTGGCCCTGAGCGAGGCGGGTTTCAGTGATGTTAATCTGGACTCCCGCAGGGTTATCGAACAGCATCAATCAGTTAGAGAGCTTTTACTAGAGCTCAAAAATGTCGGCGCTCATAATAATAATGCTGGAAAAGCGAATCATCTGACGGGTAAACAACAGCTTAAAGGACTCTATAATGCCTATGATTCTTTTCGTCTCCCCGACGGTATGATTCCTGCAACATGGGAAATTATCAGCGGGTTTGTAGTGAAGTAATAGCATTAATTAATATTGAGGGTGACTACTTATGGCCAAAAAATGGCTATTTATTACTGGAACCGACACAGATGTGGGCAAGACTGCTATAGCGACCGGACTGCTTTCGGCGGCCAATAAGGCCGGGCTCAGAACCGCAGCGATTAAACCCATAGCGGCTGGATGCGTGGATACTGGTGCAGGGCTGGAGAATGACGATGCATTGCAGTTGCGCGCGATTGCCAGTCATAAGCTATCCTATCAGCAGGTTAACCCAATAGCGCTTGAAGCGGCGATTGCACCTCATATTGCGGCCCAAGAATCAGGGAAAACTCTCAGCGCCTCGCGTCTGGTAGGCTTTTGCCGAGGTCTGACATTATTGCCACTGGATCTAATCGTGATCGAGGGGGCTGGTGGTTGGCGGGTACCCCTTAACGACCGTGAAACCCTTGCCGATGTGGCCCGAGAAATGAATTGCCCCGTAGTACTCGTTGTCGGCATGCGCCTTGGCTGTTTAAATCATGCGCTGCTTACTGCCGAGGCTATTCGCGCCGATGGATTGGTGATCGCTGGCTGGGTGGCAAATATCATTGACCCAGATATGCTACGGTTAGAAGAAAATATTGCTACACTTAAGCGGCTTTTTAACGAGCCTTGTCTGGGTACTGTACCCAGACTGCAAAACCTGACGCCGGAGCAGGTTGGCAGTTACCTTCGTCTCCCGGCTGAGTTTGAGACTAATTAATGAGTGAAGAAAATAGTTTATCTGCAGAAGATCAGGCCCGCGTTGACCAGGTGATTAATGCTGGTTATAACCGCACAGAACGTCAGCCCTTTCGTCCGCTGAGATTGTTGGCGGTCCTTTGGGTAGTGGTTGCCATATTGGGTGCTGTTAGCTGGTATATCGGTAAGCAGTCGGGTTTCTTGTAAACGAATGGTTGAGACCTTTTTATGCAAATCGCTACCCGATACAGTGACCCTAAAGACTGTGACTTTCCCGAACAGCTAGATCCGCTGTTGTGGCGGATCTATCAGGGACGGGGTGTGACCCGGTTTGACCATCTCAATCGGCAGCTCAGCTGTTTGCCCAACCCGAGCGCAATGCAAGGTATGTGCGCTGCGGTCGAACGTCTTATTGTGGCTCTCAAGGAAAAGCAGGCGCTGACCATTGTTGGTGATTTTGATGCTGACGGAGCTACTAGCTCGGCATTAATGGTGTTGGCATTGACCGCCATGGGTTATACCAATGTCGCGTTTTTAGTGCCTAATCGCTTTGATTATGGCTATGGTCTTACCCCAGAGATTGTTGATCTCGCCGCCCAAAAAACACCGGACCTTATTGTCACCGTCGATAATGGTATTTCAAGTGTCGAGGGTGTCGCTCATGCAAATAGTCTGGGCATAGATGTTATTGTCACCGATCATCATCTGCCTGGTGCCGTTCTGCCCGCTGCTGCGGCTATTATTAACCCCAACCAACCGGGCTGTGAATTTCCCAGTAAAAACCTTGCCGGTGTCGGTGTGGCATTTTACCTCCTCAGTGCATTGCGCGCTGAGCTGCGACTACAAAACTGGTTTACTGATCAAAAGAGAGTGGTACCCAATATGGCCAACTGGTTAGATCTGGTCGCTTTGGGTACCGTCGCCGATGTGGTGCCGTTGGATCAAATTAACCGGGCCCTAGTTTATCAGGGTCTACTGCGTATTCGTTCTGGGCGATGTCGCCCCGGTATCCAAGCGCTGCTTCGCATCGCGGGCAAAAACCCAAAGCGGCTCGTAGCTACCGATCTAGGTTTTGCGTTGGGTCCGAGGCTCAATGCTGCCGGTCGACTCGACGATATTTCACTGGGTATTCAGTGCTTATTGACCGATGATCCCGAGGAGGCAATGATGACTGCCCGTGCCCTCGATGAGTTAAATCAGGACCGTAAATCGATCGAGCAGGATATGCAGCGTGAAGCCCTAACCATTGTTGAAAAGCTGGTTTTCGGCACTGACACTGAATTGCCATCGGCGCTGTGCTTGTTTCAGCCAGACTGGCATCAGGGTGTAGTGGGCCTATTGGCCTCGCGCATTAAAGAAAAATATCATCGGCCCGTAGTAGCCTTTGCCCGCGGCGATAGCGGCGAACTGAAAGGCTCCTCGCGTTCAATTCCAGGTCTACATATTCGTGACGCGCTCGACGCAGTGGCAACACAGAACCCTGGATTAATAACCAAATTCGGCGGCCATGCCATGGCGGCAGGACTCAGTTTAGTTGAGGGTAATCTGGCTGCGTTTGAGCAAGCCTTTCAAGATCAGGTGGCCAAATCGTTGGGTGAGGATGATTTACAGGCTAAATTAGTGACCGATGGCAGCCTTGAAAATCATCAATTAAATATACAAACCGCCGAACTACTGCGCGATGCCGGTCCCTGGGGGCAGCTCTTTCCCGAGCCTTGCTTTGAGGGTGAATTTGTCATTGTGCAGCAACGCATTGTGGGTGAAAAGCATCTTAAATTAGTATTGGCGCCGCAGAACCAACCCCAACTGGCTATAGACGCGATCTGGTTTAATATTGATACTGCCGCTTGGCCAAATCAGGACGCAGGTCTTGTGCGCTGCGTCTACCGCTTGGATATTAATGAGTTCCGTGGTCAGGAAAGTTTGCAGCTACTAGTGCAGCATATACAGATTACGTGTCATCAATAGAAACAATAATAGACTAAATAACTATGAGCTTTAAAAGCGATCTTCGTGCCGATTTTGTTTTGCTACTAACGGCCTTTATTTGGGGCCTAGCTTTCGTATATCAGCGTACCGGTATGGAGCATATTGGTCCTGTAACATTTACCTTCGGTCGGTTTTTGATCGGCGCTCTGGCTATTCTGCCGCTGTGGTATGTGATGGAGAAGCCAAAAGAAATTTTTGCGATTAACGCGATCAATAAAAAAGCCGCTCTATTGGGTCTGGTATTGACCGCTGGCATGCTGCTACAGCAGTGGGGCATGGTTTATACCACTGCGGGTCGTGCGGGTTTCTTAACCGGCGTTTATATTATTTTCGTCCCTATTATAGGTTTGTTTTTTCGCAATAAAACCGAATGGCCTACCTGGCTCGGTGTGGCCATGGCAATGGTCGGATTGTTTTTTTTGGGGCAGGTGGAGAGCGATGAATTATTCACCGGAGACGTTTTGATTCTGCTGGGTTCAATGCTGTTTGCTGTACATATGATTTTTACTGGCAGGCTGGCTAATCAAACGTCGCCGTTTCGTTTGATCTTTGTTCAATTTGTGGTTGCGACAATCATCAGTTTTGTTCTGGTGCCTATTTTTGAAAGCTGGGACTGGCAGGGGATTTTGGATGCGGCTGTGGCGCTGCTCTATGTGGGTATCATGTCATCGGGCGTAGCGTTCTGTCTGCAGGTCATAGGACAGCGCACGGCGCCGGCTTCCCACGCCTCGATTATCCTGAGTTTTGAATCAGTATTTGCCGCACTCTGTGGCTGGTGGCTACTCGATGAATATCTTACCGACCCGGAGTTAGTCGGCTGTGGTCTGATTTTGGCCGGTGGCCTGGTATCCCAGCTTAAGGTGCTGCTTAAACAATCAGATGGCGATCCGATCAAGCATCCCCACGGCGTTAATTAAGTATCATGATGTCGCATATTTAGACATCAGTTGCAGGCGCTAAGGCTTCTGGATTAAAGTCTGATTAATCATAAAAGGCTCGAGTGCCGCCTTAATGACATCCTTAATGATCGGCTGCGCCAGTGCGGTCGGGTGTAGACCATCTTCCTGGATCATACCCTCGGTGATGGCCAGCTGCTCAAGCTGGAAGGGGATTAACAAAACCTCTTCCTGTTGAGCTAACAGAGGGTATACCGCCGCAAATGCATCGGAGTACCGGCGACCATAGTTAGGAGGCAGCCGCATGCCAAACAAAACGGGTTCGGCACCCGCTTGGCGACACAGCTCAATCATCGCCAATAAATTACGTTTCATTAAGTTAATTGGCTGACCACGCAGCCCGTCGTTACCGCCTAATTCCAGCAGTACATAATCAGGACTGAATGTCTCCAGCAACAGAGGTAATCGGTTTAAACCGCCACCCGTGGTGTCACCGCTGATACTGCCATTAATAATCTGATGGCTCTCGCCCCAGTCATCGCGCAGCAGTGCCACCCAGCCATTTTTTTGTGTGACGCCATAGCCAGCACTGAGACTATCACCTAAAACTAGCAGAGTTGATCCGTAAGTGTTGGCGCCGAGTAAGATAAACAGGCAACATACGCGCCTGAAAAACACTGTGGTTGAAAAAAACCGCATAAATAATCTCTAATAAGAAGCCGGTAAACACTGGCGCTTAGTGTATGCAATTTTTCTAGCAATGGACATTTGAAATGATAGAAGTCGGTAATATTAGTAAACAGGTCACTACCGCGGAAGGCACGCTTAATATTTTAGATAAGATCAATTTATCTTTGGCCAGTGGTGAAAGCCTGGCGATTGTTGGCCCATCGGGGTCTGGGAAGTCGACTTTATTGGGGATCTTGGCGGGTCTTGATCTACCGAGTTCTGGCTCGGTTCGCCTTAATGGCCAAGATATTACGGCGATGGACGAAGAGGGCCGTGCCGCTGTTCGTGCCAAGCATGTTGGGTTTGTGTTTCAGTCATTTCATCTACTACCGGGCTTAACAGCTCTGGAAAACGTCGCACTGCCCTTAGAGTTGCAGGGCGATCGAGAGGCGCTGACCACGGCGGCCTATTTTTTACAGCGTGTCGGGCTTAATCATCGAACGACTCATTACCCTCGGCAGTTATCAGGGGGCGAACAGCAGCGTGTCGCTGTGGCTCGCGCCTTTGCCTGTCGGCCAACGATTCTTTTCGCCGATGAGCCAACCGGAAATTTGGATACGGGCACCGGAGAGAAGATCAATGATTTGCTGTTTGAACTTAACAGGGAAGAGGGCACCACATTAGTGCTCGTTACCCATGAACTCAATTTGGCCGCGCGCTGCGGCCAACGTTTAGTCTTGGCAGCCGGTCAACAGGTTGCACAAGCCAAAGCTCAGTCAGCAGTTAAGGTCAAAGCGCAACCAACGGCCAAAGCCAAAGCTAAACCGGCCGCTAAGGTCAAAGCCGAATCAGCCGCTAAGGTCAAAGCTAAACCAGCGGCCAAAGCCAAAGTTAAACCAGCCGCTCAGGTCAAAGCTAAACCAGCGGCCAAAGCCAAAGCTAAACCGGCCGCTAAGGTCAAAGCCGAATCAACAACTAAAGCCAAAGCTAAACCAGCCGCTCAGGTCAAAGCTAAACCAGCGGCCAAAGCCAAAGCTAAACGGGCCGCTAAGGTCAAAGCTAAACCAGCAGTTCAGCGTGGGGCAGAACCAAAGCCGACCTCCACCCCTAAGTCAGCCCGAACACCAATGACCAGAGCTAGGCCAACAGTTAAAGCCAAGGTGAAGCAAAAAGTGGTGGCAAAGCCCAAAGCCATAGCGAAGGCTAAATCAAAATCCCAGGGTAGTGAAATCTGATGCAAGCATTAAGAATGTTACTGCGTACTTGGCGCGGTGGGCAACTGAGTCTAATTGTTTGGTCGTTAGTGCTAGCGGTGTCAGTAGTTACCTCCGTGTCATTGCTGGCAGAACGCATTGAACGGGCGTTAACCGCTGAATCCAGCGCCTTTTTAGCCGCAGATTTGGTGGTGCGCAGTAATAAGCTGACGCAGCAGGAATGGGTAACTAAGGCACAGCAGCAGGGCATTGAAACCTCCCAGATGGTGAGTTTTGCGTCCATGGTGTATCACGAGTCAGATATGCATTTGGCCTCTGTTAAGGCTGTGCAGAGCAACTATCCTTTGCGTGGCGTGATTAAGCGTTCAACCACGCCTTTCACGTTAGATGAAGCCCTGATTGAACTCGTTGACTACGGTCCAGCGCCGGGAGAAACCTGGGTCGATGCAAGACTATTGCCTCTCCTAAATATTGAGCTTGGAGACAATATAGAGCTTGGTGAGACGGTACTTAAGGTCACCCAGATAATTGTTGAAGAGCCAGATGGGGGTTCCTATAGTTTTTTTGGTGCCCGTGTCCTGATGAACTGGGATGACGTTGCAGCTGCTGGGGTAGTGCAACCAGGAAGCCGCGTAACCTATAAATATTTAATGGCGGCAGGTACCGATGCAGACGCCTTTGCTAGCTACGCTAATTGGTTAGAATCTCAGCTCAGCGTACACGACCGACTAATCACCCCAGACGAAGCGCAGGCCAGTATTGCCAGTACCATGGATAGGGGCCGACGATTTCTATTATTGGCGGGTAGTATTGGTGTTGTGTTGGCAGGTATTGCACTGGCTCTTGCCAGTCATCACTTTGCTGCGGGGCAAACACAGCAGGTCGCGCTACTCAAAAGCTGGGGGGTCTCTGCGAGACGTGTCAGGAGTTTGTATCTGCAACAGAGTTTATGGTTGGGTCTAGGAGGTTCACTGGCGGGCCTTGCAGCGGGTTATATCTTTAGCGAACTATTGATTTCTACCGTCCGAGAATGGTTACCCATAGCATTGCCCAGCGCGGGTATTAGGCCTTGGATTACCGGGATGGCAACGGGCTTGCTCTGTCTGGGTGGTTTTACAGTACCCGCGCTTTGGCATTTGCCCGCGCAGTCTCCGCTGGCGGTGTTGCGTCAGGATATTCAGGTTAAACCGGTTAATGCAGCGGTGCGGGGCACTTTTGGAATTGTCGCTGTGGCCGGCTTGCTGCTCTGGTACAGCAACAGCCTGATGCTGTCGCTGGCTATTTTGGCAGGCTTTGCGATCACTGCATTAGCCACCGTCATAATTGGTTTGATGATGCTGCGCTTGGCTAAAAACTACGGCCAGCGCCTGGGTAGCATCTGGCGTTTGGCGCTGAACAATCTCTGGCGTAGAAAGTCACAGAGTCTTATTCAGATGGTTGGCTTTTCTGGCGCCATAGCGCTGTTGATGATTATGGTAGTGGTACGCACCTCACTAGTGGATGAGTGGCGGGTGCAGTTGGCCGAGGATGCACCCAATCACTTTTTGGTTAATGTTGCGTCCTACGAGTTGGAGGCTGTGAAAACGCTCGTGGAAGATCGGGGCCTAGAGACTGCTGGATGGTATGCCATGGTGCGGGGAAGGATGGCCGCTATTAATGGTGAGTTGATAACCGAAGCACAAAAAGATAGCCATGAGTCATTCCGCCGCGAGCTTAACCTGAGTTGGACCTCAGCGTTGCCCGAGGGCAATAAGGTTACCGCGGGAAAATGGTGGGACGACATTGACCAGGCTACTGAGATAGCGCCTGTTTCGCTTGAAGACGAACTAGCTGCCGAATTGGGCTTAAAGCTGGGTGATCGGATTACTTTTAGCGTCGGAGGTCTTACTTTTGAGTCAGAGGTAGTCAGTACACGCAGCCTAAACTGGGACAATATGACGCCCAACTTCTACTTCCTGTTTCCTGAAGGCCTGTTGGAGGACTATCCGCGCACCAGCATGACGAGTCTGTATATTCCGCCGCAGAAAAAATTACTGGTCAACGAATTATTGCGCAAATTTCCCACGGTGTTGGTGATTGAGTTGGATAAGATCATTGATCGCATTAGAACGATCGTGTCGCAGGTGACGCGAGGTTTGGAAGTGATGACACTGCTGATACTAAGCTGCGGCGTATTGGTTATGTTCGCTGCGGTTAGCCTGTCCATGTCAGAGCGTTTACAGGAGAGTGCCATCTTGCGTACCCTAGGGAGCTCTCAGCGGTTGATCCTAGGTATCCAGTGGGTAGAGTTTACGACCTTGGGGCTTATGGCTGGTCTTCTGGCTTCGATCGGCGCTGAGGCTGCCGTTGCGATACTGCAACGCTTTATGTTCGACATGCCCTTTGCGTTACATCCTTGGCTGTGGCTTGCTGGCCCCCTAGCCGGCGGAGTGCTAGTTGGTGCGCTAGGGGTTGGCTACAGCCGCAAGGCCGTGGTGCAACCCCCTTTGGAGGTCCTCAGGGACCTCTAGAATTGCCGCGCTATTGGAGCGGCAATTGAATGTGAAAGGTAGTGCCTATATTGGGGTCAGAGGTAACTGAAATCTGGCCCTGATGTTGTTCAGTGATAATAAAATATGAGAACGACAGGCGCTTACCTGCGTCGTACTGACCATCGGCTTTGCCCTCGGCAGCAAATGGCTCAAAAATAAACTTTTGGTCTTCCAAGCTAATGCCGCGCCCATTGTGCTGAACACGCACCCATAATGTTTCGTAGAATTTGGTCACCTCGATATTAATAGTAGGCGAATGATCCGGATCGCTGATCTTGCCCAATGCATAGCAGGAGTGACGAAACAGACTCAGAAAGACCTGCTGCATTTCAGTCACATAACAGGGGATTTCAGGGATATCATCGGCATAATCGACATTCACCTTGATGTGGCTAAAACGCAGGCCAGCCATGACGGAAAGAACATCGTTAGCCAACTCAACGCTGTGATCAATAATGCCGGCCATACTGGTTGTGCTTTTTTCGCCGCCACCGCTAGAGGAAAAGTTCACTAGATTCGAAATCACGGAGGTTGCCTGTTGTCCTCGAACCATCACATCTTCAAGCAGTTCATTGAGACCAATATCATCGATAGGATCAGCCGTAAGGCCTTGTCTGACGGTCTGAACATCTTTAATGATAGCCCGCAGCGGAATATTAACATCGTGGGCCATAATCGAAGCCATTTCGCCGACCGACGACATCTTGTCTCGCTGAATGAGCATGGTTTCATTCTTCACGCGCTGGGTGACATCATCTAAGAGAATTACCACACCCGTTTCCACCTGATCTTGCAGTGGGTAAATAGTGATATCAAAATGATACTGACCACGTTGAATATATTTTATAGTGAGGGCTGTACCCTCGTCTTGTGCCTGTTTAATCTGCTGTGGTGTAATCGTTATTGTCGGGTAGGCAGCCCAAAGATCCATGCCAATAACATCGCCTGAGGACATCCCGCTAATTTCTTCGGCGCGCTGATTCCACTGGGTGATCTTGTGGTCTTTATTCAGACCAATCAGCATCAAAGGCATAGAGCGTAGAATACTGGTAATGTAAGACTCGGAGCGATACAGGCGTGAGCTGGTATCAAGGTGTTCGACGATCTCATCCTCAAGCGTGGCCGTGCGCTCTTTAACGCGCAACTCCAGTTGGGTTCTGATCTCTTCTAGCTCTTTACTGTAGCGTCGCGCTCTGCTCTGGCTTAAAAACAGCCATAAAGCGGTCAGCGACAAACAGATAATAAGTATACCGCCGCTGAAGTTGGCGACATACTGCCAGTTGGTGCTGCTGTCAGCATTGCGGACAAACCAGAAAATATCGGCTGCAGCGAGTTGGCTACTAAAGAGCATTATCAGGGCAGTAATGTTTTTCATCAGTCTCACTGTTAGTGTCGCTTAAGAAGAATTCGTCGTTCCCATTATAGCCTTCAAACTGGAATTGTCCTTCACCAATTATTCAATTGTCGATAAAGCGAGACACTAGCAGCCCATCTTGAATTTTTTCGCGCTGAATGATTCACCCATCGCGACGTTGGGGTCTGTCTATATGATACGCTCAAATCGGGGTTTTACGAGGAGCAGCTAATGGATATCTGGCCCGCCCAATCAGGAGGCAAGCTCGCATATTCCTCAGCTTTAGGGTGGTCTTTATAGGGACTTTGCATGACCTCTAATAGCCTATGTACTTCGCTATAATCACCTTTCTGTGCTTTTTCTATACAGGCTTGGGCCATATAGTTGCGCAACACAAACTTTGGATTAATACTCAGCATCTGTTCGCGGCGTTGCAGGTCAGTCCAGTCTTGCTGCTGCAGGCGACGACTATAGTTTTTTGCCCAGTCATCAAAACCCTCTCGATCGGTAAATTGATCTCGCAATGTCTGGTTGCTGTCTGAAAATTCACACAGGGAGCGAAACAAAATTGTGTAATCCACCTGATTGGTATCCATCAAATCCAACAGCTGGTTGATTAGCTGTTCATCACCAGATGCATAGGTCTGTAGGCCTAATTTCGTGGTCATAATCTGTCTAAACTGCTGTAGAAATTCGGGCTCATATTTTGTCAGTTCAGCTATCAAATCCTCATTGCTGATCAGTGAGGTCAGTGCAGTGGCTAGGGCATTGAGATTCCATAGCCCCACCGAGGGCTGATTCTTAAAAGCGTAGCGACCATTGGCGTCGGTATGGTTGCAAATAAAGTCCGGGTTATAACTGTCTAGGAAGCCAAAGGGACCATAATCAATAGTGTCGCCTAGGATCGACATATTGTCGGTATTCATAACGCCATGGTTAAACCCCACTGACTGCCACTGAGCAATCATTCGAGCGGTTTTAAAAACAGTATTTCGAAAGAATTTTAGGTACCGATCGGTATCTTTTACCCATTCAGGGAAGTGTCGTTGAATAACATAGTCGGCTAGAGCTCGGACGGCATCTGGCTCTTTGCGATAATGAAAATGTTCAAATGAACCAAAGCGAATGTGACTTTGCGCAACACGACAAACGGTAGCGCCAGATTCTATTTCCTCACGATACACCTGGGTTTTACTGTCCACCAGGCAGAGTGCTCTGGTGGTCGCAATACCTAGTCCATGCATGGCTTCGGAGCAAAGATATTCACGAATACTCGAGCGCAGTACGGCGCGGCCATCAGAAAATCTGGAATAGGGAGTTGGCCCAGCACCTTTTAACTGAATGTCCCAAAGGCTCGCATCTGTTCCCACAGGCAGTTCACCCAAGGTCATGGCGCGACCATCGCCTAGCTGCCCAGCCCAGACGCCAAATTGATGGCCAGAATAGACCAGTGCAACGGGTTTGACATTAGCGGCCATAAAGTTGCCGCTCATAAGCTCCAACATTTCGGGTTGGTCTAAATCTGTCGTTGCTATGCCCAGTTCTTCTGCCAGCAGCCGGTTATGGCTAACGATGATCGGGTCGACCAGGCGTGCAGGCAGAACAGGGCTGAAGTGCAGATTGCCCTGTTCCCTAAACGTATCAAAAAAGCTGTGCTGTAATCGGTCAATAAAAGAGGTCATGGGATACCGGCGTTTTCTCTGCTAATTCTTGCGAGGTTGTCTGAATGCAGGCTGCTGATATACAGCCAATGGTCGGTTTCTAGGGCACCGGTATTAGTGTGATGCTGGCCGTTTGGGTCTTGCAGTGATATTAACACCTGACCATCGGCATCCATAGCAAAAACATGGCTATAGAGGGCTGCCTGCGGGCGCCAGCTCGGGGGTAGGCGCTGCACTATTTTGCGCGCCAAAGGTGAGGCAGACAACGCATCGAGGAGGGCGCTGCGAGGCGAGACAAGCCCAACCCAAAAGCGACCATCGCGACCGCGGACGATGTTGTCAGGAAACCCTGGAAGGTTATCTATCAATACCTCGGACTGTCCGGCTTTATCTCCCTGTAGCCAATATTTATGAACGCGATAGCTACCGGTTTCATTAACTAGTACGAAGCGGTTATCGGCGGCCATGGCGACACCGTTGGCGAAATTGAGGCCGCTCATAATAACGCTGGTGGTTTGGTCTTCTGGGTTATACATCAGCAGCCTGCCGTGACCCCCATGCTCCATGGTAGCCAACAGACTTGCGGCGTAGGTACCACCATTGCTGCTGGCACCAAATTTGGACGAGGCGTCGCTAAAATAGATTTTGCCATCCGCGGCAACATCCACATCGTCCGCGTAATCTATACTGACCCCAGCGATCTCATTACTCAAGACGCTGATATCGCCGGCGGAATTAATGCTCAGGAGCCCCCTATAGGCGTCTGCGACCAATAAGTTGTCCTCTCGATCGAAGGCCAGACCCAGCGGGCTGCCTTGAGTATTGACCCATTTAACTGTTTCACCGGTACTTTCCTTGTAGCGGATAATCCAACCTTCCCGGGTGGCCGCATAGACTTCACCATTTAAAAGCGCCAAGCCCTCGGGTCCGTGCATAGCTTCCAGTTTAATAACTTCAATTTTATCGAGTAGGGTGTTTTCCATAAAGTCCCCCACATAACCTGAATTTTTCGGCGCGCTCCAAGCAACTGGATCGATGGGAACGGGCCAGAGCGTCAAATAAGCGCTTAGTGCCGCTAGGGTAGCAAACAGAACTTTTACCATGGCAAATTTCTTGGGGCTAAAGGTGAACGCTCATGGTGCGCTTGGCGATGAGGTAAATCAACTATCTCTTATGGCCGTTGCTGACTTTGCGGTTTCGCTTGGTGTGGTCGGTCAGCTGAGGTAAAATGCAATGCTCATTAGCCAGACAGTTAGCAATGTATCCATGGAAGTAAATCCACTTTATAACGCCCTCGACGATCTGCAATCTCGCACTGACGTGTTGAGGGGGTATCTTTGACTATGTTAATCGCAAAGACCGGTTGGCTGAAGTTTCTCTAGAGCTAGGCGAGCCTGGCGTTTGGAATGATCCTGATCGAGCCCAAGAGTTGGGTCGCGAGAGGGCATCTCTT
>Ga0209711_10001531_pt1 | contig 22336 bp, 16 predicted proteins | sample ArcticOcean_MG_C_7_FD_187441 | JGI IMG/M metagenome (GOLD analysis project Ga0209711, IMG submission 187441) | Marine microbial communities from western Arctic Ocean - ArcticOcean_MG_CB11_88 (SPAdes) (version 2) | ecosystem: Environmental > Aquatic > Marine > Oceanic | place: Arctic Ocean...
CTTCTGCTGTAAATTGAGGATTATCTCCTGACTTAGCAACACTAAGCACACCACCGGTTACTGTTAGCTTAATACCATCAGCCCCGTCCTTATAACGCTGTCTTACAGCAGCGTAAGCATCATATGGACCATTAATAACACCATCCTCAGCGGTTGGATAAATATAGGCTCCACTAGCCATACCATTTGTTGGATCAGCGTGACCACCTGTAGTTGCAATACTTTTTCCAGATGTAAAAATTCTTGGTCCAATGACATGACCAGCATTAATTGCATCCCTAAGGGAAATAGCAACCATGCCGCTATCGCCAACTTGCCTTACAGTCGTAAAACCTGCTTTTAATGTTTTATATGCATGCTGAGTTGCCATAATAGCAGCAGTCTCTCTTTCAACCTTGCCTGGGCGTTCACTCTTCGAAAGATACTCTTGACCAAAATGAACGTGCATATCCATAAGTCCTGGCATTAATGTATATCCCCTTAGGTCAATTAAGATATTAGATGTATCAACTTTAATATAACCAGGATCAATTGAAGAAATCAGACCATTGGTAATAGTTATGGAAGAATTTTTTATAACCTTGTTATTTAAAACATCAATATAACTAGAAATATAAATAATGTTTGATGAATGCATCGGAAGAGATAAAAGAAAAAGTAAGCTATAAATATATTTCATATTAAAAGTCTAGCATAGACATGGCTAAATAAAAAAGGGCCTCGTGAGGCCCTTTATTTATTGCTACTACCTTACCCTAAGGTGTTGGGTCATATACCACTGTCCCGTTAATTACAGAGGCATTTCCACCATTGATAAGAGATGTTGGGAGTACTCCTATGGATTTACATCTAAGAAGCGCATCGTTCATATAATCAGCAAAACCACTCCCTTCTGCATTGGTATCATCTTGCCATGTATTGGGCCCACTATATTCATAACCACCAGCAGCAGCTTCTGCCTTCCACTCTTGTATCATAGCAGTGAACTCATCTATTGAATATTGAAGATATAAAGTACAGTTTGCCCATGTTTGCTTTAATATCCAAGTTTCTGCATAACGAGAATCATCTGATTCAATTGCATAACAAGCATCCCAGTCTGTATCTTCATAAGTACCTCCGTTTCCGTCATCTACTTGAATCTTAATAGTACATTCCCAATCACTTATCTCTTTATTACTAACCTCCCAATCCAAGTCAGTATTATCAAGAAGATTGGTTACGTCCTTAAGATTAAGTAAACTAGATAAGGTACCAATTGCTGAGTCTTTTTTTCCTAGCCACTCCTGTCCAGCAAGAGCTTTCACCAGGTAAGTGTCTGATGAAATATTTTCAGTGAGAACAGATCCGTCAGGAATTACAAAACGTTGTACATATCTGTATGAGTCTTTCCACTCATTAACATACTCACCAAGGTCTTCTCCTGTATTAATGTCAATAACTGAGCCGGGTATGCCTCCTAAATAGCCACCGTTTAACTCTAATCTAAATTTCTTACCAGCATCATCTCCAAACTTAGCAGCATCATCTGGAGCTGTAAAATATAAAACCTTAGGTGGGTTAAAAGTTAAGTTAGAACCATCAGTATTGAATATTTCATACTGTTTATAAGTTTCTAACCTAATGCTATATGAGGTTGTGATTTCCTTACTTTGATAAAGATTATTAGCACAGTATCTTGTTTTGGATATTTTACCGTTTGCAGCAGTATATTCAGCATGCTCGGCTGTATAAACCTTAACACCATCAATTGTTGCATAGTCACATTCAAGATTAGGCAACATACTCTCAGTAACAAGGGTTCCAGTATTTACACCCCACTGACTTTCTCTTTTCCAGCCTCCCTGAACGGAAACAAAATTTGCTCCTTGAATTTTTTCGTAAACATTTGTTGTTCCCCAGTCAACTCCTATTTCAACTGGCTCTCCCTCTGCATCATTCAGAACATTATTTGTTGTTGTATAAACATAAACATCATCTGAAATAATGCCATCTTGCCAATCACCTCGGGTGTAATCTCTTGTTTCCCTATACTCGTCTTCCTCACCAGAATTATATGTAGTTGTAATAGATTGAGTTGTCTTAATGTAAGGGCCTACATCTACGTAAGGACTTGGTGATGATAATCCGACCGAGCCTTCGTATGAACCATCAGCATTTGGATCTGCTTGATTCTTAACATCTGTATAATGCGCCTTAGTTAGACCCGATGATAAGCAATCCTGTATACAATACAGTTTTGCAGGTAACTCTGATGCAGGAACAATAGTCCATGATTCTGTTGCTATACCGTTTGATGAAGAATTGGAGGTTGGATTAGCAAATGAATTTCTAGAAATTGTATAACTCTTATTTGTATCCTGAGAATATACATTCAAATCTCTATAATGCTGTTCCTCCCATTCAGTTCCAACATTATGAGTTTTAAACATATTTGCTAACCATTCAGTTAATGTAAATGTTATTGGAGCAGGTAGTTTAGTTTTTGAATAATTAGGATCAAATAGTAATCCATGAGTAACGCTAAACGTTTTAGATGTAGCAGAATAAGAGCCTACATAGTCTTCATAAACTACTCTATTGGTATCGTCATCATATATATATGCGGTTGGGTTAGTTCTTCCTAAAACAATATTAGATGAGGCATTCGATAGCGATAGTACAATCGTTTCATCGGTAACGCCTTCGGCAACCTCATCAGCTACAGTTTTTAATGGAATAGAAGCGCTAGTTGCCCCAGCAGCAATTGTTACAGTTCCAGCACTTAAATCAGAGTAGTCGCCAGCAGATGCTGTACTAGAAGAAGAAATGGTGTAGTCAAAAGTAACGGTATCTGATTGAGCTTCCGAAAGAGAGACTGAAAATGATGTTGAGACATTGGTTGCCGCCACACCTGTACCTGTGTTTTCAATAACAAAAACATCATCAACAAAAACAGTTGCTGGTGGTGTCGAAGATACATTAAACGTACCTGAAATATTATTAAAAGCATTACCATTATGATCAAACATATCTTCATATCTACTCACCAAGAAAGTGAAGGAGTTTGATGAATCAAGAAATGATTCCAAGCCGCCACTAATGTTACCTCCATTATCATCAAGCTGAGAGAGAGAACCAAATGCTCTAAAAAGTTGCTGAACTTTAACCTCTAGTCCAGCAGGTCTATCAATACCACTCTTTTGTATAATAAAGTCATAGACATGGCCACTTGTGTTCCAATTACTAGAATCAAAATACAACTGTGTTCCAGTTGAGCCATCCTTAAACATGGCACTATAGTTACCATCTGGATCTGAGCTAAGAACCATTGAAGTTCCGTCTGATTGAATCTTTAAATTTCCACCAATACTTATACATTGTTGATCACTGCCAATATTAATTTGATTAGCATCGTAGATGGTTCTTCTTGTGTAATTAATAGATGATCCGTTGCAAAGAATTACTCCTACATAAGTATCTTGTTTTCCTTCATAATAATATTGAGTATTAGGGAATTCAGAAAACTCCATGGATAGGTTCATCGGCTTACCAGGATCACTTGGATTATTTTTAATTATTTTTCGAATATTGTCTTTATCAATTTTTGCGCCACTTAAATTAGCCACATAAGTTTCATCTCCGTCAAATGAACCATATAAATTGTAAACCAATGGCTCTGATGAAGATCCATTGTTATAGTCTGTAAAGACTGCTTTATTAGTTTTAAACTGAATTTTTCCATCCCAGGGTTCTACTTTAGCAAAGCCAAGCTTTTGAAATTCTTCAGACCAATATGAGTCGTTAGTCCAAAAGTTAAGATTTAATCCATCAAGCTCGTCAAGTGCAAGAAAATTCTTTTCTCTTTTTTCGACAACCAATTTTCTATTTTTCACATTGTATTTAGCAGGAGTTTCAGAATTATCATCCTCTCTTACCCATTCGGTATTATCATCAACAAGATCTTGGTAATCAGGATCAACATGAACACCCCAATAACTAGCATAACCATGTGCATCTCTTTTAATTCCAGATACAGTTACTTCTGCCCTAATAGGGAAAGACTGATTAGTTGGATTAAATCTTGATTTATCTGAATTAAAAACACCATAGTCCCAAATATCTTTAATAGCATCGGCCTTGTCTATTGAGAAACATTTTTCATTAACATCCCAACCTTCAGACTCAAGCCTTTCTCCAGCACTGCCACTTAATGTATAGCTCGTTAATGTAGGACCGTTAGTTGCCTCATCATACAACTCCCAATTAACTTTATATAATGCAGACATATATGTGCAGTAACTTTTATCATCAGCTGATATACCAAAAGCGAAAACACCTAAAACTTCTGTGCTAGAATTTCTGTATAATTCAGGTTGGCACTGCCACCAATCACCACCGTGATTAGCATCAAGATATGACTGGTCGTCACATCGCTCATCTCTTAGCGTGTCATCCTGAAAGCCACTATTTTTAGTATATACACCTGCGATGTCTCCATTTGCTAAATATTCAGCAACGACATTTGACTGGCCTCTCTGGCCTTCATCTTTAAATTGAACAGTGGTTCCGCTAGCCTTTAAAATGCCTCTTCCTAAATCAACTCCATCTGAGCACCATGAATAGCTATAATCACGAGAAGATTCATCGGGACATTCGTAGAAGTAACCACCATCTTCACTGGCAAATTCCTCTTGAGTATTTCCATATGTAGCAGATTGATATCTAAGAGTAAAATCTCCAAATCTATTTGACGCAGAAGCAGGTGCAGTTTGTTCATTCAATAAATATGTAATACTTTTTGGCTCACGCTCCTCCTCACTAAAAGGCTCATCATTAATAATCCATGCCTTTGTTTTTTGAAGTGTTTGAGTTACAAACCCTGTATTAATTATTACAGTATCAACTTCTTTTGCATTGCTAGTGGCGGCTGTTTGACCAGCAGAAGATGAAGATGACGTTGAAGTGCTGTTTGCACTGCTTGGAGCAGTTGTACCCTGACTTGAATCTGTTGCAGCTGCTCCAGCAGATTCACATTCATCAGTATAAATAGTTGCTTTATAAGTACCATCTCCAGCTAAAGACTCTGTACCAAACCTTGATAAGGAGCATAGAATAAATTGAGCATCCTGAAGAGCTTCGTTTACACCCTGACCGTCAACAAAGTTATCAAAAGTTGCATTATCATAATCTGTTGCAAAAGCATTAAATGAAACAAATGAAATTGCTAGCAAGGTATTTATTTTAATATTGATCATGTATTACTCCTTTGTCTCTATGACGTCTATTGATGGTGGAACTCTGTAGCCTGAAGTTGGTAACTCATCCACATTAGTTATAGATATAGTTAGGGTTTTAGTAGAAGAGTTAACTCCATCTGAAACAGAAACTGTAAATGAATATGAAGTTTTAGATTCGAAATCAGGTGGAGTTTTAAATGTCATTACCCCTGTGCTTGATATATTGATTAATGCTCCATCAGACCCTCCTGTTGTGAAGGTAAAAGTTCCGCCCTCTGGATCTACAATAGAGAGAGTTCCAATGGTTGAAGTATTTTCAGGAATTGTAAATGATATCGTTGAGCTAATAATAGGAGCTACATCATTTAAATTAGTAATGTTAATTGTTAATGATTGAGTTACTGAGTTGACCCCATCATCAGCCTTCACTACTGCAGAATAAGAAGACTTAGATTCAAAATCAGGGGCTGATATAAATGATAAAACACCTGCAGAGGTTATAGAAACTTCTGAGCCTGATACTGTGAAACTTATAGTATCACCCTCTTCGTCTGTCGCTATAACAGTACCGATAGATTTTTGATTTTCAGCTGCATTAAAGGTAGCTCCAGAGGAGAAGATAGGAACAATATCATTTAGATTTGTAATGGCTATTGTTAAGTCTTGGGAGGTTGCGTTAAGACCATCACTAGCAGTTACGATTGCTGTATAGCTTGATTTTGTTTCATAATCAGGGGCTGTTGAAAATGATAAAACACCTGCAGAGGTTATAGAAACTTCTGAACCTGATACTGTGAAACTTATAGAGTCACCTTCAACATCTGTTGCAAAGATCTGCCCAATAGCAGTTTGGTTTTCAGCAATACTAAATGTTAAAGTAGACGAGAATTCAGGAGCCACATCATTAACATTAGTGATGGCAACAGTTATATTTTTAGATACTGTCTCAACGCCATCAGTTGCTGAAATAGTAATAGAGTAAGAATTTTTAACTTCATAATCTGGAGCGGTTATAAAGGACAAAATACCGGCATTAGTTAGGCTGAAGCTTGTAGCATCAGTTCCTGATAAAGAAAGAGTTAAGTCATCACCGTCTTCATCTGAAGTGGAAATACTAGACACACTAGTTTGGTTTTCACTAACTTGAATAGTAGATGCTAAGTTTAAAACAGGAGAATCATTTACCGGTTTAATAATAATATTAACAGTCCCTGTTGATGTTTTATCTCCTTGTGTAATGGTGTAAGTAAATGAATCATTTCCATTATAGTTAGGATTGGGAGTGTAATTAACAAGCCCTGATCCATCAGAAGAAGCAGATCCATTAGAAGGCTGAGTTAAAGATAGTGATATAGGAGAATTCATATTATAAGAGTCATTAGATATAACATTAATGGTCACCATTACATCTTCTGGGGTTTCCGCACTATCAGATGTTGAGAAAATATTTGGAATAAGACTATTAGCATCAATATTTTGATCCGTTGCTATGTAGTTAAATATATCTGAATTGTAGCTTGCAACTAACGATGCATCTGCTTGACCGTTAGCAATGGATACCACATCATTTTGCAATGTATTTAATGCAAAATTAATTAAGGAAGTGGTTATGTCATCTGAAGTATTTACTGCTATTATAGGCAGAACAGAAGATAATGCTTTGACTGTATTTACCTTGCTAGATTCTGTGATTGTTATAGATTTGGTCGCAATAATGTTTTCAAAAACATTTGTTATAAATGTCTGGTTTTCAATATCTACTTTACTGCTAGTTATTGTATATTCTTTTTTTATCTCTTCAGCAATTGCTTGAAAGTAATCCCTAGTTGAATAGGAGGGTGATGATGACATTAAAGTATTATTTATGTTAAAAAGAGAGAGAGCTAGTACAGTTAATTGATTTCCTTTTTCATAATGAAAATCATTGATGCCTCCATCTCCTTTAGAAGATACTGGATCAACTGTAAGAATGTCTATCGAGGGATCAATTCCAAGTAAATTAAAAATATTTTCATCTGGTAAAAAATTTGCAATAGTTGTAACTGGTGTTATTGAAAAATTAGAAGCAGAATATCCATTCAAAGATCTAAGTAACATAAGACTGTCTATTTGAGTTAAAGTGTCAAGATCTTGACCTCCCATACTCACGAGAGTTCCGTTTGAATGTTTTATAATAAATGCACCTGAACTATCTGAAGTAGTTGAATCTTCATCTGATCCCAATTGGAAGTCATCATCCTGATCTATAAAAATAGATGCACCCGTGATATATCCATCAACGGTAATACCAGCTATATTTCTAAAACCATCAACTGAAAGAGAACTACTGTCATTACCGCCCTCTCCAATACAGGTTAGAGCAAAAGAATTACTACCGGTTGAAGAAATCGTTACTGATTCAGTGCCACTAGTACTTTTTGTTCCAGACCAAGAACCTGATGCAGTACATGAGCTAGAATTAGTGGAAGACCAAGAAATATCTACAGTTGAGCCCACCTCGCTAGTATTTAAACTAGAAGCGAAAGACGTTATAACAGCAGCAAGTTTTGCTACGACAGCAGAACCGCCTCCTCCTCCTCCACAAGATGATATTAAGAAAATAGAACTGATTATAAAAATATTCTTGTAATAAAGCTTCATGCACAACCTCGATATATAAATAAAAAAAACAGATAAGTATTAATACTACACCTGATCCATCAAAGTAAGCTGAAAAGCTAAGAAAATAGTCTATAAAAAGTAAGCTATATTAAAATACTCAATAGTAAGATTTATTAGAATCTATAAGTAAGAGAAGATCCTATCAAGCCAAAGTTTTTATCGAAATGATGCTCAGATCTTTGATTGAAAGTAATATGTTCAAAACCATATAAGTTGTTAATGTAAAAAGAACCATAAAAATTAATATCGAAGTTCGATATGTTGTAATTAAGACCAGATCTAATGCTTAAATTATAATTAGGAATCTTATTAAGATTCTCGTAATCATGTTGCTTAACAAAAACTAGGGTGGGGTTTAAAAAAAAAGAAAAATTATCAGATAAAAAAATGGATTTATTAAGCTCAAGGCCTAATGAGGAAGTAAACCACTTTTCTCTTTGTGGCAAAGTTCTTAAGGTGCTGCTAATAAGATCGCCTAATCTACTGCCATTAAAAGTTAAGTTTCCAATAAAGCCTGAGGTAATTTCTTCCACTGGGCTAATCCAATTAAACTTATTCTCAGTTACCATTATAAATAAAGCATATTCATCCATTAATAATGAATCTATTGATTTGGAAAATTCAAAGCTTAGGCTTTGATTCATTCCATCTACAAGCATAAGCGAGTCATCCAAAATATCATATTTGGGCTTATCATTAGATATCCTGATCATAGCCTCGGGACATATCCCAATAACTATTGAGGAAAAGGAATAGCAATCAATGATCTGTCGATCAGCAGATTGCTCTGAGAACGTTAGAGAGTAAGACGCATTTTGATCATCATGAATATAATAAAATCCGACTGAATTAGTATCTGCTGTAAGATTGAGTTTTTTTGGTTGAACAGAACGTTCGAGATCTAGGCTAAAGAGTGATTGGTTAAATTTGATTCCAAAATTATTGTGATACAAAAAAATCTCACTATTAAATGAGTCACTATATTTAAAAGAGGTATTTGTAGAAGGAAGAAAATCCCAAGATGCATCAGTAACTCTCTTGTCAATACTTAAATAGCCGTTAAAAGCAGAAATATTCAATGTAAAAAATAAAATAAATATAAAATAAACTTTATATAAAATATTTTTTACAATCATAATTTAATTAACTAAAGACTTCATCAACTCTGCTCTTGTCATAAAACCATCATTTTCAAAATCTTGGCTAAATAAAGAATAATTAAATGTATATTCATGATCTTTGATGGAACAAGACTTGCCATTTTTATCGAGGGGTAATTTATATTTTAAGTACCTTGAGGCATCTATAGAGGTGGTTTTAAAGAAAGGGCATTTTGTAAAAATAATTTCACCTGTTTCAGACCTTGAATCTACACACATGGATTTAATTACTTTTGTATTATTTAGGGTTCCTTTTTCATTGATATTAAATTTTATAACAGCGTAACCTTGGTAATTAGTATTTGGATATTGTGGTTTCATCATTTGAATTAACTTTGTTTCGCAGCCATTATCATTGATAACTTTTTCTGCTTCGATCAAGGACGAAAATAATATTAAAGGAAGAATTAAAGCGGATAGGTATTTCATACCCCTATTCTACTTAATTTAAAAGCAAAAATACAAAAAGGGGCATCAAGCCCCTATATTATTGTGTTTATTTTTTATAATTTAGCGTCTAGCTCCGGCAAAGCAGTAAACAAATCAGCAACTAGTCCATAGTCAGCAACCTGGAATATAGGAGCATCCTCATCTTTGTTTATAGCAACAATGACTTTTGAATCTTTCATGCCTGCTAAATGCTGTATAGCACCTGAAATTCCAACAGCTATGTAAAGATCAGGGGCAACAATTTTTCCAGTTTGTCCTACCTGATAATCGTTAGGAACAAAACCTGCATCAACAGCTGCTCTAGACGCACCAACCGCAGCACCTAATTTATCTGCAATAGAGTCTAATAAATGAAAATTATCACCTGACTGCATTCCCCTTCCTCCAGAGATAACAATAGAAGCTGCTGTTAACTCAGGTCTATCGCTTTTTGCAATTTCTTCTGAGACAAATTCAGATATATTCATAGAATCTGCTGCAGGAATGGCTTCTACCTCTATGCCAGAATTATTAGTTCCAACTGGGTCAAAGGCTGTTGCTCTAACTGTTATTACCTTAGTAGCGTCTAATGACTTAACTGTTGCTATACAACTACCCGCATATATAGGCCTTTTGAATGTATCATCTGATTCGACAGAGATAATGTCTGATATCTGCTGTGAATCAACTTTTGCAGAAACTCTTGGTAGCAAGTTCTTACCAAAAGTAGTTGCTGGAGCAAGTATGTAAGAGTGGTTAGATGATATAGACATAACAAGTTCAGCCAAATCCTCTGCAATGAAGTTTTTATATTTAAGGTCATCACAAGATATTACTTTTGAGATACCATCAATAGTTTGTGCCTCAGATACAACAGAAGAACAATCTGAGCCAGCCACAAGCAAGGAGATATCGCCACTTATTTTTGTTGCAGCAGCAATTGTATTTAACGTTGCACCTTTTAAGCTTACGTTATCGTGTTCAGCTATTACTAATATACTCATGAAATCACCTTTGCTTCATTTTTAAGTTTCTCTACTAATTCATCTACAGACTCAACAATTACACCAGCCTCTCTTGATGCAGGCGACTCAACGGATAGAAGTTCAGTTCTTGCTGAAACATCTACACCCAAATCAGCGATTGGCATTACTGATAATTCTTTCTTTTTAGCTTTCATAATATTTGGCAAAGAGGCATATCTTGGCTCATTCAATCTAAGGTCAGTAGTGACTATTGCTGGTAGAGTTAATCGAAGTGTCTGAAGACCACCATCAATCTCTCTGGTTACATTGGCATGTGATCCATCTAATACAACTTCTGAAGCATTAGTTGCTTGAGGAAAATTTAGAAGAGCCCCAAGCATCTGACCGGTTTGGTTATTATCACCATCGATTGTTTGCTTACCAAGAATCACTAAATCAGGCTTTTCTGTCTCTATTATTTTAGCAATGGACTTGGCTATAGCTAGAGGCTCAAGTAAAGTTTCAGTTTCAACAAGAATTGCTCTGTCTGCTCCAAGAGCAAGAGCAGTTCTTAGTTGTTCCTGCGATTCAATTTTTCCTATAGATATTGCAATAACCTCATCTGCATTTCCTGCCTCTTTAATCCTTACAGCTTCTTCAAGTGCAATTTCACAAAATGGATTTACAGACATTTTTACGTTGTTAAGGTCAACGTTTGAATTGTCAGCGAGCGGTCTTACTTTAACGTTATAATCAACGACTCGTTTAAGTGGTACTAGTATTTTCATAATTTTTGTTATATAAATTTGTTATCTATTTTACGTATAATATAAATGATAGTTATAATAGGTTATAGACTATAATTGTATTAGGTTTTTTGCATTTTACAATACAAATTACAGAAGGGGTAATTTCATGGAAAGAGAAATAATGGAATATGATGTTGTGGTTGTTGGTGGCGGTCCATCAGGACTAGCAACTGCGATAAAATTTGCTCAACAAAATAAAGCAAATGGAACAGATTTTAGTATATGCCTTTTAGAAAAAGGTTCAGAAATTGGCGCTCATATTCTTTCAGGAAATGTCTTTGAGCCAACAGCATTAGATGAACTCATTCCTAACTGGAAAGAATTAAACGCCCCACTCAATACACCAGTTAAAAAAGATAAATTATTATTTTTAATGGAAAAAATGTCCATTAGCATACCTGCTTTTATAATGCCTACAATGCATAACCACGGCAACTATATTATTAGTTTAGGGAATTTATGTAGATGGCTGGCTGAACAAGCTGAAGGATTAGGTGTTGAAATTTTTCCTGGATTTCCAGCAAGTAAGCTTATTTATGAGAATGATAAGGTTGTTGGCGTTCAAACAGGTGACATGGGTATTGCAGCATCTGGAGAGTTAAAGCCTGCTAATGAACCCGGTATAGAAATTAGAGCTAAACACACAATTTTAGGCGAAGGCTGTAGAGGCCACTTAGGTAAAGAGCTTATTGAGAAATTTAATCTATCAGAGGATAAGGATCCTCAGCATTATGGAATAGGTTTTAAAGAAGTATGGAAACTAAAACCAGAGCTTCATGAAGAAGGATTGGTAATTCATACAAACGGATGGCCAACAGCCCTAGACACCCCTTCTGGTTCTTATTTTTACCATGCTGAAAATGGTGAAGCTTACTTAGGTTATGTAATTCCACTGGATTATAAAAACCCACACTTGAGCCCTTTTGACGAATTCCAAAAATGGAAAACACATTCATCGATTAAAAAATATTTAGAAGGCGGTGAAAGAATTTCTTATGGAGCTAGAGCCTTAATTAAAGGTGGGCTTCAATCGCTGCCTAAAATGTCATTTCCTGGAGGTCTATTAATTGGTGATAATGCCGGGACTTTGAATTTCTCAAAAATTAAGGGATCGCATACAGCTATGAAATCTGGAACTATTGCTGGAGAACATGTTTATGAATTATTAAATTCTGAACTGGATTCTGGTCTTTCATATGATGACAAAATTGCTAATTCATCAATCCATAAAGAATTATATAAATCTAGAAACTTTGCTCCTATATTTCATAAGTTTGGCGGTCTAATTGGAGCTGCTTTTAATGCTATTGATCAATTTGTATTCAGGGGCAACCTGCCCTTCACTATGCATCACTCAACTCCTGATTATGCTTGTATGAAAAAAGCAGATGAAATGCAAAAAATTGATTACCCAAAACCAGATGGGATTTATTCATTTGATAAGCTATCTTCAGTCTATCTATCAAATACGAATCATGAAGAAGATCAGCCATGTCACTTGCAACTAAAAGATGCTTCTATACCTATTGCAGTGAATCTTCCTATGTATGACGAGCCAGCACAAAGATATTGCCCAGCTGGAGTTTACGAGGTTGTTGAAAAAGATGGCGAGAAAAAATTTGTAATCAATGCACAGAACTGCGTTCACTGTAAGACTTGCGATATAAAAGATCCATCGCAGAATATTAACTGGGTAACCCCAGAGGGACCTGGTGGTCCAAATTATCCAAATATGTAACTATGAATAAAAAGAGTGAAATAAAAAATTTAACAATCATTATTTGCCTGGGAGTATTATCCTCATGCCAGATTGAGGTATCGGTTTCTTCAGATATTAAAGCTATTAGTGAGAATGATAAATTTGAATTATATTTAGATGATCTATGGGAAAGTAACTTAAAGCGCAGGCCGGTTTTTGCATCACGATTAGGAGATAAGCGTTTTAATAATATAATTACTCCCAATACGATTGAGGAATTTGAAAAAAATAAAAGTAAAATATTAGTAGATTTTAAAAATCTTAATTCTTTTGAGTTTGATGAATTATCAGAAGATAATCAGCTTAATTACCGACTAAAAGAGGTCAGTCTTTCTAAATCAATAGAGCTATCAGAGTATCCTTCTTATTTTATGAACCTGAACCAAAGAGGTGGTGTTCAGAGCTATTATGAAACCGGTGATAGATTAAACTTTACATCTAAAAAAGATTATGACGACTGGCTAACTAGACTCAGTCAATATTCATTGAATATAGCAAATTCATATGAAAATAATAAAGCTGGTATAGCAGCTGGATACACTCAGCCAAAACTGGTAACAAGTGGGGTAATATCTCAGATTGAAGCTATTCTTAATTCAACCATAGACAATCACCCTTACCTTCAAGTATTTCTTGAAGCTGATGAGGAGCTGCTAATCAATAAAGAGAAAGATGATCTTGTTAACAAGGCTAAGTTGTTAATAGTTGAAGAAATAAATCCTGCCTATAAAAAATTACATGCTTTTCTTAAAAATGAATACCTTCCAAATTCCAGAGATTCTATTGGCATTAAAGATGTACCTAATGGAAAGGCATGGTATGAAGATCTAGCTAGTTACCATACAACTACAAAATTAAGTCCAGATGAGATTCATAATATTGGAATAAAGGAAATAAAGAGAATTAGGCAGGAGATGGAAGCAATAATTTCTGATCTTAAATGGGACGGTGACTTTCAATCTTTTTTAAATTATCTAAGAACTAGTCCTAGATTTTACTACGATAACCCAGAAGACTTATTTAATGCTTACTTGATAATGTCAAAGACAATTGATCCGCTTTTACCTAAAATTTTTAAAGTATTTCCAAGAGCTCCATATGGTGTAATTCCAATTCCTGCAGAAAGTGCACCTTATACAACAACTGCATATTACAACTCAGCTTCACAAGGTAAGCCTGGATATTTTTACGCAAATCTTTATAAACCTGAATCACGACCAAAATATGAAATCCCAGTTTTAACTGTTCATGAAGCAGTTCCTGGTCATCATTTTCAAATCTCCATAGCTCAAGAACTTAAAGACGTACCAACATTCAGAAAATACCTTAGCTTTACAGCCTTTGTTGAGGGCTGGGGTTTGTATAGTGAAGAGCTTGGTGAATACATGAATCTCTATGACGATCCTTATGATAAATTTGGTCAACTTACCTACGATATGTGGAGAGCAATCAGACTAGTCGTAGATACAGGCATGCATTATAAAGATTGGTCACGTGACGATGCTATTAATTTATTTATTGAAAATACAGCTAAATCTCAACTAGATATCGAAAATGAGGTTGATAGATATATTGCATGGCCAGGTCAGGCGCTTGCCTACAAAATAGGTCAATTAAAGATACTGGAACTTAGAACTAAGGCTGAAAAAGAACTTGGCAATGAATTTGATATAAAAGATTTTCATCACGAAGTTTTAAAAAGGGGATCGCTTCCTTTAAATATCCTCGAGACTTATATTAACGAATGGATTTCTCAGTCGAAAGGCTCTTAGTCTTTTTACATTTAGAGCTACAATAAATAACGTTTATCCAATCTCTTTCCCACTTCTTTCTCCAAACAAAGTCCCTTCCACATGCAGGACAATTCTTTGAATCTAAATGTAGTTTTTTATGCAATTTTACCGATCAAATGATTGAGGTTACTGCTAGATACAAACAAGGCATCATCTTTTATAAAGTTATTAGCAAGCGCAAAATCAATTAGCTTGTAATAAGTATTTCTATTAAAAAAACCCTCTATTGAGTTACGTACATGGACTAATGGGATATAAGTATTGTCATATTTAATAAGTCGAGAGGTATTCACTTCGTCTAAATAGAAAGAGTATTCAAGGTTGGTATCTAATTTAATAACTTTATTATCAAGTAGATCAAAATTAATAATTACATAAGGAGCTATCTCTACCTTCACGGGAACTTTTTCTGAAGGCGTTACTAAAAAATAATTATCGTTCTCTTTTTTAAGAACAGAGGAAAATAACTGAATAAGTCTTTGGTTTTTAATTTCTGAATTATTGTAAAACCAATCGCCCTCTCTATTTATGGAAATTTCCTGGCCTTCACATAGCTCGGGATTCCATAAATGCACTGGAGGAAATTTCTTAGAAGAATTGCTAACTATATTATTTTCTAGATCAGAAATATTCATAGAAAGATTTTATAAGAATTGAAAATCCAATCAAGCATAAAAGTAACGCTGTTATGGCGCTAACAAACTTATTAGAGTGAATATTAAACCTTTCAAAGGATTGGTTCGAAAGTATGTATGAAAGGAAGATAAACCAAGCAGCAGTAGTAAAGGCAAAATATAAAGGATAAATATAAAAATAAAGACCATCAATACTATCTACTAGTATTGAGAATAAGGAGACAAAAAATATAAACGCTTTGATATTAAATAAATTAGTAATAAGACCAATAAAAAAACTACTCGAAGCTTTTCTTTCAATCAAATCCATCTGTATTGAATTAGAACGAGACATTAGCATTTTTATACCAAGGTATAGAATATAAGTACTTCCAACAACACTGATTATAAATTTGTATAAAGCATTAGAAACAACTAAAAGAGAGAGTCCGTTTATTGCAAGCAAGCAATGTATATAAATGCCTACACCGATACCAAGCGCAGCTAAAATACCAGATCTTCTGCCATGCAATGAAACCTGTCGAATAATTATGGCCGTATCAGGCCCTGGACTTGTTAAAGCAATAATATGAGCTAAGGAAGACCATACAAACATTCTAGATTACAACCGTGGGTTCTATATGAAGGTCAATATTAAATTTTTGCTTTACCAGAGCCTGGATATTAGAAGCATAATCTAAAACTTCATCCTGGGTGCTATTGCCATTAGTGGTTAACACTAAAGAATGATTCTGATACAAATCTACATTTTTAAAGGATTTAAGATTCACCTTTATCAACTGAATAAGTCTTGCGGCACCAACCTTTACATGCGTAGAGTTATATTCCCAAATAATTAAATCTTCTAAATTAAAGAATTCTGTACTTATTGAATTAAGTTCAACAACAGGGTTCTTAAAAAAACTACCAGCATTTGGTGTGATGTCAGGGTCAGGAAGTACCGATGTTCTTATTTTACAGATAATATCTGACATTATGGGTAAAGAAATATCATCGGTATTTACATTATTTTTCTTTATAAAAAAATTGATAGATTTGTAGTTAAGCATTAATTTAGTGGGTAAATTGGCATGAAAGTTAATCTTCAAAACTACAAGTGATGACTTCTTAAGACCGGAGCTTCTATAGGAGAAATTACATTCACTTGCAGTTAAGCTTGTTAGTTTATTTAAAACAAAATCGTAGCAATCTACACTCTCAATCAGGCTAGAAACGTCTGCTCCATAAGCACCAATATTTTGAATTGGTGAAGCTCCCACAGATCCAGGTATTAATGATAAATTTTCGAATCCGTTAATATTATTTTTAATGCAAAAAGTAACTAAAGAATGCCAATTAACAGAAGCTCCAGCGGAGATTAAGGTTTTATCTGATGAAATTACTATTGAGTTAAATATGGGTTTTAGAATAATCCCGTTAAAAAACAACGGAGGAACAAGATTAGTACCCTCTCCAATTATTAATACAGGTAATTTATATTTTTTTAGAAATAAACTTAATTCATTAAAATCAGTTTCTTCAGATAACTCAATAAAATACCTAGCTTCAGATTTTAGTTGAAGTGAATTTCCTATAGGATAGTTTTCCTTGACTAGCATTGGTCGTTTAAATAAAGAACTGCGGCATCCACATCATCAGATGTATCTATACCTGATTGAATTATCTTTCTATATTGACTCACATAAATTGAGTATTTGTTATCTAAAAATCTTAGCTGTTCTAATTTAAGGTTAATTTCTCTCTCTGAAGGCTCTAGAGCAACGAGCTTTTTAAGTGTCTCAAAACTATAACCATAAATCCCTATGTGTCTGCTAAGGAGTTCTAAGGGCTCATTAGAGGGTATTCTCATAAAATCAGTGGCATATGAACTTTCAGATAGTACTTTTACGCAATTAGGATTAACAATATCTTGATTAGACTCAATAGGATGTGATGCTGTAATTACATCACATTCATTATTAGTATAGTCGTCTACCAAAGTATTAATTAGATCAACTGGCATAAATGGCTCGTCACCTTGAAGATTTATAATTAATTGATCTTCATTGAGAGATAAAGAGGAAGCTGCTTCAAAAACTCTATCAGTTCCAGATATATGTGTATCACTTGTCATAACTATATTATCAGTGAAGCTTTTTGCATGCTCATAAATGAGCTGTGAATCAGTCGCTATAAATGATTGCGAAGTTGCCTTAAGTGATTGCTCAAAGACCCTTTGTATTAAAGTTTTGCCATCAATATCAACAAGGGGTTTATTTTTAAGACGAGTGGATCCTATTCTTGAAGGAATCAAAATTATAAAATCTTTAGTCATTTTTAATTAATAGATTTAATTTTAGAATCAAGCTCTTCTATAAACTTATCTGATATTTCAGCCTCTATAGTTAGGTACCAGATTCTATTATTATTAAAAGATTTGCACTTAGAGGCATCTTTCTCAGTCATTATTATAGGTAAGTGATCTAGGTAATGTAAATCTGATGTTGAAAAATTATGATGATCTGCAAATGGATGTCTAATAATATCAAATCCAAGTCTAGCAAGAAGATCAAAGAATCTTCCTGGGTTTCCAAGACCAGCAACTGCGTGGACTTGTTTGTGCATAGGCCATTTTTCAACTGGATATGACTTACCTGACTTCAAATGAATAAATTTAGATGGGCTAATATTCATTAAATACTCGTCTTCTTGTGTAGGGCCGCTATTGTTAACAATAAAATCGACTGATTTGATTCGTTTTTTAGATTCCCTTAATGGGCCTGCAGGAAATAATAAGTTATTACCAAATCTTCTTTTGCCATCAATAACCAAGATCTCAACATCTCTATTCATGTTGTAGTGTTGCAAACCATCATCAGAAATAATAATGTCACAATCATGATTAGCGGCAATAGTCTTTAAAGCTCTCACTCTGTTTATATCAATATAAAATGGGAGGTTAAGTTTTGATAAAATCTGAGCTTCATCACCGGTCTGCTTAACAGAAGTATTCTCGTCTACCTTTAAAGTTTGTTTAAATTTTCCACCATAGCCCCTACTTACCAAGCCGGGTTTATATCCAAGTTTTTGCAATTCAGTTGCAATATATTTCACTAATGGAGTCTTTCCTGTTCCGCCGATTGTAAGGTTGCCCACAACAATTACAGGTATATCTGATTTATAGGAAATTTTCTTATTCTTTATAAATTTACGATGCCTCCTTGATGTTGCGTATGAGAATATCAAGGAAAATGGATAAAGGAGATACAGCCATAGACTTTTTTTATACCAGCTATCAACAACAAAGCTAGAATTATATTCATTCTCAAATTCAGGTAAGTAAAGTTGAGTGGATTGCTTAGCTAACTTAGATGAAGATACTGGCTCATCTTCAAACTTGTTCTTGTAAAGAGATTGATATATGCCCTCTTGTTCTATTAAGTCAGCATGTGATCCAGATTCCTTGATTGAGCCTTCATCAAGAACAATAATTTTCGTTGCATTTTCAATAGTAGAAAGCCTATGAGCAATAACTATAGTAGTTCTATTAGTGGTTAATTTTTCCAATGCCTCTTGAACAATAAGTTCAGATTCGGTATCTAGTGAAGAGGTTGCTTCATCTAAAATAATAATTGGTGAATCTTTATAAAAAGCCCTTGCAATAGCTAGTCTTTGCCTTTGGCCACCGGATAATAAAACACCATCATCTCCAATTTCTGAATCAAAGCCCTCTGGTAAATTATCTATAAATTCAGCACAACCTGAAAGATCAGCGGCCTCTTTAAGCTTAATCATATCTATGGAGTCATCTCCGTAGGCTATATTTTTAGCAATGGAATCATTAAATAAAGATGGTGATTGATTAACAATAGAAATAGAAGATCTTAAATAATCCAATGAAAAATCATTAACTGAAATACCATCAATTAATATATTTCCAGATGTGTGGTTATAGAATCTAGGAATCAGATTAGCAATAGTTGATTTACCAGATCCAGATCTTCCAACTATAGCAATTGTTTCGTTTTGAGAAATATCAAAACTGATATTTGATAAAATTTGTCCGCCTGTGTCATAAGAAAAAGAAACGTCTTCAAAGACAATGTTTCCGTTTATAGGATCTGTTAAGTTTCCTGAATTATTTTCATTATCTTGATCTAATTGATCAAATATTTCATTAGCTGCGGCAAGACCCTTTTGAATAGTAATATTAATATTAGAAAGTTGTCTAATCGGTTTTGCCATCAAGCCTGCAGCAGTAAAGAAGGCAACAAAAGTCTCTGGATCTAGGCTGATACCCATTTTATTTCCCAATGCAAAGTATGCAATAAGTGATAAAGAGACGGAAACCAGCACTTGGATAACTGGAGTTGCAATACTTCCTGTAGCCTCTAGCTTAAGGTTTTGGTTTTTGTTTGAAGCGTTTGCCTCTAGAAAACGTGCATTTTCATAATCTTGAGCATTAAAACTCTTAATTTCAACGTGCCCATCTACAGCCTCAGAAGCAATATGAGTAACATCGCCCATAGCTGTCTGAATAGTTGTTGCTAGCTTCTTAAGTCTTTTACCAGCAATGAATACGATAATAGCTATAAGAGGAGCAGTCACGACCAAGAGCAATGTAAGTTTGTAATTAAGAAAAAGGAGGTAAGCAAATAGGCCAATAAGTAAAAACCCTTCTTTTACAAAAGTTTTAACAGCGCTCGATGCGGCAGCAGACACTTGAGTTGTCGTAAAAGTTATTCTATTGATTAATTGTCCTGATTGGTTCGCATCAAAATATGATTTTGGAAGATCGTGAAGTTTCTGAAATAGGTCGGCCCTCAGATCATGGACAATCCCAAAACCAACTCTGGACATAAAATAGTTACCAACAAAGAAGCCAATACCTCTTCCAATTGCAATAAATATCAAAGCCAAGGAAAGCAGTGTATTTAAACTGTTATCTCCTGAACCAATATAGCTTATCACTCTTCGTATCCAGTCTACTGCTGCAATGTCAGCTGCGGCAAATGCTATAAAACCTAATACACTGATAAAAAATGACCACTTAAATTTTAAGGTATATGAGAATATTCTCTTTAAACTACTTTGTTTCATTTCTCTATTGTTCTTATTTGAACTTCATTAAACCCATTTTTATTAAGAATATCCATTATTTTAACCACCCAGGCATGAAGAGAAGCTGCATCTGCGCTTAATATTATAGATCCATCAGTATTATTAAGATCAAATACTGCCTGCTCCAGCTCTTTAGTATTGTTGATATTAAATGCTGCCCCATTTATAAAAACACTGCCATCAGTAATTATAGATATTTCATTAACCGACTGAATGGGTGAATATTCAAATGAGTCGGTCTTTGGAAGATCTAATGTTAAGAATTGTGAATCGCCAACCTTGGAGGTAACAACAAAAAAAATAACTAAAAGAAAAACAATATCTATTAAGGGGGTTATCTCAATAGCAAAAGATGACTTAGGTTGTTGAATGAACTTCATTTATTAATAACATCTATAAAACGTGAGACTTCAACCTGAAGGCTTATTAAAAGATATGTTACTTTTTGTTCAAAGTATTTATGAAGAACTAGTCCAGGAACGGCAATAAATAATCCAAATGCAGTTGTGATTAATGCTTGCGATATACCTGCAGCAAGAAGATCGGGATTTGCTCCGGATGACTCTGTTAGTCCTGTAAAAGCAGCAATCATTCCAACAACAGTGCCTAAAAGACCAAGTAGCGGGCTAATGGTAGCTATTGTTCCAAGCATATTGAGGTTTCTCTCAAGAGCATATTTAACCTCTATAGCTTTTTCTTCAATCTTAGATTCAAGATTTTCTCTAGGTAGATCCTTATAATTAATACACCCCATTAGTAAGAAACCAAGCGAAGATAATTCAGATATTTCTTCTGCCTGCTTTTGATTTATTAAGTTCTTATTAAAAAGATTAACTATTTGATTGGTTAATCCATTTGGTGCTACTAGCCTTGTCTGAAGAAACCATATTCTTTCTATAGAGATGGAAATTATTAAAATACTGCAAGCAAGTAGAGGCCACATAAAAGGACCGCCCGCTAAAATAAATTCTGTCATTTATATCTCTCTTAAAATTGTGTTATCTAATTTATAAATACGATTAAAGCTTTTTATAAAGTTATTATCATGAGTCGCTGTAACTAAAGCAATACCATGCTCCTTTGAAATTTCAATTAATAAATCTTGTATGACTTTGGCATTATCTATATCAAGATTTCCAGTAGGCTCATCCAGGAAAATAATATTAGGACTATTTATAAGTGCTCTCGCAATAGCAACTCTTTGCTTTTCGCCTCCGGATAACTTCCAAGGAAGATGATCTTTTCTTTTGGAAAGACCAATTCGATCTATTAAAGAGTTAGCCCTTTTATCTAAGAGGCCTTTATCACTATTAAGTATTTGGCCTGGGAGAAGTATATTTTCAAGGACTGTTAAGTCCTCTAAAAGATGATGAAATTGATATACAAAGCCATAGTTTTTTAATCGAAGCTTACTCAACTCTTTATTGCTAAGAGTTGTGGTTTCTTTCTTATTAAATACGATACTACCGGAGCAAGGTTTATCAAGAGATGCTAGTAGGTGAAGAAGTGTTGACTTGCCAGCGCCTGATGAGCCAGATATGGCAATTAGATCTCCAGGACTTACAGAAATTTTAATATCAGAAAGAACCTTAATCTCTTCGTCTTTCATAAAGAAGGATTTATTAAGATTTATGCAATCAAGATTATTCATGTCTGAGTATCTCCACAGGGTTGAGCCTTGTAACTCTCAGAGCAGGCAGTAATGAAGATATAACACTGAAAGTAAAAGAAATTAAGCAGATGCTAATAATTTGTGATGGATCAATATGATATGGAAAATAGTTAATGAAATAAGCATCTAAGAGG
>Ga0209711_10001537_pt1 | contig 22284 bp, 19 predicted proteins | sample ArcticOcean_MG_C_7_FD_187441 | JGI IMG/M metagenome (GOLD analysis project Ga0209711, IMG submission 187441) | Marine microbial communities from western Arctic Ocean - ArcticOcean_MG_CB11_88 (SPAdes) (version 2) | ecosystem: Environmental > Aquatic > Marine > Oceanic | place: Arctic Ocean...
CAAGTGGACGCGCCCTGATGGGGTCACTGAGGTCGTTCCGGCTTCGGTTCTTATTCCGCTGACGGGTGATGGTGATGAATCCGTCCTGGCAGAAAGCGAAGCGACTGATCCCCGAGGTGAAAAGCGCACGGTGAAAGCGGTCCAGGGACGTCGGGGTCGCCTCCTTGAAGTCACTGGTTCAGCCCTTCCGGGCGAGTATCGGGTGGAAGTTCCTGCTGCACTTGCTTCCGCTTTAGAGGGACAAAAGATGATCCCACTCGTGGTGAAGCGGGAGCCTGAAGAAAGTCGCTTTGAGGTCTTCAATGATGATGACCGTTCCTTAATTCAGAAGGAGATCGATCTCATCGAAGTCTCGTCAGTGGACAATATTCTCGCGGTGCTTCGAGGCGAGGGTTTTGGTCGGGAGATCTGGAAGATTCTCGCTCTTGCCGCGGTGGCGCTCTTTTTAATCGAAGGGCTGCTGGCGCGCTGGGTATCCAAGTCGCGCAGGGCCGGAGAAGATGTGCGCGTTGATTTTGAAAAACACGGAGAAGCCTCCTCGGAATTTGTGAATGCGTTGAGTCGTGTGAAAGGAGGTTCGAGGTGAGCGCTCTGGTTCGTGGTATTCTTACCTTTTTTGGAGTGTGGGGGATTGTCCTACTTCTCGGGAAGTATTTTGAGATGTCATCGCTCTGGCCGATCTGGGTGATTCCGGTGGGCGCTGCCTGTGCCAGTGAATTGATTTTCTGGAGCTATCGCTACGAGCGAGAAGCGTTGGAACCGAAGCGGGGACGCTTCCTGCTGGGCCTTCGTCTTGGAAGCTTGGCGGTCCTTGCCTGGATTTTGTTGGAGCCGGTTTACAGCCGTTATGAAGAACGAGAGATTCGCCGTGAAGTGGTGATCTTGATCGATTCTTCGGCGTCGATGAACTTGGTCGATGACGGCCAGTCTGCCACTCGAAGCGAACTCGCGCAACAAGCGTTGGAACGCTCAGGGCTTCTGGATGGGCTGGAGGGAAAAATAGCGGTCAGGGAAGTGCGTGCGGCACGCCGGGCTCTTTTGTCTGATGCGGATGCGATCGAGGGATGGGATCAAGCTACCGATATCGCTGGTGCGCTGGACGAAGTGATGGAGCAGGTTCCCCCGGATCAACTTGCAGGCGTAGTTTTAGTGAGTGATGGTCGTCACAACCGACCGGGCAGTATCGAGGACGCAGCCCGCCGTTATGGCATTCTTGATGCACCGATCGCGGTCATTGCCTCCGGAAGCGAGATTCCGCCAAAGGATGCTGCAATTGTTAGCGTGAAGGCACCGGATTCGGTCTACCTGGGTGATCGGGTTCGCATGGCTGCGAAGCTGAAGTTTGACGGCTATCGCGGAAAGCGAGCCAAGGTGACTCTTTTTTCCGGCGACGAGGAATTGGAATCACGCGAGGTTGCCATTCCCCAGGATCATCATCGGGAGGAAGTTCGCTTCCGTCATGTGCCTGATGAAGGAGGAATCGGAGAGTATCGCATCGTGGTGAGTGGCCTCGAGGACGAGCGCTTTGATAACAATAACGACTGGTCTTTTAAAACGGTGGTGACCGATGCCCGTACGAATGTTCTCATTATCGAGGGCACTCCTCGTTGGGAATTTCGCTACTTGAGAAACCTTTTCTACGGGCGCGATCAATCGGTCCACCTTCAGTCCGTCTTGCTCGAACCTGATCGGATCGTGGGACAGCAAGAAGCGAAGATTCCGGCGTCAGCGAGCCGTCCTTTCGGTGATTCCAAGGCCACCGCGCTTCCTGCAAGCGAAGAGGAGTGGCGGAAGTTTGATGTGATTATCGTTGGCGATCTGGAAGTAAATGCTCTGAGCGATGAGCAGTGGGAGATTCTCCGTCTTTGTGTCACGGACCGGGCGGCCTTGTTGGTGCTCATTGCCGGTCCTCGCTCGATGCCTCATGCGTTTTCGAGTGAGGCGGCATCGCGGTTGATACCAGTGAACTATGCCGCGTCCCGGCGCACTTATTTTGGTGGAAAAGAGAAATTCAATTTTGCGCTGACTAACGTTGGGAAGAGTCACCCGATCACCGCTCAGGTGGAAGGACGAGTTCGCAATGAACAAGTATGGGCAGAGTTTCCCGAGCTGCGCTGGCGTCATCCGATTACCGGGATTAAGGATGGGGCTGAGGTTTTACTTTATGCCGAGAATAGTAACAAAAAGAAGCCCGTTATTCGCTCAGGGGACCGCTTGAATGCCGCGCTTGCGGAGATTTCGAATCGTCGTGCTAGGGAGGCTGAGAATGCTCTTCTCGTCACACGGCAGACTGGAAATGGTAAAGTGGCGATGCTACTTACTGACCGAACCTGGCGCTTGCGTGAGGGGGTGGGAGATGTCTTTCACCATCGTTTTTGGGGTCAATTAGTACGCTGGGGTGCGGGTCCCAATTTGCGCTCGGGAACGAAGACGGCTCGACTTGGAACTGATCAGCTGACTTATACCGGTGACGATCCTGTCTCGATCATGGCTCGCTTGCGGGAGAAGAATCTTGCTCCGATTCGTGACGAGGAATTGGTGGCGGAGATTTTTCGGGAGGGGGAGAAAGTGGGCACAGTTCCGCTGAATTATCGTGATGGGTCGAATGGGATTCACCAAGCGAAGGCGGGTCCCTACCGGGAGCCCGGAAACTATGAGATTCGTCTCAGTGGGAGCGAGTTGAATGAGGAGCTTTCGACCAACTTCCGGGTGGTTGGTTCGCTAAGTGCGACCGAACTTGCCGAGACGACCTTGAATCTTCCTCTTCTGGAAAATATTGCCCGACTTTCCGGAGGGCGGATTTTAGAAGATGGGGATGATAATCTGGCGAGCCTCTTCTTGAGCGGAGGTGAAACGCGCGAGGAATTGCGTGAGACAACTCTGTGGGACCGCTGGCCGTTGATGCTTCTTCTTGTAATCCTACTGACGACCGAGTGGGTGCTTAGACGCCGGAGTGGGTTGTCGTAGGGGGCAGTTCGAAGCCCTACACTACGATTTAGGTTTACCGCCGACGGCCTTTAAAGCGTTCGCGGGGGTCGTCTTCCTTGGTTTCCTTATCTTTGTATCGGAGGATGCCGTATTTGCGGAGATTCTTGATGAAGGCTTGGGTGTCTTCTTTTGTCTCCTTGTCGTTGGTGAGTGCGGAGAGTGCGCCATCGCTTTCTTGAACCGAGGTAATGGCGTCGCTTGCTTGGTCGACTGTTTTTTCGATGGAGTCGAGAGTCCGGGGGACTTTGTCGAGAGCAGGCTCGATCTTGGCGATGGCATCCCGAGCACTGCGGGTGGCTTCTTTAATTTCAGCGATGGCACTTCGCGCTTCGGCGAGAACCGGGCCAGCGTCTTCGCTGAGGTCGGCAATGTTCTTGGTGGCGCGGTCGAAGCTGGCAATCGCGGAGCTGAGATTGGCGACGTTCTTTTCGGAGAGGATGTCGCTATTAATGGTTCCGACCGTTTCGTTGAGCTTGATGGCGACGGAGCGGATGTCATCGAGTGAGCGATCTATTTTGAGGATTGCGATACGTGCATCGGCCAAGAGAAGGCTGGTATCTTTGGCGATGGTTTCGGCTTCCGTTTGAATGAACTCAAGTCCTCCTGGCTGGCTTCCGATCAGTTCACTGCCGGGCTCAATGTAGTGATTGGTGAGTTCTTGGGGAGGAGTGATAATGATCTCCTTGTCGCCTAGAAAGCTCGCTAGTGAGACCTGGAAGATGGATCCCTGAGGGATTTGAAAATTTTCATCGATGGCGAGGGTGATGCGAACCGTGGTATTATTGCGTAGCTCGGGCTTTGTCTCGACCTCGCCGATCTTTGCCCCGCGCAAGCGCACGGTGCTTCCCTTGATGACTCCGGAGGCTTCCTCAAAGTCGACGCTCATGGAATAGCTTCCTTTGACCCAATTACCAATATTTCCGAATTGAAGGATAAGCCCGCCCATCACGAGAATCCCGAGGAGCACGAATGCTCCTACCAAGGTTTCTGTTTTTACGCGCGATTCAGCCATAACGACAGTGTCTCTTGATAGGATGAAACTTCAAGGGCGGGTTTGATGGGGAAATCACGGATGATCCTCCTTCGCTTCTTTGCGATATTTAGGGTCTGGGTTTTCCCCAAGGTTCCGCGGAACGACCGTGGATGAAGTCGCTTAAGATCTGATCTTTAGGCTCTTTGAGCTCCTGAGGAGTTCCTTCCCAGTAGATTTCTCCCTCCTTCATGAAGACGACTCTGCTGGCGATGCGGAAGACGCTGCGCATCTCGTGAGTGACGACGATGTTGGTGATGCCGTGGTCTTGTTCGAGATCCTTGATGAGATGGTCGATGGCATCAGCGGTAACGGGATCGAGTCCGGCGTGGGGCTCATCGTAAAGAACGCAGCATGGTTTCTCGACGACGGCTCGGGCGAGAGCGACCCGTTTACGCATGCCGCCGGAAAGTTCGGAGGGCATTTTTTCCTCCTGACCGGGGAGCTTTACGATGTTGAGTGCCTCGGCTACGCGTTCCACGATTTCCTCCTTATCATGAATTCCTGCTTCTCGAAGAGGGAAGGCGATATTTTCCTTCACGGTCATCGAGTCAAAAAGAGCCCCGCTTTGAAACATCATGCTGATGCGTCGACGGGCAAAGGTGAGTTCACGTTCCTTGAGTTTTGCGAGGTCCTTTCCCTGGAAAATGACTGAACCAGTATCGGGTTGAAGGAGGCCGATGAGATGCTTCATGAGGACCGACTTTCCACATCCAGAGCCGCCGAGGATGACGAGGGTTTCACCCCGCTGCACATCGAGATCGATGCCCTTGAGCACCTTTTGAGAGCCAAAGCTCTTTTCGAGGCTGCGGATCTCAAGAAATGTGTCTTCTTTGATCATGGAGTTTTCTTGGCGGGGAATCAGCGGAGGAGTTCTTTGGCAACGAGGTCGTGGCCTTTGCTGTTGGGGTGATTGATCTGGGACATGAGGCTGTCGAGAGGGGCTCCGGCGGCGCTGGATTTTTTGAAAGCTGCGTAGCTATGGCTGTGGTAGACGATGCTGATGTCGCGATTTTAGGGTCATTTTTTCGAAAAATCAGCGGTGAGTTCAGCGACGTGAGCATGTTGACCGTCCGCTGTTAGAAGGGAGGAAAAGAGGAATAAGAGGAGATCAATGGACGCATGATATTTGGAGTTTAAGGGATTGTCATGTAGGTGAGCGAGGACAATTGGGAGGAAGGTGGTGGAGGCGTCGGATACCGGCTACTGGTAGATGATTTGATGAATCGGAGAGCTGGGTTTGCCGATTTATATTCCAGCGGAGGTTAACCAGCCCTTTGGATTGGGCTACGTTATTATGGCCCTCGGGGCCAGGGGGTTCCTCGCCGAAGAAACTATTTTAGGAGAGAGAACAAAAATAGGGTGATGAGTCCGATGACGTTCAAGGTGCCGATGATGCCAAACCAGAGCCAGAAAAGGGAGGGCTTCTTATTGAACCCCGTATTGCCAGGGGTGGATTATTCCCGCGTTTTTTTTACTGCTCGAAGGGCCAGAAGAGAATGGTAGCGAGGAGGTAGAAAATAAGCCACATCGCGACTTAGATCAGACCAACAGCCTTGCGCACGCGATCGAGGACGATGGCGGCTTCGTCGCGGGCCTTTTCGGCTCCGGTTGCGAGAATGGCGTCGACTTGCGTCGGGTCAGCAGCCAGTTCGGTCCGCTTGAGGCGCATCGGCGCGAAGTAGTCCCAGTAGGCATCTGCGAGGCGCTTTTTGAAGTCGCCGTATCCGTATCCGCCATTTTCGTGGTCGGTGACCATTTGGGCGTAGTCGCTTTCGCTGGCGAAGAGTTTGTAAAGGGCAAGAATAATAGAATTTTCGGTGGGCTTTGAATCTTCGACTTGAGCGGAATCGGTCTGGATTTTCATGATGAGCTTCCGAACGGGCTTCTCCTCGCCGAAGATGGGGAGAGTGTTGTTGTAGCTCTTGCTCATCTTTTCGCCATCGAGACCCGGGACCTTGGCGGTGGCACTACGAATGCGGGCCTCAGGCATGACTAGGGTGTCGTCGCCGTAGCGCTCGTTGATCTTTCCGACGAGATCGCGGGTGACCTCGAGGTGTTGCTTTTGATCTTCTCCTACCGGGACGACATTTGAATCGTAGAGGAGGATGTCTGCGGCCATCAGGGCGGGGTAGGCGAAGAGGGCGTGGTTGGCGGAAAATCCCTTGGCGATCTTGTCTTTATAAGAATGGCAGCGCTCAAGGAGTCCCATGGGACAGACTGTGGAGAGAATCCAGGCGAGTTCGTTGACGGCGGGAACGGCACTTTGTTTGAAAAAAACGGCCTTGGAGGGATCGAAACCACAGGCCAGGAAGTCAATTGCGACGCCGCGGACATTTTCCCGGAGGGCGGAAGCCTCGTGGGTGGTGGTCATGGCGTGGTAGTCGGCGATGAAGTAGTATCCATCTCCTTCATCCTGAGCGTCTACCGCGGGTTTCATGGCGCCAAAATAGTTTCCCACATGAAGGCGGCCGCTGGGCTGAAGTCCCGTCAAAATTCTCATCAAAGAACCCTTTAACTGCGGGGAATGGCGCGCGCAAGACGATTTCGCAGGCGGAAGCTACTCTTTAGGGTGCGACTTGTGCGCTTGTGTGATCCTCCGTGCGGTGCATTAATTAGCTTATGCGACTTGTAAGTCTCTTCCTTTTCTCGTCTGCTCTCTCGCTTTTTGCGGGGGCACCGACCGATGTGTTGCTTCAGGTTCTGGAGAAGGTGAAGAGAGGGATTTCGAATATCGAGGAGCTGGAGAGCCTCGGTATCTCGCCCTTCTGTGGTCCGAATCAGCAGGCGTTGATTCAGAAACGTTGGGTCGATTTGGCAACTTGGTCTCAGGCGGAAGAGGCTGTCTTTACTGCGGGATCGGAAAAGGTTGAGGGAGATTTCGCGGCGGTGGTGATCGCGGCGAATGGCAAATCAGGTCCTGACTATCTTCGTATGCTGGGCTTTGGTTTACGGAAAAAGAACGGGGAATGGAAGGTTGCTCCGAACGAGGGAAGTTTTGCCAACGCGGGAAACGGCTTTGAGCAGACGCAACGGGAGGAAGCGCGTGAGATGGAGCGGTGGTTGGCCAAGGAACGATTTTTCCAAGGGGAGAAATTTTATCGTTTGGCCCTGAAAGAATTCAAGAAGTCGCTTTCGGCGATTGTTGATGCGGAGGTTCTCAAGAATGCAAAGGCAGAAGAAGCCTTGGAATATTTCCTCGCAGCGGTGCGTGCCAAGAAGGAGAAAGAACTCCTTATTTGGCAGGGAGTTCTTGAGCGGGAGGGTAATGACGAGACCGATTGGGAGCGTGTGGCTGAAGCTGCGGAAATCGGATTGAGGGGGAAAGACCGGATGAAAGTGTGGAATCTCCTGACTGACCCGAGTGTCCTGCAAGTGAAGATTAAATCAGATCCCGATTCTGGTGAAAGCTCGGTCCTGATGGGCTTCATCACTTCCAAAGGAAATAATATGCGCGGGGGAACCAATCGGGTGATTCGTTTTAACTTGGAAAATAATGGTTCTGGATGGCGGGTGAAGATGCCTGCCTTTTTCGCCTATGCGAATGAGAATTACAGCGCCCATTCTTTGGCTCACCATCATGAATTTAATAGGAGAGACGAGGAATACGCTTCTGAATTGGCTTCGATTTTTGAGAAACAGTTTATTGCTCGCAGAGGGAAGACTCCAGAGGATCTCATGGGATTGCTGGCCAAAGATTTTGGGAAGGAAGACTATCGGGAATATGCGCTCTTACTTCATCGGAAGGAGAAAGCGGGTGACGATGCTGAAGAGAAAGATGCTGATGCTGAAGTAAATTCAGACGCGCTTTACGTTCAGGCTGCCCAATGGTGGAGCGATGCGAAAAAGATTGGGAGTAAGGCTACGCTGCAAGTAGTGAAGCACGAGGTAAAAGGAGATCTGGCCTTGGGCATTTTTCGTTCGACTCGGGAAACCAGCTGGGAACCGGATTTTCTTTCCTTGTGGATGATGAAAACGAAGGACGGATGGTCGTTTTTGCCGAGTTCAAGCGAAGTGCCTCCAAAAAAGACAGACGACGTCAAGGCGCTCGAGGATTATTTTAAAAAGGAGCAAAAGACTCTTAAAGAGGATGCCGGAAAGAATTTGCTGACAGGAATCGGCATCGTTGTCCCTAATAAGCTGGCTCCTTCCGAAGGAATCGCTCGCAAAACTGCGCTTGCTTGGCGCAAGTCCCTTCTGTCCGGAAAAGTGTTTTCCCTCGTGGGTGAATCGGGATCGATTAAGATTCCAGAATCTCCAAAGAAGTTGCTTCGAAACCTAACGGCTTCGATGAAAGGGGCCCGGGCGGGCGTGGTGGAGGATCGCTTCATTGATTCAAAGAGTGAGGGCGTATTTCATGGAGTAAGTTTGATGGTGGATGCAGGGCGGGGACTCGAAATGAATTGTCCGCTCATGGTGGTCGCCGAAACAGAAAAAGGCCCGCGGGTGCTGCTCGATGTGGAGCTCTGGTTGCCGACAAATCGCGGTAAAACGATGCAGAACGACACGGCGTTTGAAAGATTGGGCAAGGATTTAGGAGAGAAGGATTTCGCCTCCCTGAAAGCTCTTTTCGAATGGCATAAGAAGGTGACTCGTCCTGTCTGGGACGCGTGGGATACGGAGCGGAACGCTAAAGATTAATGATAGAGGAAGCAATGAAGACAGCCTCTCGACTGGAGGCATCGATTCAAGAGGTGATGCTTGGGCAATCCGAGACAATAAGGCGGGTGCTGGCCACGATGGTGGCAGGAGGGCACGTGCTACTGGAGGATTCACCAGGGACGGGGAAGACCACGCTGGCGAAGGCGATCGCGGCCTCGATTGGGGAGACTGAGTTTCAGCGGATCCAATTTACTCCCGATCTTTTGCCCTCGGATATTCTCGGGGTCAGTGTGTTGGATCCCCGGACATCGACCTTTGATTTTCATCGAGGGCCGATCTTCACTGATATTCTCTTGGCTGATGAAATTAATAGAGCTTCACCGCGGACTCAAAGTGCCTTGTTGGAAGCGATGGCGGAGGGCCAGGTGACGATTGAAGGAACCCGCTATGACTTGGGTGCTCTCTTTTTCGTGATCGCGACCCAGAACCCGGTTGAGTTGCGCGGGACCTATCCGCTACCGGAGGCGCAGATGGATCGCTTTTCGCTGAAACGATCCTTGGGCTATGTTTCGATTTCGGATGAGCTGTCCATTTTGGAAGCTCAGAGTCAGCGGCATCCTTTAGAGAGTCTCGCTCCCGTGGTTTCCCGAGAGGAGGTGATGGATCTTTGTGAGGCGGTTAAGCAGGTCAGGATCACGCGGGATTTGCAGGAATACATTGTGCGGATCGTGGCGCAGACCCGTGAAATTCCGGAAGTGAAGCTGGCAGCTAGTCCGCGTGCCTCACTGGGTCTTCTGCGGATTTCCCAAGCGCTGACTCTTTTTCAAGGAGCTGAATTTGTGGTGCCTGAGACGATTCAAGCGCTGGCACCCGATGTGGTGGCTCATCGGTTGGTTCTTGAGGCGGATGCCGCCTACGCGGGTCGTAGTGGTCGGGACGTGGTCGCTGAGGTGATCGAAACACTCGAAGTGCCGGTGTGAACTTGCGGCAGCCCTAGGGCTGTGGTTTCTTAAAAAGCGATGGAGAAGACCTGGGCAAGCGCGACTTTCTACCGGTGGTTGTGTAAGATTTATCGGCAGGGAAGTGCGGTGGGCTTTTTTATCAAGCGGCGGATTACCCCCCTTGCATGGTTTCTCATGGGCTTGCTGGTTTTGAGTGTCCTGATGGGGGCGAACCTAGATCAAAGCGTGGTGTTCCTTTTTTCGGCGCTATTATTCGGTCTTCTTTCGGTCGGTTTTATCTGGGCTTTCATGCGTGGAGGTAAAATTGCCATTTCCCGCGAGGTGTCCGCGACTGGTGCAGTGGGGGAAGAGATTCGCTATCTGGTCACGGCCACCAACATCGGACGATCCGCCTTGCGGGGTTTTCATCTCAAAGATTCCGGTGACGACCCGCGACCCACGGAATGGGAGTTCATCCATCTAAAGGAACCGGGCGAGGGAAAGCGCAATCCTTTTGATCGATTCTTTGCTTTCTATCGCTGGAAATGGCTCACGGATCGCGGTGGAAGATGGAAATCACTGAACCGTTCGGAATTGCTAGAGCTTCGTTCTGGGGAATCGGTGAGCACACGGTTGGCGCTCATGCCGAATCGGAGAGGCGTAGTCGCGCTTGATGATCTTCGGGTGGTTCTCCCTGATCCTTTCGGAATGTTTCAACGCATTCGTCGTACTAAGGGAGAGGCCGATGAGATCCTCGTGATTCCGCGTCGCTATCGACTTCCAGAGTTGAAACTAGAGGGGATATCAGAGTTAAAAGTCGGAGGGGAGATGGCGTCGGAGGTAAGGGGAGAAGGTGGTGAGTTTCTGGGATTACGTGAGTATCATCCGGGGGATCCTCTCCGACGAATCGATTGGAAAGCCTGGGCGCGGACCGGGGAGCCCATCGTGAGGGAATTCGAGGAGGCGCGCTTTCCTCGCTATGGCTTGGTGCTCGACACCTCTCTGAAAGAAAGTGGTCCCGAGCTTTTTGAAGAGGCGGTGTCGGTCGCGGCGAGTTTTGTTTCCACGATGGATCGACGTCGTTGCCTGCTGGATCTGATGTTTATTCGTGATTCACCGCTTGTTTTTACGGCGGGTCGTGGGGTGGCGCGGGCTGAGGGCTTGATGGAGGTTCTCGCCCGGGTGGAGGGAAGCGATGAGGAAGCTGGCTATAACCCTCTTCGTAAGCTCGTCCTACGCTATGCTGCGGAAATGACGGCCTGCGTTGTGGTCCTTTCTGGCTGGAGCAAGGAGCGTAGGGAATTTGTGAGTGAACTGCGGCGCAGCGGACTTGAGATTCGCCTTTATGTCATCGGGGTGGGTGAAGCTCCGGCAGATCTTGAAGGAGTTCATTGGCTGCGGTGGGACCAAGTGCAACTCGATCTACTAACGAACTCATGAGGGAGGAAGAAGTCATGCTTAAAGCTCCGCCCCGGCTTCTGCTTGGATTGGGGTTCCTTTTCTGGGGAGCAATGGGAGATTATCCTTTTATTGGCCTTCTCGGAGCAGTTGCGTTCGAGGCCCGGCATTGGACGTCCTTGCGTTGGCACTTTGGCGAAAAGGGCTTCGTGCGCGCGTGGCAGCTTTGTATTGTGGTTTTGATTATCGCTGCGGTGCGCTTTTTCTCATCTGACGAAGAAGAGACCGCTGAGGCGTCGCTGACGCTTCTGTCGTGGTTGCCGGCTATTTTTATGCCTTTGGGGCTGGCCCAGCAGTATTCGGCTGATCGAGGGGTGCCACTGACTTCGTTTTCCTACTTTGCGCGTCGTAAGATCAACCTCGATCGAAAGGCCGGACGGTCGGTGCTGATTCGCCCCGCTCAGATCGGGTTCCCTTATCTGGGGATTATTCTTATTTCGGCGGGTTTGGGGCTGCGCAGTTTTCTTTGGTATGGTTTGGGAGTGGTCGTTCTCTTTGGAATTGGCCTCTATTTCATGCGTGAGACGCGGCCGCGTCCGATTGCTTGGGGAATCAGCTATTTGACGTCTCTGGTGCTGGCATTGGGGCTTTCGTGGTCTATTTTACATCTTTATAACAAGTTAGCGGCGACACGTTTGCACCAGAAGCAGGACATCGAGTCGGGACGCGAAGTGAGCACTGCTTTGGGGCAGGTGGCCGAGATTCAACTGAGCCCCAAGATCGATTGGCGCTATTATCAGGACGAGGGGAAGCGACCACAGCGTCTCCGACTCGCTGTATACAACGAGCCGCGGGGAACGCAGTGGAAGGCACGTCGGCGCTTGGTGCGCTGGAAGGAGAAGATCTATTCGGATCGTGATGTCGGTGGTGATTTTGAGTCTCTTCTTTTTGAAGGGGATACCTTTTTCTATACCACCGAGGGGAAAGAAGCGGCTGAGCTGCATCGGAGCCGGGTCCGTGGTTTGGTCTCGGATGAAAGCCTCATTCCCATTCCTCACAACGTTCTCCGCTATGAAGAGATCGCGGCAGAGGGGATGAACGTGAACTCTCAGGGAACGACCCGGCTCAGCGATCCCGAAAATGGGGCGCTTGAGATCGAAATGGTCTCGGGTGCTCAGAATCGGCTCGCTTCGGCGGATCTTGATCCTTCGATTCGAGATCTTGAACTTCCGGTGAAGGAAATTCGAGGGCTGGATAGGTTTTGGAAAGAGTTGGGAGTCGGAGATCTCCCGGAATGGTCTCGTGATCGCGATGGTGATTTTAAGAGACAGCCGGACTGGACGAGTAGGAGGAATGATCGGGGAGAGCAAGAGATCTTAAGCCGCATGTTGCGGGCTTATTTGGCGAAGCATTTTAAATATTCGTTACGATTAAATCCCGTAAAAAACACCCCACCAGTAAGTCACTTTCTGGAGGAAATGGATTCGGGGCACTGCGAGTATTTCGCTTCGTCCGCTGCTTTTCTCCTCCGAAGAGCGGGGATTCCCACGCGCTATGCGGTGGGCTACGTCGTGGATGAAAAAGGGAAGGAAAAGGGCGAATGGATTCTCCGGGGGAAGCATGCTCATGCTTGGGCGCAAGCCTATCTGGGTGGCGAGTGGGTCAATGAAGCGCGGCCGGGGGCTCAACCTCTATGGTTGGAGAGCGCTTATGTGAAGGCATGGGAGGCTGCGTATCGTGGGGACGGGGTTACTGATTCTCCGGGAGAGCTTGAGCATCCGAGTTATTTAAAAAGAGGGCGTGCGGAAGTGCTGACGAGAATGGTATTTGGGAGTGAGTGGATCAATCGAGGGAAGAGGCCCATCTGGCGTTGTCGGGGAGGAGAGTGGGTCGAGATCGATATGACTCCCTCGGACTGGCTGGACTTCACTGGGGTCCAGAGTAGTTGGAGGCAGAGGCTTTCGGATTGGTGGCAAATCTCGCTCGCCGATCTGATCGTCTGGTTTTCAGGTGCGATCGTTTCCTTCTTGGTGAAATTGATCCTATTTGGAGGTATCTTCCTAATTTTGGTGCAAGTCGTGTTCAGATTGTGGACGACGCGGGGAGAGAGAGGGAAGGAGCTGCGAGAGAGCTGGGCAGTGCGCTCACGGATTGATAATCCCTTGGCGGATTTTGAGCGTTGGTTAGCGAAGCGGTTCGGTCTACGGCCCGCTTCGGTTCCTCTGAGCGAGTGGCTCCGTGAAAAAGCGCCCGAATTGATCCCTGTTTATCAAGAGGTGAGATTCGATCCTGTTAGTAAGGGCTCAACGCAAGAACTCCAGAGGATGGCTGAAAGAGCGCGGAAGCGCCTGCAAGACAGGGAGGCTGACTAGGAATACTTAAGATTCTTGGAAGGATCAGTTTCGTAGTCAGCGGAGTAAGTTTTATCCGTGTTGGGATCAATGATCACTTTCAAGAATTTGAGGTAATTTGGGTCTTCTTCGAAAATGCGTTTTTTGTCGAGGGACTCAAACTCCAGGAGGATGTAGAATGGCCAGTCTGAGTTTGGATCAATGGTGCGACCGGAGCGCACGCTCAGCACGACAGGAACCTTGAGTAGAAGACTCCGCGACATCCGGATCATGTCTTCTAGCTTTGCCTCATCGACCTTCGCCTTTAACTTGTAGAAAAGAAGGTGGTCGATCATTTGTGAATTCGATTAGGACTTCCAGTCGAACGCGCCCTTTTTGAGAGCGTAGACGTAAGCGACTGCAAGAATCCCCGCAAAGCTAGCGAAGCTCCAGAGAATCATCGTGCTCTCTTGAATTGAGTCCCTGAAGGCGAGTGCCCAAGGGTAGGAGAAGACGACTTCGATATCGAAAATGACGAAAAGCATCGCAATGACGTAGAATTTCACGCTGAAGCGGGGGGCGCCGTCCCCGATCGGAAGCATACCACACTCGTAGGGGGTGTTCTTTATTTTCGAATCACGTCCCTTTTTTCCAAGGAGAACGCTGAGTCCAAGAGCGATAACGGCAAAGCCAATCGCGACGAAGGCTTGGAAGATGACGGGGAGATAATCGGAAAGCATGAGGAAGAGGATTGATGATCTAAGAAAGAGAAAAGACTTGCCAGAACGCCCAGCTCTGTAAAGAAAATTGCCCGCGTCAGGATGACGCAGGCAATTAAAAGTTCATTGTTGGTATCACCAACTTTTTTTGAGCGATCTTCGCCAAACGAGGCTCTTAAGCCTCTTGTTTTGCGATGTTGTCGCTGTGAGCTTCCTCAATGCGTGTAAGGCCGCGGTACTCTTTACCGTCCTTTTCGACAAGTCCACGAGTCACAAGATTTTGAAGCTTTTCGTAAGCACGAAGTCGAAGCATTTCTTCCCCACCGCTTACAGCATTCCGGATCTTGAGGCGCTCATAGACGTCTTCGAAGAGCTCATTGAATCCGAAGAGTTTATCATTTCCGCCGAGCACGTTGACAATCTCATCCGTGACGTGATCAGGAAGCCGACGAGAGAAACGCGTTCTTTTTGTAGTTGCCATAACAGAATTAGGTTAGCAGTAAAATGCAACAAAAGCGACCGAAAAGTCTGATATAAAAGCGATTTTTTTTAAATCTGGCAATATTTAAATTAAGGAAATCTGAAGGACTTCGGCCAATTTCCCTTTCTTTAAAGGTAAAGAGTCTTGAGGGATGGAGCGGATCTTATTAATTTTCTTGGAATGATTACCCGTCTAAAAGGTGAAGTTTGGGAGGCGTTGCCTGGTCGTGTTGTCGTAGGATGCGGTGGTGTTGGTTACCAGGTGCTGATTCCCATGTCATCTTATGACAAATTAAATCCCGTTGAAGGCTCTTTGATCGATTTGCGAACTTATCAGCATGTCAGAGAAAACTCGCTAACATTATATGGATTTGTCAGTGATGAGGAGCGAGATGTTTTTCTTTTGCTGATTGATCGGGTGAGTGGAATAGGTCCTGCCATCGCTATGGCAGTACTGAGTGGGATGCCGGTAGAGCATTTTAAGCAGGTAGTGGTACGTGGTGACGCCATGGCGATGTCCAAAGTGAAGGGGATCGGCAAAAAGACGGCCGAGCGGGTGATCCTCGAATTAAAGGACAAGGTCGGGGTGGCGCAGACTTGGGAGCAGAATCCGGACCGGAGCGATGCCGCTCGGGATGCCGAGATGGGCCTTATGGCCCTTGGTTTTAAGCAGGCGGACGCGCGGAAGTCTGTCGATAAGGTCCTCAAGGAGAATCCTGTTGCCGACAGTGGCGATATTATTCGGATGGGGCTCCGGGGAAATTAAGAGCGTTCACTCGCTTTCTCTGGCCAGTCGCGATTTGATGAAGATTTCTCTGCTGTTGACGGATTTTATTGCTAACAGCGCAGGCATGGCCATCCAAAGTCATGATATTCTCTCGGTAATACGTTTTTATTTCTTCAATACTCTGGGTCTGTTCAGCTGTGAAAGGTGGCGCATAGTTGAAAAAGCTTTCGCCAGCGAGACCAGTAAGTTCCCAAAAATCTTTCTCCGTTAGATTTTTGGGGAGTTCGTTGATGCTTTTTTCGTATATCGGAGCGCCGCATCAATATTTTCCTTCCCGCTCACGGTGGGGCCTTCGGAAGCGATACTGAAAGTAACAGTGAGGATACTGAACGCTAGGAAATGGATTCTCATATTTAAGGGTTGGGCACAGTAATGAGCAGGTTTGCATCAGCGGCGTCCACAAGATTGATCGCTTGGGTCTTCTGTCTAAGAAAAAACGGCCACCCTGTTTCCAGAGTGGCCGTTTGAAGATTGTTACCGTGAGGTTTACTCGCCGAGTCCGTAACGGACGAACTGACGAATCGTCAGGGTGTCGCCGAGTTCCTTGGAGTTGCTTTCGAGGAGCGCCTTGATGGTGGTATCAGGGTCCTTGATGAAGCCTTGCTCAAGGAGGCAGCGTTCGGAGTAGAACTTGCCAATCTTACCTTCGATGATTCTCTCGATAATGTCGGCTGGCTTGTTCTGACCTTCCATCTGCTTGCGGTAGATGTCCTTTTCGGCCTTAATGAGGTCGGCAGTGATGTCATCACGGCTGAGTCCGGCAGGTGCGGAAGCAGCGATGTGAAGAGTCAGGTCTTTCACGAGGTTGCGGAAGCTGTCGGTCTGAGTCGACTCGGCCTTTTCAGCACCGACTTCGATGAGGACGCCCACTTTACCACCGAGGTGGATGTAGGAGGCGACGGCACCTTCACCGGCAACCTCAAAACGGGTCACACGACGAAGCTGGAGGTTTTCCCCCATTTCAAGAACCTTGGTTTTGATGAACTCGTCGAGCGTTTCATCGCCTTTTGGAAGGGCGAGTGCAGCGGCAGAGCTATCAGCCCCAGCAGTGGAGATGGTGTTGAGGATATCAGCGACGAAGGCCTGGAAGTTGTCATTTTTAGCGACGAAGTCGGTTTCGCAGTTGAGCTCGATGAGAGTGCCGGTCTTGCCGGTTTCATCGAGTTGAGCGGCGACGACACCTTCCTTTGCTTCACGATCAGCCTTCTTAACAGCCTTGGCTTTTCCTCGCTCACGGAGGAGTTTCACGGCTGCTTCGAGATCACCTTCGGTTTCCTTGAGGGCGTTCTTGCACTCCATCATTCCCACGCCGGTGGATTCACGGAGTTCTTTAACGAGTGATGCAGTAATCATAAGTCGTTTAAATTGAGGGTTTTTTCCTACTTCTTAGCTCCGCCAACGATGCCATTGACAAGGTGCTGGAGAAGAATACGGATCGAGCGCATGGCGTCGTCGTTTCCAGGGATGGGGAACTTAATTTTGCTCGGATCTCCGTTGGTATCAACGATTCCGACGACGGGGATGTCGAGGCGTTTTGCTTCGGCAACGGCGATGGATTCCTTGGCAACGTCCACGACGACGAGGGCGTCTGGTTTGTCTTCCATGTTCCGCACTCCGTGGAGGTTGCGGCGGAGCTTCTCCTTCTCGCGGTTCAGCGCGGAGAGTTCCTTTTTGGACATGAGCTTGTATTCAGGAGCACGCTCGATGTCCTCGAGATATTTCATGCGAGCGACCGACTTGCGGATGGTTGCGAGATTGGTCATAGTGCCACCGAGCCAACGGTGGTTGACGTAGAGTTGACCGGTAGCTTCAGCAGCTTCCCGGACGGCGTCCTGAGCTTGGCGCTTGCATCCTACAAAGAGGATTTTTTTGCCCCTAGAGGAGAGTCCGGAAAGAAAGTCAGTGGCCTTATCGAGGCACTGGACCGTCTTTTCGAGGTCGATGATGTAGATGCCGCCCTTATTCTTCATCAGGTAAGGCTTCATCTTGGGATTCCATTTCTTGGTCTGGTGACCGTAGTGGACACCAGCCTCGACCATTTCTTTAACGAGTTCGTTAATCATTTTGTATTTGGTCCTACGTTAAAGCACGTAGGCGCTGTGGTTGAGAAACTGCCGCTGTGGTCCTTCCTGGTTCTTCGTTGTTTGTAAAGCGGCTGAGAGAAGGAGGGCGTGTGTTACGGAGAAAAGACCGGAATGGCAAGGGGTTTTGTGGTCTGTGAGGACTTTGAAGTGGGAATTTAGCAAAGGTTCAGGATGCAAACACTTGCTAAAATCCTTAGGAAGGTGGAAAAATGAATCTTTCGTAAGGGAGGGATCGCTTTCTTCCGAGATAGCTCCCCTAAAATACCGCTGTGTCCAAACCATTGAATATTATTATCGCCTGTGGAGGAACCGGCGGCCATCTCTTTCCTGGGATAGCCGTGGCCCAGGAACTTAAATCCCGGGGCCACGAGGTTCTCCTCCTGATCTCCGAAAAGAAGGTCGATGCCCGAGCTTCAGAAAAATACACTGAGCTTCGCTTTGAGACAGTGAAGGCGATTGCCAAGCCCCCGACGTTCTCGCCAAAAATAGTGCCTTTTTTACTGCGTCTTTGGAAGACGATCAAGCACTGTGGGCGGATTGTGGAGCGCGAAAAAGCGGACGTGGTTTTGGGCATGGGGGGCTTCACCTCGTTTCCTCCGGTGTTTGCCGGGGCAAAGAGGGGACTGCGGACCTATGTGCACGAATCCAATGCCATTCCGGGCCGCTCGAATCGCCTTACGGCTCGTCGATGCACCAAGGTTCTTTTGGGACTCAAGGAGGCGTCCTCCTATTTTCCGAAGGCGGAAGTGGTGATGACGGGAACTCCGGTTCGGGATGAGCTGGAGAATCTTCCTTCAAGAGAGGAAGGGTGTGCAGTGTTTGGGCTCGATTCAGCGAAGCGCACTCTTTTGGTGATGGGGGGAAGCCAGGGAGCCTCTAAGTTGAATGAGCTTGTTGCGGAAGGCTCGGTGAACAGCGATTGGCAGGTTCTCCATCTTGCGGGGCAGGGTGATTTTGATCGCCTGAACAATCAAGTGGGGGACCGACCGGGATACAAGGTTTTGGCATTTTGTGACCAAATGGCGGCCGCTTATGCCGCTTCTGATTTTTGTGTGGCGCGTTCGGGTGCTTCCTCGCTCACCGAGCTGACTAGGGCTGTTCTTCCGGCTCTCCTGGTGCCTTTTCCACATGCTGCTGATGATCACCAAACGGCCAATGCGCTTGTCTATGAAGAGGCGGGTGCGGCGGTGCTGAAGCAGCAAGGCGAGCTCACTGCTGCTGAGATTATGGGGATGCTCGAAAGCTTGAATGACGAAATTATTTCTAAGATGAAAGAGGCGATGGAAGGGCTTGCCGTGCTTGATGCTGCTTCGCAAATCGCAAACGTGATCGAAGGATGAAGATCGCAGAATTTAGTAAACGCTTGCTGGATCGGGAGTCACCGGTGCGGATTCATTTGATCGGTGTTGCTGGTTCGGGAATGAGTGGCTTGGCCCGTCTCCTTTTGGAAATGGGGCATCGGGTGAGCGGTTCGGACCGGGTGACATCGGGCGAGACTGAACGTCTCCGGGGTCGAGGGCTTGATTTCTCCACCCCGCACTCCGCTGAGGCAGTTCGCGATGTGGAAGTGGTCGTCTACTCGTCTGCGATTCGTGAAACGAACCCATCGCTAGCGGCAGCCCGCACTCATAAGATTGTCTGCTTCAGGCGCGCGGAATGTCTCGCTGCGATTCTCCACACCAAGGCGGGCGTGGTGGTTTCCGGGACGCATGGAAAAACGACGACCTCTTCCATGGTGGCGCATATTTTAAGAAAGGGTGATCTCAATCCTTGCCACTATGTAGGTGCGGAGATTCCAGTGCTGGGAAGCAACGCAGAGTGGAATGAAGAAGGGGAGTATCTCGTGGCGGAAGGTGATGAATCGGATGGCACGCTCGCGCTTTATCAGCCGAAGCATACGATCGTGCTGAATGTCGAGGAAGAGCATCTTGATTTTTACACCCGTGGCATTGAGCAGATCCGGGAAGTCTTCAATAAGCTGCTCGATCAAACGTCGGGTTCGATCGTTTATTGCTCGGAATGCGAGGAAGCGGCGCGACTTTGTCGATCTCGTGCAAGCAGTATTTCCTACGGCTTGAATGATGCTGATTGGACGGCCACGGAAATTTCCGAGCAGGTTGGAACGACGAGCTTTACGGTGAAGTTTAAGGGGCGGAACTTTGGTCGGCTTCAGCTGGGAATCGCGGGTCGTCACAATGTTTTGAATGCTCTGGGTGCGATTGCGATCGGTCATCTCTGTGGCGTCGATTTTCAAAAGATCGCGCGTGCTTTAGGTAACTTTGCGGGAGCCAAGCGTCGTTTTGAAACGAAGTATCTCACGAAGCGTTGTCGTATCGTGGATGACTACGGGCATCATCCTACCGAAGTGGCGGCGACCTTGCAGACCGCGCGCACCTATGATTGCAAGCGTGTTGTGATTCTTTTTCAGCCTCATCGTTATAGCCGAACTCAGAAATTGGCGGATAATTTTGGGAAGGCGCTGCAGGCTGCGGATCTCGTTTTTGTCACGAATATTTATGCTGCCAGCGAAGATCCTATCGAGGGAATTAGCGGCCAAACCATCGTTGATGCGATTCAAGAAAATGGAGATACGAAGGCGGTTTATCTTCCTGATTTAGCGACCGCGCACCACGTGGTGGGAAATATGCTGCAAGACGCTGATCTTTTCCTGACCTTGGGGGCGGGGAATGTGCACGAGGCGGGGAACAAACTCATTGTAGATCTCAAGACGCGCGATGAGATCTTGGCGGAGTCGGGGGTGGAGACGATCCGTCTTTATGAACCGATGGCGAAGCACACCACGATTCGTGTGGGTGGCCCGGCGCAATTCTGGATTGAGCCGAGCACCTTTGAGGCATTTTCGAGTTCTGTTCTCTACTGTAAGGCCCGCGGGATTCCGGTGCGTGTGGTGGGCCGAGGATCGAATCTTTTAGTTCGCGATGGCGGAATTCGCGGTGCGGTTATTCATCCGAAAGGTGGGGTCTTCAGTGAAGTCGTTGCCGATGGGAATACCATTCGGGCCGGCGTAGGCGCTCGCTTTAAAAAGGTCTCCAGTGTCGCTCGCGAGAATGGTATTGGTGGTTTTGAGTGGATGGAAGGGATTCCCGGAAACGTGGGCGGCGGGCTCCGCATGAATGCCGGAGCAATGGGCGTGGAGACTTTTGACCAAGTAGTGGATGTGACCTTTCTCGATGAAGATGGTGAGATCCGCACGCGGATGTTGGACGAGATTGAGTCCTCCTATCGCAGTGTTCCTGAGCTTCGACGGAATTACGCACTGGCAGCAACTTTCAAGGGGGCGCCGGCGAGCGCGGAGAATATTCAGGACTTACTCGATGAGTCGCGGGATCATCGGAATACCACTCAACCCAAGGCGGCCAGTGCCGGATGCATCTTTAAGAATCCAGAGATCTGTGGCGCAGGCCAGCTCATCGATGAGTTAGGGCTGAAGGAGACGGGTGTAGGGAAAGCAGAAGTTTCTCTTGAGCATGGGAATTTTATCGTAAATCGAGGAAATGCGACTGCTGCTGATGTGCTAGGGCTCATTGATCAAATCAAGGCAAAGGCGAAACAAGAACGTGGCATCGAGCTTGATGCCGAGGTTCAAATTCTCGGGGAAGACGAGTTCGTTTTTTAGAGCTCTTACAGAAGAGGTTGGCCATCCTCATGGCGGGTCATCCTATTTGAAATAGGATGAAGTCGTGATGAACGGCGTAATAAGATTTAAAGGTAAAGCGAATACGGTGCGTCCCGATAATTTTTCGGGAGTGATAATAAAGCCTTATCGGGGAGGAAACCGGGTTACCGGCTCTCTGATGAATTCAACCGTCACGCTGGGATTTCTGATTGGGCATTTTCATTTCGCGATCGGTGAGTTCTTATTGTCGAGTGAATTGCCACATCGTGGAATTTTGATGCTCCTGATTTGGTGGACAGTCGGCCTGATGTTCTTGGGAGAAGTGGTGGAAATACTGATAAAATAAAAAAGAGCACCTTAGATTTCACCAAGGCGCTCTTAGCTTGAAAAAGGGAGTGCTTTCTAGAGGAAGATCTTCTTTCCGTCGTTCTTCGCGCTTTCGTAAATTGCGGAGATAAGCTCGACAGATTTTCGTGCTTCGGAGGCGTTCGTTGAGGGCTCGCGGCCTTCGGCGATCGCCTGGACTACCTCTTCGAAGTTTCGCTGATGCTGATAGGAATTGATCGCGGTGGGGTCGTTTGCTCCGAGCCCGGCTTCTTGGCCCTTCATGAGGGAGTTTTGGATTTCGGCGTCTTCGGGTTTTTCGTTCATGAAATCCCAAATCTCGAAGGCTTCATCGGCGAGGAAAACGGATCCTTCGGTTCCTGCAAGCTGGACTCGGGCTGGATGACCGTCCTTTGACCAAGTGCAGGTGGAAGCTTCGATGACGCCACGGGCGCCATTTTTAAACTCCAGAAGAGCGACACAGTGATCTTCGACCTCGATACGTTCGTGCGCGAGACAGACGGTGTTGGCTTGCACTGATTCCACAGGACCGGCCAAGTAGAGGAGGGCGTCCACGGTGTGGATTGATTGGTTCATCAGGGAGCCTCCGCCATCGAGGGCCCAAGTGCCGCGCCATCCTGCTGAGTCGTAATAGGCTTGGTCGCGATACCATTTGACGTAAGCCGAGGCCGAGGAGAGGGTGCCGAAGCGACCTTCATTGGCAGCTTTCTTAAAGGCATCCATGCCGGGGTGGAATCGACGGTTGAGAACGGGGGCGACAGTTTTGCCGTTCGCCTTTGCTGCCTCCACCAGTTGATCGATGCGAGGAAGAGTGATTTCAAGGGGCTTTTCGACGATAGCATGTTTGCCGGCATTGAGGGCTGCGAGCGTGGGCTCAAGGTGGGCTCCGCTCGGGGTTCCTACGGTGACAATCTCGAGCTCGGGATCGGCGAGAAATCCGGCC
>Ga0209711_10001539_pt1 | contig 22260 bp, 10 predicted proteins | sample ArcticOcean_MG_C_7_FD_187441 | JGI IMG/M metagenome (GOLD analysis project Ga0209711, IMG submission 187441) | Marine microbial communities from western Arctic Ocean - ArcticOcean_MG_CB11_88 (SPAdes) (version 2) | ecosystem: Environmental > Aquatic > Marine > Oceanic | place: Arctic Ocean...
TCCATCCTGATTCCATCGTTTGGCTAAGTCGATTTGCCTCGTGCCGATCTTCGCGCTCTTCTTCCGTCGATACATCCGTCTGCCAAACTACGACGAGGAAGGTCACAAGACCTGGGGAAATTGGTATGCCACGATTCTCAACGCCTACGGAAACCCGATCAAACACTACGGCGACTTCGATGTGTCGTTGAAGGTGGACCAGGAAGAGGCGAACCTTGAACATCTCACACCTAGTTCTGGCGGTCTGGTTGCGGGCGAGATCTTTCAGCGGGTCTTGGCCTCGAATATTTGATCTTTCATGGTGATCGACTTGTCTGAGCGGAGGTGTTTTGAGAAAAATTCAGAGACGGTGAGGTTCACCTTGTCGGTGGCCTTACCGAAATTTCCGTGGCCGCCGTTCGTGATTGTCGTTAGGCTGGAGCTGACTCCGGCTTCGACGAGCTTCTTGTGAAAAGAAACCGACTGAGGATAGGGGACGAGGGCGTCGGCGGTGCCGTGAACGTTGAGGATGGGCGGGTCATCTTTTGTGATGTGGGTCATCGGTGACGCGCTGCGGGCCTGATTCTTGTTTTTAAGAACAGGGCCGCCAATGAGGAGTGACTCGGGAGAATCCGGAGCATTGTGATCCATTGTGCTGGGGTGGTCTCCCATGGTGAGCATTTCCGATGGTCCAAAGAAGTTGACGACACAGTCCACGCGGCTGCTCTGGTCGAGGTGCTTGCCAATCTTACCCTCGAGTTCTTTGACGTCGCCGGAGGTGCCGAGCATCGCGACGAGATGTCCCCCGGCGGAGGAGCCCCAGGCCGCGATATTTTCAGGGTCGAGATTGTATTTCTTCGCGTTCGCGCGGATCCAGCGGATGGCGGCCTTGCAGTCGTGAATTTGCGCGGGCCACTGGGCTTCGTCGGTCAGGCGGTAGGCGATACTGATTCCAGCGTAGTCGCCGCTCGAGATGAAGGGGTCCAGACGTCTGAGGCCTGATCGCTTGTCGCCAGCCCGCCAGGCTCCCCCGTGGATGAAGGCGATGATAGGAAGTGGTTTGTCGTTGGTTGGCTTTTTGGGAAGGTAGAGGTCGAGCGCCTGGCGTGGATTGTCATTGGCGGCGTAGGAGAGGTCGGGCGTGCTCGTGATCCTATCGTTCCATTGTGGATTGCGACCGCGCGTGAGGTAGGCTTTGTGCTCCTCTTTGGAAATCGAGCCATCGCGATCAATGTCGACCTTTGAAAAGTTCCTTCGGGGGGCTTCCGGGAGCTCGGTCTTCGAAAGTTTGCCGTCCTTGTTCTTGTCCCAAAGATCGAACTGGAGCAGCTGGCCAAAGGCAATGGATGCCGAGGTGAGAAGGATGAATAGACTGATTCTCATGAGGAATAAAACCATCCGGAGTAGACTTTGTTGCGGTGTTATTTCCGAAAAACCGGCATAGTGGAAGGTGAACGATTGAACCTCGAAGACTTGGTTGGCGAATCGCGGGTTCCTGATGAGGGCTGGGAATGAGATTGCCTGGATGCGATGGATATGGAGTGCCTCAAGGCGGTGCCTTGAGTTCCGTGAGGTGCTGTCCTAGATTCGTGGAGGTGCCATTCCCCTTTCTTAACCTTGGGTGGATTATTTGGACGAGCTTCAATCTGGTGGTGTAGTAAGAGTTTTTTTGCTGCCAGAAATCGCTCTTTGGATCTCAAGAATTCGGGGCTTGAGGCATTTCCTGACCGCATTAGTTGAACCACGGCGGCGTGCCTCTTCTCCTCAAGTGCCAAATTTTTTTACTGAGGGATGATTTTCTTCCGGGCAGAGCTCCCGCTCTCACGCTCATGCGTGTGAAGGTCGATCACTGCTAGGAATTTGCTTTTAGCGGGAGGGCTTTGAAGCCGCCTTTGGACCGGCGGGGAGTGGGGCGAAAGGGGGGGTGATCGCGCGCTGCAAGCGGGACAGGCGGATCCGGCTGGACTTGGAGATCGTTGATAGAGTCCTAATCCGTTGTTCATTGCCCTTGGTGAGTTCCCGGTGGCTGTTTGCGGCGGCCACGGCCTCGAATAGCCGGTTGTCAGCTTTAGCAAGTTGGGCCTTCGCGAGAGCGATGAGAGTTTCGGTCGAAGTGTTGTCACTGATATCACGGTGCTCAAGGATCCTTCCCGGGAGGTGATGCTCAAGGCGATGAATGCCTTTGGGAAAAGACTGAGCAATTCTGAGAAGACGAGTCTCTTTTATTACAGTGGGCACGGAGTGCTTCAGGATAAGTTGAACTACCTCATCCCGGCGAAGGCCCAGGTGATGGCGCGGGGGCATTTGAAAAATTACGCGCTGCCTTTTGTCTCACCCAAGAAGCAAAATCCTAGCATCCTTAGCGTAAAGCGTTAGCCTTCTCGCGATGAAACTTGCTTTCCAACTCCCTGGTACTTTTGTTTCGGCGCTCCTCGCACTTTCTGGTATTCTCTGCGGCGTTGATTTCAATCGATCCACTGGCGATCTCGTCTACGAAGACGGTGAGGGCAGTACGTTGCCATACCGATTATTTCTTCCAGAAGACTACGATGAGAACGTCGGGTATCCCTTGGTCCTATTCTTTCACGGTGCGGGGGAACGAGGCCGGGATAACAAGTTGCAGGCCAATGGGGGGGGGCATATAGAGAATCTTTTCAAGGCAACGCAAGGGACGATTTTTAACGGCCGCTACAAGGCGTTTCTTCTAACGCCGCAGTGCCCGAGTAATGACCAATGGGTCAACTGGCCGTGGTCCCGGGGTTCATATACAGATGTTGAAGAACCAGAGGAGGGTCGTTCCATGCGCTCCGCGTTGGCGATCCTCGATAAGGTGATTGCGACCTATCCGGTCGCTATTGATCAGATTTACGTAACGGGGTTGTCGATGGGAGGCTTCGGCACATTGGATTCGCTACGTCGCCGGCCTGGGAAATTCGCTGCTGCTCTGCCGCTATCAGGCGGGGGAAACAAGAGCCAGGGCGCCTCTTTCAAGGATGTGCCGATCTGGCTCTACCATGGCAGCTCCGACACAGAGGTTCCGACCAAGAGTTCGGACGAGATGCAGGATGCCATCGTAGCCGCTGGGGGTTTTATTGAATACACGCGACCGAACAGAGGCCACTCAGGTTGGGGGACGTTCTACGATAATCGGACGTATAGCAATGCTGCTGGGCAACCGGTCTTCGAGTGGTTGTTTTCGCAGACGCTTCAAGGCCCATTGCAACCATTAATCATCACTGAAATAGCAGTGAGCAGAGTCGATGACGACGCTGAAATAACCCTGAGGTGGAACTCGCGACCCCGAACGACCTACGTGATCCAGAGGCTTCAAGATAATGGAAGCTGGACTGACCTTCCATTCGCTGTGGAGACTTTGGGAGAAACAACTTCAACCCAATTCCGTATCTCGTCGGGGATTGAAAACAGTATTTTTAGAGTAAAAGAAGGCCTACCATCTGCCGATCTCCTCGAGGAGTCCAATCTGCGATGGTTAGTACCAGCTGACAATTCACTTCACGACGTCTGGAATGCCCGAGTGGAACCAGATGGGGCTGGATTTTCTAATGGGATCGGGCCAGGGGTTGGATTCGAAACTAGGCCGGATGCCTTCGATCCACTCATCGACACCTACGTCCTCGATGCGATGCTAAAGCAGAACGCTTCAATCTACCTCCGCTACGAATTCGACCTACCGCCGAATCGAAAATATACCGCTCTAGATCTGGGCATGCGCTACGATGATGGATTTATAGCCTATCTCAACGGCACACGAATCGCATCAGAAAATGCTCTCGAGAACAGCGACTGGGACGCTCTGGCGACTAGGTCGCACCCTGATTCGAAGGCGATCGAATTCGAAATTTTTAATCTCTCAGAATTCATACATGTTCTACGTCCTGAGGGGAATGTGCTCGCAATCCAAGGGATGAACACTTCTCTGAGAGGATCAGATTTTCTTATTGAACCGCGGCTGATCGGTGAATTTGGAGGGCGTTAGGAGGAGCTTTTGATCCCGAGTTGGATCTTCAGGTAGCCTGGAAATCTCCCCAACTTTCTCAGCCCAATCCGCTTCGGCCTCCGGCCAGCTTTCCTTTCGATTAAAAGGAAATTAGCTTGCCTAGTTTATTCTCCCACAAAGCTACGCTGACACCCTGCCTTACCTTGAGAAGCCATCTCGGTTAAAATCCGCGGTGAACTTATGAAGATCCTAAGCCAGGTGGAGCGAAGATCTACGGCCTGCACTTCGATCAGGTGTTCTGGGAATGACATCTCAGCTTTCGGAGATTAATCACCGTATCCGTTGGTTCCTGCACGGTAAAAAAAAAGTGCTGAATCTCTCCCGCTATCCAGTAACACCGTCCCTCTCCTAAGCTCTTAAGGCAGATTCCTACTAGTAACCTGCAACCTATCTTGATAAAAAGTAATGCAGCAGATTTATGAAACCTAGAAAGCTTTTCCTCCTTATCACTCTGACACTTTTTCCAGTCTTGAATGCCGTAAAGGCACCTAACGGTGAGGAGTTTCCAAGTCATTGGGGTGATCCACCGCTACGCCAAACAAAGGATCTTCGCCCGTTGCCCGGCAGCTTTGGACGCGGCAGCGGCACCCTAGCCAAATGGATTCAGCAGAACCTCGACAAAGACAACTCCAGTAAAGGCGTGTTAACCCCGCTTGAACCCGGGGTCCGCTTGGCTGTAACCCGCGCCAAAACACCCATAACAATTGATGGAAATCTCGATGAGTTTGCCAACGCCGTTTGCACTCCGGTCGAGTATTTCCATCCCGACCAAAAGAACCGGCCAGCTCAGTTTTTCTACCTCTGGGACGACGAGGCCTTCTACGTGGGGCTGCGGACTCTCGACGAAAAAATCTTTTCACCTGTTCAGCCGCTTTGGGAAGGCGATGCCGTTGAATGGTATTTTGACACACGCCGCGATTCCACCTTCCGCGATCAGAATTGGGGAAAGGGAGCCGTCCATTGTTTTTGGACAGCTATGGAAAAAGCTGATCTTAACCCACGCTTTTGTCTTCGGCCTGGCTATCTTGATGCCATCGCAAAGACTGGTGTCGAGGTGAGCGCACGCAGATGGGAGCGTGGTTTAGAAGTGGAATTTAAGCTACCTTGGGTAAATTTTCCTAATTTCACACCAAAGATAAATGAGGTGATTGGAATCGATGCGGAATTATCCTACAGCGACGGCTCGCAAAGATCTTATCGCAGCTTTATCTTTGGGAGCCCATTATCGGTCGCCCAACCGGGCAACTTGGCGCGCGTTCAACTTGTCGAAAACCTGCAGGCAGGCCACTGGGAAAAATGTGCGCCAGTAATGATGCCCATTCGGGTCGACACGGCATGGGCTCAAGGTGGAAAGCCGAAAGTTCAAGCTCGCATCGCACTGCCGGTAAATCATTTGGAGAAGATTGGAAAGATCGTGTTTCAAGTTTCCGATTTATCAGGAAAGTTGTTAGGAGAATTTGAAGCGAGCGAAACGGAAATACTTGGATCAGACCCCAATTTCGCGAGGAGGATTACGACTTGGCCCGCGGATCTAATCGCTCCCGGTAGCTATACTGCAGTCGCCGTGATTCACGACAAGGAGGGGAAGGAACTCGGACGGGTTGCGCCGCGAATGGTGAGTGTAAATATGGAGCAGGGATACTGAATAACCATCGAAAGAAAATTCCTAGCGAATAACAGGGGCGAAAATAGAAATCGGAATTAACTTAAAAATTCTTGAGCAAGACTGATCCTAATCTCCTCCAGACAAATCCGAGCACTGGATCTCTTTGTCGTTGCGGCAGTATATTGTCATACGTTTTGCGGAGTTGACTGAGTCTTGACGCCGATGATCTTAAAAGACCTTTTTATGTTTGGATGATTACCTGATAGACTGATCTAACAGTTGTAGTCTCAAGCAGCTGGAAAAAGAGTTAATCACTATTCGGTCTCAAATGCTGCTGATCCCCCGTTCACCTCCGGCAAGATTGAAGGGTTCAACAAACTACTGTCCCGAATCATCCACAGAGCCTGTGGAATAAAGGATCTAGGCTACCTTGAACTCAAATTACGACACGGATCCGTCATGCGCAGCTAACGGAGAGTCAATTTTCTTTTGGCGAGCTCTGGATCCTGACAATCTGGGGTAGCGAGCTACCAAAGTGACGAGCGGTCTTACCCCTTCAAATTGAATCTCCTTTCGCCAATGAAAAGTGAAGAACACATCAAAGAATCTCGGGTCAGAAGCGCCTTGAAAGGTTTTTCTTGGAGAATTATAGCAACGGGGACGATCATCGTAATCGTTTACTTGAAGACCGGAGAAATACAATCCGCACTAGAAATTGGCGCGATTGAATTTGTCATTAAATACCTACTCTATTTCGCTCACGAAAGAGCATGGGCCCGAATCCCATTAGGATAGGTTAGGAAAATAGCTGAAGGTTGAGAGGATAAATCCGCACTTATTTATAAAACATCGAAAAAGGAACGCTCCCTTTATCTCACCATATTACCACTAGGAATTTCCTTTCGGCGGGAGGGCTTTGAGGCCGTAATTGGAGCGGAGGGAGGGGATCATTTCGGTCCAGTCCAGATGGTTCGCACGAAGACTCAGGAGCATGTTTACGGATCTACTGAAGTGGTCTATTCTTCTGGTGCCAATCGGAGGTAATCGAGACCGAACATGTGTTTTTTCACGGCCTTGGGATTGGTTCCACTGGAGATGATGGTGAGTGTGTTTTTTCCGGCGCTGAGCGTTGCTTTTCCAAGCTTGACTTGTCCGGTGTGGCTCACGCTGCTGGGTTGAAAGAAGTCCTGGGCTTCTCCGAGGGCACTGCCATTGATGGTGAATGAGTGAATGCCGTAGTCGACGGCTTTGGTTCCGGCAAAATAAATCTCAAATTCCCCGGTGGTGGGGACGGAGAACTCGACGGTGAGTTGAGAGTTTTTTTTCTCGGCGACCCACCAGAGTTGAGAATTTCCGCTCCAAATTCCTGCGCCGAATGATGCCATGGATTGGGGAATGGCAGGACCATCGGCTTTGATTACGTGGAGATTTTCTCCTTCAAAAATGATCCCGGAACCGAGATCTTTTTTAGGTGGCTGGGGACCAAAGGGCAAAGGTCCGCCGGAGTGCTGTCCCCACTTGATGAGCTCGCCTTTGCCTGCGCGGTCAAGACCGACTTGGAGAGCTTCTTCGGTCCAACCAGGGTTGCCTTTGAGGTGCATGAGCATTTCGGCGGGGGTGGGGCGGGTGGAAGAAATTCCTTTTTGAGGAACGCCGGCACCAGTGGTCCAGTAGATGCCGTTGAGGATGAGTTTGCGGAGTTCGTCGCGCCCCCAGTTCCAGTGGGTGTGGCCGCCGGTGAAACCGAAGGTGCGGCCACCGCTTGGACGGTCGAAGCCCCAGGCACAGTATTGATCCTGACCATTCTTCACCCCTTCGACAGCTGAATCGCTTCCACTGTCCATGGCGCGACCGGGGTGGATGATGCCGACCGGAGGAAGGGCACCGTGAAGGGGGGTGAGATGCTTGTGTTCCGGGTCGGTGCAGCGGAGGTGGAAGTAGCATTCGTCGTGAATGACGAAGGGTGGCACGCCGCGAGTCACAGGATGGTTGGGGAGTTTTTCGAAGCTGGCATCCCAGAAGCGGCTGACGGAGTGCCATGGCTCGAAGTCGGCTCCGACGAGGTTACGCCATTGGCGTCGGATGGGGTCGGCGGAATGATCCTTGGTCTTGTTTCCAGCATCGGGGGATCCGAGTCCGGTGGCCCAGTGGATGACGGTGAGGCCTCCGCCTTGGTTCATGAATTTCTGGAGACTATCGAGATGACCATTGGCGGGGTGGGAGCCCCATCCGTCGGCGTAGATGACGAGGGCGTCTTGTTGAAGAAGTGTTTCCTCGTCGGGCCATTCGCGGATGACCTTGACTTCAACGGGCAGGGTGGATTCGCGCATGCCTTTGGAAAGAATCGTGGTGCCCCCGAAGTGTTGATGCGCTCCCCAACCGTGGCTGTCGCTTCCGGCGAGGAAGAGGATTTTCTTTCCGGTGGTATTGGCTTTTGCTCCATTGCGGATCCGGAGAAGGTGTTCGGCGGCAAGTTCGAGGGTGCGTGAATCGAGCTTGTCGAAGGCAGGCATTTGTGGGTAAGCCTCTCGCTTTTTGAGGGGGTTTTTTGTCCACGCGATGATGTCTGCTTTGTTGTCGTGGATTTGTGCGATCTCTTCGAGGGAGGGGCCGGGTTGATTGAGGCCGGATTGGTGACAGGCGGCGCAAATTGCGAAGGCCGTGGCGGCTTGCTTGGCGCGTTCGGCGACGGAGTCGACTTCCATTTCTCCTTGTCCGAAGATCGTATTAAGTTGGGCGATGTGGGTGATGGTGCGATCGTCGCCGGTGGCACCGGCCTTGGTCGTGAACTCAGCCCAGCCAATGGGTGCGGGTTGTTTTTCTCCTGCGAGGGCCTGGTGGATGACGGCAGCGGCCCGGGAGATGTCGGCGGGCTTGGTGAGTTGGTTCGCGAGAGCAATGGCTTCCTTGAGGTTTTGACGCGTGAGATCCCAGAGAATGGAATCGCGCAGCAGGGGGAGGGGTGTTGTTAAGGCGAGATTTGCGATGAGATTGGGCTGCTCCTTTGCGAAGGGGCTGAGGGCATACCAGATCAGCTTGGGGATGAAACGGTCGTGGGTATCTTCTGAGCGGTCGGCCAGCGCGAGGAGAATGGGGAGGCGCATGTCTTCCGGGAGGCGGTGTTGGGCGGCCCCGGCGAGGGCGAGTCGAACTCGGGAAGATGGGTCGCTTTTGGCGAGATTGAGGAGGGCGTCAGAGTGGGGGCGGGTTTGTTCGACGACCTGATTGGTGAGGAGGTGGAGAGCATGAGTACGGATCGTTTCGTCAGTATCCTTGAGAAGCTTTGTGAAGTCGTTCTGATTGAGCTGTCCGGTTCCATCGAGGGCGACGAGATGGCGGAAGCGATGAAGCTGGGTTTGATCAAAAACGGTGCTTCTTAGCGAGGTTGCGAGCTCGGGAGAAATGTGCTTGTCAGCAGCTCGCTGACGGATCTGATGTTGCGCCATGCGGGAGAACCATTCGTTCTTGTGGTGCAGTGCTAAAAGGAGCTGTTTTTCCGAGGCGGAGGCGAGGTCTTTGACGCGAACCGGTTCAAAGGTTTCCTTCCAACTCATGCGATAGAGTCGTCCGTTGGTGCGATCCCATCGGGCGGTGTCGTCGACGTGGCATTGTTGCGTGTCTTGCCAGTCGATGGAGTAGACGGAGCCGTCGGGGCCGTATTTGAGATCGACGGCGAGGTATTGTTTGTCGTCGGCGTAGAGGGTGTCTTGGCCGTGGCTGCTGCTGAGGTAGGCGGAGTCGCGGCGTGAGAGGAGTTCGCGGTTCAGTTGGTGTCCGTGAAGATTATGGGTGAAGAGATCTCCACGATATTCCTCGGGCCAGTTGTCACCAAGGTAGATCATGGATCCGACGTGGGAGTGTCCGCCGAAGATAGAGCGGGAACCTTGTTTTCCCGCGCCGCCTTCGCCATGGCCATAGGCCGCGATGGATTCGCAGAGGTTAAAGAGGGGGAGATCGGTGCGGCTCCAACCTTCGCGATCGGTGGCGATGAAGTCGCGGTGGTTGCCGTTGTTTTGCGTCCAGTAATGTCCATCACGGAAGACCTGGCTGACAGGGCCGAGTCCCCAGGAACTACGGCAGTGGGTCATGAAGAGGGAGCCGTCGGCACTGTAGTCGAGACCCCATTGATTGGATCCGCCGTGGGCGTAGATTTCGAAGTCGTGGGTGACGGGGTGGAATCGCCAGATGCCGGCTTGGAGATCGACGCGTTCTTCCCTGGGAGTGCCGGGCTTGCCGACGAGGGAATTGTTAAAAACGCCGTGACAGCCGTAAAGCCAGCCGTCGTGGCCCCAAAGAAAAGAGTTTGGCGTTTCGTGCGTGTCCCGGAGCGCGAAGCCGTCGAGAAGGACCTCGGGTGGGCCGTCGGGTTTGTCATCGCCATTGGCATCTGGGATGAAGAGGAATTCGGGAGCGCAGGCCGCGAAGACGCCTCCGTAGCCGACTTCGAAGCCGCTGATGAGGTTGAGATTGTCGGCGAAGACTTTGTGGGTTTCGAACGAGCCATCGCCGTCCTGGTCTTCGAGAATGATGATGCGATCGCTAGCTTCTTCGTTGGAGCGTCGCCGAGGATAGGAGAAGGCTTCGGCGATCCAGATGCGGCCCCGGCTGTCGAAGGTAAAAGCGATGGGTTGGCGGAGCTGCGGTTCGCGGGCGATGGTTTCGATCTGGAAACCTTCCGGGACGAAGATGCGACTGGTGATGTCGTCTGGCTTTCCTGCCGGATTAGGTTTGAGGTTCCAAAGGAGAGGGCTGGAGGAGAGGCGGGACGTGTTTGGATCCGAGGAAGCGGTGGGCTTCTTTTCGTGAAAGCGGAAATCGTCGTAGTTGAGGTGGCCCCAAGGGCCGGAATGTTCATCGACGAGGCGGAGGCGGATCATTTTCCCGAGGTGGGCGCTAAGATCGACGGTGTTCTGGGCCATGTCCTCGACTTCGCCCCGACCGCTTGCTTTGTGGATGATCTTGCTGGTCTTGGCGTCGATGATTTCAACGTAGGTTTCGGAAAGGGAACCGGCTCCGATGCGATAGGTTGACCATGGGTGGGTGACTTTGAAGGGCTTGGAAGTGAGTGTTCCCTGAGCTTGATCGGTGTTCCAGAGTTCGTAGCCACCGACCCAGAAGTTGCCGTTGTGAGAGGAATTTCCGCGACCCCGGACGGCGATGCTGTCGCCTTTGATTGGGCCTTTGTTCCAAACGGTTCCGGTTTCTTCCCAGCCCTCATAGTTGCCCTTTTCGAATCCAATGTTGGGGGCGTCGGGAGGGACGATTCCTTCGGTGGGTTTCTCGGAGGAAGACTGAGGTTTTGGAATACTTTGCGGGAATGATGTCAGGATGATATCGCGGAATTGAATTTTGGCGGGGCCGGCTCCGCTGTGAATTTGGACTGCGAGGAGTCCGCTGAGATCAGCTTGGTTTTTCTGGTAGTCCTCGAGGGTCGTGAAGTGGGTGCCATTGATGTGGATCTCGATACGATTACCGCGGCAGCGAATGAGGTAATGATTCCAGTCCTCAGTCTTGGCAAAGCGCGTGAGTGAGGGAGATTCGGAGAAGGGGATGGAGTGATTCTGCCCAGCTCCGGAAATCTTGGTGAGAGTACCGCGCTCGGCGATGAGACCGCGGCCATGTTCGTCGTAGATTCGGCCGAGCCAGAGCTTGCCGTCGTCGAGATCGCATTGATACCCGGCAGCGTGTCCCGAGGCGTCTTTCTGAGAGCGGATTTGAATGCCTGAGTTGGCGGTGGGACCGCCCGTGATTCGATAGTGGAGGTTAAGATCGAAGTCAGCGACTTCACCTTTCCAATAGAGGAATTCGTTTTTGGAAAGGGTGTTACCGTCTTCGATCGAGGCGGTGATGGCACCATCCTCGACACTCCAGAATCCCGGCGTGCCTTGCCATTGATCGAGAGTTTTACCGTCGAAAAGTCTCTGCGGTTTTGTGGCATGGGCACACAAGGAGAGGAGGAGGAAGGCTAGGAATTTCATGATCGCTGTGAGATATTACGATGGTTACTTGGAATTTAGAGATAGAAAAAATAATTGGATGGATCAGTGAGAGTCACTGGCTCCATCCATGTGGGGTTTACGGAAGCAAAAAACAGCGGGTCCACAGCGGGGGCACGCCGGCCATCATGATATCCATCTTTTAAAGAACGGAAATATTCTCTTTCACGATACTTGGAGCAAGACCCAGGAAGTAACACTCGGCAAAAAAACGGTCTGGGAATACGAGAGCGCAAAAATAAACGGGAACGAAGGAAAGGGTGTCGATGTGCATGCCTTTGCCCGCTTCCCGGATGGGAGTACGATAGTCGCGGAAAGTGGCAAAGATGGCAAGGTGGTCTGGGAATACTCTACCAAGACTCGTGTCTTTGGAGTAATCCGCCTTAAAAACGGTAATACTCTCATTGCAACCGGTAGTGGAAACAGCGTGATCGAGGTGCGCTCGGAGTGGAGGACTTCGCTGGTGCCGTTGGGCAGATAATCGTTTTTTGGGTTGATGAGGTCGCCGAGGAAGATTGCGGTGCGATGTGCGTCAGAGTTGGCGAAGGATGTGCCGTTGTGGCGGTAGCTGAGCGTGTTAAGGAGAGGTTTGAGTTTGTCGGATCTTCCTTGGATGGAATAGTTTGTCGATCGCGATCTGGGGCAGCCTTCCCCGCGATATTTGGAAACGAAGGAAGCCTTGATTCGCCATATTGGTGCATAGTCGGGCATTCCAGCCTTCCTTCGGGTGGTGAAATTTGATTAACATAATTTTGTGAAATTTGGTCAAAGTTTGCTTTTTCTGATTCTGGTGTCTCAGGCACCGGGGAAGAAATCCTTATCGTTTAATAGAGACATTCGTCCGATTCTCTCTGACAAGTGTTTTGCCTGTCATGGATTTGATGAGGAGACCCGTGAGGGTGAGCTGAGATTGGATACTCCGGAGGGCGCTTTTAAAAAGAAAAGGCGAGGGAAATCGCCCATTGTTGCAGGGAAGCCCGATGAAAGTGAGGCCTGGTTGCGAATCATCACCAAGGATGAGGACGATGTGATGCCGCCACCGGATTCTCATAAGCAGCTGACATTGGAGGAGAAGTCGATTCTAAGGCAATGGATTCAGGAAGGGGCTGAGTATCAGAGGCACTGGGCCTTCGTGGCACCGGTGAAGGCTGAGGTTCCGGGAGGCGAGGGCTTGGAGATAGATCGTTTTGTGGGGGCGCTGTTGACCAAAGAAGGCATGGGATTTTCTCCGGAGGCGGATCGCCCGACTCTGATTCGACGAGTGAGTTTTGCGCTGATTGGATTGCCCCCGACGATTGAGGATGTGGAGAAATATGTGAGCGATCAATCGGCGGATGCCTTTGGCAAGATGGTGGATCGCTATTTGGACTCGAAGCATTATGGCGAGGAAATGGCGCGTCATTGGCTGGATGCGGCGCGCTACGGAGATACTCATGGAATGCATCTCGATAACGAACGTCAGATGTGGGCTTACCGGGATTGGGTGATCGATTCGTTTAATCGAAATCTGCCCTACGATGATTTCACGATCGAACAACTGGCCGGTGACTTGATGCCTAATTCGACGCAGGAGCAGATGGTGGCGACGGGATTTAATCGATGTAATGTTACGACCGGTGAAGGCGGAAGTATCGCCAAGGAATTTGTCTTTCGTTATGCGGTCGATCGAGCCAGCACTACGGCGCAGGTCTGGCTGGGCTTAACGGCAGGATGTGCAGTATGTCATGATCACAAGTATGATCCGATCACCTCAAAGGATTTTTATTCGCTCTACGCTTTCTTTAACTCCAATGCCGATCCGGCGATGGACGGTAATAAACTCCTCACGCAACCGGTGATCAAAGTGAAGACGCCGGATTATGATCAGAAGATAAAGAGTTTTTCTGATCGCGAGAACGTTCTCGAAAAGAAGATGAGCGAGATTTCGGTAAGTTTAAAATATGAAGATCCGGCTAAGAAAAATCCACCTCCAAAAAGATCAGAGCACGAACAAGTGTGGTTTGACGATGCCTTTCCAGAGGGGGCGCAAGTTGGGGTTTCCGGACATCCGTTGACCTTCGTTGAAAACCCCGTCAAGAGTGGGAAGAAATCGTTGAAGCGTGGCGGGGCAGGAATGGCGCAGGATTACTATCAATCGGGGGCAGCTCCGCTCACGGTGCCTTCCCAGGCTAAGTTTTTCCTTCACGTCTATCTCGATCCGGAGGATCCGCCCGAAGAAGTGATGATTCAATTCCACACCAAGGACTGGAGTCATCGAGCCCTGTGGGGGGCTGATGTGATCGATTTTGGGAAAAAGGGAACGACCGAGCGGTACCGTGCCGGTGACCTTCCGAAAAAGGGGCAATGGGTGCGTCTTGAAGTGCCCGCTGAAAAGATGGGTCTAGCCACTGGTGCCAAGGTTGTCGGCTTTGCTTTCACGGTGCATGGTGGGACGGCTTACTTTGATCGCTTTGGCGTTATCGGAGTGACTGATCCTGCTTTGGACCCGAATCTCTCGCTTCTTGCCTGGCGAAAATCACGAGTGGGGAAAGATACTCCAGAGGCGAAAGGAACGCTTCGGGGGTGGCTGAAAGAGGGACCGGACAAGCCGAGGAAGCCGGAGGAGTTGATGCAAATCAGATCCTATTATCTACAGGAAGTTTGTCAGAGCACGCGCGATGCCTTTACCTCGGTCAGAGGAGAATTGGCGAAAGTGAAGAAGGAAAATGCGGACTTTGATGCAGGGATCCCTTCGACCTTTGTCTTTCGAGATCTTCCCAAGCCGCGCGACAGTTTTGTCATGATCCGCGGCGAATACGACAAGCCGGGTGAGAAGGTAGAGCCAAATACTCCTTTGGTTCTTCCTCCGCTCAAGAAGAGCGGTGAGCGGGCTAATCGTCTCGACCTGGCAAAGTGGCTGGTGGCTCCGGAGAATCCGCTGACCGCAAGAGTTGCGGTGAATCGGTTTTGGCAGCAAGTGTTTGGAATTGGACTCGTAAAAACCAGTCATGACTTTGGAACGCAGGGCGATCTGCCAAGCCATCCTGAACTGCTGGACTTTCTGGCACTTCGTTTTCAGGACAATAACTGGGATGTTAAAAAGATCATGCGCGCATTGGTGATGAGCCGGGCCTTTCGTCAAGAGAGCCAGGCGGCCAGTCCGCGATGGATTCAGGATCCTGAAAATCGCAAGTTGGCTAGGGGTCCGAGATTTAGACTATCCGCCGAGCAGCTACGCGATCAGGCGCTCTTCGTGAGCGGATTGATGGATCACAGATTGGGTGGAAAAGGAGTAAACCCTTATCAGCCGCCGAACATCTGGGAGCCGGTGGCTTTCGGTGGGTCAAATACGCGCAGCTATAAGCAAGCCAAGGGGACTGATCTGTATCGGCGTTCGGTGTATACCTTTTTTAAACGAACCGCGCCCCATCCCGCGATGACCAATTTCGATGCTCCGTCGCGCGAGCAATCCTGCCTGCAACGGGAAAGTAGTAATACGCCGCTGCAGGCTCTCCAGTTGATGAATGATGTGCAGCATTATGAGGCCGCCCGTGGACTGGCAACACGGATGATGCAGTCGTCTTCCGATCTCAACGAACGTTTCGGGTTTGCATTTGAAAGTGTCTTGTCCCGATCTCCCGGTGTCGAAGAACTCACGATTGCGACGAAGCTCTATCAGCGGCAATTGGCCCGATATGAGAAAGTTCCTGAAGATGCCAAGAAGGCAGTTGGGTTTGGTGAATCCAAGGCGCCTCGTGATTTAGATGTTTCCGAACTCGCGGCCTTCACTTTGGTCGCCAATCTTATTTTGAATATGGACGAAGCCATCGTTCGCAACTGATCCGCCCTATGAATCCATTTTTAGAAAATCAACTTCTTCAGACCCGTCGTCAGTTTTTTGGCGATAGTGGAATCCGTCTTGGCGGAATTGCCATGGCTTCATTGATGGGTGCCCCGCGAATCGGAGCAGCCCCGTCCGAAGTGCATCCGGGCCTTCCGGGCTTGCCGCACTTCGCAAGTAAGGCCAAAGCGGTGATCTATCTCCACATGAATGGTGGCCCCTCGCAGCTCGATACCTGGGATTACAAGCCGAATTTATTGAAGGAATATAACAAAGATCTTCCTAAGGAGTTCCTTGGCGATCGCATCACGACGATGACGAGCGGACAGGGAAGATTTCCGGTGGCTCCGTCGCGATTCAAGTTTGCCCAACATGGTGAATGTGGCCGATGGGTGAGCGAACTTCTTCCGCATACTGCCAAGCTTGTTGATGACATCGCGGTGGTGAAGACGGTGCATACCAACGCGATTAACCATGATCCGGCTTGTACTTTTGTCATGACGGGAAGTGAAGTTTCCGGGAAGCCGAGTATGGGCTCGTGGGTCTCATACGGATTGGGTGCGGAGACGAGTGACCTTCCGTCCTTTGTGGCCTTGACGCCAAATTTCCCCAATGGCTCGAATGCCCAAGCGCTCTTCAGCCGAATGTGGGGGCCGGGCTTTCTCCCGGGACGGCACAGCGGAGTGGTTCTGCGCTCGGGGAATGATCCCGTTCTTTATCTCGAGAATCCTCCGGGAGTGAACCGGGGAGACCGTCGGGCGATGCTTGATTCATTGGGTGAGCTGAACCAACGCGGATTTAAAAAGTTCGGCGATCCGGATATCCAGACTCGGATTTCCCAGTATGAAATGGCTTATCGCATGCAGGCGAGCGTTCCCGATTTGACTGACTTTAGTAAAGAATCGAAGGCCACGATGGATCTTTATGGCGAGGACGTGAACCGTCCGGGCTCGTTTGCTTCGAGTGCGCTTCTGGCGCGTCGGCTCGTCGAGCGAGGCGTGCGCATGGTGCAGATCATGCATCGTGGCTGGGATTCACACGGAAACCTTCCCAAAGAGATGGGCAATCAGTGCAAGGACACTGATCAGGCTTGTGCCGCTCTCCTGACCGATCTCAAACAGCAAGGAATGCTCGATGAAACCTTGATCATTTGGGGCGGAGAATTCGGGCGGACGGTCTACTCACAGGGAACGCTTACCGAAACCAGCTACGGACGCGATCACCATCCGCGGAACTTCTGCATGTGGATGGCAGGCGGTGGAATTAAGGGCGGAGTATCTTTAGGTGAGACCGATGAATATTCCTACAATCCGGTTTCCGATTCCGTGCACATTAACGAGATCAACGCCACGGTGCTTCATTGCCTCGGGATCGATCATGAACGATTTACTCTTCGTTATCAGGGTCTCGATCAGCGTCTCACCGGGGTGGAGCCGATGAAGGTCCTAAAGAAGATCTTGGCTTAAGGCAGAGATCTCGAGAGAGAGGAGGATTGTCGCAGATGAAGAAGGATCTCGCTGGGCGATATCCCAAACATAATTTGGAGCGGTCCGCAGTAGAAGCGGGCTTACTTTCCGGGGAACGCGGGATGGAGGCGATGGGTCCAGTCGGGGAAGTGGAGTTTTCGATCGAGCGTGCCGGGTGTTCCCGCCGGGGCATTTGGGAAGAGTTGCCCTTTGGGTTTCTTGAGAAGGGAACGATCGCTCAGGGTTTTTAAAAATGCCAGGAGTTCATCGATTTCCTGTTCACTTAAACCAAGATCGCCCATGTCATCGTGGTTCACTGTTTTTGGGTAATCGGTCTTGGGCCAGCGGGGTGGTTGAAGGTCGCGGACATTGTAGAATTCGAGGACTTCACGCAGGGTCGGGATAGAACCGTTGTGCATGTAGGGTGCAGTGAGCGCGATATTTCGCAGAGAGGGGGCTTTGAACTTTCCCATGTCTTCCGGGTCATCAGTCACGGCGAAAAGCCCGGGGTCCTTTTGTCCGAGGGAAGGAACACCGAGATTATCATATCCGAAGTCACTGAGGAGGGGAGCGGTCCAGCTTTTAGCGTGAAGGAAGTGGCAGTCGGCGCAGGCTGCGGTGGTTTTGAAAATTTTAAGTCCCCGTTTTTCTGTTTTAGTGAGGAGGTTTTTTTCGCCGCCTTGGTAGGCGTCGAATCGGGAGTCGAAGGGACGGAAGAAGGGCTCTTTGAGAAACTCCACCAGAGAACGGTAAGCGAAGTAATTGAGTTGCTCGTCATTTTTCCAGGCCTTGTTACCGATCCACTTTTGGAAGCCCGGAGCGTAGGATGATTTTCGGAGTGCTTCAGCCAAGGTATCTGGTCCGGGGAGATTCATCTCCTTGGGGTTAAAGAAGGGCTCCTGCACTTGCTCGAAGAGATCCTGCGCCCGCCCGTCGTGAAAGAGGCCTCCCTCCCAAGCGTATGCCTCGCTGCCGTTGGGGAGGATGAAGTCATCGAAGGCCATGGGTGGAATTAAGGCGGCATACATCAGAGATGGAGCATTGCGGGTCCCTTTGATGCTCGGTGCCGCACCGAGTGAAACTTGTCGGGAGTCGGCGAATGCGTGGTTGGGATCGTGGCAGGAGATGCAGGCCTGTCCCTTTGGACGGGAAAGATTGGTGTCCTGAAAAATGGCGCGTCCGATTGCTGCGGCGGTGGCTGGTTCTTCAGCGGGGATTGTTCCCAAACTCAATAGTGTGATCACTCCGGTTTGGAGGAGCTTCCAAATCGAATCACAAGAAATCACGTCAGAGGGATAGCATTCGGATCACCTGTGTCGATCATGTGATTCGCCTTATTCTGCCGATGCCGGTCCGTAGATTCGTTGATCAAGCAGAGACGCCCCAATCTTCAATTCGTTATTTCAAGGTGCGGATATAGGTGAAGAGGTCGGCGATTTGTTCGTCAGAAAGATGATCAATGAGACCTTCGGGCATCAGGGAAGATTTGGTGATTTTGTGCTGCGAAATGTTTCCTCTTGGAACGATTTTGACGGCAGTGCCGATTGGCTGGATGCTGAGTTGCGTCGTTGTTTCTTCGACGAGAGATCCGCTGATTTTACTGCCGTCCTTGAGGATGATGTCGTGGCGATAGTAGCCACTTTCCATTTGTGCATTCGGAGTAAGGATGTTGTGGAGAAGAGCTTCGGTAGACATGGCTCCTGCTCCCGAAAGGTCCGGTCCGATGATGCCGCCAGTGTCACTGACTTTGTGACAGGCAAGGCAGGTGGCGAAGAGGGCTTTGCCTTTTGTGGCATCACCCTGTTGGTTGGCAAGGCGGTGGTATTTATCAAATTTCTCACGCGCGGCTTTGGCCGCCTGAGGAGTGACGAGCTTTGGAGAGTCGTCGGTAAGTTGGATGGAAGCCTGGCCGCGAAGCTTGATGTTTTTCGAGTCGCCGGAGAAGCGATGAACAAGAGCTTGTGGGAGTGCTTCGGTGTATTCGGTCAGGAAGTTTGAGCGGATTTCTTCGGCGTTTCTTTCCCGGTTCCAGACACGATATTCGCGGAATTGATAGGCCGATCCCTTGGCAGTATTCGATTGTCCGATTTTGAGATCGCGGAGGTCGTTCTTAAAGGGTTTGGATTTGTCGGTGTCGAGAACGCCATCGAGATAGAGCTTCATACCGCCGTTTTCGTCTCGTGTGATGGCACAGTGAGTCCATAGATTGGCAACCATGGGGCGTGTGGCAACGATGAGGTCTCCAACGGTGGAACCGCCATAGACGCGGAGAGTATTACCGTAGAAATTGAAGTCCGGTCCGCTTGCTCCGCTGCCAAGGAGGGAATCATTGTTGTCGATATTGGGTGCGAGTTTGATCCAGGTTTCGACGGTGAAGGGGCCTTTCAAGGTGATCGCTACGTCGATGGCATCGGCGGGATTTTCAGAGAGTTGGATGACGGGTTGAAGGAGATCCGGTGAGTTTTTGAGGATGACTTTGACGTCGGGGTGGCTCGCTCCAAGTACCGCGACAATGCTGCCGAGGGCATCGGCGGTGAGGTCTTTGAATTCCCCGGATGACGCTGCCCGGGCGAGGGCGAGGGCACTTTCTTTCCGCGAGGTCAGGCCGTGGATGACGAGTTGGCGAAGGTCTCCTGGAAGGGAGTCCCACTCTCTCGCGAGGAAGGTGACAATGCGCGGATCCTGCAAGGATGCAAGGGAGGTCAGGGCTTCACGTTTCAGTGCGAGATCTGACGAGCGATAGTATTTTTCGAAGAGTGATCGGTCGGTGGAACCCAGTTCACGGAGAGCGGTGATGACGCTGAGAGTTTCGGGTTGCGAACGTTCTGCTGCGTTGAGCCAATTACGGATGGGATCCTCGAGATTCTTGAGGCGGAACTTGGCGGCGAGGCGGATGATAAGTCGTTGGTTTTTGAGCGTCGCCTTTGGGAAAATTTTGAGGGAAGCTTTGCCAACCAGCCTGGAAAGTGAGGGGTCGGCGGCAAGACTGGGGGAAATGTTTTCAAATGACTTGAGGAGGGAGACTTGCTGCTTGGGATCGGCAAGGATGCTTGAAAGGGCTGCCGTGACTTCCGGTTGATTAAGCTGGCTGCCAAGGAGGGCAAGTTCGCCGGAGCTGAGGGGTCGGCCTAAGCGGGGAATTGCCTTGGCGAGCTGGGAGGCCGCGACCTCGGGATCGAGCGATTGGATGGCGAGGAGAAATTGCTCGGAGGAGAGGGTTTTGACGGCCCCGCTCTCGAGCATTTTCTGCGTCACTGGACGGTGCGTTTCCATGGCCCATCGGGCAAGGTAGCGTTCGAAAGTGCGGTCGTAGGTGTCCCATCCTCCGGTGTTGAGAGGTGCATTTCCAAGACGAGCGGCGAGGGCCATCATGGCCGGGGTTGGGCTTTTGTGATAGCGTAGGGCATTGGCAAGGGCAGCGCGGATGCGACGTTGATCGGTGGGTGCGCCCTTGGCGATCGCGAGGAAGTCTGCTTCGGGAAAGCTGAGTTCTCCGGCGATACGGATGCTCTGATAGCGAAGGGACGGGTGGGGATCCGAAGCAAGGGTGCGAAGGATGGAGGGAGTGATTTCGGCCATTCCTTCGAGGGCCCAAAGAGCGGCGCAGCGTCGGGAGACGGAGGCCCTGGAATCGATAATTGTTTTGGTGAGGAGAGGAATGACGGACTTGTCCCCCCGGTCGGAAAGTTCGTGCCAGGCGAGGCGGGAGAGGAGAGCGTTGGGGCCGCCGAGGTAGGTCGCGACTTCCTCCGAAGGAAGTTTGGTGAGGTTGGGTGGGGTGGTGTGCTTTTGGCTGTGATGGCGGATGCGCCAGATACGTCCGCGCTTTTTGTCGCGGTCGGGATGACTACGAGGGACCTCGTTGTGGGAAATGATTTTGTTATACCAATCGACGATATAGAGGCAGCCGTCGGGGCCGAAGTGGGCCGCGATAGGGCGGAACGACTTGTCACCAGAGAGGAGAAAATCGTCCTGCTTTTTATAGGAGTATTGTCCTTTGCCGTTCGTGGTGGCCGTCATGATCTGGAGACGGTTCGTGATGGGATTGACGATAATAAAAACCTCGCCCTCGTAGCCGAGTTGAAAGGGACTGCCTTCATCTTCGACGAGCGCGAGCCCGCTCAGCCCGGTGCCGCCCATTTGGGGGCCGTTGGTGGAGGGGTGGATGTTCGGAGCGTATGAGCGGAGTTTGTCTTGGGAGCCAGTGGGGTAGTGGGTTCCTGGTTCGAACTCGGCGACGGGAATGCTAATGTCGTTGGCTTCTTGGAGAAAGGCGCGGCCATCGCGGGTTTGGGTGAAGCCCCAGATGTTGTTTGGCCCGTGTGTGAGGAGGTCGAAGTCCGATCCATCGGGCCTCATGCGGGCAAGCTTGCAGTGAGTGAAGGTGATGCTTTTCGAGCCGTTGGCGAAGGGTTCACCCGATGGTCGCTGAACTTTCGAAGCGTTGAAGAGACCCTGAGCGAGAGAAATCCAGCCTCCGGGCATGCGTTCGAACTGGTGAGGGAAAAGGTGTGAATCCTGGACTCCGAATCCAGTGAGCACGGGGTCAAAGCGATCTGCTTTGCCGTCGTTGTTGGTATCATGGTAGTGACGGATTTCGTGGCCGTATTGAATGAGGGCTCCATCTTTCCAGGGGAGGATACCTAGTGGAATGACGAGACCCTCGGCAAAGACGCGCGGGGTGTGAGGGCCGGGTCCGTAGGGATTGTCAAAGACGAGGGCTTGATCCGTTCCGCCTTTTGCGAAGAGGGCTTCTGCAGCGTCTTTGCTCTCGTTGGCATCGACGGGGTATTCGCGGGCGGTGGTGGTCCACATGCGGCCAGCGGCATCCCAGACGACGGTGATGGGTTTGCTGACTCCCTGTTCTTCGCTTGCGACAAGCTCGGCAGTGAATCCGGGGGCGATCTGAAAGGTCGCTCTTTCTTCCTCCGGGGTGAGGGGACTTGGCTTGCTGGTCGATTTGGTTTCCCAATGAAGTGCGCCGGGAGTGGGTGCAAGTTCCTTGATGGTGACATTTTTAAGGTGGACCTCGAAGGCGCCACCGCCGTGAGCCTGGAAACCAATGAGACCGTTTTGGGGAATACCGGGAGCGCGTTCGATGAAGTCGAGAGCGGCGACACCGTTGATCCATGAACGAATACGGGGGCCTTCGGCGACGATGCGGTAGTGATTCCAATCCCAATCTTTTGTGACCTTGCCGAGGGCCTCGGGATTGACCGGTTCGGCGATGACCCGGTTGCGACGGGACTCGTCGTAAATTTTACCCCACCAGCCGATGCCGGCATCAACTTGATAGCCTTTCATTTCGGAATTATTGGGGAGTCGAATACTGCGCATCTGGAGACCTGAATTCATGAAACCAGTTCCCTTTTCCA
>Ga0209711_10001549_pt1 | contig 22155 bp, 18 predicted proteins | sample ArcticOcean_MG_C_7_FD_187441 | JGI IMG/M metagenome (GOLD analysis project Ga0209711, IMG submission 187441) | Marine microbial communities from western Arctic Ocean - ArcticOcean_MG_CB11_88 (SPAdes) (version 2) | ecosystem: Environmental > Aquatic > Marine > Oceanic | place: Arctic Ocean...
AGGTCCAAATTTTGTTCAGTGGGGAGGTCAGTTTTTTAGCAAAGAGCCTAAAGATGGATCTGTTGTACCTTGGCATCAAGATGCACAATATTGGCCATTAAGTCCTGCAAATGCTGTTACTGTTTGGTTAGCGGTCTTTGATACCGACGAAGATAATGGCGCTATGAAAGTGGTTTCAGGAAGTCATAAATTGGGAAAATTTATACATAAAAAAAATGATGATGAAAATTTAGTTTTAGATCAAGAAGTGTCTTTCGATCAAATTGATGAAGATAAAATTGTATCTTTAAACTTAAAAGCAGGAGAAATATCATTACACAATGATGCCTTACTGCATGGGTCAGAAGCTAATAATTCGAACAGGAGAAGATGTGGTGTTACAATGAGGTTTTCTCCAACAAACGTAAAGGGTGATTTAACAGTTTGGCCGTTTTTTGAAACTCAATTAGCTAGAGGTGTAGATGATTTTAGATTAAATCCTTCTGCTGAAATACCACGAGGAGAAGCTACTCCTTTAAAAATGTTTTCTTTTTCAAAAGATTTTGTCAAGGATTGGTAAATAAAAAAAACTCTTTTCTACTTCTTAAAATTCAAGAAAATAATATTTTGTTATAATATATATTTAATGTAATTATTTTAAATTAACTAAAGAGATAAATGTTTTATGAATATTATTAAAAATAACTTTTTTGGAATTTTTTTTCTTACTTCTATAGTAATTATTTCAATCATAATTAATAAAGTTTTATCTATAAACAATATACTTATTTCTTCAGCGTTTATATGCATAATAATAGGTTTGTTGATTGGAAACAGCTTTAAACTAAATAAAGAAATTGAGTGGTTTACTAATTTTTCTTTAAAAAAAATATTGAGAGTAGGAATTGCTTTACTTGGTTTTAGTTTAAGTCTTACAGAGTTATTTAATTATGGCTCTATTTCCTTTCTTTTAGTTATCTTTAATATTATGATTGCGTTCACAATTTTATACTACTTATGTAAAATATTTCGAATACCTAACAGTTTAGGATATTTAATCACAATGGGAACTTGCATATGCGGTGTCACAGCTGTAATTGCTACATCCTCAATTATTAAATCCAATAAGGATGAAACTAGCTATGCCGTTGGCATAGTTACATTATTTGGAATGATAGCTGTGTTTATATATCCTTATCTAGCTCATTATCTTTTTGGATTAACTCCTGAATTAGCAGGTATTTTTTTGGGCACATCTATTCATGATACTGCTCAAGTAAGTGCTGCTGGTGTAATTTATTCAGAAATGTATAATAGTGAGGTTGCCCTTAATTCAGCAATGACAACAAAGTTATTAAGAAATTCATTTTTAATACTTCTCATTCCATTGATTTCTTACCTTTATAATAAAAATGAAAATGTTGAAATTAAAAGTTCAATAAAAAGCTTTTTCCCGTTTTTTGTTGTCGGGTTTATTATTTTTTCTTTTTTTAGAACAATTGGTGATGAGTTAATTATAAGTTCAAATCTAATTTATTATTGGGAATATTTTTTAATCTTTGTTAAAGATATTTCAAAATATTGTATCTTGCTTGCAATGGTTGCATTAGGTCTGCAAACCAATCTTAAAAGCATGTCAAAGCTTGGATTAAAGCCTTTAGCAATAGGTTTTATAGCTTCTGCTTCTGTTGGAATATTCAGTATCTTATTTTTACAATATTTTTATAGCCATTAGTTATAAAATAAGAATTTAAATGTTTATCTATTTTTTAAAATTAATAACAATATTGCTGGTAAAGCTAAAATTAGGGCAGTTATATTGATTTCAAAATTTGAATAACCAACTATTTCACCACCTGGGAGAGCCATTAGAATTCCAGACACTCCTAGCATTGCCCTTAAAGGCCATTCCATGTGTTTAAGTTTATTTAAATTCCCTAATCCAATCAGGTATCCTTGAAGAGAGCTTGCAATTAAAACAATACCTATTACTGCTGATATAAAAACTATTATTATATCTGTTAATTCTCCTCTGCCAATTAAAGCAGGGTTTAGAACAAAGAAAAATGGAATGAAGTATATTACGCTCCCTAATTTCATAGCCTGTAAACCAGTCTTAATTCCATTTGCACCTGCAATTGACGCAGCGGCAAAAGCCCCAATGGCAACAGGTGGCGTAATAAATGATATCATGCCCCAATATAGCATAAAAAGGTGCACTGCAACCTTATCTAACCCACTACTTGTTAAGGCAGGAGCAAGTGTTACTGCTAAAAATAAATATGCAGCTGTTACTGTCATACCTATTCCAAGAACAAAGCTAGTAAGCGCTCCCATAACTAAAAGTATTAGAACATTATCTCCTGCAAAATTTACTAGTTCGTATGTTATTGTTCCAACTTTTCCTGTAAATGTTAGTGAACCAATTATTAAACCTATTGCGGCTAAAATCCCTGCTAGTTCAGCGAAAAGGGATCCTACTCCTTGGATAAATTCTAATAACCTTTTGAAATTCCATCGATGAATTTTTACAATTTGGTTTATAATTAAAAGAGTACCGGTTGCGTAATAAGGAGCCTGAGCTTCTCTTTGCATATATAGCAACATAACTATCAACATCGTAAATACAAATATAAAGTACCATCCTTCTTTGATAACTTTTCCTATTTTAGGTATTTCACTATCAGGCAATCCTTTTAAATTATTTCTAGCTGCATAAGAATCTATTTGCATAAATAAACCAAAATAATAAAGGATTGATGGAAACGCTGCTGCAATAACAATTTCTGAATAAGGTAGTTCTAAAAAAGTTGCCATAACAAAAGCAGTTGCGCCCATTACAGGAGGCATTAAGACTCCACCTGTTGACGCACAAGCTTCTACTCCTCCGGCATAACTAGGGGAAAATCCAGTTTTTTTCATTGCTGGTATTGACATAACACCAGTAGTTAGAACATTTGTAATAACACTGCCACTCATTGATCCCATTAAACCAGACGCAAAAATAGCTACTTTAGCTGGGCCGCCACGTTTTTTTCCCAAAAGAGCAAATGCTAAGTTTAAGAAGAAAGATCCTCCACCAGTATATTGAAGAGCTACCCCAAAAATTAAAAAACCAACTACTAAATTTGAAAAAGCAGTCATAGGAATACCCATTATGCTCTCTGTCCCAAATATATGAAAAGTAGCGGTAGTATCCCAGGCTTGAGATGGTGCATTTAAAAAACCAGGAGCAAAGGTTGAAATTGCTGGATAAGCAGAAATTAATAAGCAAATAAAAAAAATGGCATTTCCACCAGCTCGTCTGCTTGCTTCAAGAATTAATGCCCAAAGTACAAAAGCCATTACCTTTGCATAATAAGGGGCCATATATTCCCAGCCTTCCATAAGAATTAAAGATCCACTGAAACAAAAATATCCAGCAATAATAAAAGTTAATAGAGAGAGAATTAAGTCGTACCATGGAATTTTTGATCCAGATCTTGGAGTAGGATGATATAAAAGAAAAGGAAGAGGTAAAAGGAGTGCAATCATTGCATACATATATTCAGTATCTAATAAAACATAGGAATTTAAAAAATTTCCTACTCCAAATAACATATAAATAGATAGAAATGTTGAGAGTATTGCAGAGATGCTAACAATTATTTTTGATAAAGAAGCAGGTGTTCTATTTCGAATTTCAACAACATTATTTTTTTCTAAATTTTCCATGAAATTCCTTACTAAATATTTAAGTAGGGCTTTTAAGCCCTACTAATTTTTTAATAAATTAATTAAATGGTACAGCCATTCCAGCTGCTTTTAGAGCTGAAGCTCTATTTTTTAACCATTTAGAATTAAATGCATCATTAGAAAGATTTTCTTTCAAAGTCTTTGCCCAAGCATTGGCTAAAACATCTTGTCTTTTTAATAATCCTTTATTATGAGCATCTTGTTTTGCAGTCCAAACACCTTTTTCTTTGTATAGTTTTACTGCTCCAGGATGATATGGAAAAACCCAGTTAAGGTTTTGATTAGACAATTGATAACCATCCATTCCAGGACCAGCATCTTTGAAATTATCGTAGTTATTCATCACAGCTTTTGTTAATTCGTATGTTAAGCTACTTGACGTGTTCTCTAATGTTACAAAAATAGGATATGGATAGTTATTTCCTTCAAATGATTTTTTGTTATCATTTGATCCAATAAAATTAGTAATTTTTGTTTTATTAAAATGTGGTGCTGCAGCTAAAGCTCTTGTCCAACTTTTATTATCACTATGTGGCATAGGTGGGAAAAAAAGACCTCTTGGAGATGCATTTAATTTGTTATAAATGCTTCCTACTGTTGATCCCATAGTAGCATCGGCTTGACCATTTATAACGGCATTAGCTGATGCTCCCCATCCAGATGTTTCTACTTTTTTTACATCATTCCAAGTTAATCCACCAAAAGCTAGAAAACCAGCAGTGTTTCCATTAAGAGCTGGAGATCCTTTTACCCAAGTTACTCTTTTGCCTTTAAGATCAGCCATAGTTTTAATATTAGCATCAGCTGCTGTAGCTAACATTTGACCATTTCTACCAATATTATTGAAAATATTATAAAGCTTCATTGGACCCCATTTTTTCTCTCCAAACATATATACACCTTCTTGTGCAAAATAACTTGCTATACCGCAGGCACATATTTCAGCTTGTCCAGCTTTTAAAGGAACCATTCTTGAAACGTCATTTTTTCCAGGAATTATTCTTAAATCAACATCATAGTATTTTTTTAGCATTTGACCAATACCAACAGATTGCGCATACCCAGATGAAGTCGTTCCGTAAGCAGTCCATGCTATATTTTTAGGTAGTTTATCAGCTAATGTATTTGTTATGTTTATAGAAAGAACAAACATTAAAGATAAAAAAGATATAAAGATTTTTTTCATTAATTTTCCCCATTTATTAATTAATTATAATTTATCATCATACATTTTAGTTAACATATCAATCATTAATTGTTTATTATCAATATGAGATCAATTTCATTTTTTTAATTATATAAGTTGTTACTATTGGGATTATTAAAGTTAAAAGAGTTACAATAATTAATATAGTGCCAAGATCAGAATAATCAGCCTGTGTTTTAATTTCACCTATTTCATTTTTGACTTCACGAGTAATAGTAAAAAATTCATTTAAATATTTTGTTCCTAAATTGCTTGCTGATAAAGCTAGATTTGTAAAGCTAGCTAGTACTGCAAAAAAAGTTGCCTTTAAATGACTTGGAGCAGATTGAGCTATCCAAGCTAATATAGGTATCATAGAAACTTGACCTAAGGGGCTTTCTATAGCTGTATTAAAAACAGCGATAAATCTAGCATCTACTAATCCATTTGTTAATATTGAAGTATAGTTGTGAAATCCATAAAACATAGCTATAGAAGGCAAAATAAAGAGAGAACCTGTAATAGACAAAATAACAATTAATTTTGTCATTGATGCTTTTTCCATTAATGGTCTTAATACAAAGATACCTATGATTGTTAACGAAGAGGCAATAAGGCCTAGCAGTGATAAAAACTCTTGATCAAATTCTAAAATATCTATTTCAAACCAACTTCCACCTTGCCCGACTCCTGGCATTGCTCTGAAAACAAAAATAATTATAGCAGTTCCAATTAACATTTTTTTTGAGTTCAGGTCTAATTCGTTAGAAAGTTTGAATAACAAAAATAATATTATTGAAAAAGATCCTAAAAATACAATTTCTTGTGAAAATTTCAAACTAGATGTTCCAATTGTTAATGTAAAAAATACAAAAATTATTGAACCTATTATTATTAATAAATTTGGTTTTATTATTTCAGGAATTGGAAAAGCTAATTTTTTTGCTTTTTCAATATTAATTCCATTTTTAATAAGAGACTTGTATTTATTTTGCCTATTGAAATAAGCAATTAAAATTCCAGAAACTGATATCAAAGGTACAATTAAAGAATACAGGTATATTCTACTGTAAGCTTGAACTTTATCTAATTCATTCATTTCCGATGAATCTGAAAATACTATTAAATTTACAAATGAAACTAATAATGTTCCAAATATAATAGCAATTCTTCCAAGCATCTGCATTGAAATATTCATGGCTTTCAGAAGTTTTAAATCAATAAGTTTCCCTTTTTCATCGATGCTTGGGACTGCTTCAACAGTCATTGCATCAGCAACTACATCTTGTAGCACAAATCCAATTGGTGCTAATAATGAAGACAAAACAAACCATTGTTCAGCACTTAAAATCTTTAACATTTCTGATTTATAAAGAATTAAGCAATACATAATAATACTGCTTGAAGCCATAACAAGAGCCCCTAATAAGACAAGTACTGATTTAAATTTCCATAAAATATCAACTACATGACCTAAAGGTATTTTAAGGACCCATGGAAGGCCTGCCCAAAACCCTAATCCAGCAAGAAAAACAGCAGATAAATCTAGATATTCTTTAACAAAAAATAATCCAACTATACTTGTAATACCAGATATTCCTGCAGCAAGATAAATCATTAGCGGAGGAATAAAAGATAATTTAAAAGAGCCAAAAATTTTATGCAAAAAATTCATTTTATTAACTTATATATAAAATTATAAATTTTAATTGCCAATAGCAACTCCTTCTCTCCTATGATCAGATCCTCCATATAACTTATCATCTATATGAATGATATTTAGGCCAGATGAAAAATTTCTTAGTTTTACCTTGTAATTCATACTTTTTAAAAAAGGTTCAATTTTACTTAATCTTGTATTTTTCTCTAAATAAAATGTACCAAATTTATTAATTCCATGTGGTGTTGAAGCAGCCTCTTGGACATTCACTTTCCAATCAATTAAAGAAACTACCGCATTAACAACATATCCGATTATATTACTTCCACCTGGACTTCCCAAAACATAAACTGGCTTATCATTTTTTAAAATTATAGTTGGGGCCATAGATGATCTTGGTCTTTTGCCAGGCTCAATACTATTAGCTATTTTTTTACCATTTTTATATGTTTTAAAAGAGAAATCCGTAAGTTCATTATTTAGAAGAAATCCTCCATCTGTCATCAACCTTGATCCAAATCCATTTTCAATAGTAGTTGTCATTGATAAAGCATTTCCATATTTATCTACAATGGAAATATGAGAGGTTGAGGGTAACTCTATAGAAATATCTTTACCCCAATTTAAGGAGGATTTACCAATTATATTTCCAGGTTTAATTTCTTCAATTTTATTTTTGCTATTGAGTAATCTTGCACGCTTATATAAATAATCTTTATTTATTAATTCCTTAATTGGTACGTTTATAAAATCACTATCTGCCATATATATAGATCTGTCTGCAAAAGCTAATCTTGATGCATCCCCTATAATTCGCCATGTGTTTGGATTATCAAAGCCAAGTTCAGCAATATTATAATTTTCTATCATTCCAAGTATTTGACTGATCGTCAGCGCACCTGAAGATGGTGGTCCCATTCCACATATTTTGTAGTTTCTATATTTTGAGCAAACGGGATTTCTTTCTATTACTCTATATAAAAACAAATCTTCATGAGATAGTAAACCTGGGTTATGTATAGAATTTTGAACTGTCGAGACGATATCATTAGCAATTGTACCTGAGTAAAAAGTCTTAGAACCATATTTAGAAAAAGCTCTTAAAGTTTCTGCGTAATTTTTATTTAATAATATGTCACCAGATTTAATAGGATTATTCTTTGGGAGAAAATATTCTCTAGTTTTTAAAAATTTACTTAATGATTTTTTACTTTTTTGAACTGATGAGCTAAGTTTTTCAGAAACAACAAAACCATTGTCAGATAAATTAATTGCATCTTCAAAAAGTAATGACCATTTCGTTTTGCCCCATTTAATATATGCTTGTTCAAGTAAAGCAGGTGTGCCTGGAGTTCCTACAGATTTGCCTCCGACAACAGCATCGAAAAATTTCAATGGATTACCATTAGCATCTTGAAATATATCTTCTTTAATCATTAAAGGAGCTGTTTCTCTCCCATCTAATGTGATAATTTCTTTTTTTTTGTTATTAAAATAAACTAAGAATGCTCCTCCACCTAGACCTGATGACTCAGGTTCTACTAACCCTAAAACTAATTGAGCTGAAATCATCGCATCTACAGCTGTCCCTCCTTTTTCTAGAATTTTGGCAGCAGCTTTAGATGCTTGAAAATTTGCTGTTACAACCATCCAATCATTTGAAATAACTGGTTTTCTTTCTTTTTTTAAATTTAGGAATTTATCTAAATATAATGACTTATACTTTTGATTATTAATAGAATATTTCTCAGGGTTTTTTATATCAGATTGTTGTTTTCCTATTGCAACGAAAGAAAATGCAGACATTAGAATTATGAGGACTATTTTTGTTTTCATATAAAAAATCTTTTTATATAGTTACTATTAAATCTTTTTTGGCTAGTGCTATAATAGCTTCCAAATTGTTTATTATCTCAATAAAGTTGTTTTATCATAGTTTATTTTATATCGATAATAGATGATTTTTTATTTATCTAGCAAGTATTTCTGGTTTAAAGTCCATCCCATGACCCGGTCGGTTTGGAGGTGTCATCATACCATTAATAGGTACAATAGGTTCTATCCAGAGATGATCAAACCATCCCATATATTCTAACCATGAAGGATTTTTAATTGAAGCTAATAAATGAATAGATAACTCAGGAAATAAGTGAGGGGCTATTTTCATATTTGATGCATCTGCTAGTTTAGACGTAAGCATTAAGTTTGTATAACCTCCTCTCATTATATCGGGCTGAAGTATTTTAATTTTTTTACTTTTAAAGAAATGTTTAAAGTCGTGGTGAGTAAAGTTATTTTCCCCTGTAACAACTGGTATTGAAATTAAATCACAAATTTTATCATATCCTTCAAAATCATCAGCCATTATAGGTTCCTCTAACCATTCAGGATTATATTTTTCAATAGCAAGGCCTACCTTTATTGCTTCGTCTATTTCCCAACCTTGATTTACATCAATCATAATTCCAATTTCATCTTTTAGAGCTTCCCGCATATCTCTTACATTTGCTATATCTTCATCATTAGTAAAACAATGAGACACTTGCATTTTTATAGATTTAAAGCCCTGTTTTACATATTTTTCTGCTTTTTCAATCATTCCATCATGACCTAATCCTCTCCAACAACCTGAGCCATATGTTGGTATGGGACTATTATTTCCATTCCATATTTTCCATAATGGTTGATTTAATGTTCTGCCTAAGCAGTCCCACAATGCAATATCAATAGCAGACATGGCCATTACAGTAATTCCCATTCTTCCTTGAATAAAGGTGGATTTCCACATTTTTAACCAAAGATATTCTATATTTTTTATTGTTTCTCCTATTAACAAAGGTTTTAACATTTCATTAATACACATTTCTATAGTCAAAAGTCCTCCTGCTATTGGATGTAGATGTCCTGTGCCAATAAAACCTTCAGTAGTTTCTATTTCAACTATTAGTAAATCTATTGTTTGAAGAGGTAAAAATGATGTCTTTGGAGGATCTAAGAATGGTACTGAAATTATTTTGGTTCTTATTTCTTTAATATTCATAATATAATCCTCTAAAGTTAATTATAACTTATTTCTAATTGTATTAGAAAAAGGGCCTGCAACAGGTTCCTTTCCTTCAACTGTTCCTCTTATCATTGCTCTTCTATATCTACTATAATCATATGGAATAACTCGATGAAGCAAAACTCTGTTGTCCCACATAACTAAATCATTTAAATCCCAATAATGTGTATAACAAAACTCTGGATTACTAATGTAATCTACTAACCATTTATGAAGGTCTCTTCCTTCATCAAGGCTCATCCCACCAATTTCTAGGCTAGTATTAGAAGTAAAAAAGAGAGATTTTTTATAATTTCTATCTGGATGAACTCTAATAAGAGGATGTGTTACTGGAGGAAAATTAGATTTTTCACTTTGGGTTAATTCGGGTAACCCAGGTTCTAATCTTCTTATATCATTATATGAGTGGACTTGATGAAGTGGTTCTAAAAGCATTTTTTTATCATCAGAAAGTTCTTCATAAGCCATTAACATGTTTGAAAATTGAGTTTGCCCACCAGCAGCTTCTGGAGGCAATATTTCTTGGCCATAGAGTATTGAAAAAACAGCTGGATAGTATCTATAGGAGCTATCAGTATGCCATCTTGAATTATTTTTTTGGAGGAGAACTCTTTGATCGTCTTCTGGTAAATGGTCACCATTCTCTGAAACGTTTGAAACATTAAAAATTTCAATTTTACCTTTTGTTTTATCTTTCTCTGGATAAGCTTCTAATTCACCAAAATTTTTTGTGAATTGAGCTAGTGTTTCTCCATTTAATTTTTGATTTTTAAAACATATAAAATGATTTTCTTGTATAGAATTTCTAATAAACTCAACTTCAGAAGTATTTAATTTCTTAGAGCAATCAAAATTATCAATTTGAACTCCTATATGTGCTAATAATTTTTTAGAACTCAACTCCATTCTAACCTCCTTAATTTTTTATTATTAGATCTTATGAATTAAAAAACATTTTGTAAATATTTACGATGTTAACTATTTGTTGACTGTAGATATTTTTGATCTCTATAATTATTTTTTATCAATTTATTGAGATCTTATATGTCAAAAAAAAACAAAACTGCATGCATTACTGGAGCTGGAAACGGAATTGGTCGTGCTATTTCAATAGCAATGGGTAATGAAGGTTATAACATAGTTTGCGCAGATATAAATAGTGATCATGCAAATGAAACACTAGATATTATTAAAAAAAATAATGGTTTAGGAATAGTAATAAAAACAGATGTAACTAATTTTTTAGATATAAAAAAAATGGTTAGTAATACTATTGAAAGTTTTGGTAGTATAGATGTCCTAGTTAATAATGCAGGTGTTACTAGAACATCAGGTATAATGGATCTAACTGAAGAAGACTGGCATTGGATACATAATGTAAATGCAAAAGGCACTTTTTTTTGTTTACAAGAAACAGCAAGGCAAATGATTAAACAAAAAAACGGTGGCAGAATAATTAATATGGCTTCTGTTGGTGGGAAAGGTTTTGTAGATGTATCAAATGCAATTTATGCTGCAAGTAAGGGAGCTGTAATTAGTTTAACTAAAACAGCAGCTCAAGAGTTAGGTAAATATGAAATAACTGTAAATGCTATTTGTCCAGGTATAACTCATACTAATATTTTATCTAATATAATTAAGAAAAGATCGTTGGAACAAAATAAAACAGAATCTGAGATAATAAAGCATTATGTTAGAGATATTCCTTTAGGTAGAGCAAATGAACCAGAAGACATTGCTGCAATGGTTGTTTTTTTATCATCTGAAGGAGCTAAGAATATTTCTGGACAATCATATAATATTGATGGTGGACTAATTCCAAGTTAGAGATAACAAACTATTAATAAAATAATTTAAGGAATGAATTTTTGAAAAGATGGAGACACTTCACTGTAGTAGTTGGCATTATTCCAGGTCTAATATTTTATATTGCACTTTGTATGTTTCTGTTTGAATATATTACAGGTTTTTTTTGGTTTTTAGATTGGTTGATTTATGCAGTTGTGGGTTTGTTATGGCTTTATCCCGCTGCAAAAGTTATTAAATGGCTAGCTGACCATGAATCATATTAAAATAGGTGTTAAATGAAAGTTACTGGAATAGAAGTCTATGAATTACAAATTCCTTTTTCAAGAGGGGTTAAAAAAAAAGCAACTTCAAATTTTTTAAAAGCTGATGCTCTAGATTTTTGTCTTATTAAAATAGAAACTGATGTTGGTATTGTGGGTTGGGGTGACGCATTTGCTTTCCATTGCAGGAGATCAGTTGCAGAGGCAATAAACCATATGATTAAACCACATTTAATTGGAAAAAATCCAATGGATGTGCAGCAAATCAATTTTGAGCTTCAAAAAACACTTCATTTATTTGGACGTTATGGCATAACAATGTTTGCTATTAGCGCTGTAGATATTGCATTATGGGATATAGTAAGCAAATTCAGTAAATTACCTCTTTATAATATTTTAGGATCTTCTGGTAATAAAAAAATGCCTGCTTATGCAAGTTTATGGCGTTATGAGGATGCTGAATCCGTTCAAGATAGATGTAAACACGCAATATCTCTAGGCTATAAATATATCAAACTTCATGAAATATTTACCTCAGAAGTTGAAGCCGCAAGAGAAGCTGTTGGTGACGATATTCCAATAATGGTTGATACAAACTGTCCTTGGACAAAGGACAAAGCTAAGAAAATGTTAAATGAATGGGAAGATTATAATCTATATTGGGTAGAAGAACCAATTAACCCTCCGGAAGATTTTAATAGCTTGTCAGACTTAAGAACTGAAGTTTTGTGTCCAATCGCAGCTGGAGAAAATGCTTGTACTTCTTTTGAATTTAAGAAAATGTTTGAAGCTGAGGCTGTTGATTATGCTCAACCTAGCGTAACTAAAGTTGGAGGAATTACAGAATTTAAGAAAATTATTTCAATTGCTGAATCATATGGCGTGCAGGTGATGCCTCACTCTCCATATTTTGGTCCTGGGTTTTTAGCTACTCTCCATCTAGCCCAATCTATGCCAAACCCTGGTTTGTTGGAAAGATTTTTCTTAGATTTTGAAGCATATTTATACCCAGAAGATCTATTTAAACCAAAAGATGGCTGTTTTATTGTTCCAGATAAACCAGGTCTTGGAATTGATCCTGATAAAAACGTCATCAAAGATTATCTTATTAAAAGCTAATTTAATATCCTGCTCCAGATATCGACTCTTTACTTTCGGGGACATATGTTTCAAAAGCCATTGCTTTTAATTTTTCCCAACACTTTTCATTTACTTTTGAAACATTTGTATTTTTAGAAAGTAATATTTTTTTTAACTCATGTTTTTTATTGTGAATATTAATATTTAGAAAAAAATAATCGGTTGATAGTTTTAAATCTTCAAAGTTTACATATGAATTTTCATTTTCAGTAATTGCAATAAGTCTTTGATCTTTGTTATAAAGTTCAAAATTAATCTTTTGTTCATGTGCCATTATACTCATTGCAGCAATTAAAAATTTAGGATTATTTATAAATCCTTCCCATATTATATTGTTTGCGGACACATACTCTATCATTATCATACCCATAAGTGTCCCTGATAGTGGTTTCTCAAAACTATTATTATTAATAGATAACGAAATATTTTGCGCTGAGAATAAGTCGGTTGTTTTAAGAAGAGAACCAAGAAAATATATTTCGTGTTGAGCAAGCCATCTTGATAAAATTGCTACATCTTTTGCTATTCCCCAATCTATTTCAAGACTCCTGATAGCTTTTTGAGTTTCAGAATAAATTTCATTAAATGATAATTCTATCATTATGTTTTTAGCCTAAACAAAATTTAATTTGTTAAAACTATGAAACAAAAAATAATTAAATCAAAGAAATTTATTAGAAAAATTTTTTTATAAATATTAAAATTTTAAATAATTAAATATTTTTTATTAAATTTAAATAAGGGAAAAGCCAGTCACAACTATTTTTTTCTTGCAATTGATGGGGAAGAGGAGCTCCTTGAAACAGAGTAATTCTTGTCCACAAGTTAGATTTTGGATCATATTTTGAAGCTCCAAAAAAGCTTAATTTGCATCTTAACATGTCTATGGGTTTTGTGTTTGATCCAATTAAATTATCTTGAATTTCACTATAGGGAGAAGTTTTATTGATAATTACTCTTCTAATAATATTTCTAATTTCAGGGTTTTTTAACATTGCTTCTGATCCTGACATTTTAGATGGCAAAGATTCTAGAATTTTTTTAGCTTTTTGTGTCTGATGAGGAATATCAAAAGGCAAAGCTTTTTCAATGCCTTTATCTATTTTTTGTAAACCTAATCTTGGTTCTAATTTAGCTTGAGAAGTATACCAGAAGTAGAAATTTTCATCTTCTTTTTCTATATCAATATTTAATGCCCAACTATAATTTTTATTAATCATTTCAATGATTTCACTGACGTCAAAATTTATAGATACAGTATTTACTTCTTTAACACTCATTTCATTTGTTAAATCTTCTATAATATTTGAGAAAGGTTCAAGGAAAATTGAATGAAGCATTTCCTCAGTTTCAATACTTATTGTATTTATAAAATTATCTTTTAATTTTTTCAAAGGATAAGTTTGATTTAATATAATCTTAGTATTTTGATCATTTAAAATATTAATTAAATCATTGGTTATTTTTTTTATTTTTGTGGATTGGACCTCGTCATCTACCTTCCATTGAAGTGTATACTTATGTGCTTGCTCTATTAGATCAAGAATATAACTTTGCTCAGAGATTGTTAAAGTATGTAGAGAGAAAACTCTCGATAATGCAATTTCTTTTGTATTTATCCATTTATGTAAAAGTTCCTGATGGTTAACTAAAAAAGGAGCCATTCCTAAACCAGTAGCATTTCCAACACCTATATGCCTAGAAATATCATTAGATAATTTTATAGCTTTTTCACCACCCTTCATTTCAGATAGAAAATTAATTAAATTTATTGAAAAAAATCTGATTAGATAAACGGTTAACATCTCTGCTTGAAAAGGATTTTTTAAAAATGATCCCTTTGAAATTTTTGAAAAATCACCAATCCCAAATTTTCCATTACCATATACAGCTGTTGTTCTAACCAAATATCCAATATCATTAATTATATTACGATCTGGTTGTTGTCCATTTGCTAGAGAATTGATAATATTTGAAAAAATTCTGACTGATTTATTGGCTCTACTAAGTGTTAATTGTTTGGGTAAATGCCTGCCTAATTCTTGTACTTTTAGGTTTTCAGACATATGTCTTACTTCTTCTTTTGAAGGATGACCTTTAAAAAGTGAAAAAGTCATATCCCATTTTTCAGCAATTACACGGTCACTCCTTTCTTCATTTTTTATGTCATGGCAAAAGGCAACTAAAGAAAAAATATCTTTTTTAGCTTTAACATTTATTACAGCATTGCCTAAACCTTCATTATCAATGTTCCATTCAGCAATATAAAATTCCCATTCTTTTTGTTTCATTTCATTTATTAATTGACGAGTAAAAGATAATCTAGATTGATGAAAACTACCTAATCTTGATAATTTCATAACCGTTGAAGCTTTTCTTAAAGGGGTTTTAATTGTAATTTCTTTATTTTTTTTTAAATTTTTAGTCATAAAATTATTCTAAAATAAAAGATTTTCTAAAAAATTGTAACCAATTCTCACCTTTGATTTTATTTATCTCTTTAGAGGAAAAACCAAATTTTTCGAGACCTTCAATAATTTGGTTCCAGTCTCTGTTATCCTTAAACCATAAAGGCATGTCAGGAAATCCAGGATTAGAAGCAGATCCTTCACCATAGTCGATTTCTTTTGTCCATTTGCCTACTCTCATCCATTCTACAATACTGTCAGGTTGGTCTTGGCAAAGGTCTGACCCAAAACCTATGTTATCAACCCCCATTAAATCAGCGGTCCTAGCAATCATGGAACAAAAATCTTCAATTGAACAATTGCTACTATTATTTAGATGATGTGGATAAAGTGAAAATCCAAGCATTCCATTGTTTTCAGATAATTTTTTTAAAATGTTATTAGATTTATTTCTTTTTGCAGGATGCCAAAAAGATGGATTAGCGTGACTAATAACTATTGGTCTAGAAGAAAGCTCTATAGCTTCAAAAGTAGATTTTTCAGATGAATGAGACATATCAACAACCATTCCAACTCTATTCATCTCTTTTATAACTTCTTTACCCATTCTTGTAATTCCTGGATCATTTTCTTCATAACAACCAGTGGCCAATAATGATTGGTTATTATATGAAAGTTGCATAAATCTTCCACCAAGCCTGTGTAAAATTTCAATTAACCCAATATCATCTTCTATAGGTGCAGGATTTTGAAATCCAAATATAACAGCAGTTTTATTTTCTTTTTTTGCAATTTCCACATCTTCTGCATAATAAGCTGGTGTGATTAGATTAGGAAATTGTTCAAACCATCTATTCCATTGTTCAAAATTAGAAACTGTTTCTCTAAATTGTTCGTGATAAGAAATAGTTACGTGAACGGCAGACAAGTTTGAATCGCGCCATTGTTTAAATATTTTTTCTGACCAATTACAGTATTGAAGTCCATCTATAAGCATTATAAAAAATTATCATATTTTAAAATAAAAGTGAATAACAATTATTCTTCTATAGTCGCTCTATAATTTTCAGGAGGTCTTGTTCTAATAATCAAACAAGCTATAGCTACTAAAACTATTGCTCCAGCTTCATACAACAGATCACTTGGTTCTTTTCCCTGAAGAATTATCATTCTAGCTAATGCAGTCATGGCTATAAATAAAGGTAACGTAACTGGTATTCTGCTACTTCTGTAAAAAGCGGCTACCATTCCTAAAACTTCAGTATAAATAAATAATAACAGCAGATCTGCAAGAAGAACTCTTTTTAAATCCACTAAAACCAATATTTCTTGAATAGTAGCAAATATTGTAGCAAAAGCTATGAATATCAATAGTGATTTTTCTGCAAAATGAATACATTTACTAATAATTTTATCGTTCATTAATTAAACTCCAATTTATAATATTATTACTTTGACGTTTTTATTTTTTTTTACAATAAAAACTAATTAACTGGTTAAAATGTTGCTAATTAAAAATTTAACATTAAATTTATTTATATCTATTATTAAATGTAACATGGGGGTGTTATTATGAAATTAAATATAAAGCCATTATCAAAGGTAATGGGAGCTGAAATTACAGGGATTGACTTAAAGGACAAGTTAGATGATGCTACAAAAAAAGAGCTTTGTAAGGCCGTAACAGATTATTTAGTTGTATGCATTAGAAATCAAGACTTAAAACCTAAAGAACTTGCAAATGTTTCAAGAATTTTTGGAACTCCTAAAAAATACTTCATAAAAGATGCAACTGTTGACAATGTTCCTGAAGTTATAGTCGTCTCAAATAGATCTAAAGAAGCAAATAACAAACCTAAAGTTAAAGCTAGTCATTGGCATACTGATGATTCTTATATGGCAAAACCAGCCACTTTAACATTTATATATCCAGAGATACTTCCAAAAAATGGAGGAGCAACAGATTTTATAAATTGCTATAATGTTTTCCAAGATCTTCCAGAGACTTTAAAAAATAAAATTTGTGATCTTAAAGCTGTACATAAATGGTTAAGTAGACGCAATGTTTCTGAAGTTTTAACTTTATCAGAAGATGAAGAAAAGCTTACCCCAGATGTTGAACATACTTTTATTAGAACACATCCAATATCTAAACAAAAATCTCTTTATATAAACCCTAATAGGATAGATCATATTGCAGGTTTTGATGAACAAGAAAGTGATAGACTTCTTGATGAACTTTATAATTTCTCATTCCAATCAAAATTTCAATATAGTCATAATTACCAAAAAGGTGATTTAGTTATTTGGGATAATCGTTGTACAATGCATAGAGCTAATTCTGAATATGATATAAATCAATTGCGAATTATGCATAGGGTAATGCTCGAAGGTGAAGCTGTGAGTTAACATCGTAATATTGTTTTTTAAAAAAAATATTATTCCTAAAATAATTCATCAATAACATACTAATTCAAAATTTCTTGGGATACTTATGAATAGTAAAATAAATGTTAATAATCAATTATCTATTGAACGTCTTGCTCAACAATGGATAGAAAAATTTAATGCGGCAATAGAAAAACAGGATGTTAGAGAACTAGGAGATATATTTATAGAAGATTGCCATTGGCGGGACCTTTTGGCATTGACGTGGAGAATTGAAACACATAGTGGACGAGAAACGTTGCAAGAAAAAATTATTATCTCTTCAAAAATCCATGGTATGAAAAATTTTCAGCTTGATAAACGTCGAAGTGCTCCGAAACTTGTTGAACGTGCAGGACAAATTTGCATAGAGGCGTTTGGATGTTTTGACACGAATATAGGCAAATGCGTCTCTGTTTTTCGACTTTCAACTGATGGAAATTCAGCTTGGACTTTTATGTCTGCCTTAGAAGAAGTTTTTGATAGTAAGAAAGATGAAAGCGATGATATTCCAGATGTAGGAACGGATATTTCTGCACCAAATTGGTTAGATTTTCGTATTGCAACTAAAAATTTTTCAAATAGAGACCCTAAGGTTTTAATAGTGGGTGGAGGTCATGCTGGTTGTACATCAGCAGCCGAGCTTGGAAGGCTTGGAGTAGATACACTAGTTGTTGATAAAGAAAAACGTATAGGTGATAATTGGAGACTACGTTATCATAGTTTAAAACTTCATAACCGAACTCCAATCAATCATTTTCCTCATATGCCATTTCCAGATACTTTCCCCGGTTATATTCCAAAGGATAAATTAGCTAACTGGATAGAAACTTATGTTGATGCTATGGAAATTAATTTCTGGACTGAAACAAAATTTAAGGGTGCTAAATATGATCCTGTTTCAGAACATTGGTTAGCTGAATTGACACTTAATGATGGATCAACTCGAACTCTCAAACCGAAGCATATTATCATGGCAACAAGTGTAAGTGGCACTCCCAATATACCCCGTATACCAACTTTAGATAAATTTTTGGGGAAAGTTATTCATTCTAGTAAATACAAAAATGGTAAAGAATGGCAAGGTAAAGAAACATTAGTTATTGGAACTGGGACGAGTGCTCATGATATCTGTCAGAACCTTTACGCAAATGGTGCTAAAGTTACTATGATTCAAAGAAGTCCAACTATGGTTGTCAACGTGGATCCTAGCGCACAACTTTATGATGGCTTATATCTTCAAGCTGATGGAAAAACAAAATCAAAAGGTACTTTGTTGGAATTAGATCAAATAAATTCTTCATTTCCAATGGCGGTAACGAGACGTGCTCATCAAATTATAACCCGTAAAGTAAAAGAAATAGATGCCCCACTATTAAGTGCTCTTGAAGAAGCTGGTTTCAGATTAGAGTTTGGTGAAGATGATACAGGTTGGCCTCTGAAATATAGACAAAGAGGAGGAGGGTATTATTTTAATGCTGGGTGTTCAGATCTTATAGCAGCTCGTGAAATAGATCTTCTTCAATATCATGATATTAAAACTTTTAAAGAAGATGGATTGCTTAACAAAAATGGTGATACTTTAACAGCACAGCTGATAGTGTTAGCTACCGGCTATAAAGGTCAAGATTATCTCACAAAACAATTATTTGGAGAAAAAGTTGCTACCAAAGTAGGTAAAGTTTGGGGAGTTAACCCTGATACACAAGAACTCAATAATATGTGGAGTTCAACAGGCCAAAAAGGCTTATGGTATACAGCAGGATCACTTTCTCAATGCCGTATTTATTCCAAATATTTGGCGATGCAAATTAAAGCTTTAGAAATGGGATATAAATTTAATAAACCTTATTAAATTGTATAACAATCTTTAAAATTAACATGCCTTTAAAATGAAACATTCTTGAATTATAAAAAAATTCTTATTTATAAAAGCATAGAAAACGTAAAAAAAAAATTCTATAATAAAAAATAACAATTGTATTCTTTATTTAATATCAATATCGTTAATTAATATTAAATTAATGAGACTTTAGTTGGATAATTTTTTAAATAATGATCTTAAGTTTGGTATTCAAACTAATGGAATTAAACATACACATTTAGACCAAATGCCAAGTGTTAATAGTAGATTTCAGATGGCACGTGATGCTATGGTTTTTGACTATGTTGATAAAACCCCTGAATTTAGTGAGATAGAAGAATTCAAAGTATCTAGTTTAAAGTATGGCCTTCCTATCAGAGCAGGTGGATGGTTTTATCAAATTGGAAATCATAGAGACTTACTCATAAAAAACCTCAAAATAGCTAGAGATCTTGGCTCTATAGTTCACAATACTCAAATTCAATCACATAAGGAAAATGGTCAATTAGTAACTGACGAAGAGGTTAGAGACCTTTATCTTGAGGCATATGATATTGGATTAAAGTATGGGGTAACTCCATGCTTTGAAATTCATGTTAACATGTGGAGTGAAGATTTTTTAAGAGTATCAAATGTTGGTAAATTAGTTGAAGACAAAGGAGTTGAATTCAATATTACTTTAGACCATAGCCATGTTATTTTTAAAATTAACAACCCCAAAGAACAAAATATTTTTAATATTGATAAACAAATTATTTCAGGTGAGCTAATCATAGATCCTTTTATTACAGGAAATGTAGTTGAGGAATGGATTAATTTTGGATGGGTTAAACATTGTCATGCGAGAGCAGTTATTCCAAATAATCCATTAAATATTAATGGAAGGCATCCAGATGGATCAATAGGAAGAGGGATACAATATCCATTTAAAAAACCCAAAAAAGATCAATACCATGCTGAATGGAGAGAAAATCTTTTAGAGCCCTGGAAAGAATGTATAAGAATTTTAATGAGATATCACAAAGCAGATCAAAAGTCTAAATTAGGTCAGATTTCTACTGAATTTATACCTAATACAGATTATGGTGAGGGATGTAAATATTCTCTTTTTGAACAAGCTATAGAATGTACTAAATGGATGAGAAGAACATGGGAAGATATTAAAAAAGAAAATATATAATTATTAAATAATTTTATTGGGGGAATGACATGTTAACGGAATCTCAAATTAATGAATATAAACAAAATGGTTTTGTAATACCCGACTTTGTTATGCCTGAAAACATCTTACTTAAAATTGAAGAAAGACATAATAAACTGTTAAAAACTCATCCTGAATTTAAAAATTATTGTCCAGCAGTATTATCATATGATGAAGGTTTTTTAGATTTCTGTAAAAATGAAATTATACTAAATTTTGTTGAACAACTTATTGGACCTAATTTTGCTTTATGGAACTCTAGTTTTTTTGCAAAACCAGCAATTAATGGTCATGCAACGCCTTGGCATCAAGATGGACAATATTGGCCTATAAGACCTTTAGCTACTTGCACAGTTTGGTTGGCTATAGATGATGCTACTATTGAAAACGGATGTTTACGTTTTATTAAAGGTTCGCATATTGATCAAAAATTAAAAGCTCATAACATTAATAATGATAAAAATTTAACATTAAATCAAGAGCTCGTAAAAGAAGAATATGATGAAAAAAAAGCAGTTAATTTAATTCTTAAAAGAGGACAAATCTCACTTCATGATGTTTATTTGGTCCATGGTTCAGAAGCCAATAATTCTCCAAAAGCAAGACGTGCTATAACAATGAGATTTATGCCTACTTCTAGTCTATTTGATCATAAATTAGCTAGAGATAATCAACTTTTCAGTAAATTAAATGTTAATAAATATTCTGATAGAAAAGTTTTTCATGCCAGAGGAATTGATATTTCAGGAAAAAATAATCTGACATACTAGTAGTATTAATTTATTCGTTTATTTAAAGGTTATTTTATGGGAGGAAAAAATGTTTGAAATTAGCAATGATGTAAGAAGACTTTCAGAAAATGAAAAAATACAATATAAAAGTGATGGATATATAACTGGGTTACCAGTTTTTGCTAATGAAGCCAGAGATGATTTAAACGAATTTTTTACTTCTCTTAGTTCTCGTGTGAGCAGTGATATAGATATTAATCAAACTAATATGTGGCACAAAGCAAGTTTAAACTTTTATAATTTATGTAGAACGCCAGCTATTCTTGACTATGTAGAAGATTTATTAGGACCTAATTTTTTTCAATGGGGAGGACAATTTTTTCTTAAAGAACCAAATGATGGATCAGTTGTTCCATGGCATCAAGACTCACAGTATTGGCCTTTATCACCAGCAAAATCAGTTACAGTTTGGTTAGCTTTATACGATACAGATGAAGAAAATGCAGCAATGAAAATTGTAAAAAAAAGTCATAACCAAGGTATGTTTACTCATATAACTAATAAAGCTATTAACCTTGTTTTGGATCAAGAAGTATCAAAGGATCAGATTAAAGAAGAGAATATTGTATCTTTAAATTTAAAGGCTGGTGAAATATCACTGCATGATGACGGATTGCTTCATGGATCGGAA
>Ga0209711_10001575_pt1 | contig 21944 bp, 23 predicted proteins | sample ArcticOcean_MG_C_7_FD_187441 | JGI IMG/M metagenome (GOLD analysis project Ga0209711, IMG submission 187441) | Marine microbial communities from western Arctic Ocean - ArcticOcean_MG_CB11_88 (SPAdes) (version 2) | ecosystem: Environmental > Aquatic > Marine > Oceanic | place: Arctic Ocean...
ATCCTCGAATACTATGTCTACTACATCTTGAATGGTCTCTACTTGAGTAAATTCAATACCATCAACAATAGACTTATCACCATACTTTTTCATAAAATCCAAATAATTTTTATCATTCTCTTTTGGAAAAATGAATTGTTTAACGCCAGCGCGTATGCCACCTAAAATCTTGAGGTCAAGTCCTCCGATAGCTGTAACATTACCCTGAAGACACATCTCTCCAGTAATGGCAATATTCTGTTTAATTTTACGTTTGCTGAATAAACTATACATAACAATTGTGATAGCCGTTCCAGCAGAAGGTCCGTCCTTTGGAGTAGCACCCTCAGGAACGTGGATATGAACTCCCTGACATTTGGTCTTGTGAATACTCTTTTGAATTTCTTCCATACGAGTTTTAGTCAGAAGAGACCACGCTAACGTCTTAGCTACGATCATACTTTCTTTCATAACGTCACCCTGCATGCCGGTCAATTTCAAATCCAAGAAAGTGGCACATGGATAAAACTTTGCTTCAATAGGAAGAACACCTCCTTGACCCATAGCATTTGCCCATAGTCCGCTAATTAGTCCAACTGCGGATGTTGTATGAATTTTCTTCTTCCTCATTTCATGTCGATCTTCAAGATACTTATATTTTATATCATCAACACTAATGACTATTGGAAGGTCATGTTCACCATTATCTTTCAGTATAGACAGATTGATTTCTCCGACAATCTCAAATAATATCTCCTTTAATTTCCTTACACCAGGCTCACATGTATATTCTTCAATAATATATTCTATAACCTCATCGCTCAGGTCAACGATACCTTCAAGTCCCATTTTTTTAAATATCTCAGGGAGTAAATATTTTCTTGTAATTACTAATTTATCATCCAAAGACTGATGGTCGAACTTAATGCGATGGATTCTGTCTAAAAGAATTCTGTCAATACAAGACGCATCGTTATAGGAAAATATAAACAACGCCTTAGATAGGTCTAAATCGATTCCGTTGAAGTACTTATCCTGAAAAGCATCATTTTGTGTCGGGTCAATGAGATGTGTAAGAATTCCGATCAATTCATTTCCATGTTCTGTTCTACTTACCTTATCAAGCTCATCAATAAAAATAATAGGATTCATACACTTCTTTTCCATCAATATATCGACAATTCTACCCCATGTAGAACCAACATATGTATAGTTGTGGCCGTCCAAAGTGCTGCCGTTTGAGGATCCACCAACAGCTATAAAAGAGAATGGACGGGTAACTCCATTATCGTCCTGTAGGCAGTGAGCTATACCTTTCTTTGCTAGTGATGTTTTACCGACTCCTGGTGGGCCTTCGAATCCGAAACAATACCCAGATTTTTCGCCATTCATCCACTGTCCCATAATCCGTTCTATTTGCCGCTTGGCCTTATTATGTCCATGAACCGCACTATCCATTACTTCTGTCACATTTTCCAAAAATGCGTTTGCCGACTTCATCTTCGTCTCAATCTCTCCAAGATTATTATTAAGTAAAGATATCATATTGGAATTTTCTTTAATAGCGCCGCATTTGAATGCGATCTCACTAATAATATTGTGCTCATGACTTATAGAATCTACAAATGTATTAATATGTTCTCTCATATATGAGGTTTTCTTGCCAGAGTGACATATTTTCGGAACCTTAATATCGTAGGTTTTGATTAACCCATTTATGTAACATATATTTGATATGAGTATATTTCTCTTAGCTGATGTTAATCCGTTCTTAACTAGCGATGCCAATTTGACTCTCATAACTTCAGAGTGATTTTCTTTCAAGAGTGCACTATACTTCCTAACTTCAACACTTCTATATTCTTCTTTATTTGGGAATGACTCAACAGGGAATTCTGACTTATTTAGTGTCTTTACAAGGTCATTGAATATATTTGAGCACTCTGAAAGGGTCCTCAGAATAGGCTCTTCTTTATAAATCCCAAATGGGATACGTAATAACCCTTCCAAGTAAGATCTTGCTTTCGACCCAGAGTCTTCGGATTTGGCCTTAATTTCCTTTAATTTAACCATAGCTTTCTCCTTGATGCCATCATTAGATTTCATTAAACAAATTTGTTGTTCTAGAGGAATCTTCATGTTTTCGAAATTCGTGAGATTACTGGTATAATTCATTGTTTGTTTCATAGCATCTCTGAAATATTTCTTAACGTTCCATGGAAGACTGTCGAATAAAAGCGTTTGCTCTTGTGAGTCAACATTACCATTAAGGTCATTTGACAATAAATCATACAACAAATAAGCCAAATACTGAAATTCATGTTCGTTAGATTTTAACAACAGTTGTATTAGTGTCGTACGTTGTCCATAGAGCTCACTACTTATGAATTCCTTGGTGACTTGGGCGATAGTTTTTTGTTTGATGAGAGATACCTGATTTATATAACCCATATAGCGATTATAGAGTTCCTGGTTACTATAGACAAGAAGTTCCTTTAATGATAAACACTTAGTAAATCTCTCGAAAGAATTGGAAACGAAGTCTGAATCACTTGGTTTTTCATCATTAATACAACTCATCTTATGTGATATGAATGGATAATTGAGACACTCAATCATAATATCATCAACTATTCCACATATAACCAACGTTTTTTGCTGTTCGGGACTCTGGATACAGAATTTAATTCCATATACCTTTGTCTGAAATGATTTGCTTGTTCGTGCCAAATCAAAACAGTCAAAATTCTGTCCGGTTTCAACTATCATAAAGTCTTCTATTATTCTGTTCTTTTGAAGAACCCGTCTTTTCGGACTAATGCAAACGTTTTTACTATCAGTTTTCCAATTCATAACTTTATAGCTGATCGGATGGACGTATTTTTTCATGACAGCATATTTATCTAAAATAGACTTATTAATAAAATTTTTTTGTGCGAAGTCTGCTCCAAAACAAATCATAATGAGATCTTCTATTGAATGCGTTCCAAACGTTCGGAATAATGAAGATAAGTCGTTTGTAATATCTTGGAGAACACTTATAATTTTTTCATCATCTATATTGTTCCCTTCAGTTATGGGAAGAAGTAAAGCATTAAGTGTAGAGAACATCGCTTCCAGAGAATTAATACATAAATTAAGTTCGTTCTCTCCAAATATATCAAGTGTCTTATATTTTTGACTAGATAGTATGGTTCTTTTAATAATGTCCTGTAAGTCAATTATTTTTGAACCGAGAGCCGAGCTTATAGGAAGAACATTTCTGAATTTCTTCTTCTCCGGCGAGGGTATTTTAATGTTGCATCTATCCATTGTATAATTATAGTGATTTTAAATTTCTAAATTACTTTTAATAGTGATTATTAAGATACAATTCCTAAAATTGTAAATTCAATATTGATATACTAATATAGTTTAAACATTTAGCTACATATATCAATAGAATGGGTATACCTAGTTATTTTTCTCACATCGTGCGTCGTCACAGATCGATAATAAAAAAATACGAAAAGAGGAAATTAAAAATTAATAACTTGTATCTCGATTGTAATTCATTGATATACGATGGGGTTCGTGATATCGCAGAAGGTAAAGATATCGATTTCGAGAATATCCTCATTGAAAATGTCTGTAAAAAACTCATATATTATATAAATCTTATAGGACCATCTGAAAGAGTTTTCATAGCTTTTGATGGTGTCGCTCCAGTTGCCAAATTAAATCAGCAGCGCAACCGCCGTTTCAAGTCTCATTTTCAGCGTTCAATAATGGAGGAACTTACAGGTAAAGTTCAGACAGGATGGGATACTGTGGCGATCACCCCAGGCACCGCATTTATGGAAAATCTTGGTGAAAGAATCCAGAAAAGATTCTCTAACCCTTCCGAGTTCGGTCTCAAAGTATTGATTGTGTCTTCATCTGATCAGCCAGGAGAGGGAGAACATAAAATTTATTCTTATATCAGAGAGAACTCTATTTACCACCAGAAGACTTCTACTGTTATATATGGTTTAGATGCTGATCTCATCATGCTTACACTTAATCATCTGCATATCGCACGTGAAATGTATTTATTTAGAGAAACGCCACATTTCATTAAAAGCATAGACAATACACTCGACCCGAATGAAAGTTATTTAATGGACATACCAGAGTTTGGGCGTATGCTAAGTATGGATCTCAATAAAGGGGTTAATCCGACAGAACAACAGAAGAATAATCGTATTTCTGATTATATTTTACTATGCTTCTTTCTGGGAAATGATTTCATGCCACATTTTCCTGCTCTCAATATAAGAACTTCTGGAATTAATAGACTCATGTCAGGGTACAAACAAATAATTAACAAAGGAAGTGATAGATTGACCGATGGTAATAATGTTGTATGGAAAAATATTCGGAAACTAGTTCGTTATCTGGGCGAAAACGAGCACCAGTATTTGAAAGAAGAGTATAAGGTGCGCGAAAAATTCGACAGAGTAAGAATGAGAGAAACAGACCCCGAAAAAAAATGTGAAGAATCCCTTATGGCAGTTCCTATTAGAGATCGTGCTGTTGAAAAATATATAAATCCAGGGGAACTAGGATGGGAAGAGAGATACTACTCGGCTTTGTTCGGTATTAAAATAGATGATTCGAGAAGAAAAGAAATCTGTACTAACTATCTTGAAGGTCTCGAGTGGACTATAAATTACTACACACATGGATGTGTTGACTGGCGATGGACATATAAATATGATTATCCTCCCCTGTTATCTGATTTGGCAAAGTATGTACCTTTTTTCGATACTCGTCTTGTTAAATCAAAACCCCCAGATCCTGTGTCCCAACTGGTACAGCTAAGCTATGTTCTTCCACGAGATAGCATGAACCTATTACCAGAAATGCTTCGTGAGAAGCTTATCAACACCCATCCTGAATGGTATGAGAATGACTATGAGTTCAGGTGGGCGTTCTGCAGATATTTTTGGGAGGCACACGCAATGATGTCTGAAATCCATATTCCAACACTCGAAAACATGGTTAAATAATATTTCATATATATATCTATGCCAATCGAGATATTCTCACGTGTGAGGGACGGCACAATAAGTCAAGTATCAGGCGGTCCCAATGTATCAAATATTAGATATACTCACAATAAAAAACATTTTCATTTTAAAATAAATAGACTATGGGATAAGGGAGAAGACAATGAATACATATTCAATGATTTGATAGAGAGAAAGAAATTATCATCACACATATTCTGGGTAGCATTTGGCTATACTGGCTCAGGAAAAACATATACAATATATGGTTTGCTTGAAGAGTTGTTATATTCCCTGCGTAAGGCTAATGCGGATATAGATGTTTCGGCTTATCAGATATATGATAGAAATATATATGACATGCTTAACAATAATCAAGAATTAAAGATATATAAAACAAATAACTTAGTCGTTAATGGTCTGACAACGAAAAGATTAACTAATATGAGAGAATTTATTACTACAATCCAATCAAACCGAGCAATGGCAAGCACAAAAATGAATGATGTGTCTTCTCGTTCACACGCAATGATAGAAATATCCGTTGGAAGGAAAAAATATACTCTTGTAGATATGGCAGGACAAGAAAGTGGTGCGACATGTTCAGACAATGAAAAACTGGTCCAAAAGCAAGGACGTGCTATAAATCTTAATATGCTCGCGTTGAAAGAATGCATAAGAAGATACAATAAGAAAGAGAAGCATATACCTTTTAGGGGATGCCTACTTACATTGGCGCTGAAACCTATGTTTATGGAAGATTGCTATGTGGCATTTATATGCACTTTATCAACAAAACATTCCGTGTATTATCAAATGGATAGTTTGCGGTATGCGTCCGCACTTTACGATAACAAGGAGACAAATAAAGAAAAATTGTATTATGAAGTCTTCGACAAGTACACCAAATACATAAATGAAGTAGGATGGATTGGTTGTGAGGAACGGGAACTTTGGAGGCGCATGAGAGGAGGAAATTTTAACAGGTGTCATAAACTACGTCCGTATATAAAGGAAAAACTTAAGCATATTCACGATTTTTCTCGTTTCCTTAAAAAGTATGAAAAAATACTGCCTGACATTTAAACTTAAAAACTATAGCCAATATATATATAATTATGCCTCAACGTGTTATTGCAACAGAACTGACACCGAAAACACTCGAAGAAGCGCAAAAGCGACTTGGGAACAACGTAATGATTGTAAAATTTGGAGCTACGTGGTGTGCGCCCTGCAAAAAGATTAAAAGTACTTGCGACAATTATTTCGTTCATTTACCACCCAACGTCATGTGTGCGGATATAGATGTAGATGATTGTATCGAATTGTATGCGACTCTCAAAAGAAGGAAAATGGTAAAGGGTGTGCCTACATTATTAGCATTTTACGGTGACGTAAAAAGAGACCAATGGTATATCCCTGATGATTCAGTAAGTGGTGGAGATCTTACACAGGTCCAACAATTTTTCGATCGATGCGCAGCCAAAGCTAAAACGTTACAATAGTTATAATTCATTATATTTTATATGTAAAACATAATGAACTGCGACATAGACCTTAATATAGATAATTATGACTTGGACGACTTACTGAATCTTTTTAAATTAAACCACGACTTTAGCAGAGATGATATACGAAACGCAAAGAAAATTGTAATGAAAACACACCCAGATAAATCTAGAATGGATAAAAAATACTTTTTATTCTTTAGTTCGGCATATAAAATCATTTACTCAATTCACGAATTCAGGGATAAGTCAGATAAAAATAGATCAACTGAGTATAGCATCGAAAATGACGAAGAGAAAGAAAAAATGATAGAAAGCATCAAAAAGAAGTCGGACTTTAATAAAATATTCAACGACTTGTTCGATAAACACCAGATTAAAGATGAGGATACTAAGACAGGCTATGGAGACTGGTTAAAATCCGATGACGATATTGATACGCGATCAACGACTATGAGTCAGATGAATGAAAAATTTGAACAAAAGAAGGAAGAGGTGAAAGCACTTACAATAAGAAAAGACGTTCAAGATACTATGTGTCAAAATCACTTCGAGCTTACCGGAGATAAACCGGAATCATACTCTGCCGCATTATTTAGTCCATTGCAATTTGAGGACTTGAAAAAAGCCCATGTTGAGTCTGTTATACCTGTAACACGACAAGATTACGATGAACGACAAAAGTTTTCCAACATCCAAGACATGAGGCAACACCGCAATACTCAAGATACTAAGCCGCTTTCTTTATCACAAGCATCAGATTATCTAAATCAGCGAAAGGGTTTGGAGAATAAGACTGATACTCAACGTGCTTTTAAACTTGCAAAACAAGATGAGGCGGCGCGAAAAGCAAACGACGCATGGATGAGTGGCTTCAAACTGCTGACAAACACATAAAAATATATAGAGTAATAGTATATATGAAATACGCAAAATACATCCTTACGATAATTACGATGACCCTAGCTGGGATTCTATATGAGAAGTATAAAGATACCGAACTGAACGACGAAGATGCGAAAAACTATGAACTTGTAAAGAAGTATCTTTTGAATGATTCCTCTTTAGCACAAAGCAAGCGACCTCTTCTCTGGATTCATATGACATATGACATTAATGCGAGGTGGTGGCCATCTTTTAGTTCACGCAATACTAATTGCCTCAATCAGCCATATAAATATCTTACTATTAAGTCAATCATAGACAGATGCGGCAACGATTTCAACATATGCTTGATTGACGATGATACTTTTTCCAAAATATTACCTGGATGGTCTATCAATCTCAACATGATAGCCGAACCAATTAGAGGAAAAATACGGCAATTGGCACTTGCTCGAGTGCTTCATGCTTTTGGTGGAATGGTTGTTCCTAATTCATTCATCTGTTTTCAGAATCTTATAGACACATACGAGAGTAATACACGGTCAAATCGCATGTTTGTCGGAGAACTAATTGATAGAGGTAGCACAGCTCAACAAGTGGATTTCTTTCCAAGCACAAAATTTATGGGATGTCAGCGAGACTGCCCTATGATGTCTGAATACATACAATATTTGGAATATATGAATTCAACTGACTACACTGCTGAAAGCAACTTTTTGGGAGCTTATGGAAGATGGTGTTTCGATAAAACACTCAAAGGTGAAATGAATTTAGTCACCGCTGATAAGTTGGGTGTAAGAAATGTCAGAGGTGAACCGGTGACTATTGAGGCTCTCATAGGAGACGGCTACATTAAACTGCCTAACTCGGCTCTAGGACTATATATACCAGATGATGAAATTCTTAAAAGAACAAAGTTTCAATGGTTTGCGCGACTATCAGCACAACAGGCTTTGGAATCTGAAACGCAGATAGGAAAATACCTATTGATCTCACGTTGATTTATAAATATAGTATAATATGTCATAACTTGAACTATTATATACAATTTTGGATGTAAATGAAACCTGATTGATATTGCAAATCTGTCGGATTAATGTTGTAAATTTGCTATAATTCAATTTCCTATTTACATAATGCTTCTTGGAAATGTGGTAGTAATCTTCAAGAGACGCACAAAAATCGCTGAGTATATTATGATAATCAGCCTGTTTGAACGATGTCGGTGACAGAAGAAAATATTTGTTTTGTTCTACGCATATTTTTTTTAATAAATCCCACAATATATTTTCGGGAACTTGTTTTTTAAATATTTGAGAATTCATCTATATAGTAGATGAAGAAAAAATAGAGATTAAATTATTTGTGAATAGCGCCAACTCAATCTCATCTTCATGAACGTTATGGAATATAGTTATGTATTTACATATGCTGGGTATGACCTTATACTTCTCGCTTTCTGTTAGGAGAGTTGTTGTTTTAACAAATAGAAAAAAATTATCAAGAACATCCATCACAGAATATCCTTTATCAAAAAGTTTATACATTAATATAGTAGCGTCTCGAATATTCCCATCTTTGCATAAGTTAGTATAAGTAATGAATTCTTGGAATGCGATATTCGTACACACCGCAGTAGCCAGTTCTACATCGATATCTCTTGAAAGCAGTTTAAATTTTTCAAGATAATTAATGAGTATTCTTACAGAATTATTACATATTGACAAAACAAATTTTTCCGCTTCAGGTTTTATGTAGATATTTTCTATCTTGCATATTTTCTTAAGGATTTTCATAAGATTATGAGTATATAAAACCTTTACCTTCATAATTGTCATACGCGATTGTAAGCTATCTATGACCTTTTGCGTATTATTACACGACGCAATAAAGTGAACGTTATGACTATACTTATCAATACAGTTTCTAAATACCTGTTGGCTCTGTTCGTTTACTATATCAAGATCGTCCAGAACTAGTATCTTCTTTTTTCCTGGAATTAAACTTGAAGTTTGACAAAAAGTTTTTACTTCAGTCCTGTAGTATGATATTCCTTGTTCTTTAAGACTGTTGACCGCCATGACATTTCCCTTTTCAGAGGAATTCCCATAGTATTCCCGTATGATAGCTTGAATTAAAGATGACTTTCCACATCCAGAATCACCAACAAAAAGAACATTTAGGGTATCCATCGTGATAAGAGTTTTAATCAATATCAGTAATTCTTCATCTATCTCAAAATCCTTTAAGAACAATGGCTGATATTTGTATATAAATGGCAACTCCATAATGTCTTTATTCGTAAATAAGTATTTAAGTTTATGTAGGAATTCTATATTAATATGGAAGGGAGTGAAGATCTTTACAAAATACTAGGAATAGATCACAACGCAACACAAGAACAAATTAAGTCCGCTTACAGAAAGTTATCTATGATATATCATCCTGACAGAAACAGAAACAATCCAGAAGCTACCGCGAAGATACAGAAGATAAACTCAACATATGAAATATTAGGTGATGAAGGTCGAAGGAAACTATATGACATGAAAAATTTGCGTGGCAACATGTTCGATGAGAGGAACACAGTAGACCAACATGACATATTCAACTTTCTAAATGGTAGTGTTGGTATGCGAGGAGCACAAAATATGAGGAATATGTATTTCAAGCGCAACACAATTCAAAAACCAGTTTCTATAGTGAAGACCATAGAGATTGATATAGAAAAGGCCTATACTGGTTGCACTTTACCAGTAGAAATTAAAAGAATGATTGTGGAAGGCAATATACAAAGAGAAGAAATGGAAACGCTGTATGTTCCAATTTCCGAAGGAATAGATGATAATGAGATTATTATATTGAAAGGGAAAGGAAATATAATAGATGAATCCAACAAAGGTGATCTCAAGATATTTATCAGAATAAAAAACAATACAGAGTTCACAAGAAATGGACTTGACCTTACATTTCATAAAACTATTAGTCTGAAGGAAGCATTATGTGGATTTAGTTTTGATCTTAAGTATATCGATGGGCGAACATTTAAGATTAATAATGGTAATGGAAATGTTATATCGGCGAACTATAAAAAAATGATACCGTCCATGGGTATGAAGCGTGAAGACCATACTGGGAATCTTATAATAAACTTCAACGTCACCTTCCCAGAGAGACTAACTGAAGAACAAGTCAAGATCATTGAAGATGTATTGTAGAATGGGTTCATTCCAGTTGAAAATATCATTAAATGTAACTCTTAAAATCAATTCTCCGGTCTCATTCTTATCATTTCTTCAATATCTTCTCTCCTTGTTTCGTCAATTTCAGACCAGAAAATACATATAGATAACGAAGCAGCGGCTCCAGCGACACCAATCCAAGCCAGATGAGGGGTTTCCGTCGTCATGTGTGTCGTCACATTTTTGTCTATATTTCCAGCTAATCTCTGTGCGTTAGCATCTTGGACGTAGCTACCTCTCGACGAAGGTTTCTGACGATATGTGTGGAAAGCACGAGTTGTACTACGCATACCAATCGAAGGACATAACTTAGTAAATATTTGTCTATGTATCATTGCAATAATATAGACAAATATTATATAAAATTGATTTCTTATAAGATTATATAAATGGCTTCAGAAAACACGACTATGCAACTCTTTATAAGTTCTCCCACAGGAACGACCAGAACATACACATTCGATGCCGATACCGATATTGAAAAAATCAAGATAGCTGTGGAAGATAATGAGTTTATTCCTTCATCCATGATGCGTATTACACATGGAACACGTTCGCTTGTATATGGTTCCTTGCTCGATTGCGGACTGAATGAAGGCGATTCTTTAGACATTATGCTCAACGTTAATGGCGGTATGCGAGGGAAGTGGAAGAAAAAGCGTATGCGCCGTCTTCGTCGAAAACGTCGCAAAATGCGCCAGCGCGCACGTTAAACGATTGGTATAGACTGTACCATAAATATATTAGGTCAAAACGTATAAAGATAATATTAAAGTTTATGTAATGAGTACATTAAAGCGATTACAATCTGAATTGAGTGAATTAAATACATCAGCGCCGTCGAATTGTTCAGCAGGACCCGCCGAAGACGACATGTTCAAATGGCAGGCTACTATCATGGGTCCAGAAGGAAGCCCTTATGAAGGAGGAGTTTTTTACTTGCGGATTGAATTTCCAGGAGATTATCCTTTCAAACCGCCAAAAATCGTCTTCCTAACACGTATTTATCATTGCAATATAAATTCCGCAGGAGGCATTTGTCTTGATATTCTTAAGGAACAATGGAGTCCGGCCCTCACAATTGGAAAAGTTCTTCTGAGTATTTGTTCTCTTATGGATGATCCTAATCCAGATGACCCCCTCGTGCCTGATATAGCGAATCTTTTAAAAGAAGATAAAGAGAAACATGATGATTTTGCAAGGATGTTTACAGTGAAATATGCTATGGATATACAATAAATTAATTATGAATTTGATTTAAAAATAAAAATTTAAACAATATATAACGAAAATGGTTAAATATAGTTGCGAACAATGCGGGAAAGGATTTTCTCAAAAATCTCACTATGATTCCCATAATAGACGCAAAACGCCTTGCGAAAATAACTCTGATAAAATTAAGGCACTTGTAGATAAAGCAGTTGAAGTAAAATTAACAGAATTTAATAAAAAATTGATTGTTGAAAATAAAGATGTAAATGTTAGCACAGAAGTTATGGAAAAGTCGAGTCAACCAAAAAGTATTAAGACTGCTAAGAAAAAATTAAAAATAGTTGATAATTTATCAAATAAGAAATTTACAATTATGGAAACATTTGTTGGATGTGGTGGAGCACATCTAGGATTTAAACAAAATGGATTTGAAACACTATTAGTTAATGATATTGACAAAAATATGATATCTACATTATTAAAAAATAAATGTATTACAGAAGATAGCGCATACACCGGTCCTATAGAAAATTTAACAAATGATATTATTTTAAATAAAATCAAAGGCAAAAATGTTGATGTTTTATTTGGAGGTATAGTATGTAAAGGTTTTTCATTAGCAGGTGTAAGAAATCCATTTGATTCTAGAAATTATTTATATAAAGAACAGCTCAGGATAGTAAAACTAATAAAACCTAAGGTAAGTATTATTGAAAATGTTGTAGGATTTAAAAATATGGTTATTTATAGAAAAAATGATAATACAATCAAGACATTTAATGATTATACTAATTTGTCAGATTTAAATAAAAAATTCAATGGAGAAAAATCTGCACGCAGAAAAGATAACAAAGACTATCAAGATTTAAATTTAAAAATAAAAGACAATAAAACAAAAATGATAAATCTCTTAAAATGTATAGATAATTATAAATATAATATATTCGATGAGATAACAAAAATATATGAAGAACTTGGTTATAAAGTTCATCACAAAATTTTAGAAGCGGTAAAATATAATGGTTTTACCCATAGAAAAAGATTAATTATTGTGGCTGTAAGAAATGATATTAAAAAGGAATATATTTATCCAGAAGAAACAAACAATTATACACTACTAGATGCACTTAATAAAATTGATTATAACGGCATAAATAATCCGGATGTTGATGTTGATAATCAACCTATGAACCATAAGGATAAATCCGTTGAAAGATTTAAATTTATACCAGAAGGGAAAAATATAGCAGTTGTTATGGATGATGTTCCTGAGCATCTAAAGGTTAGTAAATTCTTTTCAAGAGGAAATACACAAAGATTAGATAGAAATAAAAGTGTCCCTACTCTAGTTCCAGGACATAGTAATTTCCCTATACATCCATGGGAACATCGTTCAATAACAGTTCGCGAAGCCGCTACCATCACAGGATTTCCAATAGATTATAAATTTATCGGTGGACATTCTTCACGATGTATGCAGATTGGAAATGCTGTTCCAGTTTATCTAGCAGATGCTATTGCGAAAAGTGTTATTAAAATTCTTGAATAAAACGAGTTTAAAATATAATTTACCATCGACGTATATTGTATGTTCGAGATGGAATGCGAGGATGTTTTTTTTTTGAACCAGAAATAACCTCGCTTTTTATATGATGAGGATGTGTCATGAGAACATCTAGACTGTCTTTTTGCATATAACAAGGGTATATTGGTGCTGTTTTGGAAAGGGAAACGAGTTTAGGTGTTGTATTATTTATGAAGAACGCATTTGTTTTGGCATTCAAGTTAACACCGCACGCCCTTCTATTATTGTAAATAGGTCTATGGGAATGTGCGTAGGCGCTGGGATTAGTGAGTTTCTCACCGGATGCAGAAAACAATTGCCCTGTAGCATTTCCTCCAATATGTACACAATCCTTTGTATCCATGAGCGTCATCGTATTTTTGGTGATCATAGGGTAGAAACGACCTTTTGTTTGAGTGTTATAGAACCTATCCATCTAGTTAATATATGCAAATAAGTTTTAAGCAATATTATGTAATAAGACAAATTATAACAGACTTTGTTCTAATCTCGGTCTATTATAATGAGAACCAGATCTAAAAGAATTACTAACGGAGGAAAACAGACCCGTCGGAAGAAGGACCATATTAAATGTTTAGAGAGGTCGCTATCAGACAAATACCAAATTGGGACTTCAGGATTCATGATATCAAAAACAAATTGGCTAAAACTGCGGTGTTTAAATTGCATTGAAATTAATGGAACATTCTACAGACTACCTTCGGATTCTACAATAGAGAAATGGAAGGCTCTTCCTAATAACGTATCTATTGTTATCAAAGCGTCACGGTATATTACCCACATGAAAAGACTCAAAGATGTCAAGGGTGCGTGGGAAAAATTATGGAAACAAATCAAGCCACTAGGCAAGAAGCTGAAAGCCATTTTGTTTCAGTTACCTCCATCATTCGATTACAAACCAGAGAACCTTCAGAGAATCACAGATATGAAAAGGTATGTGCCAAAAAATCTTAATATAGTATTCGAGTTTCGGAACAAATCCTGGTTCATAGACGATGTATACGACCAGTTTAAGAAAATGAAATGGTGCATAGCGGGAACGTATATTCAGAAGAAAGATGGCACAACGTATTGGATGGGGAACATGCCAGCAGGATTGAACTTGCCGCCGCGAACTGCGCCGTTCAATTACATGAGAGTGCACGGAGACAGAGGATACAGAGGCAGTCTTGATGAAAGTCAATTAAGAAAAATAAAGAATTCGCTTAATAGACAAAAGGGTGATGAAAGTTTTGTTATGTTCAATAACACTTTTTTTGATTCCAGGAGCAAGTATTGTATGTCCGACGGAATAAAGATAAAATATGCTGCCGTATGTAATGCCATAGAGTTCACAAATATTGTATAGGATCTACCCAAACTAAATACTGTGTACTTAGTTTGGGACAATGTTTCAGTAGACGATATGTTATTCTAGGAAATGCGCTTGGTCGTGATCTCTGCTGATACTAGATAAAGTGAGTTTTCCGTTACGATAATATACTCCTTCTCTACTTTATAAATTTTCGAGATAGGGGAAGTATATTCATCTTCGCTCTTAACCAAAAGTTTCTCACCGTCCTCTCTCACACCTATAAGAACCTTATTATCCTGGGAATCAGCCCAGTAGTCCATCATAATTGGTTTATCGTCAACTATGGAAATTTTAGCACAATGTTGTAGACATTGATTACTTGGCGATACGTATTTAGTTTCTAATGCTAACTCCGACATTTATATACTATGGATTTTAAAAGCTTTAAATACTTATTATTCAATAAAAATTATTTAAATGTTTGTTTTATATTATACCAAATGGCAAATTCTCTATCGAACATAGATAATTACAAAGCACAATTAACTAATAGTTCGTCGGAAATATTTGTTAAGTATATAGATTTGATTTCTGAGTATTTAACACGGTGTGCTGAAGCAATATACATAAGAAATGATGGGTATTACAAATATATTATCATGCGAGGAATTAACACAATTAGTCATGTCTTCAAAATGCTTCTGCTTTATACAAACAATCTTGAGTTGACTTACTATCATTGTCAGAAATCATTTTATTATTATGTGGAATTTATCGGACAGATAGGTGATGACAATCATACTTTTCTTCAGTTGAGCTCGAAAGACGCGTCACTTTTTGTCTTTAAGAAAACCATATTCACTATAAATAATGAGTATAGAAAAGAATTCGCTTCCATGGTTGATGTCGATGTAGTTACAAACAATATTGGATATTTGATTAGTATATATAACAAAATGATTGGATATGTTATAACCGATCATGAATTTGCGTCTGAAGACAGGAAACCAATGATGAATGATATAAATAATCAATTAACCAAGACAAGACACCATCTTTTGAACTTATCACTATGTGGTTCCATTGAAATGAATCAAACAAAACTTCAGCAAATATTGCGATTTATCGACAATATACAAAAAAAGGACTCATCATGTATCCAATATGTAGACATTTTTGCAAGAAAACTTAGGAAACAGAATATATCTGATTTGTCACTCCAAAATAAACTTCTACATAGCGAGCAAAGCATGAAACTTGAGTCTATGACAGAGCTCAAATATGTTAATTGGTTATTTATTGAATAATAATAATTTTTTTTCTAATTTTTCGCTTCTTTTTTTGGGTCACCATATTCTGTGCCAAGACACGTTTTCCTCCAACATTCTTATATTCATTTCCCAGCATGTTTTTTATGAATATATAGATCTCGTTGAGAATTTCATCAGTACATTTCCCGACGATTAGGATACTTCCTGTCCTGAATATCATAAATGATACTTTGACGATTCCTTCACCATCATGTTCGGATGATGGATGTCGTCCTGTCTGTGTCTCAAGCTTTCGGTCATGGTAAAATTCACATTGAATCCCTGGATAAGAACATGGGTCATACGCACTGTTTATCTTATATCCATACTTCATAATATCATACAATTTCTCCCGATCGATGAAATATCCACAATTGAAGTTTGAGTTTATAAGGACCGTCTCGCTTTTTTGAGAATATGCCAAAGGGTTTTCAGAATGGACGAAAGGGCTCAGAGTTTTAGTAAGTAACTCTAGAACTTGTGATAGAATTTCATCGGTTTGAATTCCAGGAATCTCTAATTTTCCAGTATTGAATACTTTCACATGGATTTCCTTATATACGTTGTTATTCAAAAGACGTAGAATGACCACGAAACAATTATAGAATGCGCTCTTTTTCTTACATCTATAACTTGTTATGTCTTTCTTGCATAATCCAATACTTACCTTTCTTACATCTTTAAATTTAATTCTTCCTTCAGGATTGATAATGCGTGTAATTACAAATTCATCAACATAGTCGTAATTTGTAACTTTATCTGCTATTTTATCAAGGTCTTCTTGGCACAAGGAATTAAATTTCATTTGTTTTTTAACAACACCTTCATGTTGTGAGTGGTAAGGCATGACTGGAATTTTCCAGAATACTTCAGACAAATTGATTGGGGTATTCAGATACCCTATTTTGGTTTTTGTAGATATGTAAATGTCCGTACATTTAGGAGCAATTGTGGTGTCTTCATTTGAATCTGGTATGGGTGCGGTCGGCGTTATATCTATGCCATCACAGAAATTATCCCAAGCAGTATCAACATCGATCTTATGCATTATATTTAACTTAAAGAAGCCTCTTTAAGTTAATCATTTTCAATTATTTTCTTAATGTAGTTAAAATATGGATACTGTAAAACAAATATCGCGCCATTCAGGCTACGAAAAATCTAAACCAATTTCTATACCTGCGTCCAACTCCAACGAACATAACCCAGACGAATACAGTTTAAAACAAAATCTTTTTGACCCAAATAAGTCACCTCCAGGCAGCTGGAATACACGATTACAAAATCGTATCACTTATTATGTCGATAACAAATCATGTAGTGAAATTACCGCATAAACTTTTACATAATCCCCACTAGAGTCATGGTTATGCATAATAAATTCCGCAAATTTTAGAAAATCAGCGCTTATATTCTCTACCTTATAACGGATAATATAATTCAAGTAATCTTTTATTATATTTTTAATTTCAATATTGTACTCGTAACTTATAATATCAAGACGATCGCATGCCTGCATATATATCTTATCGTCACAAATAATAGATGTGAGGTCATCCCACACATCGCTGTCAATAACACGTTGGTTATGTATCATATTCTGATTCGATTGCATGTAATTAATCATGCTACGTATATCGGACTTGTAAAGACGCTGTATAGATACAAGTGTATCATCAGAAAATGATAAATTTTCTTTATCACTAATCACAGATAGAAATTTTATTATGTCATTCTTCGGTAATTGATTAAAACGCATCCTCATAAACTCGTTTTGAAGTGTTTCATCAATGCGACTTATATAGTTACATATAAGACAGAACCGAACATTTCTATTGAATCCCTGTAGCAAATACTTAAGAGCATATTGAGCGTTTTTTGTCATATAATCTACTTCATCAAGAATAACAAACTTCGTACCTGTGTTGAAAAGTGTATGCGAGTTTATAAACTGATTAATCTGGTTCCGAATAATATCGATCCCTCTCTCATCAGATGCATTCAGATGGATCATCAACCCTTTATTACGTTGGTCGTTATTTTCTTGGTATGTATTTACCAAGTTCATAATCGTTGTCGTTTTACCTGTTCCTGGAGGACCATATAAAAGTAAATTTGGAAAATAGTTTTTTTTAAGGATGTTTTCCATAATAACTTTATTCAAAGGGTCAAGAACAATATCATCAAATTTAGTAGGTCTGTATTTTTCAACCCACGGCTTTGATTTCTGAGATATGCTCATTGATTATACTATTCAAAATCTTTTATTAAGTTTTAACTTTAGAATATAATTGATTCCGTATAATAGCGATGAATGATGAAGTATCTATAACTATGGAAAATACTGTCGGAAACTGCGGCTATTTAGAATTAATCGCAGGACCGATGTATTCAGGGAAAACGTCGAAACTTCTTGACATCTATAAGAAATACAACTTTTGTGAAATGAAGACGCTGGTTATAAATTACGCAGAAGATACAAGATACTCTCCGGATATGCTTTCTACCCATGAGAAAATAATGATTCCGTGCGTAATGGGGTCTTCTTTGAAAGAAATTTCGGATATTGTTAATTCTCCTCCTACGAAAGAATTTGCAGATTCGAGTATAATCCTCATTAATGAAGGGCAGTTCTTTAAAGATATAGTTCCATGGGTTACATGCGCTGTTGAAGAACATAAGAAAACTGTTTATATTTGTGGACTGGATGGAGATTTCAAACGAAATAGATTCGGTAATTGGTTGGAACTTATACCGATGTGTGACAAAATCACCAAACTCCACTCATTCTGTAGCTTATGTAAGAGAAAGCCGGCAATCTTCAGTCACAGAGTAAGCGATGAAACAACACAAAAGCTTATTGGCTCAGATAGTTATATTCCCTTATGTCGTTTTTGTTATAATCTCCAGAAACATGATTGTTAAATTTTAAGAAGCGCTTAATGTTTTATTAAAACGATTTAAATTGGTAGAGCACTATTTCAGTAGAATGAACGCAACAGAAGATCCACCAAAAAAGAAGAGGGGAAGGAAGTCAAAAGCCCAAACATCTACAGATCAACCCATAGAACCCAAGATACCAAAGAAGCGAGGTAGAAAACCTAAAGGAGGTAAAATAATTGTAAATGCTATTCCACCAGAGAACGTGATAGTTCCTGAACCAAATATTATTTTGCATCTAAAATGTGGAATTGCGGATCTCAACAAATCTTTTTTATCAAGCAATAATGATACTAACCCTATGGAAGCATTCCAATTCGATAACGCAAAGGGGTCTGAACTTACATATCATGTAATTAAAAATGCTTCCACAGATGAAAATAATAACGACGATGATGATGATACCTATTCGCAACCAGGAGATTTCGCTGAACCTGAAAATATGAAAAATATTTGGAAAAAACTCAAAGAATTGACTATTAATCTACACACCAATAATATATCTGACAAGCGGTCCGCCTGTTTCTGGTGTACGTGTGAATTCGATAACCCTCCAATATATATTCCAAAATACGAATTGAACGATTCATACCATTGTTATGGGTGTTTTTGCAGTCCGGAGTGTGCCGTGGCACATCTATTCAAAGAACCAGTCGATACCTCCACTAGGTTCGAACGCTATCATCTTCTCAACCACCTGTACTGCAAGATATACGATTATGAGAAAAACATAAAACCTGCCCCTAACCCCTATTACACTCTCAACAAATATTATGGAAATTTGACTATTCAAGAATATCGGCTCTTACTCAAAAATGAGAGACTTCTTTTAGTTGTGGATAAACCGTTGACTCGTACCCTTCCTGAGTTGCATGAAGATAATGACGATTTTGTACTTAGCAATAAATCTATACCGTCCGCAAGCAAATACAAGTTGCGCCGCAGGACTAAACAGAGTAAAACGGAAATTATGAATAAAAATTTTAATGTAAACCAGTAAGATTATATAAATTATTAATTAAATATATAATCTAACAAATGTCTCTAGAAGATTAATTCCCACTTACATCAATTGTATTATTACTGGCGGGAATGTTTTCCTCAGTAGAGCTATTACCACTCATATCAATATTTTTTCTCAAATTCTGAACTGCCGCAGCGCGCACGCGAGTCATCGTCTCAATATATTGTTGCTTTTGCTCCTCAAGTTCCTTCTTCCGTCTATGAGTAGTAGCTGCGTTATCCATCAGTCCTCTCATTTCCTTATATATAGTCTGGTTTACTGTAAACTTCGGTTCGTCAACCACTACAGGGACACCCATATACTCTCGAACAATTTTCAAAATATCATTGTTATGTTCCCTCAATTTTTTGACTGCTTCTTCAGCGTCATAACCAGTTTGTCCCATTACTAGGTTTCGGAGCATTTCGGTACGCTTATATTCGGCGGATGTTGGTGTTGGTGTTGGCGTTGGCGTTGGTGTTGGTGTTGGCGTTGGCGTTTCAGTATCTTCAGACATATATATATTTCATTTAAACTATTTTTAAATGGTATTAAACGAATTCTATAACGTAATATAATGAATTTTGTCATCGAAAGTGACAAAGCTATCAACTTGGACGATATTATAAATGAAATAAATGAAAATTTCACTATATCTTTAAAGAAAATACTGACACCTTTCGTCGATAGAGTAAATTCGATCGATAGAAGTCACAGAGCTATATCGGAAACCTTGAGAAAAATACCAGAATTTCGGGATTTAGTTTCTGAAAATGAGGAACTTAAAAATGAATTAATAGAATTTAAACGTTCTTATGTGGAATATCCAAGCGTTACTTTAAAAGTTACTGAAAAGGAAAGAGGAAATGAAGACACTAATACAATAGTAGACCAAGTCTATTTAGATGTTGATTTACCCCCATATGGAGAAAATGTTGATACATTAGCTAATACCGTTGATATCTATAATACTGATGATAGTAGCGCAGGAGATGATGATAGTAGCGCAGGAGATGATGATATCAACACAGGAGATGATGATCCAATTGAACCGGTAAATTCACAGATTATTTTCCATGTTATTAATGATGATAATGATAATATACCTCTAGATGAAAGGTCCACAATATCGGATGTGGAAATAACTAGTGTCGGAAATAACAATAGTAATGACGATGTAGGTGATAATAGTAATGATGATGATGATTCTGTAGAAAATATTAATGAAGAAGTGTACATAATAGAAATACATAATAAGGGAACCTTTTATACCGATGATGAAATGAATGGCATTATCTATACTATTGAAGATGATGATGAAATCGGCCAAAGAGTTGGCATCTTCAATGATGGAATAGAAGTCTTCGATTGATAAGTTAAAATCTTGAACTATACTATATGCTTATTAAGAAACTATGCCCTCCGGCGCTGCTCTATCTTGTATTCTCATTGACACAAATAATTATCGACATATTTAAAAATATGTATAATACTGCCTTCTTCAAGTTTATTGTAATGATACTTTTCACATTAGGACTTAACATCCTTTGCCAACGCGGTTTAGGCGTAATTTCTTGGTTCATTGTATTTATTCCATTTATTCTAATGACTGTGATTACAACTTTATTGCTCTTTGTATTCGGTTTGTCACCATCTGAAGGAAATCTCAACTATTCGGTAGACTACCCTAAGAGTGGTTCAGGACCACTACAACCAATTCCTGTGGGACCTACCCCAGTTGATCCTACTCCTGTGGGACCTACCCCTGTTGATCCTACTCCTGTTATTCCTACCCCTGTTATTCCTACCCCTGTTATTCCTACCCCTGTGGACCCGACACCCACTCCGGCACCGATTCCAGTTCCTGCTGTTCCGGTGCCGATTAAACCAACACCAATCACACCGAGCCCTGTAGATCCACCTACCGATTCACGGCAACGACGCCTTATGTAAGTT
>Ga0209711_10001576_pt1 | contig 21933 bp, 16 predicted proteins | sample ArcticOcean_MG_C_7_FD_187441 | JGI IMG/M metagenome (GOLD analysis project Ga0209711, IMG submission 187441) | Marine microbial communities from western Arctic Ocean - ArcticOcean_MG_CB11_88 (SPAdes) (version 2) | ecosystem: Environmental > Aquatic > Marine > Oceanic | place: Arctic Ocean...
TTCCCAAGGTTCCTGAAGTCCTAATAGTAATGCGTAATGAGCTGAAGTAAGTTCCATTGCCCAAGCTTTACATTCACCAGACCAATAGGCAATTAGCTTTTACTTCCACTAAACTTTACGAAGAGCCTTATTTATTTCGTATTACGATGGTCATTATCTTACTATTCACCGTTGTCTTTTTTCAGGTATAGCCCCAGATCACTCTAACAACTTTCGCATCGTATCCTCGTTCAGATCAATATTCTGCGTGCTACCATCCAGAATATTATCTGCTAGAATATTTTTCCTCTTCTGCATTTGCTGGATACGCTCTTCCACCGTAGCTTGACAGATTAGCTTATGTACCATGACCGGCTTATCTTGACCGATCCGGTAAGCCCTATCCGTAGCCTGATTTTCCGCGGCAGGATTCCACCATGGGTCATAATGGATCACGGTGTCCGCGCCTGTTAGTGTGAGCCCAGTTCCGCCAGCCTTGAGTGAAATGAGAAATACCTCACCCTCACCGCCTTGGAATCTTTCCACGAGTGATTGCCTGTCCTTAGTGGCGCCTGTTAAGATGAGATAACTCATCTCCTCCGCGATAAGATGAGCTTCTATCAGACTCAACATAGAGGTGAACTGCGAAAAGATAAGCACGCGATGGTTCTCCCTGCGTAGCGTCTCTAACAGATCGACTAAATAATCAAACTTCGCAGACTCCGTAGCATTATGGTTTTGCTTTAATAAAGTAGGGTGACAGCAGATCTGACGGAGTTTGAGCAGTGCATCTAAAAATACAATCTGCGCCTGCCCGCCGCGCGCGACGATCGCCTGACGGACTTGCTTATCCATCGTAGAGCGCACCGTCTCGTAGAGGTCTTTCTGCTCGGTGTGGAGCTCTATACTATGCATAATTTCTGTTTTAGGAGGCAGTTCCTTCGCGACACCATGCTTGGTTCTACGTAGGATTAGCGGGCCTACTTTAGCATTCAGAAGATTACGCTTCGCCTCACTATGATCTTTCTCAATGGGATTTCTGTAGTTCTCGTTAAAGCTCTCAGCCGTCCCTAGTAGACCGGGCATGAGAAATGAAAACTGACTCCACAGCTCACCAAGATGGTTTTCTATCGGGGTCCCTGAGAGACACAGTCTGTGGGTAGAACTTAGTTCTCTAACAGCGTGTGAAATTTTTGCCGAAGGGTTCTTTATATGCTGAGCTTCATCCAAGATGATCTGGTGGAAATGCTGTTGCTTGAAATATTCTAAATCCCTAGGAATGAGAGCAAATGAACTCAGGACGATATCCGCATCAGCTATTTGGCTAAATAACTGATGTCGCTGTGATCCCTGAAGAATAAGCACTTTTAAGCCAGGGGTGAACTTCGCCGCCTCGCGCTGCCAGTTTACCACCACGCTTGTGGGGGCGACGACTAGCGATGGCCTACCACCATCACGACCAGATTCTTTCTCCGCTGAAATATGCGTCAGAGTTTGTAGGGTTTTCCCGAGTCCCATGTCATCAGCCAGGATGCCATTGAAACCGGATTTGGCGAGAAACTGCATCCAGTAAAATCCATCTAACTGATAATCTCTAAGCGTGGCCTTTAGTCCCACCGGGAGGGCTACTTTGTCTATTTTAGTAAACGACATCACCCGCTCGGCGATCTTTTCAATGTCATCTGGCACATCAATTTCTATCTCCGTATCACCAGCCAATAATGCGGCGTCTAACTTTTGGAGCTTGATAGGACCATCGGTAAATTTGTATTCCAAGATCTGCCCCAGCGTAGTGAGAATATGACGAAACCTCCCCACCGGGAGCGCTAGGCCACGTCCATCTGGCAGGAAGACGAGGAATTCCTGACCTAGAGGTAAGTTTTCTGTTAGAGTGAGGAAGTCATTATCTAACAGAGTTGCGAGTATCGGCTGAAGCTCAAATTTTTCTCCATCGATTTCAAAACCAGCGGAAAGATTAAACCAGCCTTTCCCTTCCTCCACGATCTCTGCATTCCAGGTATCAGTGCGGAAGATCAGCGGCTTTAATCCAACTTGTGGTGAGAGCTGTACCGCCCACCCGCGCTTCTCCAGCGCAGGGATAGCCTCATGCTGAAACCTCTGCCAATAGAAATCTGGATGTGACCACTGCTGTTTATCTGGAGCATAGAGCGAGCCCTTATGCGGAGGTGCTGTAGTCTTCTTGAGAGACGGCGGTGGCCGTTCGGCACCGGGCATGAGATCTAGCGCGTATAGAGTCTGGAGTGCCTGCATCTCAGCCGTTCTGTCTCGTGGTGCGCGGATATTTCCCGCAGGGTCTAGTGGATAGATCTGGTCTTTATATTTAGCATACGCATGGGCATAGATATCTGGTAAATACGCCAGCCTATCACCTGCAGGTCTGCGTTCGATACGCAGCAGAAAACTTACCTCTGAGTTACTTTTTTCTAGAGGTTCATCTGGAGCGGTCAGAGACTGCTGTGGAATATCGCCCACCACATCGCCAAACGCTTTATCAAGCCTTTCACCCTTGCCTCTGGCTAAATGAATTAGTGTGGCCGCGCTATGGTGACAATTGATCTGCTGATCACATGAGCAAGAAGCATCTAGCATCATTGTCCCGTTCTCTTTCCAAATGGCGATGATCGCCTCGTGCTGATGACCTTGCTTATCCATCACGTAGCCTACTAGCTCCACATCTCCAGTATCTAGAATAGAGGCGGAAGACTGAGCAACTAGCCTACCGTGAGCGATCTTCTTCCCAGCAACGAGAACACCAGACGCAAAGGCTTTCTGCCAGTCCTCAGTCTGGAGAAATTCTTCCACATCTTGTTTTGTCATGCTCACAGAAAAGATTTATCACGCATGGAGAAGGGAGAAAAGTGGAATGTGCTTTAAAAGACTAGTCTGTCTTACTGTTTGGAACGTCATCAAGAGCAAGAGAGAGAGAAAAAGATAAATTGAATGCTGCTTAAATAAATATAGTTTGTCGATAATGTATCTAAAATCGATTATTCCACTCATCATTGGATTTAGCCTCTCCTCTATTGCCTTCGCCCAAGGGAAGAAGCCCAATATTGTATTGATTCTCGCGGATGACCTGGGCTACGGTGAACTAGGCTGTTACGGCCAGCTAAAAATAAAGACTCCTCACATCGATAAGCTAGCCACTGAGGGAATGAGGTTCACCGCGCACTACACTGGTGCGCCAGTCTGCGCTCCCGCTCGCTGTGTTCTCATGACAGGCCAGCATTTAGCCCATGCCGAGATACGCGGGAACCGTGACTCAGGTAATGGTAAGAAATTTCCGGGTCAGTGGCCGCTCACATCAGACGCTCTAACCATAGTCGAAGTCCTGAGGGATGCTGGCTATGTCACTGGCGGATTTGGTAAATGGGGACTAGGGCCATCAGATTCAACAGGATCTCCCATGAAGCAGGGGTTTGATCGCTTCTATGGTTACAACTGTCAGCGCAATGCCCACAGCTTTTACCCACCCTTTCTCGATAGCGACGAGACTGAGGTGACGATTAACAAGAACCCGATCCCTGGACACGTTAGGAAAAAGCAAGGTCTGATCAGCGCTGATGATTATCGTGCTGAGAACTATGCATCAGATTTTGTATTGGATGAAGCGGTGAAATTTATTGATAAGAACAAGGACAAACCATTTTTCCTCTACCTCCCATTTCTAGAACCACACGTCTCGATGCAGCCGCCGAAAGTATGGGTGGATTTCTATCCTAAAGAATGGGATGATGTGAAGCTAGGCGGTAAGGGAGTGTATCGCGGTCAGTGTGGCTATCTTCCTCATGACCGACCACGTGCCGCCTACGCAGCGATGATCTCAGATCTTGATGAACATGTAGGCACCATCATGGCACGCCTCGAGCATCACGGTCTAACAGAAAAAACTATAGTGATCTTCACCTCAGACAATGGCACCACTCACAAAGGAAGAGATCCTAAATTTCATATTGGCGGCTGTGATGCTGAATTCTTCAACTCCACCGCCGGACTCAAAGGCTACAAAGGAAGCTGCTATGAAGGAGGCATCCGTATCCCCTGTGTGGTGAAGTGGCCAGGTAAAATACAGCCAGGCACCGTAAGCAATGAGCCCACCTACTTCCCAGACTGGTTCCCAACATTAGCAACCATTGGATCAGCGGAAGTAGCTGATGACGCTAAGCTAAAGCTAGACGGCATCGACATGACTGAGATTTTCTATGGAAAAGCAGCACCAAAACGCCACGAGCTCATGATCTGGGACTTCCATAACTACGGCGGCATCATCGCCATCCGGGACGGTAAATGGAAGGCCCTAAGGAGAGAACTGCTGAAGAAAAAAGTAAAAAGCGCATGGGAACTCTACGATTTAGAAGCAGACAAAGAGGAAAAAAATAACCTTGCCGGTCAGCATCCAGAAATTGTGGAGCGTCTCGAGAAAGCCTGGCTAGAAACTAGAACCATCGAGCCAGACTTCGCCATCCCAATGGTGGATGGTAAGAAGGAGATCAACTAGTGTTAAGTCTGCTAGAAAAGTGGCAGCATTTTCTAATGCCTCAATAAAAAAGCAGCATGACCATTTTTGGTTATGCTGCTGATACATTGGTTATTTATTTTGTCTCTTCCTAGCTTAACCCTGGGATATTCATTCCGCCTGTGAGCTTGCCCATTTCGCCAGCTGCCATTTCCTTGCCTTTTGCGATGGCCTCTTGGACTCCTTTGAGCACGAGGTCTTCTAGGAATTCGGCGTCTTCGGGGTCGATGACGGATGCGTCTATCTTGATGGACTGGACATCGCCAGAGCCTGTGGCTACTACGGTGACCATGCCGCCACCTACCGATGCTTCCACCGTTTTATCTGCGAGTTCCTCTTGTGCTTTCGCCATTCCAGCTTGCATTTGCTGGGCCTGTTTCATGAGTTTGTTGATATCCATTGTTGTTTTGGTGTTAGGTGTTTATGTTTTACGTGTTGAATAGTTAGGAAATTCTGCTGGCCTGGAATGTGTCCATTGCCTGCTGAATGAGCGGGTCTTTCTGGAAGTCATCTTCCGCGGACGTGTCCGGTGTGACGACTTCCACCGGCGTTGACTGTGCAGGTGCGGCTTGAGTGGCTGTAGGTGCGGGTGAGGTTATCTCGGTTGAGCCTTCTTCGGCATCATCGATGAACTTATCCAGCCCACCGGTTAACTCATCCGTTTTTTTTTCTACTTTTTTCGGAGCTGGAGCTGTTGGAGATGGGGTAGCAGCTGCACTAGCTATTGGAGCCGGTGCCGGTTCTGGCGAAGGCGACGGTGTCTTCTCTACCGGTGTTGCGGGAACTTCTTGCTCTTGTGTTACCGTGGCGCTGAGGTCGTGGACTCCTGCGAGGGCGGTGATGACGTCGCTGATACGGGCATCGTTGAGGGATTGGACTGCCTTGATGACGCCTATTTCCATATGTAGGCGTTTGTTGGTTGCCCATTTCATTTGGCCGTCGGTCTGGGCGAAGATCTCGACTAAATTCAGCAGACGGTCTGTAGCGATGGTCTCGACAGATTTCTGGAGCATGTCCCAGAGTTCCTGTGGGATACCATCGCTATCTGCCGTGCTATCTACTTTAGAGACGAGCAGTGCGCGGAGGCATCCGATGACGTCTTCTAGCAGCTGACCTAGTTCCTTACCAGAGTCAGCCTGCTGATGCAGGATCTCTAGTGCGGCGACGGTGCTTTGATTAAGAATATGATCTGTTAGTTTGGCGACCGTCTCACGCGAGGTAAAGCCGAAGATCTCTAACACATTTTCCTCAGTGATGTGCTCACCACAGAATGCAACCAGCTGATCGAGCATTGACTGGGCATCGCGCATCCCTCCATCGGCACCTTTGGCGATGGCCCAGGCAGCTGATTTGTCTAGTTTGAACCCTTCATTTTCAGAGATGAAGATCAGCTGGTTAGCGATGGTTGGGATATCGATGGGTTTGAGGTCAAATCTCTGACAGCGAGAAATAATTGTCGGTAAAATTTTATTTGGCTCGGTGGTGGCGAAGATGAACTTCACGTAATCTGGCGGCTCTTCCAGTGTCTTGAGCAGGGCGTTAAATGCCTGATTACTGAGCATATGCACCTCATCAATGTAGATGATTTTGAATCGGCAGCGTGCAGGGGCGAAGCGAACATTTTCGCGTAGATCGCGGACATGATCCACTCCGTTGTTAGACGCACCATCGATCTCTAGTACATCGAGTGATCTACCCTCGGCTATTTCCACGCAGATATCTTCATCGGGATCGAAATCAACGCTCGGACCATTGGAGCAGTTCAGCGCTTTTGCCATGATGCGCGCGGTGGTTGTCTTGCCCGTGCCACGGGGGCCCACGAAGAGGTATGCGTGAGCGAGACGGTCCTGCTCGATGGCATTTCTCAGTGTCTTGATCACGTGGTCCTGCCCGAGCACATCCTGAAATGTCTTGGGTCTATATTTTCTGGCGAATACTTGATAGCTCACGCTGAGAGAATGGAGCATGTCGGTAATTCTTCAACCTTAAATTTTTACTTCTTATTGGGCGTGCTCGTTGTTAAATACCCACATGATTTTAGCAATAGGAGACATTCACGGCTGCCGCGTGGCGCTGGAAACGATGATAGACTACGTAGCACCGACCCCCGCTGACACCATAGTGACGCTGGGCGACTACGTGGACCGCGGGCCAGACTCTAAAGGAGTGGTGGATTTTTTACTGAAATTCCGCAAAACCCATCAGTTGATCCATCTAAAAGGGAACCATGAGCTGCAAATGGAAGATGCTCTTACAGGGAGACGTTGTTATGATTTTTGGATCCAAGGCTTGGTAGGCGGAAGAGAAACGTTGGATTCCTATGGAGGGATCTTTAAAAATATCCCAGCGGATCACTGGGAGTTCCTCCAGAGCGCTGGGAAGCTCTATGAGTCTGCTACGCATTTTTTCGTCCATGCTGGGGCGGACCCGCTGGTTCCGCTGAGCGAGCAAAAAGCCAGCGTGGTGCACTGGAAGAGATTTCATGAAGCTCAGCCGCACCCATCAGGAAAAGTAATGGTCTGCGGTCACTCGATCCAGGGTGATCTCCCCGTAAACCTAGGCCACTCCATCTGCCTAGACACTTGTGCTTACGGTGGCGGATGGCTGACCGCGCTGGATGTAGAGACTGGCATTTATTACCAGACGAATGAGCGAGGGGAGAGACGTAAAGGGGATATTCATAGTGCTGAGTGCAAGAGATAGGTTAAACCAATAATTGCACTAACATTTCATGCTCTTCTAAGTCAGCTAAGGCAGAAATTTCTTGGAGCGTCTGCTCTATACTAGGAATCGTTAGATTCTCTTTTTTGATCTGCTCGGTGTCTCTTGGATAATTTATTGTGGAACATTTCTCTCCGAGGTGGAGGCATGCCCAGGCTCGCCAGATTCTTAGTTCGGCGCTTGGTTGGTTCATGTTCATCCTGCTGGCGAGGTGCTGGAAATGGCGAACTGGGTTTCCCAGGAATTGATCATCCGGGGTATTCTGGATGATCCAGAGGATGGCGTGGTATGCTAGAGGTAAGTTTTTTGTGGTCTGAGCCATGAAGGATTTATCTAGCTGGAGGATGGCTTGGGCGGGGGAGCCGGATCTCCAGAGTGACTGGGCTAGCTCTAGGCAGGCTTGGAAATAGTCTGAGCCGCAGCTTTCGCGGTGTTTCCTGGCGTGAGTGATGGGCAGGGGAGTATAGATTTCGGGCAAGTGCGGACAGGGTGGATTAATGAATGTTGGGGATACAGGCATGAGATTGTTCTTGTTAGTTCCAACAGTTTAGAGGATGAAAGACAAAATTCCATTCATAATTTCTGGGTATTTTCATCATAAATTTTGGCACTTAATCTAACAGTTTCTAATCGCTCATTCACCCCCCGTAATATCTGGATCGGGGTGGTGTTCTTTTGGCTGGCGGTAGCGCCGGGACTGTGGGCGCCGGCAGCGATCAATATTCTTGATGCCTATGATGCCAAATGGGTGATCGACTACACCACGGCGATAGGTCCTGCGCTGGCTATTTTTTCTAGCTTGGTGGTAGCGTCACTGGCGGACAGGAAATACCATGCGCAGAATTTATTAGGAGTGCTTTCTATCTCAGGGGCAGTGTTTCTCTGGCTGGCATTTTCTTGTCTCGAATGGGGTTGGAGTCCTTGGTGGTATATGTTTTTCCAGGCTTGTAATGTGTTTATCGCCGCGCCTTTGTGGGTGCTTCTTTCAAAGGTAGCGCTGGTGCATTCTCGTAATGCGGAGCGGGATTTCCCACTCTACACAATGTGTGGGACCCTGGGCTGGATATCGGCAGGGATGGTGGTGAGCTGGTTGGCGCTGGATGCCTCAGCGACTAGTGGGAAGCTCGCAGGTTATGTGCGCCTTTTCATCGGTTTTGCGGCCTTTATGTTGCCTAAGACACCGCCGGTGATCAGTCTGCAGAAGGCTACGCTGAAAGAGAAGCTAGGGCTCAGCGCCTTAGATTTATTAAAGAATAGAAAGCTTAAAGTCTATTTCATCACAACGATGCTATTCACGATCCCGCTGGCATCATTCTATCTCTATGCCCCTAAAATGCTGATGGAGCTAGCGGAGGTTGATAAGAGTAGTTTTGCTATTGCGGTGCAGTCGTGGCTTCCGGGTCCATCGGCGCAGATGACGCTGGGGCAAATGGCTGAGATCGGTGCGTTACTGATGTTGAGCTATCTAGGAGTGCGGGTGAGATTAAAATGGATTGTGACGATTGCGATGGTGCTGGGGATGATGAGGTTTGGCTTATTCGCTCTGGCGGGTGAGCATGAAATGCTCGCACTCATATGGCTAGGTGTGGCACTGCACGGCCCTATTTACGCGTTCTTTTCTGTCACTGGTAAAATGTTCGTGGACAGGCAGGTGCCAAATGAAATGCGCGCTCAAGCACAGGCATTGATGTCATTAATGACGTCGGTGGGCACAGTCATCGGGCCTCTTGCGGTGGGTCAGCTCTATAAAAACACCGCAGACGAAAATGCGAATCAAGAAGGCTGGAACACCTGGCCACTATTCTGGTGGGTGCTGACTCTTGCGGTGTTCTTGTGCTTGGTTTATTTCTTGGTCGGGTATCGGGATGAGGAAGAGAAATCTTAAATTAGGAGCCAAATAACTTTAGTCTATGAAGTAAAGTAATTGATTGTTGCACTAATTATTTGGCTTAATAGGATAATACTATGAATTTTTTTGATATAAAAGGAAGCGGTGAAAATGAATACAAAGTGAGCGTTGAACCCATAGGATCCAACTCAATAAAAATGGTGTGTGATTGCAGAGCTGGTATGTTTGGGAGAATTTGTAAGCATAAGCTAGCTGTGGCTACTGGTGACCCTTCGTTGCTACTTAAGCCTGAAGAAGAGGGGCGGTTGAAGGAGCTTTCTGAAAAAATAAAACTGAGAGATATTGGAGGATTGCTAGAAAGTCTCTACATACTAAGAAAAGAGCATGATGCAGTTAAACGTAAGATGGATAAAGCAAGAAAAGCAGTTGAGCTAGCGATGAAAGGTTAATTTTTCATTAGCTTAGAAGCTCATCCAATTCGGATTCATCAATTATAGTAACTCCTAGTTTTTCTGCCTTGTCACGTTTTGATCCAGCGCTTTCTCCCGCTAGTAGATAGTCAGTTTTACCAGAAATAGCGCTACTCACTTTGCCGCCGTTGATTTCTATGAGCTTCTTAAACTCTGGCCTAGGTTGGCTCAGTGTGCCGGTGATGACGAAGGCTTTTCCGGTCAGTGAGCCTTCTTCATTTTCTTTCGATATCGCACGAAGAGGATTGTAATTATCAGAAGCTGGGCTGATTTCGGCTACCTTTAAAGATTCTAAAAGATCTGAACCGGCTTGAGAATTGAAGAAATCAACTATAGATTGAGAAGACGACCCACCTAATTCCCCTGAAATTTGATATTTTGATAACTCTTGATTTAGTTTAGTAACGAGAGGGGAATATTCTTCTGCCTTAGTCTTGCGATCTAGTCGTTCTTCCTCGGAAATAATGTATTTCTTGGGGTTAACTGGGTTCTTCGTTTTCCAAGCTTGCATAGTACCTTTGTGTGCATTTTTGGTTAAGATTTCAGATTTCGAAATTTCTTCAAAATTTCGATGTAAACGGCTGATTTCGATTGATGCTCGTTCACCTACTTTAGGAATACCGAGAGCTTGTATCCAAGTCGAAAGTGGTTTGGATTTGGCTTTCTGTAATTCATCCAGAATTTTCTGTGCACGAAGATCACCTAGTAGCCTAGACTCTCCAGAGTCATCTAGGTTTAACTGTGATAAAGTGAAATGACTAAGGTTAAAAAGATCAATAGGAGAGGAAACTAATTGATCATTCACTAGTCCTGCTGCCACAGATTCTCCAATCCCTTCAATATTGAGTGCCTGCTTACCTGCAAAGTGTATGATTTTAGTGACTGCTTGTGCTGGGCATGTGAAGTTTACACATTTCCATGCGACGAATCCTTCTTCGCGAGTGATCGGTTTTGAGCAGGACGGGCATTTCCCGTCAATATAATCGAAGAGGTTAAATGGTGAACTATCAACAGGACGTTTGTCTTTAATTACTTTGACGACGGAAGGAATGATCTCGCCTGCTTTTTCTACAACGACCATGTCACCGATACGGATATCCTTACGTTGGATTTCGTCTTCGTTGTGAAGAGAAGCTCGTGATACAGTAGTTCCAGACACGAACACAGGATTTAGCTCGGCAACTGGGGTGAGAACTCCAGTTCTTCCGACTTGAATAATGATGTTATGAAGTAAAGTTTCCGCCTGTTCTGGAAGGAATTTATATGCACATGCCCATTTGGGGAATTTAGAAGTTGAGCCAAGTTCTCGTTGTAAGGATAGACTGTCAACTTTGATGACAGCTCCATCGGTAGCGTAGGGGAAATCGTGTCGATCATTGTTGAGTTGATCGACTGCGGCCATCAATTCATCTATCGTAGCTGGTTTTTTGAACCAGTGTGTTGATTTAAAACCATAATCTTTGAGAGTAGTTTGAAACTCTGTTAGAGTAGAGTAGGGAGCATTTTCTACTAGGCCGTATGAGTGGAATATGCAGTCGAGCGGGCGAGTGGCTACGAGCTTTGAATCGAGCTGTTTGAGGGTTCCAGCGGTGGCGTTGCGGGGGTTGACGAAAGCTTGCTCATCATTTTCATCACGTTGTTGATTGAGCTCAGCGAAAGCGGCATTAGGCATGAAAACCTCGCCACGAACCTCGAATAAATCTGGAGCAGAGTTTGGAAGGTTGAGTGGGATGCTTCTGATAGTCTTGATGTTCTGGGTAATGTCGTCGCCTACGGTGCCATCACCACGGGTGAGAGCGTAGTCGAGGACGCGGTTTTTGTAGACTATAGAAACAGCTACACCATCGATCTTAGGTTCGACGGTCAGAGCCACATCGCTGTGGCCGAGGTTGCGTTGGAAGCGATCGAACCAGGCGTATAATCGGATAGTAACAGGTGGTGTTTTGAAAACACCTTTTTGATAGAGCTTACGGTAAAAATTCTGATAGGCTTCACCACCTATTAGATCTGGGTTTGCTGCAAATTCAATTAATCGCTCTCTGTCATCATCCTTCAGCTCATGAACGTCCTCGATGGAGAGCATGGGGACGAGATGTTGCCGCTGCTCGAAGCCATCCAGTGGAGCACCGCCGACGCGCTGGGTGGGGGAGTCTGGGGCGATCAGTTCTGGGTGCTTGGCTTCTAGTTTCTTGAGCTCGTCGAGGAGCTCATCGAATTCGGCATCAGAAATTTCTGGTGCGGCGTCTTGGTAGTAGAGTTTGGAGTGATGGTTGAGCTGGGTAGTGAGTTCTTGGATCCTCGCGGGCTCATTTTTAGAGTCAGCGTCATTTACAAAAGAGAAGAGGTCATCCATGTGGGTATGATAGGAATGTGTTTCGATCTTACTAGAAAATTTATTGGGTTTATCGACTTTATCGAGTGTTGCTTTAATTCACTCAAGTCGCTATCACATCGTCATGTCAGAAACTCAACTTGGTATTATCATTGGAGGTCTAGTACCAGCGTTGCTTTTCGGCATCGCTGGTATTTGCCAGAAACTTAGTAATCAGCACGGTATAAGCACTGGCGCTTATGTTCTCAGCGTAGGAATTGGCGTTGTCCTTGTTGGCGTGATTCTCTGCCTTTGGAATACCACTCAGACTGCGAATATCAAGTCAGTCATCCCTGCGATCGTTATGGGGCTTGCCTGGGGTAGTGGATCGGTGCTCGTTGCTATTGCGATCAGTAATTACAAAACTCCACTGTCAGTGTTAGCGCCTCTCTATAACATGAATACTTTAGTCGCGGTTGTTGGAGCGCTCTTCATTTTCTCTGAATGGAGAGATGTGAATGTCATTAAATTAGTGATTGGCTCTATTCTGATCGTTGGCGGAGGAGTCTTAGTTTCTTCTTAAAGCCTTGCGATAAAATGTACCTTTTTACTTTTCAGCTTAAAATGAAGGCTCACTGATTTTAACTGTGACTGAAGAGATTTAGTGACCTGATGATGGACTTGCTGGTAAAAGGGCAGAGTTTTTTAGTCAAATATCCGGATACCCAACGATATGTGCGTCATTTTGATACTGCAGGTAAGATGTTTTACTATTATTTTGATATTTCTTTAAAATATTGAATCTGATTTTTGCATTTCAGCGTATTATCTATTGTGAGGGCGAACATTGCTTTTCATGACAAACAACTAAAATACGAAAAATAACTATAACTATGAAAAAATTAATTAAATACACAGGAGCGACAATCGCTATATTAGGATTTACATCATTGTCATCAGTAGCTAATCATCATGGTGAAAAGAAAGCAACAACTGCTGATAAGACAGTTGTAGCAATCGCGGCCGGTAACAAAGACTTTTCCACTTTAGTAGCAGCTGTGAAAGCGGCTGGTCTTGCTGAAGCACTTAGCGGAGACGGACCATTCACTATTTTCGCACCCACCAATGCAGCATTTGATAAACTTCCAGCAGGGACTGTTGATACTCTTTTGAAGCCTGAGAATAAAGCAAAGCTTGCGGCCATTCTTAAGTACCATGTAGTTTCAGGTAAAGTGATGGCGGCTGACGTAAAGCCAATGAAGGTAAAAACTCTCCAAGGCAGCGAATTCGAAATAACTGTCAAAGAAGGCGCAGTCATGGTTGACGGAGCCAAAGTGATCAAAACTGATCTCGTAGGTAAAAATGGAGTGATTCATGTGATCGACTCAGTGATTATACCTAAGTAATCTGATCTAATTTTAATATTATACCATCCTCACAGTTATACTGGATTGATAGTTTGATGGAATGATTTGAAAGTGCAGTAAAGCTGATTGGGGAAAGAGTAAAACAATAGAGCACGATTAGCGGCGTTAGTCGTCAGTTGCATAGCCCGCTATGCGCCTTCCTCCTGTCTTGCTCCTCTCACTATTTTGTTTTTCTATCAAACCACTATCACTGCTCAAATGGTATTATTCTATGGCGAACCTTTTTAAATGGGTTCGTCATTTTTTATTCCTTATGGCTCGTACTTTAACATCGTTGCAAACTGAAATTCACCACTTTCTTGGGTGATAGTAACGGCTCCAGATTGATCTAACAGGTAGAGGTTTACCCCTTGTTTCTCGATGGCAGTGACCCATTTTTTAGAGCGTGATTGGTCAGGTGGAAAGTAGGATTGCGTGGCAATGATGGTTTTAGGGGCAAGTAGAGCGACTATGTCTGGGTGGAGTGAGTCATCGAGGTTATTCTTTCCAAGAATGAGTGTATCAGGGCTAAGCTTTTTTATTCCTGCAGTGTGCTCTCTTTGGCGTAACCAATGAGCTAGATGGTAGCCGCTATCGTTGAGAAATAAAATACGTTTACCGTGCCAGTGTAGCATGAAGACCAGACTCCGATCATCGGCTAATGGCTGCTGTGCTTGCGGTGCGTAGACTAGTTCTAGGTAGATACCATCAGAGATAGGAAAGGTAGTTTCTTCAGAATTGATCAAGTTAACCCCTTTCTCCTTGGCAGTATCTCTGAGTTCAGAATAGGAGGAGCTTCTTGCATTTCCATGCGGGATCACGATTTGTTTGATTGGAAATTCCCCCAACGCTGCCGTGAGTCCTTGGACATGATTGATATCCGGATGAGACGCAATGAGGGTGTCTATTCTAGCGCCATTCTTGCTCAAGCTAGGCCAGATTTCTCGGTAGAACTGGGACTTATTTCCCGCATCTAACAGAATGCCTCCACCCAGCGATAGATAGGCGCCAGCACCACCTTTATTGACTTTATAAATGACGACTCTCTCGCCAGTTGACCATGGCTTGGCATGGTATCTGGAATTAGGGATAGCCGCGAAAAAATGGGAGATTCCGTATGCCGCATTTGCGGTGTAAGAATTGGCCTGATTAACATATTTTGCGAGCGTAGGGGAAATAGAGCCGGCCAATAGAGATAGGCAGCATGTTCCTAACAGAACGAAGACGATGATCATCAGCGGCGCACTCGCGATGATGGCAATGGGTGTGATTATTCCGAAATACAGCCAAATGAGAATTGATGAGCCACACCATGCACTCGTCGATACGGCTAATGTCTCAGAGGTTTTCCGCCTCACTTGGAGCCAGGCTTTTTGTTTCTTGGTAAGCAGCGTGTGTGGGAAAAATGGGTCAATGTAGTTGATCCATTGGTAACGATTCATCCACCAGCTTCCAGTAAAGGCAATCGTAATGAGCACAGCATATGACAGCTGGAAACCAGGGAGAAAAAGACTGTGAGTATTCCAGATCAAGGCGATGATCCCACTGAGCCATAAGCAGTTTGGTAGTGATGGCTTACGCAGTAGAAGGATGGCTAAAAGAACCGTAGCACCCATAATGCTAGCCCGCATGGCAGGCGGTCTCATCCCAGTGACGGTGGCGTAGAAGAACATGATGCCGATGACTACGGGTATCCAAACATGAGATGGGCAGCCAAATATCTTCAACACAATGGCGAAGATCAGCCCAATCATCATGACATGTAGGCCACTCACGGCAAAAACGTGGATGGTCCCACTGTGTTTGAAGTCGGTCATGATCTGGCCGCCACTCTCTGGTTTTTCTCCCAGAAACATCGCTAAAATGACCTTAGCCGCGTCCGTGCCTTCGATCCCGATGGTGAGTTTTTTGCGTATCCACTGACGGGAAGATTCGGCAAATCTCTCCAGCTTATGGGTCATCGCTATCTCCTGCGTAGTTATCGTATCGGTAACTCTAAGCTCGATAGAGATTCCCTTTCTGTGCAAAAATTCTGGTTTATTGAATACCCGTGGATTGAGCGGTGGTCTAGGGAGTCTGATAGTACCCTTGAGCCAAATTTTCTCACCCACATTTACGCGGTACATTTCAGGAATATAGGCTAGCAGTTTCTTGCCTTTTATAGTTTCGGGACCTTGGAGGATTTTCATGATCACCTCAGTCGAGCGGCCCATGGTGCTGCGTGGTGGGCTATCGATGATGCCATAGATTTCCACGTCTTGATTACTTAGAAGTTTTGCCTCATGCTGGGACTGGAGTTTATTGTGATGGAGAAATCCGCCTGCAAGTGCAGCGATGAGCGTAAGAGCTAGGATTTTACGCGAGGTGAAAGCCGCCACTACAGCAATAGAGATCAAAGAATACCAAGCGATAGTAGCAGCACAATCTACCGATAGGATGGCTAACACCAAACCGCTGATAGGGAGGAGTAGAGGTTGACGGAGTAGCCACGTTCTGAGTTTTGCCAGCATACAATAAGGAAGGCACTATTACAAATCTACCTTTACTTCATAGCCTAACTGCCGCAGTTGTTGTGTGGCATTGGCGCTATGTCGAGTGCCAGGGAATTTCCTGATGACTTCTGAAAGAGTTGCCGCTCCAGCCTCTTGGTCCTCGCAGCCACCTAACTGCCATTCAGAGGTGCGGAAGAGCAAAAATGCGGCATCTTCTTCTTCCCAGTCGTGCTCATCATAGGCCTCGCGGAGGGAGGATGCGGCTAGCAGTGGTTGTTCCAGTTTCTCTGCGTAGAGCTTCGCCATGTCGGTCCAAGCTAGTCTGTTAGACGGATCTTTGATGATCGCCTTCCTGTATGCAATGACAGCACTTTCGTAGTCTCCCTGAGCCATCAGCACTCTGGCGTCATGGAGTAAATCTTGATCTGCTTTTTGATTTGAATCGCTGAACATAGACTGAGCAGCCTTTTGCGAGAGCGCGGGTAAGACATAGAAAACGCCAAGTAGTCCGATATAAATCCCCGCACAAATGGTAGAAAATAAGCGTGAGAATATGGAGATATCGGTCGTTCCCGTGTATGAGTTGTAGAGATTATAAGCGATACTAGCTCCGATTGCGCCTAGGATGATTTTAATAGCCATTTTTAAGTGTGGTTTAGATTAAATGATGCACCATTATGACACAAAGCGTTAGCCAGAGCAAGCAATCATCATAAAGAGCGTGTTTCTCTGGCTAGTCATCATTTTAATCGATGAATATATACATGCTATCAATTTGAATGATTTGTAAATTATGTCTAGTCTTCCCCCATGTCAGGAGACGAAACAGGAACACCAGAGAGAAAAAAAGTGGGTGCATCGGATACCAGATCATTCTGGACGATGGTTGTACTTGCGACTCAAAACGCCTTTAATGATAAGGCGGCGCAGACCATGCTAACGGTTCTTGGAGTCTTCATACTAAACGCTGTTTTCAGAGCACAAAATGCTGGCGAAATGTCTCCCGAAGTACTCTCCACAGCTAGCTCCACATCCAGCGCATGGGTGCCGCTCGCCTTTGGTGCCTTGATTTTAGCGCCATTTATCTTACTAGCACCGATTGCTGGCTGGATCTCTGATCGCTTCAGCAAGACGCGGGTCCTGAGAGCTGGTGCACTCATGCAGGTTTGTGTTCTTGGGCTCATCGTCTATGCGATCAATATTGAAAATTATACCTTGGGTATTGTAGGATTTGGTCTCTTAGCACTTCAGTCCACTATCCTCAGTCCGGCGAAAAAGGGTATCGTCAAAGAAATGATGGGCAGCGAAAAGCTAGGTTCTGCCAGTGGGGTTCTCGAGCTCAGCTCGGTGCTAGCGATCTGTTTAGGGCAGATTATTAGCGGGTTTTGGTTCGATAGCAGAAATATAGAACCAAACTCTCCGTGGGATGCCGCCTACTGGCCTGTCTTGCTATTATTTATTTTTTCTATTCCCGCCTATTTGGCATCTCATTCTATAAAGGTCTATCCATCACCGGGAAAGAGACCATTTAAGAAAGAGATTATCTGGGAGCATCTGGGACAAATGAAAGATTTGCTCGGCGACTCTAAGATCCGTCTAAGCGCACTTGCTATCGCCTTCTTCTGGTTCATTGGAGGGTTCATCAATATCGTCGCCATTCAGGTAGCTAACCAGATCACCGAGAGCGCAAAACTTACCTCTGCGAGCTCCAGCGGCATGGGCACTGAGCTAGCTTATTTATTAGCCTCTGCAAGTGGCGGCATGATTCTTGGTGGTGCGCTGGCATCCTTCAGCAGTCGTAGATCTATCGAGCTCGGCCTCGTTCCCATCGGTGGTCTCTTAATGGTGATCGGTAGTTTGTCGCTGGTTTTTGTGCCTACCGATGGTGATTGGTTTAAGTTTTGGATCGGCTTCACAGGATTTGGTGCCTCCATGTTTTTAGTGCCTTTGAATGCGCATCTTCAGGACAATTGTGCGGAGGGAAAACGTGGGAAAGTCATCGCTGGATCAAATCTGTTAGACTGTATCGCCGGAGCAATTGGAATCGGGCTATTTTCTATTCTACTCGCTTCAGGGGTGAGTATTAACAAGCAGTTTATCATCATTGCGGTGCTTTGTTTAGCGGTCACCATTTACGCTACACGCATCTTGCCCCAGCATTTTGTTAGGTTCACCGTGCTCACTGTCATCCGTATTTTTTATCGGCAGAAAGCTCTCCACGCCGAGCGCCTTCCAGCGGAAGGAGGAGTCCTTATCGTGCCTAATCACGTGACCTACCTAGACGCCTTCATCCTCACCGCAGCGAGTAAGCGGCCGATCCGATTCTTGATGTATGATTCCTATTTTAAAAAAGCCGGGCTCGTACGCTTTTTCATCAAGTTCTTTGACACCGTCCCGATCTCAGAAAAGCGCGCCAAAGAAGCAATCCAGAAGGCCGCCGATGCAGTTGCTGAAGGTGGAGTCGTGTGTATTTTCCCAGAAGGTCAGCTCACCAGATCTGGTTGTATGAATGAGCTGAAGCGTGGCTTTGAAATGATCGCCAGAAAGGCAAAGTGCCCCGTTGTTCCGGTCTATATGGATGGTCTATGGGGGTCTATTTTCTCCTTCGAGCGCGGGAAATTCATCTACAAATGGCCCTATAGAATGAAATACGGAGTCACCGTAGCCTGGGGCGAGCCGATGCATGCGCGTGAAGCAACTGCCGTGGCTGTGAGAGAAAAGCTCAGTCAGCTCAGTGCTGAATCATTTTCACACCGCGATGTGCTACAGAAGCCACTAAAGTCAGCTTGCGGTGGGAGCGTCAAGGTCAAGCAGGCTAGCAAGAGCAGCGAAGTAGTGGGAAAACTTACCTCTGAAATCTCAACAATGTCTGACGAAAAAATCCACGGATTAGTTTATAATGCATTACAGATCTCAGAAATCCACGCACTCAGGAAGAAAGACACTATCGCGCTGCACGTGAGTGAACTCGGCGATGCCGCCCATGTGTTAACAGTGATCTTACCCAAGATAGGCAGATACAACGTCGTGCTAATCGATGAAACCACGACAGTTGATGAACTGAAAATTTGGCATCAACAATACGCTCTTAAAAACTATTTTGGAGGAGATAAACTACGTCATCTGTTAGACTCCGCAGGCCTAACAGAAGTGCCGATATACTTAGTCAACGGAGACGAAGCCACGGAGCGATGCTATCCAGTGAAAGTAGTGGGCCAGCGCGTGGTAGCCATGTCTATGCCACACCCTATAGCCGTTACAGCGACCAATCAATTTCAAGCCGGCTGGAAAGCATCCACCTACGGACGTGTGCTCCCTGGTTACCGCGTAGATGAAGACGGTGAGGGAAACATCATTTACGACCCACAGAGCAATGCTCCAATCATCGAAGCCTCCGTGGATAACGAGGGCTTCATGCTAGTAGGAGAGTAGTATGATGAACTCTAGTCACGGAGTTCTTTATTCATCTCTCTCCTGATTTCTCCGACTTCGTCGAAGAGTTTTTCTCTTTCCTTGCTTGTTATTTCTGTATCTTTTTTGAGTCGATCTTCTAGACTGGCGAGCCTTTTTAGCTTATACTCCTTCCCCAATCAGCTTTGCTGCACTTTCAAGTCATTCCATCAAACTATCAATCCACTATAACTGTGAGGATGGTATTACGCTTGAGTCCGTTGGCTTTGAGGGTGGATAGTCTGCCAGATTTTAAGGCCGCGACTATGGATTCTTCGATCCGATACTGAATTTTATTGAGTAGCGGAGTATGTTCTTTGTCTTCTTCATATCTCTTAGCTTGCAGTTCTTAGCATCTGGGACATTATCTTGGAGTGACAAGAGAAGAAACGATTACCAGAGCAAAGCGCGTTATTGAGATAGAACAGCAGGCCATCACTGGGCTGTTGGAGAATCTTGGGCAGGAGTTTGTCGACGCCATAGGACTACTAAGTGACGCGATAGAGGCAAAAAATAAAATTATCGTGGTAGGCGTTGGAAAGTCTGGGAACATCAGCCACAAGATAGCTGCCACGCTGAACTCGACTGGTTCCACTGCCGTGGTTCTAAATTCACAGAACGCGCTACACGGAGACCTAGGTCTCATTTCTGATGGCGACGTGGTGTTGGCGCTTTCCTATTCTGGAGAAACCGCTGAACTGATCGATCTCATTCCCTCTATTAAAAGATTCGACGTCAAGTTGATCAGTATCACTGGTAAGCCAACCTCGACTCTGGCGAAGCATTCAGACGTCTCGCTCATCACTCCGGTATTGCGTGAGGCTTGTCCGCTAAACTTGGCACCCACATCATCATCCACCGCCGCGTTGGTAATGGGGGATGCGCTGGCGATGGTTTTGTTAGATGCGCGTGGGGTTACTGAAGAAGATTTCGCACGCTATCATCCTGGTGGATCACTAGGCAGGGCATTGCTAATCACGGTAGATGATATTATGCGTAAGGGTGAAGCGTTGGCTAGACTAGCTCCTGATGTGACGGTGGAAATAGCCATCGCCGCAATGAGTAAATCTCGCTCCGGCGCCTGTGTGCTAGTGGATGCGAATGGTGATCTTGCGGGCGTGTTCACACACGGGGATTTTGCCAGAGCCTTTGAGCAGAATGATTCTGTTAGAGGTAGGCTGGTGAGTGAGTTTATGACTAGGGAACCGATCACGGTGCTGGCTAGCTCGCTCGCCGCAGAAGCGATCAAGAAGATTGGTAAACACAAGATCGATGACATTGTCGTGTTAGATGATGCAGGAAGAGCAATCGGCTTAGTCGATACCCAGGATTTTGCTAGATTAAAGCTGATCTAAACTAAGCTAAAAACGTAATGCTAGAGAAATAGGATGCTTTTCGATAGGGTGTTGGTTACAACAGTTTCTAACTGACAGGTTTTATTCTTGGACTACTCCAGATCTCAGCTAAAAGAAAGCAGATGCATATTTCAGACATTCTTAACAGTGATTCACCATCGCTGTCCTTTGAGTTCTTTCCGCCGCGCACTGCCGAGGCGTCGGACGCGCTATATGGTGTGATCGCAGAGCTTGAGCCGTATAAGCCATCATTTGTATCCGTGACCTATGGTGCCGGTGGTGCCACGAGGGATCTTACCCATGATCTAGTGATCCGGATTAATGAGACAACAGGAGTTCCTCCAGTGCCACATCTTACTTGTATTGGGCATTCTGAGGAGGAAATTGATCATATCTTACAGCGCTACGCAGATGCAGGTGTAGGAAATATCCTCGCGCTCCGAGGTGATCCACCGCGAGATCAGCCAAATTATGACCGCTCCAAGGATGCGTTTAAGTTCGCTGCTGATCTGGTGACGTTTATCAAAAAATTTAATGAATCCGGCAGGCATCCAGATCCACGCGGGTTCGGGATTGGCGTGGCGGGATTCCCTGAGGGACACCCCACCACTCCGAATCGGCTGAAGGAAATGGAATTTCTCAAGGCAAAGGTTGATGCCGGTGCGGACTACATCTGCACCCAGCTATTCTTCGATAACAATGACTTTTTCGACTACCGCGAGCGTTGTCAGCTAGAAGGGATAAACATCCCAATTATTGCTGGCATCATGCCTGTAACCTCGCTCCAGGGGATGAAACGGATGGCAGAACTCGCCGAGGGCGCGCGCTATCCAGCCAAGCTAATCCGCGCTCTCCAGCGTGCTGGTGGAGACGCTGAGGCAGTCGAAAACGTAGGGATCCACTACGCCGCCCAGCAGTGTCTAGAGCTACTCGATGCCGATGTGGCTGGGATCCATTTTTACACCTTGAATAAAAGTAGGGCGACCCAGCAAATTTATGCAAGTTTAGGCTTGAGTCGTAGCTAAAGCTATTCTAATACTCCCCACCGAAGCGGCTGAAAAGCACTTCCAACACAATTCAACATCAAGCGGGTATAGCATAGTGGTAATGCACCAGCCTTCCAAGCTGAGTAGGAGAGTTCGATTCTCTCTACCCGCTCCAATTGAACCCAAGATTGCCCGCACTTTTAAAGTAGCGGGCTTTTTTGTACCTTAATATAAGATTTTTTACTATCTTATACCACTCTGCATAAATAACAAGACTCATACTAATTGTTTGTAGCGTTTAGTTCAGAGCGAAGGTAGCTGTTTGTAAATAATGAAGAGAAGCCTTCTGGTTTTCTCCATAAAGATTGAAGTGTTTT
>Ga0209711_10001581_pt1 | contig 21884 bp, 12 predicted proteins | sample ArcticOcean_MG_C_7_FD_187441 | JGI IMG/M metagenome (GOLD analysis project Ga0209711, IMG submission 187441) | Marine microbial communities from western Arctic Ocean - ArcticOcean_MG_CB11_88 (SPAdes) (version 2) | ecosystem: Environmental > Aquatic > Marine > Oceanic | place: Arctic Ocean...
CTTTCGGCCGATCTCATGCGGGGCTTGTCCCGGTTCCCATTCAGGATCATCTAGCCCCCAATACCAATAGGCATAGCCATGTGGGATTCGATTCACCGTGATGGCTTGAATATCAGTCTCGTGATTGAACCCGTAGGCGCCGAGTAGCGACTGTAGCTGCTCGCGGATATTTTGCTCGTATTCGGCAAACGCGGTTGCATAAACTTTATGCCGCCCGAGGCGAAACAAATCTCGTGCGGCGCTCGTCTCGTCATCGGCTGGTGTGGGCGAGCCCATCATAAAAACGGCCATCGGGTCTGCTGCCGTTCGCGGCGGCGCATAACCGCCGGTCGTCATGGTTGGGCCTGCGACCACCCACTGAAATGCGTCAAAAGGACACTGGGTAATGGTCAGCCCCAGCTGTGAAAAAGCGACACCATCTGCCAGTAAGACATTGGCAAAGACGAAGGGCGCCTTCTCACCATAGCTTAGTCCCTGCTTCTGGGCATCGCTCATCTCAGGGCAAAGATGCGGAATCATTGCGTTGTAACACGCCAGCACGCAATGGTTCGCGGTCACACGTAAGGGCTCACCATTTTTGACATAGTCGACTTGGACTGTTTCGTCAGCCATTTCCTTAACACCCACAACCGTGCTGCTCAAACGCACCCGAGTGTTTTGCTTGGCCTCATCCAGGGCATCGTAGTCAAAGGGCGCGATTGCAACGTCCGAGATGCCGTTCATAGCCGGTGCGACTTGCGGGATCAGGGCCTGAACCAGCAATCGCGCAACCGATGCATTGCCGTCCGGAAACATTCGTATTTCTGATAAATCATCCAGCACCGCTGCTGCTGCACTGTCGATAAAGTTGGTAACCCAGCCCATTGCGCGCAACCCTGGCGCGCCGGCCAAAATGGCCTCGTACACGGTGTGCTGCCAACCAGAAGGCCCATTCAAGACCGACAAGTGCGCGCCTAGAATCGGCAACGTTTCGTGGGTGAGGCCAACGCGGTCAATCAAAAAATGGTTGTAGCGGGTGGCGTTAATGTAAGCCCATTTTTCTAACAGGGATAAGTCATCGAGGTAATCCTCCTCGCCACCAAAGAATGCAATCAGCTTTGCCTGTTGATCCTCAGGAATCGGCAACGCCTCAACTGCCGATACGTAATCGCCTCGGCCATGAAAAAATTTAAGCCAATGGCCGCCAATGGTCACGTGCTCGCCCTCGCCCTTGATCGAAAGCCCAACGTCTGCCTGCATCTGACCCCCCAACATATAGTCCTTGGGGGTCTGCCGTTGCATGGCTTCAATCATGTCTTCATCGATACCCAAATCGGCCATCAATTGGGTCGCCATTTCGCTATAGCCGCTCAACGTATCAACTTGAACGGCGCCGCCAGTGCTGAGTACCATTCTGCCTTGGTGATGAAACTCGTTTCGCTTTGCGTGGCCGCCAAAGTCGTCATGATTATCAAGCACCAGAATTTTTACATCTGCTCCCTTTTGCTTTTGGTAGTACCAGGCCGCAGCCAACCCACTCATCCCAGCGCCAACCACCACCAAATCATAGTGTTCATCAATCGTCTTATACGTTGCTGGTTTTTTGCCTTGCCAAGCGAGGGCATGCGCCACTTCAAAAGAGCCGGGATGGCTGCCCCGCATGCCCGTCAAAGTGGGCGGATAGGCGCTCGCGGATGGCGCGTCCATAATCCTCTGACCAGCAACCGATGGCGCTAGCGCCCAATTGACGGAAGGATACCCAGTCAGCGCAGCACCCGTGCCGAGCGCCAAGCCATTTAACAGATCTCGTCGCGTAATTTTTTTGCTCAAGGCAATGCTCCTAGACTTTACATGTCAAGTGACATGTTGTACCTTGCACGGCAACCTGTCAACGGGCGCAAATCTTGAGTGAACGAAGAAACCAAATTCTCCTCGCTGCGATTGAACTGATCGCTGATCAGGGCTATGCGAGCTTATCGATGCGCGCACTCGCCCGCGAAGTCGGCATGAAGCTCGGCGCCCTGCAATATCACTTCAAAACCGCTGACCAACTGATGACCGCAATCGTTGGACATATCGCCAGCACTTATCAGACGCACTTCGATGCGCGACAAGATCAGCACACCACCCCTCGCCTTACCAGCCTTATCGGCTTCATCCTGGATGATGAAGCTGGCCAGGAAATCGCAAGCGACCGACTATGGCCCCAGCTTTGGGCGATGCAACTCGTTGAGCCCTTGGTTGCTGAATTGGTCGAGCGCATTTATGCCGGTTACTTAAGCAAAATAGAACAAGCCCTTGCCGCGGCCGGCGCCGATGACCCAACAACAGAGGCGATCTGCTTGATGTCGATGCTAGAGGGCGCGACCATTTTTGTGGGTCAAGGCAGGCATTGGCAACAGGACGGCGCCAAGGTGACGGCTGAAATTTTAAACTATGTCCGAATACGCTACGGAGAAGACGCATGATGGCAAAACTTGATGAACAGATAAGCCGATTGGGACTTTGGGCCGTCTTGGTGGTGCTGATCACCACCGTGATCACCCTTTTTTTACCACTTGATGTGCCTGATGGCCTGGGCGCCACCCAGGTTGAGCGGGTTGATTGGCTCCAAATCAATCGAGGCGCCTTTATTTTGGGTTGGATCAATCAATTGCTTGCCATGATGGCGCTCACCGCCGTGTTTCTCAGCACAACCTGGCAAATCAGACGCACCAACCCGCTCCGCGCCCTCATCGCGAGCCTCGTCGTCTGCGCGTCGTTTGTGGTCTTTCTCGTACCAAAGTTCATTGCCATTTGGAGCATTCCGCAATTGACACAAGTCATCGCAACCGGTGCGCCGGGCAACGATATGGCCGAGATGCTGCTTTCGATTCTGAATGTTTCATTGCCATTCTCGCTCTATACCGCGTTCGATTACTTAGGCTTTTGGCTGTACGCGCTTTTCGCTTTGCTCATAGCGGGGCCGCTGTTCGGTCAACTGCGATCCAGTAAGATCGCAGCGCTCGCCGCAATTTTATTTGGCGCCGCCTTTCACGGACTGCTTGCGCTACTGCTCACAGGCAGCCTTGAAACGATTGATATCGAACCGGCGTTCACACTGGTATTCGCAATCATTCTCGTTTTCGTCGTGGCGATGGGCTTTCAATTTCGTTCAGCCTTCAGCAACCCAGCACCTGTGGAGACACCCACCTAGCAAGAGGCTCTAAGGGATCGTGATTTGTCCTCGCACGACCGCTCTCAGTAGTCAGAGACGCCGGTTCACCTTCTCAGGATTTCAAACTGGCAGGGCTGAAGGCGCACGCCACCTATGAATCGCCGCATCGGTTGTGCTTTAAAGCCTGGTGCTGACAGAAAAAGGCTAGCGCGCTCAGGCAATGCGACCCAGAACGGTCAACATTCGAGCGCGGGTCGTCAATTTTAAGCCCGCAGCCTCCCTCGCCCCGCTTTGAGCAGCTTCACTGCAGGACAGCCAGACCCCGCTCGATGCACCACATCACCGATAGACCGCCCAGGCCATACACGAGTAGCAACCGCCACGGATCTTGTCGGCTTTGGATCTTAACCAAGTTGGTCCGCGCTAAAACCCTCGGTTGCCGGGAAAGCGCCTTCAACACCCACCCAGCAATGAAGATCAACAACACAAAAACGGCCTGCCCAACCTCAATCCCGATATTAAAAAACAATAACGCGAGCGGTACATTATTTTGAGGCAGCCCAATGTCCGCCAGCGCACCCGCAAAGCCCATGCCGTGGAGCAACCCAAAGCCGCCCGCTAACCACCAGGGATGACGTTTGAACAAACCGGGCTTTGGGCTGGGTTGTGCGCTTACCCCATCCTTGGTCAGCGCGAGCGCCAGGACAAAAATACTGAGCGCGATCATGAATTCAACCAGCGCGACCGGATAGCTTAAAAATCCCAGCGTGACCAGCGCCAAAGTGATGCTGTGCCCGACCGTGAACGCCGTAACTGTTATCAGTAAGCGTGCGCCAAAACCCACCAGCAGCAGTAACCCAAATACAAACAGCAAGTGATCGATTCCGCTCCAAATATGTTCTGCGCCCAGCACCGAGTATTCGGTCATGACCCTGCTGAGACTGGGCTGCGCTGGCACCACGAACCCAGGCAGTGCGGCGTTCACCACACTTTGATAGTGACGACCATCTTTTAACATTAAGATCACCATCGCTGAAGCCTGGTTCTCGGCCAACCCAGAGACCCCCAAAGTCATACCAATTAAGCCCGCATCGCCCAGTTCGGCACAATCCAGTGACCAACGTGACACAGTCCCAGTGCCTTCGCGCACTGGTTGACTTTGGTTTTTGACTAAGCAGTCAGCCGGCCAGGTCGGCCGCAACAGGATCTTGCTGGTCGCCTCTGAGGGTGTTTTCCAGACCACCTGATAGATGTGATCAGCGCCCTCTACCATTTTAAAAAGAGACGGCGCAAAGCGGTGGGCTTCTGCAGGTTGGTGCCCTACCAAACCGAACAGGAGCATTGCCCCCATGAATACACGAGCCGCGGCGCTCAAGAGCAGCCCGCTGGGTGATTCGCCGCAGGCGCCTGCGGCGTCCAACCCTGCACGATGTAACCCTTTCGCAATGCCGCGATCGCACACGCCAGGCTGCGTTTTTGCGCTGCATACCCAAGGTCGTGCCGGAGCTGCCCCGCGACTTCAGGCAAACTAAGGTTGCGGGCGGCCTCATGATTTGTGAGCCAAACGAGGTGCAGCCCATAGGCCGACGCAATGGGCCCTAACCAATAACCGGCATTTGGGTTTACCGTTGCCGCCGACTCACGCTGCGCTTGCTCGAGGCCCGCCACAAAGTCATGGCCAAAATTACGTTGTAATTGATCTGGGGTTTGACCCAGGAATTGATGGCCCTGCAAGAACGGCGCGCCGAGGGCTCTGGCAGCCTCAACATCAAGCCCCGCATCCAGGATGCTTGCCGCAATGACTGCAACCGCTGGCGCTCGCGCTGGGCCGAAAAAAACATGCTCGAACGAATAGGTCGGCGGCTGAACTAAGACAGCTTGCCGGCGCTCAAATTCGGCCGAAATCTCGTCAGCCGTCGGCACCAACGCTGGGCGGGCTAGGGCTAATTGTTGCTCCACCAATTGAATCAGCCGCCGTTTAACCACCTCGTCGTCGAGGTGCATCTGCAGCGCGATGGCTTGATCGAACCGTTCCGCCTCGGATTGACCTTCCGAGAGCTGCAAGAAGTCCATATTTCGGATCAACCGCTGGTAAACAATGCCGTCGTATAAATGAAAATTGAGCGCCAAGGCATGCTGAAGCAACATCGCTTGATCTAGCGCAACATTCACCAAGCCTTGCAGCTGCTTTGGTGTCGGCTGACTGCCGGTACTGGTTTCCCACTGCGTTTGCAGCGCGCTGACCTGCCCAGCACTCAACGGTCCGACGACCGTCTTCGGCGCCGGCAGTAGCGTTGCCTGCACGGCATAAAAAACAAGGCCCAGCACCATAAAGTGTAGCCAAGGCCGATTCAGTTTCGCGAACCCGGTCATGCTGCCCTCAAAGAAATACCACTGCGAAGCCCTGCCCTACTCAGGCCGGTAGTGAATGGGCGAAGACCAAGCACGTTCCTGAATGGTTGCAGGCAAATCAGGGCGCGGCGCAACCCCCGCCCGAGTTGCATCCCAAGTTGACCAGCGGCAGGTTGGGTTTTCAATCACCCGCGCATAATAAAATGCGTGCTGATCGGGGGTAAAGGCAGGATCCCGCCAGAGGGCGGACAATTGCGCGGCGCCGGTCTCGGCATTAATCGAACAATCGCTGATATCCACGGCCCCGCCATTATCCGGGCAGCGTTGGGTGTCAACGTTCACGGTTTCCCCGCCCGCACACGCAATATCAATCACCGCCTCATGGCTGCCGCTGGCATCGACCCAGCCTTTTACAATTTGCAGGCGCTGCAAGGGCGCACTGTCGACATCCGCTGACGCCATCACCAGAAAGCTCGGCGCTAAACCATCCGCTGCGGCCTTCAGCGCGGGACTCGGCGGGTTGAGCACACCGCCCATCGTCACGCCCTGGGCGTAGGCGCGCTCGACCGCATCCGCCGCAGTGAGCAGGTCCGCTTCAAATTCAAACCCGCCAAAAAAACGTATTTGGAGTCGCGGCCCCGAGGTCGCAAACACCTCTTTTCTTCTGAACGCACGATAGAGCGACCCTCTCGTATTTTCCTCCGCCCAGGCGGCGGCCAGCCCAGAGGCGCCATATGTTGGGCCCGCGCCACCGCTATAGACATCACCATTGATCTTGATTCGAATGCCGCTACCCATTGCAGACCGGTTTAATTTCGCCGCAAGCCGCATGCCTTGATAGCTCAGTTCGCCGGCGAGCCCAGTTCTGGGTACCGATCCACGCTGTTCTGCTGTTCCAGACAACAAAGCCAGTTTCGACACAAAATTTGCTTCATTGTTTTGACTGGCCGCTGAGTGCGTGTCACTGGAGCCAATAAAACCAAACTGATACGGATTGATCACGCCACGTTGCTCAAACTGTAAGCCATCGAGCAGCGCGCCGCGCACATAAGAGCCCTCTAGCTGGCTCAGCGCAGCGGTTGCGATGCGGTACGGCATAATCTCGAAATCCGCCCACTCATCTCGCGACGATAAATTCGGATGGGTTTCAGACGTGCCTTTTATTTGCGTGATTTCAACGAGCGGTTCATTGCGGATGCGTTGCCGAGCTTGGTCGTCGTCCATCGGGTTGCCGGCCCAGTCCTGCAACTTAAACATCTGTCCATTCGAGCCATTGGAATTGTGCGGTATCGCAAGGCTTTCAACACCCTGGGCTCTGAGATCATCCATCCACTGCCAAAGATCTTCCGGATTGACCGAATGAAACCGTGAAAACGGTTCACGCGGCAATCCATCGGTATCCTCGAAGATCACATTGCGGTGCAGGTTCCCCATATCAGCCGTACTGGCGGTATATTCGTAGGCGGCAAAGGTTGTGAAATGACCGGGTTCATAGAACGTATCGGCCGCGTCAATGGTGTCGCGCCAGGTATCCCTGACGACCGTTAACACCTCATTTTGATCCAACGCGCCGGTTTTGATCTGCGCCACCGCTTGCGGCAAAAAGCTCGAGAAAGTCGACAGCCGTTTTAAAACACCGAAGAAACCGGTGCTGCTATTATCTGCCGAATTCAGGTCATGGTAGGGCTGCGCAAACTCGGTTTTCGAAAAATCTGTTGTCGTATCCGCCGCGGCCTTCACAAGGCCTAAAAACATGCCGTGATCGGTCACGGCATAAAAATCCATTGGGCGCGCCAGTTGCATCTCAAACCCAGCGGGATTGGCAATCGCCTCCCCTTTTGCAAAGCGATAGGCGTCCCCGGGCGTGGCAAGGGTGGCAAAGGCATAGGCGTCAAACGAATAAGTGGTATGAACATGCAAATCGCCAAAGTAGGCTTTGCGCTCTTTTGGCGCCGCGGCACGCATCTTTTCTGGGGCCGCAAGGGTTGTATCGCGCGCAAGCCTGACCGTTTCAGCATCAAAAAGTTGTGCGTCCCACCATCCTGCTGTTGCCTGCTCGGCAAGCAGCGCATCAATTTCTGCCGTTTCGGCAATGGCCGCTTCATTGCCATGCGCTTCTGACGGCAGGACGTGACCTTGCTTTGACGCCGCCTCTGACTGGGGGTCATCGCATGCGGCGATCACCAGGGTCGCCGCCATGAGCGCGCCAGACTGGCATAACCTGTGTAATGTTTTCATCTTCACTGAGCTACTTCCGTCTTAATCCAAATGGGCGAACCCCAGGCCATTTCTGTGACGGTTGCTGGGGAGTCACTCGGCGGCTCGCGCCCGAGTCGTAAACTATCATACGTTGTCCAGCGGCAGGTTGGGTTCTGCACCACGCGAACGTAATAAAAGGCATCTTCATCTGGCGCATAATCTGGGTCAGTCCATCGGGCTTTTAGCTCCGGACTGCCCGCGGCGCTATCCCAACTGCAATCATCAAGATTAACCGTTGCACCATTGTCTTGGCATCTGCCGGTTGCAGGATCAATCAAAGAACGCCCACACGCGATGTCGTACACCCGCTCCTGTCTTTCGCCGTTCTCAATCCAGCCTTTAACCACCTGCAGCTTCGCAAGCGGCGCATTGTCGGGATCCTGCAGCGCCCAGACAAAGAGCCCCAGATTCCCCGCTCTGGCCGCAAGCCTGCCGCCCATCGGAATACCCAGCGCATACGCGGCCGCCAGATCACCGGTTGTTGCGATGTCCTCCGGCAACTCAAACCCTGCAAAGACGCGCAGTTTGATTCGGGTACCACTGGTCGCATAGACCTCTTTGCGCATCATCGCGTCAAACAAGGCGTCACGGGTGTTTTCTGGCGCCCATACGGCGGCAAGCCCGCCCGGGTTGGTAATCCGAATCCCCGTCATATTATCCGGGTCCATTCGTCTTTTGGCGGGCGATCCGGTAAAAGTTGTCGCGCCCCGATAATCCCATTCCTCAACGTCCCCCGGATTAGAGTTGTGGGTATCGGTTGAACCAATAAATCCAATTTCCAACGGATTCACGCCCATTTTATCCTCTAACGCCAAGCCAATCTGCAAACCATCTCGGGCCATCGCGGTTGGATGAATGCACGACGTCTCTTCACCGTCCGCACAAGGCGGGAAGAACTGCTCAAAGCCGCATTCCTCATCACCCGCACCATAGGCTGTTGAGCATTCAGAATTGCCTTTAATTTGAATCATTTCGACGATAGGTTCACTGCGGTTTCTCAGCAGCCAGTCGTCCTCGGTGTAGGCAACGCCATCAATCGTTTCGCCTGAAAAGGCCAAACCCCAGGTTTTGTTTAAGTTATGGGGAATCGTTAAAAACTGACAGTCCGCATGGCAGTTGGCTTCGAGGTCTTTCCAAAGGTCCAGCTCTGATATCGCATCAAAGGCAGACACCGCATATTTTGGGACCTGTAATGAACGAAAGACCACATTACGATGATGTTTACCCCGGTCAGGCAGCGGCGGAGAGTACTCGTACGCTGCGAAGGTCGTAAACACGCCAGGTTCATAATGCCGGGCCGCTGCATCTTGCACCTGCTGCCAGGTCGCCGCCGCAAAATCACGTTCCCGTTTCGGGTCGTCGTTAAACAGCGTTAATGACCGAATCATGGGCCGCTGCTGAGCACGCTCGCGCATTGCCAAAAAAGTAAACAGCGACGCTTCATCCCGCCCCAAACATTCCTCACGGCCGGACGCACTGATATCAGCTTGCGCACAGGCCATACGCCGACCGAAGCCCTCCGCGTGGTCCGTCAACGCCGCGAAATCGAGTGGCCGAGCCAGTTCAATGCGCTCGCCGGTTCGCAGGACCTCATGGCCACCCTTGGCGATCCGATAGGCGGCGTCCATATCGAACCGATTTCCAAAGAGATAAGCATCACTCGAGACACTGGTATGAATATGAAGGTCACCAAAATAGACGTTGTTGAGCGGGTTCGCGGCCTGCAGCACTAAGGGACGTCGTTCGGGTCGGTAAAACCCGTCTTCGTTTTGCGCCGCGGCAAGCACTCTGACCGCCTCGATTGCATCCTCACCAGAGGGTAACAACACCCCAGAGACGATTGAGGCAACGCGGTAACCGCCGACTGCCAGCGCGATAATGACCAAAAGACCTACCCATTTTTTCCAACTCATAATCCCGTTCCCTGTTCTTGCTTTCGTTTTTGTTTTTGTTTTGCTTTTATTTTTGTTTTGCTTTCGTGTTGGTTGTTGTTTTTATTACCAAGTCTGCTGACCGACACTTTGATCAAAGCGAGTTATCTAAGTCCGTTGAACTCATCGCGCTCAACTTGCAACACTGCCGTAAAAACACCTCGGCAACGGCCGCTGACCAAAATCAAAAGCGCCCAGAAAATATTGCCTTTAAAAGTAAACCCGTGAACGTTGCCTTTCATTATTATAGTTAGCATAATGCTAACTATAATCAGCAAAATGATAGCCGCAGACGAAACAACCTGCAACCAATATCCCCATGGCCCCGGAGTTAACCTATGAAGCACGCTGAGCAACAAGCCCCTGAACAACCGCGGACACGGCGGAGCCGGGCCGAAACAGAACAACGTCTCATTGAGGTTGCGCTCGAACTCATTCGGGAAAAAGGCATCTTATCCGGGCTGAACCTGCGGGAAGTTGCCGAAGGCGCTGGCGTAAATCGGGGAAATATTTATCACTATTTTGGCTCACGCCGAGAACTGCTGCGCGCGGCAATCAACCGCGGTTTTAAAACGATTGTCGACCGCATTAAACCGAGCGCCCGCACCAAGCACTTCGTCCAGCGGCGCTCAGCAATGCTCGGCTTAACCGAGCACAGCAATGATAGCTTGCTCCGAGCGCTACTCATCATGGATGGTGACGAAGCCGTTGATCCCATACCGCAGCACGAGGAAGCTTTAAGTCGTTTGCGCCAAGACGTCATCGACGGTGATATTGACCGCGAACACGATTTAGAGGCGCTACAAGTGGCCCTCTCGGCGTTGGTGCGGGGGTACAGCATCTTTCGTCAACCGTATGCGCATCGTCTTGATCTGGATGCGAGCGAACTGGACCGCCGGGTTCAAAAGATTGTGCGGGGCTGGCTGACCGCGATGGCGCCCTCAACCCTCTCAGATTAGCCCCCGCCTAACCCCGCGGGCACTTCACACCGGCTCTGACCGCAACCGGCGACAACCCGAGGCCTGGTTCAAGGTTTTGAACAAGCCAGCATCCTACTCGGCCCAGAATCCAACATTGTTGGTGCAAACCAGGATGCGACTTTCGCCAGGCAAGCAAAGCTTTGAGCCGCATCACGATTCAAGCCAGGCGCCAACCGGTCACAACCAAAATCGAAAGATCGTGTCCCGCCAAAGCTCGGCGGTCCAATCTGCAAAGACCTTCAATGAACGGGGTATTCAAAAGAGTGAACCCGCATTGCGCAGGCGATGTCCCGGTTGAAGCCGGCGACGGGTTGGCGTAGCTTGCCTCGACGCTGTAATTTCCAATAGGATCGTCTTAAGGTCAGGCCTACAAGAACGATCCCAAGAACCGCCCTGGTTGAACAAAGAGAACACCACAATCCATGCAAACCCATCGAACCCATTGCGTTCCGCACCCCAACCAGTTTAAACCGGTGCGGAAGAAACTGCCGATGCACCCGCTATCAATACATTGGCTGGATTGCGAGCCTCAAGCCTTTGTCGAGGCACTCCTAGAACCCGTTCTCGAGATGCCGGGCGGCCGACTGAACATCACGATAAAACCTAATCCCGATCAGGATGCATCGAACCGTGAACACTATGCGATCAACGTTACACCGGACGGCACCCATCTCTCGGCAACAACGGTATCCGGCGTTATTTATGGCGCGAGCACACTCGTTCAGCTGTATCAAAACAAAGCATTATCTAATCTAGAGCGCATTGAGGACGGCCCTCGTTACAGCTGGCGGGGTCTTTTGATCGACCCTGCACGGCACTTTCTTTGCGTGTCACTGCTCGAGCGCATCATTGATGGCATGGCCCGCCTCAAAATGAATGTGTTGCATCTACACTTAACCGATGATCAAGCCTTTCGTATCGAATGCTTGTCTTATCCGAAACTCCAGTCATCTCAGCACTACACCCAAACACAACTAAAACATCTTGTGGCTTATGCCCGGACCCGGGCGGTTCGAATTATTCCAGAAATCGATGTACCAGGACATGTCACCAGCTGGCTGCACGCCTATCCCGAATGGGGTTACCAGAGCGTTTCAGAAACCCAGCGATTCGGGGTTCATAAGGCTTGTCTAAACCCGGCTGATGAACAGGTGTACGTGGCCCTACGGGCAATATTCACCGAAGTGACTGATATTTTTTCGGATGACTGTGTGCACATTGGCGGCGATGAGGTCCACCCAGCCTGGTGGCAGGAAGACCCTGCGGTGCAGGCGTTGATGCGCGATGCTGGATTGGCCGACCTGCGTGCGGTGCAGAATTATTTTACGACGCGGATCGTCCTCATGCTAAAAGAAATGGGCAAGACTGCGATCGGTTGGGATGAAGTCTTACACGAGGACATGCCGCAAATGGTGGTCCAGAATTGGCGCGGCATGACAACCCGAGACCGAATCGGTGGGCACCGGCTGCCCTGCATTGTATCGGCGCCCTTCTATCTTGATCTGGGCTATCCGGCCGATATGCATTACGCCTATGACCTGCAAGCCCCGCAAGCCGACGCCGTTGCGCTGGAAGATGCGCATCAAAAAGACCCCCGGCTTGCCCACGTTAAAGACGGCATCGCCTGGACCCTGCAATGGCGCCGAGAGGCCATCGAGTTCGAGGAAACGACCGACGTGTTAGGTGGCGAAGCCTGCCTTTGGTCGGAGATAGTTGATGAAGCAACCCTTGAAACCCGCTTATGGTCCCGCCTTCCCGCGGTCGCTGAGCGCCTGTGGAGCGATCAAGCACACCCTGACTTCGGAAACCGTTTGGATGCGCTGCTGCAGAGCCCGCCCTACCATCTTGAGGCTAGACAACGAACAGCGTTGGCAAAGCTTGGACTGACCGCCGAGCAGACGACAATTGCGCTCCTTCTCGAACCCGTTAAATGGTATGCCCGACTTTTAGGTCGCGATGCCCTCGAGGCAAGAATCAGCGGGCACGAAATGCCCCAAGCGCGCCCGTATCAGGTTCACACCCCCCTCAATCGGGTGGTCGACATGATTTCGCCAGAGAGCCGCAGCGCAACGGCACTCAAGCGAGGCACCGATGCGGATTGGCAGCTGTTAGCCGACACCCTACGGCGACAGGATACGAGTCAATGGCCGGATGATACGAGGCCCGTTATTGAGGCCTTCAAAGCCTTTGCGGATCAGATTCACAATGGCGACCGAGCCGCCGCCCAGGCACTCTACGTTCCGCATGGGGAATACATGATTGCGGCCATTCACGCCTGGCTTAACCGCGCCTAACCCGAGCGAGGCAACTCAAAGCCCGGAACCATCGCGTCTTGCCCCGCCCCCAAATCCGCAGCAGATTGTGATTGAAACGGGATCCAGGTGAATCTACCGGCCTTGCAACGCACCAGCCTACACGTCGATTCAGAATGCCGCTAAAGATCCGATGGCGCGTGCGTTTGTCGCGCCGCTCACCGCAATTCGCGCGACCGGACTACGACCAAGACCCGCGAGGGTTCCGTCGCAACGGTCAGGGTCTTAACCGCGATCACACACCCCTATTTTGGCTAGGGCGAGCCACAAGCCGCGCCCGCAGAGACGCGAACAGCCTCTAAGTAACCCTTACGGTTGGTCGCGCCGAGATCAAAGCGGGCCCCGGACCTTGCCTTCTCCGAAGGTATGAGCCAAGGGTGACTGCGCCGTTTGAAACCTGTCAATACCTAGCTAAGCGCTTTTCCTGCGGCACAATGCCTTTGGGTCCTAGCCTTCAGCACTTTGTTTAATACGACCGCCTTTTATCATTCTCGTTTTAATCTTGCGGCGTTTCCACATCAGACTTCTGCGAACGGCTTTTAACTGCCGGACTGATGACGCCCGGACGATTTGCGGCATCTAACGTCTTCGCCTGCGAGTATCGGCCGTTGTTTAAAAAGAACCGTTAGCAGCTAACCCGCCAATATCGGATAAAGCAACAAAAGAATATATGAATGTTAGTATATTAACAAATTCTTGTATATCAACCCTTCATGCGCTATAAAGTTGCCAACTGGCTATACTACGGCAGAACGCAAAGCCCCTTCATTAACTAAAGGAATCGCCGAAGAAAATGGATATTCAAGCAATGCAAGCGTCCGCCGAACGCGCCAGCAACATGATGAAACTGCTCGGGCACCCTCACAGACTGATGATTCTTTGTGAGCTAAAGCTCGAAGAACGATCGGTCGGCGATCTTTCTACAAAGCTCGGAATCAGCCAATCACTGGTTTCCCAGCATCTCGCAAGGATGCGGCACGAAGATGTGGTGGATTCACGACGGGATGCCCAAGCCGTTTTTTATTCATTAAAAGAAGGCGCAGCTTCAGACCTGATTACAGTGTTGTATGAGATTTTCTGTAAGGACCTGTAATGCGCGATAACAACAACCCAAACAATCAAAGGATGTGATTGGCATCGGTTAATTCAACGCACGATAAAGGAGCGTACTATGCGATTAACAAGCACCAATGCATTATTGAGTTTCAGCCTTATTTGCAGCCTTTTGACCCTAAGCCACGGCGCTTTGGCGACAAACGGCTACTATACCCACGGCCTCGGCATCAAGAATAAGTCGATGGCTGGCGCCGGCACCGCCTCGCCCGATGAAGCGATGGCCGCAACGGTCAACCCGGCATCCGCCGTACTGGTCAAGGATGCCTGGGAAGTGGGCCTCAGCATTTTCTCACCCAAACGGCGTTATACCGCCAGCAGCAGCCTGGCCATGGGCAATGGCGGCGCGTTTACCTTGAGCGAGGGCACCGTTGACAGCGGTAGCGAATACTTCCCCATCCCCTATTTTGGCAGAACCTGGCATCTGACCAATGATTCCGCCGTGGCGTTTAACTTCTATGGCCGCGGCGGCATGAATACGGACTACAACGGCGGTTCAGCAACCCTTGACCCGGATGGTCCTGGACCCGCACCGGTTTCAACCTTACCCGGGGTCTACGGTGGCGGCGCCACCGGGTGTCGATTTAATGCAAGCCTTTATGGACGTCACCTACGCGCATCGCATGGACAATGTCTCGTTCGGTATTGGGGGCGTTTTTGCGATCCAGCGCTTTGAAGCAAACGGTTTAGCGCTCTTTGGCGGCTATACGAAATCTTTCGCTGAGAGCGGCGGCACAATGATGCCAACCAATCTCACCAATACTGGCGCCGAGACCTCCACTGGTTTTGGGCTTAAAGTCGGCACCATTATTAATGTGAGCGAGGCGGTCATCTTGGCGGCGTCATACCAAACCCAGATCAAAATGTCGGAACTCGACGCCTATGCAGACCTGTTTGCCGAGGGCGGCGGCTTTGATATCCCATCGACTTTACGAATGGGTTTTTCGGTTGTTGCCTCCACCGCGTTAACGCTGCACGCCGACTACGAACTCACCGGGTTTAACAACGTCAATTCCGTGGGGTATCCCATTGAAAACCTGTTTGGTTGTCCAACTGCCGGCGCGGGCGGCACCGAGCTTGAAAGCTGTATGGGCGGCAATAACGGTCCCGGCTTTGGTTGGGATGATGTCGGCACGATGAAGTTCGGCCTGTCTTGGCAAGCAAGCCCAACGCTCACCGTGCGCGCGGGCTACAGCAAGGCAGATCAGCCGATAGCCGCAAACCAGGTTCTGCTCAACATTATCGCGCCCGCCGTCATCGAGCAGCATTTCACGGTGGGTTTGACCCGGCAACTGGGTAACGACCGAGAGTTCAGCGCCATGCTGATGGTTGCGCCTAGCAATAGTGTCTCTGGCACCTCAACCTTTGACCCCACCCAAACCATAGAGCTAGAAATGGATCAGCTTGAAGTTGAGTTTGCCTATCGGTTTTAACAGCGGGCTGTCTGCTCGTTTTTAAAACCCAAGGCGGCTAATTTTAATAACGGGCGGCGGACTTTGTTTAAAGTGCGCCGACTCTTCCTAAATCGCGCTGCGGCGCTTTCACTGAACACGCGTCGGCACTAAAACAAGGCGCCAAAAAGCCAAAGTCTGATACTCGGGCTTTGGCTTTTTATTTTGGGCTACCTGAATATCGCGCGAAACCGACCCATCCATCCCAGAAATGGAAACCGTTTTTTTAAGCCACGTCCGCACGGCCGTTGGGCTTTGCCGCGGACTTTCCTGACAAATTCAACGGCAACTCGCGGCGACTGGTCGTGGCACCCAATCGATGGTGACACTTAACGCAAGGCCTGGGCAAAAACCAGCCGCGTTCACAATCACTCACCTCGGTCACACAATGATGAATCTTAAAGACAACCTTATGTTGCCCAGACACTTGCCAGCTTAGCTTTTGCGACAATCAGCCTGCTATCCCCGCCGGCGCTTGCCAGCGGTAAGCCCGATACCCAAGCCACTTCAGACACCGTTCGGGTCTTGGCCTCGGACGCCTTTGGCGGACGAGCACCAGGCACCGAATACGAAACGAAAACCATCTTCTTGCCTTACCTGCCCAGAACGCGCGCTTTAGCCCAACTTTCATCGCTTTTAAACTTGGGATTGCAACGTTATGTCACGAGCGATAGAAAGTTCAGATGAGTCAGGTACACCCAAAACGACTAAATGTGAATTATCGCGCAAATATTCAGCAGATTGCCTTTAAAAGGACCGTTCTGATCAAAACTATTGTTTAGACCGCTATTATGCTCACCTGTGCGACGCGTGAAAACTAACCAGATATTGCTTGAATACATGATAGACGCTTCAAGCGCGCCTTTGGGACCATGTCCTGTGACCCCTTAAAGCACTCTTTGCTAAACACGCAATCGCACTCGCATTAGTCGTCCCGCTTTTTTGAGCGATCCAGAGCACATCTGTGGGGCGAATTAGATCGCAGCAGAAGCACATTTTACAAAAAAATCAGCCGGGTTTTGTCTTCATAAAACCCAGATCAGATAAGAGGAGTCGCTGTGCGATTTAAGCTAAAGTTTTCGGTAACGCTACTGGCCGTTAGCCTCTGCACAGTTCTTTTCGCGGTCGATGCGCAAGCTAAGTTCAAGGCCAGGGATGACAATTTTTCCGTAGATCGTGACGACAACCTGATTGAAAACCTCCGCGACAACGATAAGGACGAAGGCGATATCATTAGCATCACGCTTCCTGGTCAGTCTCCGGCGACGTTTAGTGATACCTTCACCGTCACTCGAAGCCAGGGTGCTACTTTGACCGTCAACAAAGGTGGCTCCATGACCTTTGACCCCCGTGATGATACAGAGTACGCAGGTTTGACAAACGGCCAAACCAGCCGGATTGAGTTCTTCTACACTGTTCAAAAAAGACGTGACCCCCGTAAGACCAAAAGAGCTAGAGTAAGGATCACAATTACAGGGGTTGATCCGCTGGTGCCAGTCGTTGCCAACGATCGAGACGGCCCCCGATACACCCTTTTATCTAACCAGGTTTATCAGCTCCCCGTCTCGATTCTGGACAACGATACGAATGCCGATTTCGTATCACAAATCGGCGTGGAAGTTGACGGGGTCAACTCAGAGCCGTTCTATTTGTTGCAAGGTGAGAGCGAACGGGTAACACTCGATACCGGCGCTGTCTTAGACGTTTCATCGGATGGCTCAGTCACCTTTGACCCCACCGCAGACACCACTTATCAAGCGCTCGCAGCCGGCGTCGGCGAGGATTTTGATTTCGGTTATAAGGCCCAAAATGACGAGGGGCAAAGCGCCACTTCAGCAAGGGTTAGGCTCCGGGTAATAGGTCCCGAGCTGAATCTGCCGACCGCCGTTAACGACACCTTCACCACGAGCGCAGACCAGATAATAAGAAAAGACGCAAGCGACGGACTGCTCGCGAACGACACAATTGCGATACCCAACGAGACCCTCACGGTTAGCCGGTTCTACATCGCAGAAGGAACGGACCTTAATCTTGGGACAACTTATACACTTTCAACGGGGGCAGTTTTTGAGGTGCAGGCCGACGGCAGCTTATATTTTGACCCAACAAACGCAAGCGTTTATACCTCACTCCCGTCAGGCTCAGCGCCTTTAACTCAAACGTTTTCTTATTTTGTTACAAATTCGGATGGTCAAAGCACCGACCCTGCAACCGTTACGCTGTCTGTCTCTCCCATTTATGTAGATACCCCAGCCGCTGCAAGCGATGATGTCATCACCCTACAAGAAGGCGATGGCAGAACCAGAATTATTACCCTCAACAATGACTTGGGCGACCCAACGCTCGAAATCATCAGCATCTCCGGTTCTGGCAGCACTGGCACGATCAGCCCAGGCGGCATCTCAGAACCCGTTGTAAACACTTTAGAGCTTGAGAATGGTGAGCTCTACTACACCGCTTGGGATGATTTTAACGGGCAAGACACCTTCACTTACACCCTGCAAGATGACGACGGCCAACAAGACACAGCAACGATCACCATCAACGTGGCCGCGGTGAATGACGCGCCCAACATCGTACTTGGGCTTCGAGACTCAATGCTGCAAGGCACCTCAAAGACCTGGAGTGGTCGCTATGCCAGCGATAATTTACCATTGGGTTTAAGGGCAAGAATTTTTGATCGCGACAATACCATTTATGATGGCCTAGGGTGTGACCCGGAAGCAGAGGATTGCGCATCCATGCAAAGTCTTTATTTTAGTCTTCGCGATCCTGTAGATGATAGCGGTATTGTACAAGGCGCCATTAGTGATGCGGCGACTTGTGGCGACGGCAGTTTTACTTATACACCCCCGGCAGATTTTTCGGGCAGCATTAGCTTTGATTTTGACGCCTGCGACACCAACGCCTGCTCTGGATTCCCTAGCGAATGCCTGACATCTAATTTCACTATCGACGTTCAGGAAATCGTTAGACCTGACTCTGAAGACTTTGCCGAACCAGACGATTCCGACAACGATTTATCACAGCAACCCCTTGAAATTGGTTTATCCGCGGTCCCGAATGTTTTAGTGATTACCGACGACTCTGGCAGCATGGGCTGGGATTTCATGACTGAAAATGCCGAAGCTGGTGGTGTTTTTAGAATTAATGGCTCGAGCACCAAGTATTATTTTCTTTGGCCCGACTCCAGGCCCTATGACTTTAGAATTAAACTACTGTACCGGGAAGAAAGCCCCGGTACCAAAGCCAACAGAGGCCTATGGCGCGCGCAGACCCACGACTTTAATAAGATCTACTATAACCCCGAAATCCGCTATAGACCGTGGACCGGGCTTGCCGAAAATGGCCTAGCGTTCCGAAACAGCGTCTTTACAAGGGCCATCAAAAGGCCCTGGCAGCAAGATGGCAGTCGGGATCTGAGCAGGACCACGTCACGTGATCGCACCGAGAATAACATAGCCCGCTACTACAAATGGATTGACAAAAAAATCGCGAATCCCGCCTTTGATCCAGACAATCCGAGTGCCGCGCCGGAGTTCATTCGTGACCCCAGCTGTCCTGGCAACGAGGTGGGCGTTATGGACCCAACGCCCTCTCCGCTTGGTAATAACGCCTGCCGAGAAGGCTGGTTAGTCGATATCAAAGCAGAAACCGGATCTGATGAATGGATCGACCCCACCGATGGCCTTGTCGACACAATTGACTACACAACCAATGGCTTTGCCGATGGCAGCAATAAGTTTCCTAAATTCCCAAACCGAAACGACTGCGCCGACAATAACTTTTGCAGCCTATCAGAGGAACAACAAAATTTCGCAAACTACTATACCTACGCTCGCAACCGAGAATATGCAGCTAAACTTGCGCTCGGGACTGTTTTTGGGGAGGCAGAAAATATTCGGCTAGGCCTTACCGGTCTACAAACAACTTCAGCCAAAGTACAGATCTCAAACATCAACAAGTCCCCAACCTCTGGTAGTAAAAAAACGTTTTTAGACGCTGCTTACGCAATTAGATCCTCAGGCAATACACCGCTTAGAAGGCGATTACGGGACGCCGGCCAATATTTCAAGTGTTCGAGTACCAACAATATTATGAATCAAGCGGGCGCCCCGGGTGATGGTGAAGGCGGATGCCCCATCAAAGGAGCGCCGGAGGGCACCTGCCAATCCAACACAACGATTCTCATCACGGATGGTTACTGGAACGGCAGCTCCCCAAATTTACCACGCGACGCGGATGGTGATTTGATCGAGACGTTGACCGGCCGCGGCGTCAGCAAGTTCGATGGTGGTGCTTTTAAAGGCGCTGACTCGGAAAGGAACACCCTTGCAGATATTGCGATGCTGTATTACGAAAGTGACCTGCACCCAAGCCTTGCCGATGATATCGTTGTTAAATCGCTCGATAAGGCTCGGGCGCCCAGCGACGCCTTCCCCTCTAATCGCATGCACCAGCACATGAAGACCTACGTCATTTCATTTGGTCAGCAACCAGGAATCGAAGAACCATCGGACATTACCGCCGCGGTTGATTGGGGCAATCCATTAGACGACGGTGATCAAGCGCGCGTCGATGATACACAACATGCTGCATTTAATGGACGCGGGCGCCTTTTCTCCTCATCTAACCCTGAACAATTGGCGCTAGACATTGGTCAAGTACTGGAGGAAATTCAGGAGGGAGAAGGTGCGGCCAGTGCGGTGAGCTTCAGTTCGGACGAACTCGAAGCAGATTCGATACTTTATAAAGGCAGTTATAACATCAAGAATGGCTCGGGCAGCTTGGTGGCGCAACGTATTGCGCTAGATGGCACGCTCAGTCGCGACAACGTTTGGGAGGCTGAGACGCTTCTGGATGCTGCAAACTATGTTGACCGCGCAATCTTCACATTTGACGAAAACAGCAACACCGGCGCCTATCTGTCACTTGCTAACCTCACTTGCGGGCAAGCGAACGCCCTTCTTGACCAGCCGATCCTTGGATGCGACTTTACAGGCACCCCGTCCTCTGAATTGACCGCTAAAATCAACTACTTTAAGGGCGACCGAGCAAACGAGTTTGCGCCGGATAATGGCCAACCCGATGGTATTTTTCGCGGTCGAAGCACGGTTTTAGGCGATATTGTCGGCTCCTCTCCCGTTTATGTTGACGCACCGAACCGCCGGTTTCGCCTTGGTCTGCCTTACCCCCAAGGTGAACAGTCTTATAGTTACTTCCTTAACAATGAAACCTTAGCCGCGAGGACCAAAGTGCTGTACCTCGGTGCTAACGATGGCATGTTGCACGGGTTTGATGGCCAAACGGGCGTCGAAAAACTCGCTTTTATCCCCAACGAAGTGATCACAGGACGCTATAACAACCCCTTGCGCGCACTCGCCAGCCAAACCTACCAACATCGATACTTCGTCAATCTGCCGCCGGTCGTCGATGATATTTTTATAGGCCAGCCCATTTCCGAATTCGAAGCAGAGAACCCGCTCTTCAATGACGATAAAAGCTGGCAAACGATTCTGATCGGTGGCTATGGTGTGGGCGGTAAAGGATACTTTGCGCTCAACGTAACCAACCCCGAAAATTTCGCTGAAGCAAGCGAAGAAAAATTAGTGTTTTGGGAATTCTCAGAAGAGGATGATGTTTACCCGCTAGACACCAATGGGATTGCCTTTTTAAATAGCGATGGCGACCTCATCACAGACTATGAAACGCCGCCGCAAGTGATCAAGGATCTTGGCTATAGCACCAGCGTACCTGTGATTGCCATCAGCAATATTCTTGCCGCCGATGGTGAACGGGAATGGATCAGCCTGTTTGGAAACGGCGCCAATAGTACTTCCGGCATCGCCAAACTCTTTATGTTGTTGATCGACAAAGGCCGCGACGGCGTCTGGTGCCACCCAGACTCACGCTTTGGAGACGAGCTCGCGACGCGGGCCGGATGCGACAACGATGAGTATGATTTTATAAAACTGACAACTGGCAATGGCGCGAATGCCGCCGCCCAAGCTAATGGATTAGGCAGTCCAAGGGCCATCGATGCCGATCGTAATGGCACGGTTGATTACGTCTATGCAGGCGATGAGCAAGGTAACTTGTACCGCTTCGACCTTTGCCGACGCGACCTTCCCACCACGGCTATTGAGCGTGATACAGATCCTGACTGGTATGGTGGCGGCCCGTCCGAGTGCAAGTACGGTAAGACCATTTTCAAGCAATGGACGGTCACCAAGATTTTTACCGCAAGGAGCAGCACAAACCAAGTTCAGCCTGCAATCTCAAAACCGGTTGTCGTGAGCCACCCTTCCGGCGTCGGTTACGGCGTCATTTTTGGCACCGGTCGCTACGCC
>Ga0209711_10001584_pt1 | contig 21862 bp, 19 predicted proteins | sample ArcticOcean_MG_C_7_FD_187441 | JGI IMG/M metagenome (GOLD analysis project Ga0209711, IMG submission 187441) | Marine microbial communities from western Arctic Ocean - ArcticOcean_MG_CB11_88 (SPAdes) (version 2) | ecosystem: Environmental > Aquatic > Marine > Oceanic | place: Arctic Ocean...
GAGGCTTTTGCTTTCGCGCTAGCCTCCTGCGGGTTCGGTCAGGCTGAGGGCGGATTTTTCACCCGTGATCGGATGGCTGGTGGTCTTTCCGGAGGGCCATTGGATGGAGAGGGACTGTGGAGATTCTCCTTTTGCAAAGGTGAGGTGGAGGATGCTGGAATTTTGGGAAGAGAGACCTTCGCCAAGAGATTTTTGGACCTGCAGGGTGCTTTGTCGGTGTGGATGGTGACGCGGGTGCCTATGGCGTCGCGATTGCTGACGGCGCCAGTGAGCTTGAGTCGCAAGACGTGGCCGTTTTCACCGTCTTGATCGAAGTCAAAGGTGGCGAAGGAGTTCCACGGAGCGTTGTCTGGAGTCTTCGATTGACCACTCGTCTTCGAGACTTTTCTGCTGTGGAGATCCCCAGACCATGATGGATCCTTTTACAGTATGACAGAAATCGGCGAGCTTTTTAGTGTAGTCGAGGGTCGCGGATCGGAGTTGATCGTCGGCTGGTGAGGTGGAATCCGCGCCCGCCATTGAGGTGGTCGGTTTTGGCAAGTAGCCAATGGAGATCAATGATTTCGAGTCCGTGTTTCTGAGCGGTTTTTCTGAGCCGTTTTTAGAATGTCTTCGGCACCGATGGATCGAGGCGGGTGACGTCGTTGTCTGGAACGATGGTGAAGGGTGCGACCTCCAGGCCGGTGTATCCCAGCTACGCGGTCGTCTCACATTGCTGTTCGAAAGGGCGACCCTGAAAGGTCTCTTTGCAGATGGCGAATTTAATGAACTGCTAAGAGATACATTTTCACCATCAACTTGTGAAGCTTTGGGACTTTTTCTATTTCAGGGTGGCGAGATAGGCGAGGATATCTTCGATTTCCTGCGGTTTGAGGATGAGGCCCATGGGGGGCATGGGGGAGACGGGAAGGGGGTAGCCTTCGGAGATCTCGGCATTGGGATCGAGGACTGATTTGCGGATGTAGGCGGGGCCTTTATTGGTGGCGATACCATCGAGGGCGGGTCCGACGATGCCGCCTTCTCCGCCGACAATGTGGCAACGAGCACAGGCGGCGACTTCGTGATGGAGGAAGAGGTCCTTGCCGCGGACGGCATCGGCTACGCGGAGTTTTTCCTCCTGTGCTTCTTGCGCGACCGGAACGAGTTCGGAGAGACGGACATTTTTATAGAATGCGGTGCCGGTCGATTGTCCCCATCCGCCGTAGAGGGCATTGAAACTGAGCTTCTGGTAGTTCTGGGAATCGAAATCAACGGAGACGTCGGTCCAGTCGTTTTTACCCTTGAGTGGCTTGGTGTGGACGCGTGGATCTTGGATTTCGTGGACGTTTAGAACGGCTCCGAGGCCGCTTCCTTTGATCCCCAATGTTTTGATCTGTGCGCTGAGGCGGTAGCGGGTATCGGGCTTGACTTTGACGTTGGTGATCCAAGAGGTGTCGGTGAGTTTTTCAGAGCTGATTTTAAAGATATTGTCTTTTGAGTGCTCATGGGTAGCTCCTTTGCCGGAGTAGATTGTCTTGGCCCACTTTGCTCCGTCTAAGACATTGGTGTCGGCTTGCTGGTAGACGATTTCCGAGAGGATGGTGATCTGGTGCTGTTTTCCAGCTGCTTCGAGTGCTGCTTTGAGCAGTCTATCGCTGAGGTTTTCTCCATTTTTGGCGAGGCTGGTGATCGCGTTCTTAAGCGGGTCACTGGTGGGGAATTGGGCGAGGGCGACGAAGGCGGCGAGGCGGGTGGTGAGGTCCGGGTCGTTGATGACGCCGGACTGGAAGAGGAGGCTGCCTCCTTTTTCATCGAAACTCAGGGCGCGGGTGGCGTTGCGCCTGAGGACGGGATCGGTGGAGAGGAGGGCGGCGCGATGAGTGTCGTCATCGAGATGGCCGAGTCCGTGGAGGGTCCACAGGGCGTGGATGGATCCGATGCCGGGCTGGCTGACTTTTTCCTTAAGGGCCTTGAGCGAGTCGGTAGCGGGGGGCTGTATTTTATCAACGAGGAGGCGCTGGGCGGCGAGGCGCCAGAATTGGTTGTGGTGGCCGAGGGCGGCTACCAGTTCGGCCGGGGTGGCACTCTCGAGGGAGGTGATGGTTGATTTGGGTGCTTTGTCCCAGATGAGTCGGTAGATGCGGCCGTGTTGGCGATCGCGGTTGGGATTGACGTGAGCATTGCCTTTTCCGGTGGTGGCTGCGTAGCCGCCGCGACCTTCGCTGGGAGTCGGGTTGTGCTGGATGATAAAGTTATACCAATCGGAGATCCAGAGGTTGCCATCGGGGCCGACTTCGGCGGCGACGGGGGAGAACCATTCGTCGGCGGAGGCGATGAGGGCGAAGTCGTTTTGGGAATTGTAGCCTGCGCCTTTTTGAGAGGTTTGGAATTTTCCGAGGAGGTTTCCGGTGGGGCCGCAGACGAAGGCGGTGTTGCCCTGCCATGATGCGGGGAAGTTGGCCGAGTTCGCGAAGGCGTGGCCGGCAGCGGCAGTGTAGCCCCCGAAGACATCGACCTGCCGCACGTTCGGGGTGATGGGGTGGAAGGTGGGCGAGGAGGAGATGACGTCAGCGCTGGGACCACGTCCGCCGGGGAGGATGGTGGCGGGGATGCCGCCGAAGAAGCTTGGGTTGTTATTGGCGGTGGAGCCAAAGGTGTCGCCGGCATTGTTGAAGCCGAGTCCCCAGGTGTTGTTGTTGAACTGGTGAAGGAACTGGAGATCCGAGCCGTCTTTTTGGAAACGGTAGACCCCCATGCCGAATCTTTGGCCATCGTGATTGTAGGCGGAGTATCCGACGGTGCCGTAGAGTTGGTTATCGAGTCCGTAGCGGAGGTTGGACGGGCCGGCATGGGTGTCGCCGGTGCCCCAGCCGGTGAGGACAACCTCGCGGATGTCCGCTTTGTCGTCGCCGTCGGTGTCTTTCAGAAAGAGGGTTTCGGAGGCGTGGTGAACGTAGATGCCTCCGTTTGCGAAGGTGAGCGAGGTGGGGATGTTGAGGCCATCGGCAAAGACGGTGACCTTGTCGCAGCGTCCATCGCCATCGGTGTCTTCGAGGATTTTGATCTTATCGTCGCCGACACGTTCGGATTTAATTTCGTTCGGGTAGTCGACAGTTTCGGCGGCCCAGAGGCGGCCGCGTTCGTCCCAAGCGAGACTGATGGGATTGACGATTTGTGGTTCGGCGGCGAAGAGTTCAAGTTTCCAGCCGACGGGGACTTGCGTGTATTTCAGGCTATCTTCAGGGCTGAGCGGGTGCTGATACTGAAGGGGCTTGGGGCGCTTTTCGTAGTTGGGGATGTTCGCGCGGGTTTCGTAAGTGAGTGCGGGACGTGAAGTGAGGAAGGTGTCGTAAGCGGCTTTTCGTTTTTCGCCGACGGCCCATAGGATGCCGGATTTGAGGAGTTGGTGGAAATTGGGTTGGTTCCAGACGCGCTGGTCGTGGCCGGAAGCGGTGTAAAAGACGCGGCCTTTTCCCTGCGTGCGGGTCCAGGTCCAGGGTTCGGGTTCTGTGATGTTGTCGTCGCCCTCGGGCTTGCGGACCATGAGGATGTCGCGGTCCGTGCCGTGCATGGAGTGGACGTATGTTTCGTCCCAGGCGTGAAAGGGCTGGAGACCTTTCAGGGCAGGATGGTTTGGCTTGATGATGGTGGGGGAAAACTCCTTGCCTTTGTGGTGCTTGAATTGAGCGCCGACGAGTTTAATGAAGCCGGGTTCGTTTCTGAAACAAAAGCTGGCAGAGTGGACGGGGATGAAGCCGCCACCTTCCTCGACGAATTTGACGAGGTTTTGATATTGGTGAGGCTCGATGTTGTCGTGGTTGGCGTAAAGAAGGATGCCATCGAATTGATTTAAGTAAGAAGAGTCACCGAGGGCTTCTTCGACGGAGGTGGTGTAATCGAAGTAGATTGCTTCGCGACCAAGCGCTTTGGCCAAAATGGGGAAGTATTTGTTGGAATTATGGGCCTCTTTTTCATGGCCGAGAAAGAGGATTCTGATTGGGCCTTCTTTCTCCGCTTGCTCTTTATTAGAAATTTGGGCGAGGGAAAGAACCGCGAGGAGAGCGGTTAGGAGAGCGAGGAAGAGTGGGATACGTTTGGTCATGGTGTCGCTAGTAGTGGGAAATCTTTTAAAGAGGGTCTGCTTTTGAGTGTGTCCGTTATCGAGGCTTGAGAACCCGAGAACCTGGCGCGGGCTTAGAAGTTGCGGTCTTGGGATAGGGCATATTGGCGTCGACTTCATTACGCCAGTCGTGGAGCTTCTTCTTCAACCTTTGGGTGATCTCTGGTTGTGATTCGGAGAGGTCGTTACGTTCGCCGATATCATTTTCCAAGTCGAAGAGCTGAACGGTTCCGTTTTCGTAGTATTCGATCAATTTGTATCGACCGGAACGAATGGCGCCATTTGGACTTTGGTAACCATGATTGCTGTAGTGGGGGAAGTGCCAGTAGATCGGTCCACGTTCGTAGGCTTTCGCTTTCAAGGCAGGGACAAAGCTGCGACCGTCCTTATGTTGAGCCGGTAATGCGGGGAGGCCCAACATTTCGAGCAGAGTGGGGTAGAAGTCCGTTCCTGTAACGATCGCTTGCGAAGTGGTGTTGGCTTGAGTTTTGCCAGGCCAATGGACAACTAAGGGCACGCGAATGCCGCCTTCGTAGTTCCATCCTTTGGCACCACGCAGCGGAAGGTTGGAACTTGCGAATTGAGCGTCAAGTGATTTGCGCTGATGATTTATACCGCGATACTGATTCGAGGCCGACATGCCACCATTGTCCCCCGTGAAGACAATGATGGTGTTCTCTTCCAGTCCAAGTTTCTTAAGTTTTGCACGAATACGCGCTAGGCTCTCGTCCGTTGCTTCAAGCATGCCGGCAAACTCGACGTTGTCTTGTTTCTGCTTCACCCACCAGACGCGCGCGTCCTGATGCGCCTGTAACTCGTCGTTTTCAGCCAGCGCCTTAAGCTCTTCCTTCGTGAGCTGCGGCCCGTCCGGATTCGGTTCAAGAATAAAGTCCGGCCCTTTCTGTTCCGGCATCGCCGCGAGCTTCTTGCGATATTTCTCCACTAGGTCCGGGCGTCCCTGGATTGGGTCGTGCACCGCGAAGTGTTCAAGATGGACAAAAAAGGGCTGGTCCTGATTTCGCTCAATGAAATCTAAGGCTGCATCGGTCAGCTTGTCGGTGTAATAATCACCTTCTTTCGCCGGTAGCTTTGTATCATAGGCACCACCAAAAGGATAGTGATAGGAACGCACCCATCCCGTGATCTCTTCGTCGAAACCGTAGGTTTTCGGATTTATGCTCACGTGCGCTTTGCCGTAGTTCGCAGTGGCATAGCCATGGCGCTTGAGGGTCTCGGCGAGGGTGACCTCCTCGTCTGGCAATGCTGTCAGTTTTTCCCCGTGATGCAGCGGTTCATAGTCCCGCTCGGGACGTCCTCCCAGCCATTCCGTCAAATTGGTCCGGGCGGGATATTTTCCGGTGAGAATACTCGCACGGCTGGGTGAGCAGACATGGCAGGTGGCGTAGGCATTCTTGAACAGCATGCCTTCTTTTGCCAACTGGTCGATCGCCGGAGTCTCATGGAACTGGCTACCATAGCAACCCACATCCCGCTGCCCCAGGTCATCGACGAGGAAGAAGATGATGTTGGGTGGTTTTGCCTGGGAGAGACTTGAGAAGAGGGCGATGAAAAGGAGAATGCGATTCACTTGTTTTGGGTGTTCGATGTTGGTGCTGGGTCGACGGACCATCCTTTGGTGTGAATGACGCCGTAGTAGGGGTAGTGATCCCAGTTGACGGGGCCGCCAATGACGCGCGGGTCTTTGCTTGTTTTGAGGTGATCGAAGAGTTGTTTTCGCAAGGTGGTTTGGGTCTTCTCGAGGCGAACTGATCCGGCGAGGTTGCTCATTTGATGGGGATCTGTTTTGAGATCGTAGAGTTCTTCGGCGGGACGCATCCCGAAGGCGAGTTCTGCCAAGCGGGCGATACCGTGCTCGTTACGGTGCTCCATCATGAAGGCTTTAGTGGGGGAACTGTCGATCTCGCCATAGGGGATGGCGCGGGCACAGACCGATGGGTCGGGAGAGCCGGAGGGCCACCGGGTGGGTTCGAAGTTGTGGATGTAGAGGTGGTCGGAAGTCCGGATCGCGCGGCACGGATAGCCTTTGCCACCTTTGCGGCACCCATCGTGGCGCTCCATGGCAATGAAGGCGGCGTTGTGATTTTTCGAAGCTTGGTTTTTGAAGATGGGGAGAAGACTTTGTGCGTTCATCATGCCCGGTGGTTTGAGACCGGCTGCTTCAAGAAAGGTGGGGGCGAGGTCGCTGAGATTGAGTAAGGCGTCGCTGGTTCGTCCCGGCTTGGTAATTCCTCCGGGCCAGCGGATGGCGAGCGGAATGCGGGAGCCGTCGTCGTAGAGGCTGGCTTTGGCACGGGGGAAAGGCATGCCGTGATCGCTGGTGACGACGATAATGGTGTTGTCGAGTTGTCCGGATTTTTCCAATAGTGCGATGGCACGTCCCACTTGGGAATCAAAGTGTTCGATTTCGACGAAGTAGTCGAGGAGGTCGTTTCGGACGATGTCGTTGTCAGGAAAGATGGGAGGGACGATGACTCTGGAGGGATCTTTACCAGTTCGTTTTCCGGCACCAGATTCGAAGCCACGGTGGGGTTCGGAGGTGCCGAGCCAGAAGCAGAAGGGCTTTTCTTTTGGAGACTGCGCAAGGAAGTCAGAGAAGTTGCCGGCGTAGTCGGTATTGCGCATTTGCTTGAAGGGCGGTTGGAGGCGCTTCTTTTGGAAGGGTGGTCCGGCAGGGTTTTCCGTGCGCCCTCCAGGTTCGAGGCGACCGGGGCTCCATCCCTTTCCGGTGTAGCCGATGGAGTAGCCGGATTTTTGGAGAAGGTCGGGGTAGGTTGCGAATTTGGCCGGGAGAGTGCTGTGGATATTGCCAGCTTCTTCGAGTCGCCAGATCGCTTGGCCGGTGAGGATGGCGGAGCGGGAGGGACCACAAGTGGGGGCATCGCAGAAGGCATGGGTGAAGCGGAGTCCTTCTTTAGCGATACGGTCGAAGGCGGGGGTTTTGACCACGGGATCGCCATTTGCTCCGGTGTGGGCGTAGGACTGATCGTCCGAAATACAGAACAGGATATTGGGGCGCAACTCCGACGCCACCGCGTTCATGCTGAGTAAGCACAGAGCTGCAATCGCGTAGAGACTTGGTAAATAGTTTGTTGTTGTCATGGCTGTTGCGTCCAGATCCGGTCACCCGAATTTCTGTTGAAATGTTGAATGAGGCACTACTTCCGCGTTACATAGACGTAGTAGGCACTGAAAACCGTGTCCTTCCCGCGGAACCAGGTGTGCAATGCGATCGGGCCTTTTTTGAGAGTGGTGGTAAACACGACAGACCTGTCACCTGGCATCACCTTCTTCGTCAGCCCCTCGAATCCGTAGGGTCTTTTCTGACCAACGCTCATGTGGTGGAAGTTGTTGAGATAGATGCTCGCCGAAGTAATCGGCAGGGCCTTGCCTTTTCCGTCGGGCATCGGCTTAGAAAGAGGAATGTCCGCCTCCTTCGGCCAGCGACGAAGTTCGAACTCATACTCGCCATCCTGAGCCACGTCGAGCAACCAGTAGCCGGACTTCTGGACTCCGTTGCGGATCTGTCTCTGTTGATCGATGAACACGTCCAGCCATTCACAGGCGGTCAGACTTGATGGATTCTCATGGTCGCTGCCGATAACGACGCGCTGTGGATCGTTGGCCGTCGGCCCGACCTCATCCCACCATCGATACAGCTCACCACGCATCTTTCTGACGATCTCGGGATGTTGATCAAACACGTTCGTTTGTTGAAGTGGATCGGTCTTCAGGTTGTAGAGCTCGCGGTCTTCCAGCAGTCGCCAGATGGCTTGCCCCGTCAATATTGCGCTGCGTGAAGGACCACAGGTGGGCGCATCGCAGAAGGCGTGGGTGAAGCGGAGGCCTTCGCGGGCGATGCGATCGAAAGCGGGGGTTTGCACGACCGGGTCGCCATTGGCACCGGTGTGAGCGTAGCTTTGATCGTCCGAAATACAGAAGAGGATGTTGGGCAGGGTGCCAGCACTGAGGGCGAGGGTGAGACCGAGGCTGGCAAGAAGGAGGCGAATGGTCGTCATGCTATTTATGGACGATCTGGACGGAGTGCCAGAAGCCAAATTCATTACGCCAGTCGTTGGGGCGGTTTTCGAGAGTGAGGTCGATTTTTTGGCCCGCGAATTTGCTAAGGTCGACTTCGAGTTCGAGCCACTCCGATTTGACCGTTTTGAAGGAAACGATTTGGTCGTGAAGGACTTTGCTGTTTGCGAGAACGCGAAGCTGCCAGTCGCCGTGGGGATGGTAGCTGCAGCGAATTTTGAGGCGGGTGGATTTGCCTTTGGGGACCTGAAGTTCGCGCTTAAGTGAGCAGGGCGTTTTCTTGTCGAGCGGATGCGTTTGGACAGCTTTTTCGTTTCGGAAACTTTTCAAAGCTACGACCCCACCTTCGCCGACGTTTTCGACTTTGAAGCCGGGAGCGATTGCTTCGATGGCTTGAGCCCACTTGGCGCGGAGGTTCTGGCGCGGTTTTTTGTGGCTCTGGGGAGAGCCGCTGATCATACGACGGGCAACGGATTCGGTGAGGAAGGGGATTTTTGTTTGAGCGGCGAGAGCGAGGGCCTTTTTTGGGTGCCCGGTGACGAGAGGTTCCAAGGCGAACCAGATCATGCGGGGAAGTTTGGGATCGTCGATATCTTCAGCGTGTTGGGAAAGCGCGTTCAGAATGGGGAAGCGATGGTCGAGGGGAAGTCGAGGCGCCGCGGCCGCGAGGTAGAGTCGGACGGTGGGAGAGGGGTCGCTTTGGGCGAGTTTTTCCAAGATGGGCTTGATGGAAGCGGGTGGGGTTTTGTCTTCGCTGAGAAGTTGGATGGCCCAGGCGCGGACGTGTTCGTCGGAGTGGGCGAGAAGTTGGATGAGTTTTTTTTCGTCGCCTTTGGCACCTTTTGAAAAGCGTTTGGTGACGTGTTGGGCCCAGAGGGCGCGGAGACGTTTGGGGGAGGTTTTTGAGCTCTCGAAGAATTCGTCGAGAGCTTTATGGACGGCCTTCCGATCGAGCTTTCCGGAAATGGTGCGATGGTGGAGTTCGGTGCGAGCCTGGCGGACAAACCAATCATTGGGGTGGTTCTGAAGTTGGCAAAGTTCAAGATCGGTGAGAGAGGGAATGTTCGGGCGAGCGATGCGTTCTGCACCTTTGGGCATGATGCGATAGATGCGCCCACTCTTTGGGAAGTTGATGGCGTTTCCGCAGATGTCGGTGTCGTGCCAATCTAAAACATAGATGCCCCCATCAGGTCCGATTTCCATACTGAAGCCGACCCAGGCGAGATCGTTGGTGGGCATGAAATCACTCCCGTGTCGGCCGATGTAGGTGGAGCCGTTCGGCTCCATGTAATCGGCGAGGACGGCATGCTCGTGGATGTTGCACATGAAGAGTTGGTCGTGGTATTCGGCGGGGAAGGTGTCGGCCAAATAGAAGCGGGCTCCGCCGTGCGCAGAGAGGTGGGTGTGGTCGCGGATCGTCTGGATGGGCGCGTAAGTGTAGGGATTGAGGTTGGGACGGGATTGTTTGTGGTAGATGCCACCTTGGACGATGTGGAAGAGGTGGGGGATGACGCAGCAGGTGGCGAAGCCGTGGCCGAGATCATTGAAGTCGAAGCCCCACGGATTAGAGAGGCCACGTGCGAAGATTTCGAAATCGCGAGTTTCGGGGTGGAAGCGCCAGATGCCAGCATCGAGGTAGAGGCGGTCGTCTTTAGGAGCACCAGGTTTTCCGATGAGAGAGTGGGTGAAAACGCCTTGGCAACCGTAGAGCCAGCCGTCGGGGCCCCAGATGAAACTGTTGAGGGTTTCGTGGCGGTCCTTCATGCCCCATCCGTCGAGAAGAACTTCGGGTTCGGCGTCGGGGACGTCGTCGCCATTGGCGTCGGGAATGAAGACAAGATTAGGCGGAGCTCCAAGGTAAACCCCGCCGTGTCCGATCGCGATACCGGAAGCGAAGGTGATTTTGTCGTGGAAGAGCTTCTTGGTGTCGAAGACACCGTCGCTGTCGGTGTCTTCAAAAATCTGAATGCGACTGAGTTGTTCGTTTTTGTGGGAGCGCCGGTTGACGTAGTTGTAGTTTTCCACGACCCAGACGCGGCCTTTGGCGTCGAAAGTGAAGGCGATGGGTTCGCCGATGTGTGGTTCGGAGGTGTAAATGGAAACGTCGAATCCCTCCGGGATGGACATCTTGGCGACGGCTTCTTTGGGTGTGAGGAAGGGGGCGTCGCTAGATTTGTGTTGCTTGCCACGGTTCTGGGCAAGCGATGAGGTGATCGCCAAGGCAGAGATAGAGAGAAATAGAGTGAGCGTTTTCATTTACCTAGAGAGTGGGACTTGTTTTTCGTGTCGTATGTAAGCGAGTAGATCGAATAATTAGTTTCTTTTGTATAATCTGGATAATGTATTCGAGGTTCTTAAATAGGTGTGTTTTTACGGTCGGGTTACTGAACTGCAAAGATTCCCTGCATAATTAATCCATGACCGGGATAAGTGCAGATAAAGTGGTAGTTCCCAGGTTCTTCTGGCACGGCGAAATAGAGGGTGTATTTCATACCCTGCGCAACCTGGGGTGTGGAAGCCAGTAGCTCGGGGATTTCCGGAATGAAGTTTTTCTTGAGGCCTGCCGCACCCATGGCAACCGCAGCGTCCAGTACTGTTTGTCTTGAACCGGGAGTGATGATAGCCAGGTTGTGCGTCATGCCACTGGAATCATCGTTGGGAAAAACAAAAACAATTTTTTCACCCGCTTTTGCTTCAATTCGATCAGTGTTGAATTTAAGACCCGCTAACACACCCACCTCGATCCGGCGTGCATTCGTAAAACCATCGGGTAGCGGGTTGACCGGGTTTTTGCTGATTTCGGAGAGTTCGCCCATTTCCAGAATTTTCCCGTATACTTTATCGAATGAACCACCCAGCATCTTTTGTAAATTACGAGCGTTATAATTTGGGATTTCCGTTTTGGTAATCTTTCCGGTTCGCAACGCCTCGAGTAGTGCCTTGGCATAGGATAACTTGGAAGCGAGAGTATCTATGATTGCCCGTTTGCCAACGGTATCAAAATTCTCGTATTTGGAAATCAGTTCCTTGGGAGCTTCAGGATAATTAAAAAGAGAATAAGCACGAATTGCATCCACTTTTAAAGGGCTATCCAGCAATGCATTGAGATTTTTGGGAAGCTCCTGGAATCGCATCGCCACCAAGCCGGAAAGGGCTTCTTTTCGGTCTTCGAGACTCGCATCTCCATTCAAAACAAGTTTTAATGCATCCTGACTAACGGAAAGATCACCGAAGATCTGGCTGAGCCGGTCGACGAGTTTGTCGAGTTGAGGATCTTTTTGATCGAGGAGGCTTGTGCGGAGGCGGAACCAGTTGGGGGGCGGAGTGAGGTTGCGTTGGCCGTCGAGTCCGAGGAGGATGCCATTGAGGAGGGGCTTTTGAATCGTGGGGTTGTCGGTGGCTGCGAGTTGGGTAAATAGTAGAGAGAAGGCTTCTTCACGATCCATCTCGACGATTTTTTCGAGGCGCGCTTGATTGAGGTCAATGAGGGGAACAGGCTTGGCCGGAGTGGTGATGAAGGTGACGTCACCGTAAGAGCGTTTGCCGTAAGCTTCCCACTTTTTCGTGAGTGCTTTTGGATCGAGTTTTCCGGTGTGGATAAGGAAGCGATGACGGATGGTTTCCGTTTGGCCTTTTGGGATCTTCCAGTCTCCGAGAATGGCACGGCACGGTCCGATTCCGAGTTGCCCATCGACACGCCAAGGTTGTGGGAAGTCGGAGTTCTCCGGATGATCAAAAATGGTGATGTGGCCCCAGTCGTCGCGGCCTTGGATGTCCATTCCGACGTCAACCCAGACTGCGCGCTTGCCTTCGGCCTGGTTGTTTTTTTGGAGAGCGGAGTTGACGACTTCTCCTTTCGTTTTGCCGCGATGCCAGGGCATGCGAAGGAAGAGTCCGCCGTATTTGTATTTGCCAATGGTGACATCGGATTTGCCGGTGCCTTCCCAAGTGAGGTCGAGGACGTGCTCGTGGTTTGAGGAGGTCATGGTCCAAGTCTGGGTTTGGGTGAGGACGGTTTGCCCCTGATCGCCGAGGAGATCGTAGGAGGTTTGCCAGGAAACGGATTGACCTGACGCGATGAGGACCTTGGAATAGTTTCGTTTCCAGTAGTCGGACTGGAGGTTGTGGAAGTAGTCGCGCTTGTTCACGCGGGTGAAGCCCCAGTAGAGACCGGTTTGGTGTTTGTGATGACCGGGGCTGAATTCGGTGAGGACTCCTTTTCCATCCGGGGCAACGATGGGGTGGAGAAAGGGCCGCTGGCTAGGTCTCGCGGATTGGGTGAGGATAGGATTGGCCAAGTTCGCGCGGTAAACAGAAATCGTTCCAGCTTTCTCGTCCCTCCCAAGGCGTAGATTTTCAGCGGCGAGAAGTGAGGGTGCGGTGGCGAGGATAAAGAATGTGAGAAATCGGATCATTGCTCAGTGGGTTGTGGTTAGAACTCAGTCGCGGAAGGACCATTCGGGGAGGCGAATGAGTTCGCCGCCTTTTTGGGCTGATTCGTGCGCAAGGATTCCGGTGAGGGTGATATTGGCGGATTCCTGTGCATTCGGGTAGGCGTCGTTGGTGGTCCGTAGCATTTCCACGAATTGGTGGACAAGGTGCGGATGGGAGCCACCGTGGCCGCCGCCTTGAGTGAAGCTCAAGTGCTCATCTCCTTCGGCGCCTCCGTAAACGCCACCGGTTGTGAAGGGAGCGATTTCATCGGGGAGGAGGTGCGCGTAGTCCGGGCAGTCGACGCGCTCGGGGATCTCGGGCTCGGGTTTCTTTGCGGTATGTACGACGAGTTGCTCGCCTTCGATGAGGGGCCATTCAACACCTTTTTTGTCACCGTAGACCTCGATCGATTCGCGGTATTGGCGGGCGACGTCGAAGAGGGAGCGGTAGACAAGGCCGGAGAGGTCTGAGTCCTTGAATTTGACGTGGCAGCTTTCGATGGCGTAGGGGGATCCGTAGCATTCGTGCATTTCTTCGCGGATCGTGCCGGAGCCGAAGCAGGAAACGTATTCGGCCTCGTGGCGGCCGAGTCCGAGAAGGGGGCCGACGCAGTGAGTGGCGTAGTGCATGGGAGGAAGTCCGGGCCAGTAGCCCGGCCAACCGTCCATGTCTTGTTGATGAGAGGCTTTGAGAAACTGGAGCTTGCCGAGTTCACCATTATCGTAAAGCTCTTTCATGAAGAGAAACTCGCGTGCATAAATGACGGTTTCCATCATCATGTATTTCAGGCCCGTGGAGGCGGAGAGTTCGACAATTGTTTTGCAGTCCTCGACGGAGGTCGCCATGGGGACGGTGCAGGCGACGTGCTTGCCAGCCTTGAGGGCGGCGATGGTTTGCTCGGCGTGATTGGGAATGGGTGAGTTGATGTGGACGGCGTCGATCGCGGGATCAGCGAGGACGTCTTCGAAATTATGGTAGCGCTTTTCGATACCGTATTTATCTCCGATCTCGTTGAGCGCGGATTCCGTGCGCTGACAAATGGCCACGAGATTGGCATTTGGGTGGCGTTGGTATATGGGGATGAATTCGGCACCAAAGCCAAGTCCAACGATCGCGATGTTTGGTGAGTTCGACATATCTAGTTGAGGACGTTATACCGCGAATGGAAGATGGGCTTGTATGAGATCGGAATATTTGTGTATTTTTACGACATGAGTAGTGAGAGCGTTTCACGATGGATCGAGACCCTTCAACCGGGAACGGTGAGGGATCTCTTCGAGTGTCTTCCTAACATGATGTATTTTGCGAAGGATTCGCACTTGGGGCTGATGGCGGGGAATCGAGCCTTTGTTCATCATTGTGGTTTTAAAGACGAAAGCGAACTCATTGGCAAAACAGATCATGAGATCTTTCCGCCGCAAATGGCGGAGAAATTCGCGCAAGACGACCGACAAATTCTGGAGAGCGGCAAAGCGATGAACGATATGGTGGAACTTTTTCCCAATGAGATGGGGATTCCCGGATGGTATACAACCGACAAGATTCCTCTCTTTACCCGAAGTGGTGAAATCGCCGGACTTTGTGGATTGGTGCGCAGTTACCAAGTGGAGGGTGACGAGCAGCTGAAGTCGGTGACTGAATCACTTATGGGGAATTTCGCGAAGAAAACATCGATGAGCGCGATCGCAAAAGGGGCCGGGTTTTCGATGCGTCAAATGGAGCGACGTTTTCAAGAGGCCTACAAGACAACGCCGATTCAGTATGTTATGAGGTTGCGTGTTCTGAGAGCCTGCGAAATGCTGACGACGAGTCATAAACCTGTGACGAGCATTGCGCTCGAGGTTGGCTTTTATGACCACAGTGCCTTTTCCCGTAAATTCTCCGCGCTGATTGGGGAGTCACCACGTGCCTATCGGAATCGTTACCAGCGCAAGAAGCAGGGTGGAGATCGTCCGGGATAGATTCGAATGATCGTCTTTAAATCGGCGGCCGGAGCACTTGCTATCAAAAAGTCATAGGTTCCGGCGGCAACTCCAAGGACTTCGGCTCCAGCTGCGGTCACTGTGGTCTCGTTTCCGGCAGTAAGGGTTCCGGTGCTGTTGAGGGCGTCCAAGCTGCCTGAAGAAGAATTGGCGTAGTCGGCGTGGCGAATCTCGGTAATGTTAGAGAAGTTGCGGGTGATGAGGTACTCAAGAGCGCTTCCTGCAGTAACCAAATCTTAGATCATCACGACAAGGGCTGATGATGGAGCGGCGCTCAGAACAAGGAATAGTGAAGAAGCGACGGTGTGCTCTTCTTTGGATGAGAGGGTCGCAATGTCCACTCGAAGACAGGGGGGTTGACATCGCAATGGAGTTTCCATCTCTTCAGGACGTGCCGGATTGGGAATATGAAAATCGATACGCCAAGGCGGGATGCAACCCGGTGATCGGGGTAGACGAGGCGGGAAGGGGGCCACTCGCGGGGCCGGTTGTCGTGGGTGCGGTGATTCTTCCGAAGGGTTTTTCTCATCCTAAGATCAACGATTCGAAAAAGCTCAGCGAGAAAGTGCGGGAGGCGATCTACGATGAGTTGATCGAGATTGAGGACCTGCAATGGGCCGTGAGTGTGGTGGAGGCAGCAGAAGTCGATGAGGTCAATATCCTCAAGGCGACTCACGCAGGAATGGCCCGTTCGGTGGAGAAGTTAGGAGTGACTCCGGGAATGTGTCTCATCGATGGATTACCCGTTCCGAACTATCCTTTCCCGCATGAAGGGATCGTAAAAGGAGACGGAAAGAGTCTTTCTATTGCCACGGCAAGTATTTTAGCCAAAGTAACGCGAGATCGTATCATGAGAGAGGGCGCTAAATGTTATCCTGAGTATGGTTTCGAACGTCATAAGGGATATGGGACAAAAGCACATTTGGAAGCTCTCACGCGGCATGGGCCGTGTCCGCTCCACCGTCGCTCGTTTCAGCCCGTTGCTCAACTCTGTCTCCCGGTTGACGATTAAAGGCGAGCGGATTGGCCACATGGAGGTGGGCCATCTTGGGGAACGAATTGCGGCTCGTTACCTGCAGAGAAAGGGTTGGAAATTGTTCTATCGGAACTTTCGCGCTCCGCAAGGAGGGGAGGTTGATTTGGTCATGAGGGGAGGACAGGAGCTCAATCAGCTCGTTTTTGTCGAAGTGAAAACTCGCACGAGGAGAGGCTTCGGCCGGCCCTTGGAGGCAGTGGATCGGGATAAGCAGGATCTGATTCAGAGAGGAGCCCTCGAATGGCTCCGATTGCTAGCGGAGGAACATCGGGGCGAAGAAGAAGACTTCCGTAGGACCATTTCCTGGCGCTACGACGTGGTGGAAATTATCCTGCAGGAAGGTGAAAAACCGGACGTGAACCTCGTAGAGAACGCCTTTTAGCTCCTCGCTGGCTGGGAAAACTTCAGGATGAACTCGCGCATCACCTTGGCGGCGTCGAGCAAGGGGTAGCCGGTCATGTCGGCATCAAGAAAGAGGCCGGAGAACTCCAAGCCGTGAATCTATCCTCAAGGAATCGCTTTCACGAGGTCCCGGAAGTCATCCCAAAAGAGCTAGCATCGACCGAATAAGAACCGAGGGAATGCGATGCAGGGTGGATGATATTTGCGGCAGTTTCGCATCCTTTACCTGTTGGAATACCAAGAAGGGAGGGGGCTCCGTGGAAGGTTTTGCTTTTTGCGGAAAGGAAGGAAAAGGGCGAAGGGGGACGATTTCAAGGGCCATCAGATGGTGAGAACTGCGGTGACTAAAAACTCCAAATCTCGGGAGGGAAGTCCTTTGAGTCAAATCTCCTGCAATTCTCTTAAAAAAGGACTGACAACTTTCGGTTTCTGAAGCGTTCTTTTCTGTGTAACGTCCAGCCAGAGACAGTATGAAAATTCAATCAACTACTACAAACCGACAGCTCCGCGGTCTCGCTCGTGGATTCAGCCTTTTTGAAATGGTCATCGTGATGGGAATCATCGGGGTGATTTTGGGCGGCGTGATTTTCTCCTCCAGATCCTTCGGAGAAAAAGCACGAATCCAACGGGTCCGCAGTGACTTTAATACGGTAGGGAGTCACATCGACACCTATGAGATGCTTGGGAAACAAGGTTTTCCAACGGAGGCGCAAGGATTAGAAGCCTTGGTAAATAAGCCCGGCACCTCTCCGATTCCGCGTGATTGGACCCAGTCACTCCCTGAGATTCCCAAGGATCCATGGAATATCGCATACCAATATAACATGCCGGGTTCGAAAAACCCCTCAAGCTACGAGCTGGTGAGTGCTGGTCCTGACAAGGTGTTTGGAAACGAGGATGATCTGAGTAGTCAGGATAAATAAAACTCAGCAATTCCCCGATACCGCCGTGATCCTTCAGCAAGCAAGATCCAGAACCCGCTCCTTTCGGAGAGGGTTCTCCCTGCTGGAAATCGTGGTGGTCCTCACTGTCGCAGCAGTCGTGCTTGGGGCCGCGGTGGTCATTATGAGCTCGCCCAAGGAGGAGCAAAGTCTCCGTGAGGAGCACAGCAAAATAGAGGATATGGTGAGGCAGGGAAGAGCGCTGGCCGTCACGTATCAGCAACCTTTTGTGATTGAACTCACTCAGTTTGAAGCGAAGCTTCGGCCGTTGGCGAATCCTCAAGAGGCGCGAAGCTACGGCGGGGATGAACGGGAACGAGAACGGTCGAGCGTCAGGCAGTTGGAAGAGATGAACTGGCCCCGCATCGAGTTTATCAATGAAGATTATGAAATTTTAATCCGCCGATGGGGGCAGTTGGATTTTGTCCTCTTAGACGACAAGAAGGCGGAGAGCTGGATTCTTGAGCCCGACGGCCTATGTGAACCACTCTCACTGAAGCTTTCGAAAGACTTTGGTGATATTAGCCTTGCCCGAATTTACCACCCGCTTACCGGATTGGCGGAAGACGAGGAGCTCACGATTACCGCAAAAAGATGAAGATTCTCGCAGTTAGAAAGCGTCGGCGCGGCTTCCTCCTTATGGAGGTGGTGTTGGCGATGATGATCTTTGCGGTGATGTCGGTGGGGTTCACGAGGGCGCTCTCCGCGATGCGCAAGAACTCCCGGCTTGTTTCCGAGCAAATGCAGATCGCCCAAGTGGTCGACAGCGCTCTCACCGAAGCGCTCACCCTTTCCTCTCTCGAAGAGGGAGAGACTCTCAGCATGGTGGGCGAGAATAATATGGAAGTTCTGACGGTCGTCGAGCCCTTGGAACTTGAGAATGAAGAGGGCCGTGTTCTTCAGCAGATGTTTCGTATCACGGTAATAGCCTCTTGGTATAAGAATGGACAGCAGCGTGAAGTCATCGCGGAAGGCTGGCGTAATTTGAGACTCTACAAACCATGAAAATCCACGCTGCTCGCTCACCGCGTGGTTTCACGCTTCTCGAACTCGTCCTCGCGATGATTATTTCCGGGCTCTTGGTCACTTCGATCATGAATTTGGCGGATGCCACGATCAAGACGACGCGCTTGACGGTGGATCGGCAGAACGAACAAATCACGCAGGATGCTTTTTTCACCCTGATGCGGCGCCATTTTGAAAAGCTCCCTGGCAATGCTCGCATGGAGCTGACTTTCAATGAGCAGGGCGAGCAGTATCTCTCGGACATGACCTTCCAAAATGTTCCCACCTCGTTTAACTGGGGTGGCACTTCGCTCTCCTCGGAGGCGATGCGGATTACGACGACTCCTCTCCGTGATGGTCAGCTGGATATTGTGCTGCAGTATTTTGATGAGCCCATTCTCGATTCAGAGGAATCTCTCGCAGAGCGGGGGATTGAACCGATTGCCAGCATCACCTTGCTCAATGGAGTGCGTCTTTGTGAATGGCGCGTCCTAAGTGGGAGTGGGAAAACTTATCCGGTCGATTGGACCGATCCCAAAGTGGGTCTCTATGAATGGGAGACTGCTCGTCTTCCGACCCAGGTCGAACTCAATATCGCCTTCGGGCTGAATGGCGAAGTTATCCGTCGGGTCTTTTGGATTCCCAAAAGGCAGAACCCCCAGCAAACCACCACCCCGGCGAGATGATTACGCAGCCCTCTCAGCGTCGTGGCGCGGCCTTGGTCGCGGTCTTTTGGATCATGGCCATTCTCGGTTTGGCGATTGTCACCTTGATGCGTGTCGTTTCCTATCAGGTTGATGTGGTGGCCTCGCAAACTTCCGGGATTGAAGCGCGACAGCAGGCTGAAAAAGGCTTGGCGGTGGCATCGAATTCTCTCGTGAATAAGTGGGACCCTCTCTTGAAGCAAAATTTTGGAGATGGGACCGGCTACAATGTTGAGATTACCTCGGAAGGACAATTTTTCGACATCAACTATATTTTAGGAAAGGGCGATAAAGCGCTTCTCCGCCAAATTTTCGATTACTGGGGAATCGAGTCGGATATGCAGTCGGAGATCGCCGATGCTCTTTTGGATTGGTGGGATAAGGGAGATGGAGAGGAGCTCAACGGAGCGGAGTTTGAGTGGTATGAAACCCTAGGAATTTATAATCAGCCCTATAATCGGCCTTTTTACTCGCTCGATGAGATGCGTCTCGTGAAGGGAATGGCCCTTGTGGAAGCGGCTCAGCCTCGTTGGCGCGATTGGTTCACGGTATACACGAATAAAGGACTCGACGTGGGGGAGGCCTCGGCTGAGTTCATGGCGATTGCCGCGGAGGGGGAGGTGGTCGATGCCGAATCTGTCGTAGACATGCGACTTGGTCCCGATGGGATTAAGAATACCGAAGATGATCCAGGCGTCTCGAAACAGGCTGCCATTACCCAGCTAGGTCTCGATGAAGACAATGATGGAAAGAAAGAAGATCGATTTTCAGATGAAGGATCGACTGATCGTATCGAAAGTGTTGGTTTCTCTGGCGGTATCCGCCGTAAACTTGTGCTTATCCTCAATAACCGCAGTGGAAACCCCACCATCCTTGACCGTAGAGAAGAACTTGTAAAATGAGCACTAAAAAAGGAGATCTAACCCTTCTGATTCCAGGAGCCAATGGCTGGGAAATTTGGAACGGCTCGCCCATTGAAGGTCTAAGTAGGCACTCAGAGAGCGAGCAATATCGAGCTCTTGATGTGAGCGGCCTGCCTGCGGGACCTATCCAGATGGCTTTACCGGTGCGTCAGCTGGTGGCACTTCCATTCCGGGCCCAAACGACGGACCTCGCCCTCATCGATGATCTCGCTGAGATGCATCTGGAGCGTAATGGAGTGCGCCCTTCACTTGATGGAGGACAGCTGACTGATCATTTCGTTTATGCGATCGATGAGGAGGAAACTTCCTTGTCTGCCGTTGTCCTTTCGCCACCCCGGGAAGGGGATCTGCCGAAGCGGAGTCCGAAAGCTTTCGATCTTTCTCCACGCTGTCTCTCACTTCCCGCAGGAAAGGTTGCGGTTTGGAAGGAGCTGGGTCGCTGGGTCTTCGGGATCGGTCATGGAGACAAGGTGCTTTATTTTCAATGTCTTCCTGGCGAGCGTCTCGATGATCGCGCAGGCAAAGACGTGCGACTGGCGATGACCCAACTTCAGCTTCAAGGGCTTCTTCCTGAAAAGCCCGGAGAGGCCGTCCTGTGGACAAGCGGTGGAACAGGGGACGCCCGGCCCGAGGAGATAGAATCATTCGCCCGTGGGCTTGGGCTTGAAGTTCAGTCTTCTCCCAAACCTAGTCCAGTTTGGCCAACGCCACCTAGTAAGCTTCTTCCGGAAGACGTGCGGGCCGAGCGCATGGAAAAGGCCTCCAAGCGGAATCGCATGATCGCTATTGCCGCCCTCGTGCTGGTCTATATTGGGCTTGCTGGATACTTCTTCCTCGATATCAAAAAGGCAGAAAAGGAAGCCAATCTGGCGGAGCGCAAAGTCACGGAATTGAGTGGGGGAACAACCCAGCTCATGGCCCTGCAGGACAAGTGGTTCGAGCTTGCCCCTGTTGTCGAATCTGACTTTTATCCCTACGAGGTTTACCACCGGGTTGCTGAGTGCCTGCCCAACAAGCCGGAACGGAAGGTGCGCCTCACGCAGGTGACGATTTACAATCAGCCTAAGTTCGTCGAGGGCGAGGGCTTGTCGATGAGTCGCGAGATTTTCGTCTCCGGTGAAGCTGCGGACACCAACGATATTGCTAAATTTGCCATCGCTTTGAAAAAGAGTGAAGAGCTCCAGAAGTATGAATGGACGATTGAGCCAGAATCACAGACAAGAACAGGTGCCTGGGGCTTTAGATATTCAGCGAAGGTGTCCCTTTAACAATTTACCGATCACATGTCGTCCCGCGAAAAATCTCTCCTAGCCCTCCTTCTTGGCGCCCTCTTCCTGGTGTTCAATGTTTTGGCCTATAAAAATCTCTACGAGTCTAAGAAGCTCACTTTCTCCAGTCGCAAGGCCGCAGCGGAACTGAAGTTCCAGCAGGCGGAGAAAGTGATGCTTCGAGGCGATGATTGGGTAAATGCCAAGAGCTGGCTCGAGCGCAGTGAAGGGAAGCCCATCGCTTATCAAACTGCCCAAGCCTCACTGCAGTCCTTCGTTGAACGTGAAGCGAAGAAGCGGGGCCTGATTACGAAAGATCAGAAGATTCTCCCTTGGCAGGAAGGGGTTCATTACAACCGCGTTCGGGTCCGCTACAAGGTGACCGGAATGGAGCAGCAGATCCAGCAATGGCTCATGACTCTTCGCCAGAATCGCCAACTTCAGGTGATGACCAAATTTGATATGAAGCCCGTGAATAATGATCTTACTAAAGTCGACTGTGAAATTGAGGTCGAGAAATTCATCATCCCTCCAACTGAAGACCCAGCCCTCTAGTCCGATGAAAGCTATCCTTATTTCCCTCACTCTTATCTTACAAGTTTGCGCGGTAGAACCGCCGCAAACTCACATTGTAAGCCGCTATAACCATCTTTGGCAAAACTCGCCAATTAGTGATCCTCCTCCGCCACCTGAGGAAGGGGGTGTTAAAAATGACATCGACGACTGGGTCCTCGTGGGTCTCGAGGAGTACGTGGGCGGAAAGGTGGTCACCTTGGTGAACAAGAAGAACACCAAGGAGCGTGTTCGAGTTCCCAGTAACGAGGAACTTGCGAAAGACTTCGCCGTTCTTGAGGTCAAGAAATCAGATGGAAGCTATCTCGAAAGTGAGGTGCATATTCAAAAAGGCCCTCACCGTGGCTGGGTGAAGTTTGACTCTAAGTATCTGGTCCTCCGCAAGGCGCCTGTTGTCAATTCGAATAAGAAGAAGACCAACACGCCAGCTCAAAAGACT
>Ga0209711_10001586_pt1 | contig 21837 bp, 22 predicted proteins | sample ArcticOcean_MG_C_7_FD_187441 | JGI IMG/M metagenome (GOLD analysis project Ga0209711, IMG submission 187441) | Marine microbial communities from western Arctic Ocean - ArcticOcean_MG_CB11_88 (SPAdes) (version 2) | ecosystem: Environmental > Aquatic > Marine > Oceanic | place: Arctic Ocean...
GTCCCCACTTTGTTGCTGCATACATTGTTCTGTTTTTTTTTGTTTCTAAGCCTACCATTGAGTTTATATTAATCACTTGATCAATATTATCTCTTAATAAATTTATTAACATTATTGGCGCCGCAATATTTACATCAATCATTTTTTTTATAGTTACGATGTTAATTTTTTTAAATGGCACTCCTGGGCATATAATGCCTGCATTATTTATTAATATTTTAACATTTTTTTTTATTGCAAAATTTGAAAAATTTATTACTTCATTTGTATTTTCTAAGTCAGAAATATAGTATTCAGAAGAGTTATTAATTTTTTTAATTTCTTTATTGACTTTTTCTAATCTTTCTTCGTTTCTTCCATGCAAAATTACTGAGTGTCCTTTTGAAGCATAATATTTTGCTAAGTAATATCCCAACCCCTTACTTGAACCAGTTATCAATACTTTACTTAAAGACATTATACCTCTCATCAATTATTTCTTTATTTTCTATAAACCAATCTATAGTTTCATTGATACCGCTATCTAATGATATATTGGTTTTAAATCCATATCCTTCTGCCCTGCTTGTATCAAACACTCTTCTGTGATCTCCCATTGGCTTATCAGAAAGCCATTTTATTTCTTTTCTAAACCTTTTTGAAACTATATCCGCTATCTGCTTAATAGATATTCCTGATCCACTACCTAAATTCACAGGTTTTGTTACTTTATTTTTCACCAAATGAATCATTCCTATTGCCACATCTCTACAATGAATAAAATCTCTTACTGGCGATCCATCTCCCCAAACCTCCAGAATTTTATTATCACTAGCTTTTCTGATTAACGATGGTATTACCATTGCATTTTCTGGATTAAAATTATCGTATGGGCCATACACATTTGCAGGTCTTACTATAGAACATCTTCCTTCTCCAAATTGCTTTTCGTAAGCTTGACACTGAAGCTCACCCATTCTTTTTGCCCACCCTCCATACCAATCATTTTTTGAAGGTTGTGAGTTCCAAACATCATCTTCATGTAATACTTCTGCTGGCTCATATACTCCTACTGTGCTGGTGTATAAATACCATTTAACATCAGCCATCATGGCAGCTTCAAGCATATTAGTATTAAACTGTAACATAGGACCCATAATATCTGCCGGCCTTTCCATGCAAACTTGTGGAGAGCATTTAATTCCTACTAAATTAAAAACATAATCCATGTTTTTACAAACTTCTTTACAATTATCAAAATTTTTCAAATCAATATTATGAAATACAATATTTTTTGACATGTTAATTGGTTTATTTAAGTCTGCTACGTGTACAATGGCCTCTTCGTCTAGCAGGAGTGATACTAGCTGCCTTCCTATCATTCCACTTCCGCCTGTAACTAGAATATTTTTATTTTTAAACATAATATTTTATTTTTTATTGATTATTAACTTCACTTTTTCTGCAATTTTTTCTGGTGTTGGTGGCAAATTATCTACATCTGGATGGAATCCGGCAGTCCTGTCATCTAAACCCAATGTAAAAACTTTTTTATCTGAATCAATCATCATAGAATGCGCAATACTGCTTGCCACACCTTCTTCATAATCGTCATCTAAAACCATTCCCCCAAATTTACTGTCATTGAGAGCCTTTCTCCAGTGATTTTTAAATACAAACGGTTTAATCCAAAGCTGATGAATTATATTAATTTTATAACCCTGATCTTTTAATAATATCCTAGCTTTCTCTGCATCAAAACGAGTAATTGATATTGGAAATAATGTGAAATCAGCATCCTTTAGAATTATATCTTCAAATTCTTGACTATTATCATAACTTCTTCTATGTTCCGAAATATAATATACGTCATCATCTCTCATAAACTCCTGATAAGCATAAGTATATTCTTTTGGTGTCATGGGAGAGATTATTTTACTGCCAGGCATTCTTTGGAATAAGGAATGATGTGATGACCCTGCAACTGGACCAATAGCTCCCTCCATAGCAATACTTCTTATAAATATAGGGCAAGGAACGCCCCATATTTCTTTACTTTTACATGCGTAATTAACTATTATTGGAGCGTTGTACCATTGAAATCCCTGATATCTAACAACATATATAGGACGTAAACCTTTCAAACCTGCACCTACTACAAACCCACCATTTGCAACGTCTGAGGTAGGAACCTCTATCATACCATCCTCTTCATAAAGTTCTGGTAATGTTCCTCCAACCCAACCTACTGCTGTTAGGCACTGTCCAAAACACATACTTTTCTTTTCAAGTAAATGATGTCTAACAATTTCCTTTATAGTTTCTCTAACTGTTTTTTCCATGCTTTCATCACCAAATTTTTATTATATTCATCAATTTCCTTACCTTCACTTCCAAAAAATAGCATTTCTTCTTCGTATCGATCAAAATTTTCTCCGTCTGTTCCAGCGCCAGCATGCCAATACTTTCTGATCGTGTTAATATTTAATAATAAAGGTTTGGTAAATACATTCTTCAGATGCTTGTTAATTTCAACGGGATTATCAGAAATATCATAACTTTCAACACGCATTCCATTTGCAACATCATGCATTTCCCAATTTCTTCTTATTTTCTTTTCGGTCAGTATTGATAAATTATTATCTTCAACAATAAAGAGAATTGGTAGTTTTTTAGTTGATGCCCAGCCAATCGAGCTAAGCGAATAATCTTCTTCAGCTGCAGAGTCCCCCACAAATATTATAGTTGGTAATTTACTTGCAAAGCATGCACCAACACCTATTGGCATTTGGTTACCCATCAATCCATCGTGCCCAAAAATATTTTTTTTCTTGCACTGAATAGATGCTGATCCACCCATGCCACCCGAGCATCCTGTTTTTCTTCCCAGCATTTCATCTATCAGTTCATCTATATCTCCACCAAAAGCTAAGTAAGTTGAGTGCCCTCTATGCTGAATAAATATATCTGGTTCTATGTTAATTTCAGACATTTTTTGCGCAACTGTTGCAGCGATAAATTCTTGCCCAGCGGATAAATAGACAGGGAACTTTATAATTTTATCTTGAACTTTTCTATATAACTCGTTCTCAAAATTTCTACACAAAGATGCTTTTTTAAAAATTTCTAATCTAAAATTTTTCAAAGAATTTCCTCGATATCACTTAACGTTTTATTCCAAGTCTCAAATCTATAACCATTATCATCGATATAAATTTGAGCCCTTGGTTTTTCACTAGTTATTTCGCTAATATACTGCATTATATTATGCTTCTCTAGCCATTCTTTTACTAGTTGGGTCCCATTTTTTCCATTAACCAAAGGTCTGCTTTCTTTTGCTTTTGCAGTAAAAATAATTATATTGTATTTTTTTGATAAAGTTTTTATTGCTTCGATTGACCCTGGTAAAGCATCACCATAGCAAGTTCCATCATGCCATCCTTTATCAAAGTTGTGAATAACGCCATCAAAATCTATGGCAATATTATTTAATTCTTTTTCAAAACCAGGAGGAACATGGTGTGGGCTTGTTGGTTCCATTGTACTATGATCTAGTGTCTAGTGAATTGATAATCATTATTACTGTCTCAGGATCTATTCTGCCAAATGTGCCACACAATCTTTTTACTATATGAGCGGCAATTACATCTCCTGGACTAGCTATATTACTTTTTCCATCATCAGTTAGTATCCCACCTTTTAAAAACATCACATTTTCATGATCGGATTTATTTAATAAAACATTTTTATCAGTTATGCTCTCGACCAGTATTTTGCAATTTGAAAATATGTATAATTCTTTTTGATTGCGCTCTGGGTCCTTGAAAAAAATACATTCTTCTGATTTCGCAACTTCACTTGATGAGTCTTCGTATGGCTTTGTTTCTCTTCCATACTGATCTTCTAATCGCACTAAGTCGTGTTTTAACTTAGGAGTTTCTATTTCAAAGATTGAGGCTCCACCTTCAGATAATGCTTTTGTACTGTGGAACAAGCCTTTTCTAATCATTATTTTTCTACCAGAGCTTAAACGGTTTATATCATTTAAAAAAGATACATTAACTATCCCATCTAATACAACAAGCCCCGTGTCTTTTCTTGGGTGACAATGAAGTGAAGTTTGTTGATCTTTTTTTATATGCAGAAACCATAAACCTACATGTTCATTCTCATAAGCTAGGTATTCATATCCCCAAGGCTTATTTACTATGACATTTTTATATTCTGTTTTACTTTTTATCATTTGCATTATAATAAACTTTAAAAACGGCCTTCATCCAGTCGCCCATCCATTTATAGTGCGGGCAACTTACTAAGTTATCGGAAACAACTGCCGGACCATCAACATAATTTGCGCCTGAATTCGATATATCGTCCATTATACTGTAGTAACCTGATACGTCTCTTCCTGCGGTAATCTTTGATGATATTAGTAATTGCGCTCCATGACATATGCACGCTATTGTTTTTTTCTTCTGGTCCCATTCTTTTATAAATTTAAGCGCACTCTTATGTTGTCTTAAATACTCTAGAGCTTTTACTCCACCAGGTATTATTAGCAAATCATAATCATTCATGTGTTTATCAAATAATTTTTGGTCATCTAAATCGTATACGGATTGCGTACACTCATTATATGTTCCTAAGATCCCAAAAATTCTTCCTATTTTATTAGCCATAATATCTACTGAAAAACCTTCTTCCTGAACTCTATAAAATGGATACACGACTTCATGATCCTGATAACTTTCCCATGTAAGAATTAAAGCTTTTTTTGACATTTTGATCCCCTTTTTATTGGTATTTATAATGTATTGATTTTTTTGATAATATCATAATTTTATTGATTTTTAGTGTACAGTTTATCTGTGAAAGCATTATATCTGCCCATATCTCTATTATAATGTTTATTATACCATTGAATAGTGCTTTCTATTCCCTGATCCAGAGATATTTTTGGCTGTATCCCTATTGATTGAGCTCTATCAGTATTCATTAGTCTTTTTCTATCTCCTGCTGGTTTTGATACATCCCAGACAATCTCACATTCATCAGGCATTTTTCTTGCTATTGATGTGGCTATTTCCTTTATTGAAACACCTGTTCCACTTCCAAGATTTATTGGTTTATTATAACCTTGCCTTACAACCTCGAGCATTCCGTCTGCAACGTCTTCAGAATATATGAAATCTCTAATTGGACTTCCGTCTCCCCAAACTGTTAAAGGTCGCTCGCCCATTGTTGCTCTATTAATTAAACTAGGAATGACCATTGCATTTTGCGGATCAAAATTATCATGCGGGCCATAAACATTAGCTGGCCTTACAATTGAAATTTTATCCCATTTGTACTGAATTTCGTATGCTTGGGCTTGCAACTCACCCATTCTTTTTGCCCAACCTGCAAACCTATCATTTTCAGAAGGGAACGTTGACCATACATCATCCTCAATAAATATATCTGCAGGCTGATAGACCCCAATACTACTTGTAAATAAGTATCTTTGAACTCCTGACTGTCTTGCAGCCTCCATCATATTAATTGAAAAAGTTATTGTTGGAATAAAAAAACTTGCTGGATTCTCAAGTGTCATTTTAGGTGAGCCTTTAACACCAATTAAATTAAAAACGATTTCTTGGTCTGCGCATGCTTTTAAACAATTATCAAAACTCCTTAAATCTAGATTTACAAAATTTATGGACTTATCAAGATCGGGAGATTTATCTAGAGAAACTACTGTAAGCTTTGCTCCTAGTTCTGATAACTTTTTTACCAATGGCATACCTATAAGACCAGTACCACCAGTTACTAAAACATTTTTATCCTTATAAAAACTCATTATTTTGTATTAACCCTCGTCATATAAAATTTTAGTTCCACTACTAGATACCTGAAAAGGCACAACTAGACTATCACTAAGACTACTTAATAATTTCTCTTTTTCGCCTTCTTTTGTAACAAATAATAAAAATCCACCGCCGCCAGCACCTAAAAGTTTTCCACCTATTGCTCCATTTTTTAAACCATGATTATATAATGCATCAATATCAGTATTCGTAATATTACTAGACAAACTCCGTTTTATATTCCAAGCCTTATTTAGCAACTTGCCAAAACTATCTATCTTACCTGATAATAAATATTTATGAGCTTCAGGAACCATATCTTGCAGACTTTCAAAATCTTTAGTTTTATTACTCATATTACTTACTTTTTCTTCAGCAAAATCTGTAGCTCTTCTTGTTATGCCTGTATAAACTAATACCAATCTACCAATAAAAGCACTTAACTCCTTTTCTGATAAATTAACTGGCGAAATTTGGTAGCTCCCATCTTTATTAATAGTGACGCTATTAAAACCACCAAAAGTTGTTGCAATTTGATCCTGAATTCCTACAGTTTCTTTGAGCATATTTTTTTCTATATCGTAGGATATTAAAGCTAGCTCATAAGGGTTAAGAGTTTTCTTCATGTCTGCATACAAGGCGCAAATTAATGCAGCAGTAAAAGCGGAGCTAGAACCCATTCCACTCCCACCAGGCAAATCACCAATATAAGATATGTCTAATCCTTTATTAAAATTAAGTTTTTTTAAGGATTCTCGTACGATAGGATGCTTTATATCTTCGATATTGGAGACATCTTCTGCTAACCTCCACAAAACTCGAAATTTCTTCTCTTGGAACTCAGGCTTAATTCTTAAAGATATATAGGTGTAATAATTTATACTCATTGATAAGAATGCACCACCATGTGCTGAGAACCAATCTTCGTAATCAGTTCCACCCCCGAAGAAGGAGACTCTATAAGGTGATCTTGTTAAAATCATAGGAAGTTATTATTATATTATATTTTATTTATTATAATATAAGAAGCTATGGAATTACATCCATTTTTTCACAGAGGCTCTATATACTAACTCAGATAAAGGGCATTTAAAAACATCAATAAACCATAGTAAACCTTTCAACTTAAAGCCTTTATTAAAAGTATAAAAAAATTTACCAAAATCTAATTTATAAAAATACCATACTAGCAATAATGATAAGTTGTGTGATTTAAAATCTGTTAATTTTCTTTTCTTATAATTAGATAAATTATTTAAACTAATATAATGATCAGCTATACCGATATGTTCTTCTCGAATTTTAACAATATGATCTCTACTACCAGTAAAAGACTCTTTATGAAAAGTCATCTTATATAATATTTTCTCAATAACTAAGTTTTTAAGATTATTTACAGCAAGCCTAATTAAAAATTCTCTGTCATTTGAAATAAAAACAGTACCATCATAATACAAAGGAGTTAACAAACCGTGTTCTTGAAAAATATTTTTTTTATAGAAATGATTTAACACATGTTTAAATAAGGCATTATGCATGTTAAGAGCGATATTTTTCTCATTATAAGATTCAAAAATAATTTTTCTACTAAATAATTCTTCTATAGATAACCCATATGAATAAAAATCATAATGAGGATTTTCTCTAACCTTTTCTCCTATTATTTCTAAAGCGTCATCAGTTAAATAATCATCACCGTATAAGAAACCTATAATATCACCGCTAGATAATCCAATGGCCTTATTAACTGCTGATGCTCCACTCTCATCTTTTTCCGAAATAGCAATTTGAATGATATCCATATTATTATTAACAATTTCCATTGTGTTGTCATCTGACAAACCATCCATAACAATGACTTCTAGATTATTATAGTTTTGCGACTTTAATGAATTCAGAGTAATCTGAAGAGTTTTCCCTGCATTTTTAACAGGTATAATAATAGTAATTTTAGGTAATTTATCCACGATTTATAATTGACTCTACCTGCTTTAACTTCTTATCATCTTTAATAATTTTTCTTAAATAATTATTATTATATAGAAAATTTATAATTATGATCATTGGTTTATCTAAAACGCTCATGTAGCACCATACTATAAAGAGAATATTTTTAATTTTAGTATTAATAAAATGATTTGGGGAGCCTCTATAGTAAAAAAAGTTAAACCTTCTGGATAAGTTAGTGAAATAAATTTTAAAAGGATTTATAGTGATCATTCTAGTTTTGACATTATTAACTTCTGATATTTTAGTAGCTATTTTATAAGCTGCTTCACTTGCTCTTTTTTGATTCTTATATGACATCAATGTGAAAAAAGCCTTGTAGTAAATTCTGGTTCTGCTTAATCTTTCTTTAAAATTCAAGTCAGTTGAAACCTCTTCTCCCTTAAATTGAATTATATTATTTACAATATTTCTTTGGTAGGGTTTGCCATAGTTATTCAAGTAATATGATATACATTCTTGAAATGTATCGGGGCCAATACACGGATTCCATTTGCCTACTATTTCCAACCATTTTTTTGTATAAAAAGAATAAGAATCTGGCTTATATCCACACTCCCATATATCTTTATAAACTTCATTTCTATACTTAGAGCACCTTATTCTCAGAATATCATCCTTATAATGATTTTCATAAGACAGTATAATTTTATCCCAATTCTTGGTAATAAAACGTAAGTCATCAGAAACGCAAGAAATAAAATATACGCTTTTAGAAGTTTTTTGTAATAAAGTATTTAATGGCTTCCACGCATCAGAAAAAGATTTTATTAATGATGTTTCAATATATCGAATTAAATTATCACTATCATTAATACTTTCTATGACTTTAATCATGCCTATATCATTTTTATCTATACTTACTAAAACCTCGATATCTTTGATATTAAAAGCAGTTGCTTTTATTGAATTAATAAATTCTTTAAATGACTCCGGTTTGTTAGAGTTTAAATGAATAGATATTTTTTTTTGATTAGACATATTTTTAAAATAATTTATCTTTTATGTCGTCGTAATGTGATTTAGCTTTATCAATATGCATTGTATTGAAATGCTTTGGGTACTCGATTGGCATATTTTTTAAAGAAAACTTTACCCAGGAATTATTTATTTTTTGCATAGCCCAAAATCCTCCCCATGATGATACCTCACCAAAAAATTCTTGCACTGCTAAAGTAACCCCAGGATGGAAATTTTTATTTGTTTTTGGATCCTTAATAAAATCCTTGTGTTTATTTGCTAATGCATTGGATTTATCTATTTCGTGTAACTGTAAATTTAAGTCATCACCACATATTATCCCCCCATCTTTTATTAGCCTTAGAGAATCTCCAATGTCTTTTTTTACAGGGCCATACGTATGGTCTGCATCTATAAAAATCACATCATAAGCCAGGTCTTTCAGCTGTATAAGAATATTTTCACTTTGACCCCTATAATGTTGAGTAATTAACTTACCTTTAAGGGTTCTCATATTGTGTAAAAATACATTGTATGCAAAATCGCTCTCCAGAAGTTGTTCCATTTCTTTTGCATAAATATTATCTGAATGCACACTCATATCAAAAAAAGGCTCCCAAGCATCTATACACGTTATTGAGCTTTTTTTATTAAAATAACTTATTACGCCTTGCGCCCACGACATTGTCGATGCACCAAACCATGATCCAATTTCAAGAATATCTAATGATTTTTTATTACTTTTACTTAAGTACCATATAACTCCAATCATGAATAAATGCCTAATTGGAGCACTTAGCACTGCATTTTTATGATCTAAAAATGGTTTAGTTTTGTCTAATTTTTTTAAAAAACTAATATCGTACATTGATTTACCTAGTTAAATATTTCCCATTATTTTTAGCGACTTGATTTCTCCAAAAATCCAATAGATCTCTGATTGTTTTTTCATATGTGATTTTTGGCTCCCATCCTGTATGGGTTCTAAATTTCGTAGTATTAGGAACCTGTAAATCAGCGTCAATTGGTCGGAGTCTTTCCTTGTCAACTTCAATTCTTAAATTTTCTTTTATAGTAGATAGATCAATAAGATCATTTAAAAGTTTTTCAATAGTGCAAGAGTGAGTGCCACCAATATTATAATACTCACCTGGTATTGGATTCACTGTCACCAACATATGATAAGCTCTAACTGCATCTCTTACATCTGCAATTGTTCGCATTGAATTTAAATTACCAACTTTTATTACTGGCTCAATGATTCCTGCTTCAGCTAATGCAATTTGTTTAGCAAAAGTAGATTCTGCAAACACATCACCTCTTCTTGGTCCTGTATGTGTAAACATCCTTGTTGTCATAATTTTCATATTATAAGCTTCAGCATAAAATCTTCCAACTAAATCTGTCCCAACTTTTGAAATTGCATATGGAGAAGCAGGATGAAAAGTACACTCCTCATCTATTGGTAATTTATTTTGTGGAACCCTTCCGAAAACCTCAGAAGAAGCACAAACATGTATACATGAGTTTTTCGCATATGTTTTTATTGCCTCTAAAAGAGTTGAGGTTCCTGATATATTTGTTTCATACGTATCAAGCGGAGCATCGAAGCTTGTTTTGGGATAGCTTTGGGCTGCGAGATGAAAGGTGTAATCTGGACATATCTCAGACACTACTTTATTAATTGACTGCGGATCTCTTAAATCACCATAGTGAAGAAAAACCCTATCATTATTATTTATATTTTTAATTAGGCTCTCTATATTATCCAGAGGACTCCTCCATCTTATAAGGCCGTGGATTTCCCAATCTGTATTTTCTAATAGGTAATCTGCGAGATGAGACCCAACCATCCCTGTTATTCCTGTGATAAATGCTTTCACTTACTTTCCTGTGTAATTGTAATAAAATTTTATACTTTTATTATAATATCAAATAACTTATAAAATTAAAAAATTTTCTTAGAAAGGCCCTTTGAAGGAAACAATTTCTTGTTGCTCTACTTCTGGAGGATTCCATTTATTATCCCCATCACACATATTATTTGCTGTAATTGCAATTGTCTTAGGGTTTGGGTAAAAATCTTTTTCTAAACTAGGCGTTGTTGGGCAAGGAGTGTCTGCAAACCCCATTCTCTCACAACTTATATTACTGCAGTTTATTGCTATATCTGTAATAATTTCAGAGGAAAATCCACATGTTGACCAACCATTATCAACTACTAATAACCTTTTGGTCTTAGTAACTGACTTTCTAATTAACTCGTAATCTATGGGGGATAAGCTTATAGGATCAATGATCTCCGCATTTACTCCGACACCTTTTAGTAATTCTGCAGCTCTTAAGGAGTCCTCCACAGTATGACTAACCCCAACGATTGTAATATCGTCTCCTTTCCTCAAAACTCTTCCTTTTCCAAATGGTACTTCGTAAGCTTCAGATGGGACGTAGCCAGCATTTTTATATAACATTCTGTGTTCTACAAAAATCACAGGGTTATTGTCTCTAATACTCGCTATAAGGGCTCCTTTTGCATCATGTGGCGTTGAGGGCGCTATAACTTTTATACCTGGGACATGCATAAAATATGAATGGAATGCTTGACTGTGTTGTGCCCCTTGCCCCCAACTTCTACCAATTGCGGCCCTTATAACTAGTGGCACAGTATGTTCCCCGGATGACATATATCTTATTTTTGCAGCCATATTTACTAATTGATTCATGCATAATAAAAGGAAATCCATCCTTTGATGAACATATATTGGTCTCAGACCAGCAAGAGCAGCCCCTATACCAATCCCAGTTAAGCTATCCTCTGATAACGGAGTATCAAAACATCTCTTATTCCCAAAATCTTTGTGCAGGTTTTTTGTTGTACCGTAATGCCCTTTTGGATCATCAACACCTAAACCATAAACGAAAACATTATCATTACTTGCCATTTCTTGATACATCGCTTCGTAAATAGCTTCTCCATAATTTATAAGTTTTTTATCTAAAATATTATCCATAAACATTCTCATTCAGTTCTTTAGAATCTGGAAATTTGCCATTTTCTGCGAATATAACAGCTTTATCAATTTCTTCTTGCACTCTTAATTTAATCTTATTAACAATTTCTTCAGGCAACTGTTTTTCTAAATTCTTCAAATCATCGCTCTCTACAGCTCTGTTAATTTCTTCATGGTCACGGTAATTTAAATGTAACGCATCTCCTACACCCACATGATCTTTCCACCTAGTTGTCATACATTCAATAAGATATGGTTTTGATTTTTTCTCAATTTTATTGACGCAATCTAATGTAGTATTATAAAAATCTTCTGTTTTATTACCCTTAACTTTATAAGCATTCACGCCAAACGAATTAGCCCTATCAACTATAGGGTCTCCTAAAGCTCTTTTATTTTGATGAGTATAAATAGCATATTCATTATTTTCACAAATAAATATTATTGGTAAATTATGCAGGCTGGAAAAATTCAAGGACTCCCAGAATACTCCTTCTTCTGTTGCTCCATCTCCGTGATAGCATACTACGACACCAGGCTCCATCTTATATTTAAGTGCGAAAGCATAGCCAACAGCCTCCGGGACGGCAGTCGAAACAATTGCTGAAGTTGGCATAAAATTTTTACTTGAATCATTAAGATGCATAGAACCACCTTTACCTCTTGCTGTCCCCCTGCTTTTTCCATATAACTCAGCCCACATCTTATCTAAATTTGCTTCTCTAGCTAAGTAATGTGCGTGACCCCTGTAATTACTAAAGATAACATCTTTCTTACGAAGTGCCATGCTAACACCAACCGCAATAGCTTCTTGCCCAATAGATAAATGGACAGGGCTTTTAATTTTATCAGTATCGTATAAATCAATAATTTTTTCTTCAGACTCTCTTATAAGTAAGAACAAATAATACGCCTTTTCTAAATTAAATTTTATAGTCATAAATTTATACCGATTTCTTAGAGAAATAATGCCCAGGTAAAAATGGCATTTTTTTTCTTCCTGTTGTCCTATACTGCTTAGAATATTTTTCTGTATCACCCTCTAATATTATTCTAATGTCCATACTAATCCTTGTATCTTTTGTATCATTGTACTGCGTACAATGCAAACACCTTGAGTCAAAAATTACAAAATCACCATAATTCATTTCTAAGGATTTTGACTTACTTCTCAGTCTTTTAATAAAAATCTCATCATATTGAGTTTTTTTTGCAAATAACTCAAAATCATTTCCACAAAGAGCAAGGAGCTCCATGCTGTCTGTATATGGGGTTAACCTCATGCTATTAGAACCATACACTTGAGTAAACGGCATCCATATATTTAATTCATATGGTGGGTGACCCAGCATCACATCTGTATGATATCTATCATTCCAATTATAACCCTTTTGATTTGGAAAGTGAAAACGAAATGTTGGCACTATTTGATAATGTATGTTTTCCGAAAAAATTGGGGATATATTTTCTTTTACAAATTTTCTATATAAATCCTCAAGTGCTTTTGTAGTTTCATAAAAACTTATAGATATGTTATTTTGCTCTGACTCATCTAAACTTTTATCATCTAAATTCATGCATAAATGTAGTTTTTCTAAATTATTATTGTATTTTTCAAAAGCACCACTAGATACAATTTTTTTATCAATTAAATTTTTAATAATTAAACTTGTAAAATCAAATTCATCAGTATTATACTTACCCTCATACTTCCAACTTCCAAATTTTTCAATAATTACAGAATTACTATTGAAATCTTTCAAGAATCTACTTCGGTTATCTTCAGAATCAAATGATATAGTTTTACCCATGTGACCTTTATTCGTAAATTTATTCATGACGCTTTAGTTTAAAAGATTTTCTCTTAGCATAATTTCCAGACCTAAATGATGCGCCTTTTTTTATATATGTGAATAATAAAGCGTACCTATTTTCATTAGAAAAATTATCATTTGATGCATGTACTAGCCAACTATGAATCATCATTATACTTCCTTTTTTTATTACAGGAGTAATAGGCTGATATTTATCTGGTATCAATGTAGATTTAACTCTTGCATTGGGATCTTGATTTTTGCTTTCTTCAGGTACATTATCTATTGTTAATAAAGCTTCCTCTTTGTGAGTTCCAGGCCATATAATAAGACCACCATTATTTCTATCTATATCAGTAAGCGCTAACCATGCTGAAATAAATGTTTTATCTTTAGCTTGCACAAAAGTATTGTCTTGATGAGGTGTAAAACCTTTTGTTTCTGGAGGCATAAAAAAAAATTCTGTCTGTAAGCCTTCTGTTTCACCACAAAAGTATTCTTCAATGAAATTAATAATTTTTGTATCTGTCATTGACAATAAAATTTTTTCTGAATAATTGTGTATATTCATTATTGGTATTTGTTCTTTATCTTTTAAATGCTCATGTGAAAGTTTTATTATATTTTCACAGTCACCAAAATTACAAACATCTTCTAATATGAAATATCCATTTTTTTCAAAAAAATTAACATCTTCTTTTGTCATAACTTTATCCTCTCTACACTATAAAATGTCAATACAATCTAATAAGTTGTCTTTTCCATTGTATAAATAGCTTTTAATACCAAATTTATTAGCGCACTCTATATCTGTATCTCTATCGCCAATCATTATTAAATTATTTTTCTTAAGATCCCATTCCTCTAAAATCTTATCCAGCATTCCAACATTTGGTTTTCTATCATTACTATCTAATTTATACTTATCTATAATACCGTCTTTATGAAACGGGCAAAAATAAAATTTATCAATATGAGCTCCACTCTTTCGTAATTCTTTCTGCATAAAATTATGAAACTCATGCATTTCAAATTCTGAAAACTTACCCTTCGCTATACCAGCTTGATTTGTAACAACAAAAACAAAACAGTTTAGATCATTAAGTTTTTTTATTAAATCTATTGCATCTGGTTTCCAGATTAAATCATTAGTCTTATGAGTGTAACCGTTATCTTCATTCAATGTTCCATCTCTATCAAATAAAAAAGCTTTTTTTCCACTATTCCAATTTCTTTTTTTTGCCTCAGACAATGTTTCTTTAACTCCAATGTCTATAAAATATCCATTGATTACTTTTCCTCTAACTTTTCCTAAATCAATTTGATCTTTTAATATATTTTCTTCAAATGATAAATTTTGTAGTTTATAATTTTCTAATACTACTTTTTTAATATTATAAATACCACCGTTAATAATATTTTTAGTATTTTTTTCATCTGAAGATTTTTTTTCTTGGAACCCAATAATTTTATTATTATTTAATACCGTGGTTCCATATCTCGCAGAATCTTTCACCTCGGTAAGTCCAATAATTATATTACTATCTTCAGATACTAGGTTTTCCAAATTCAACCAATTGCCATCTATAATAGAATCTCCGTTAAAACAGTAAAACCTATCATCCAGATGATTAAGTGCATTAACTAGTGCTCCTCCAGTACCTAAAGGCTCCTTTTCTATTATTATCTCTATCTGACAACCATTTATTTCCATATCTTTAAAATAATCTAGCACAACATGATTTGCATGTGAGGCAAGTAAAAGTATTCTGTCAATACCGAATCTTCTTATATTGTTAATCAAGTGCATAACAAAAGGTTTTCCAGATATTTCTAGCATAGGCTTTGGATAATTTTTTGTTATACTTCCAAGTCTAGTGCCTTTTCCCCCTATTAATATTACCCCTTGCATTTTTGATTTAATCTCCTTTAACAACCAATGATTTAGACTCATCGGTTTTTTTGTTGATAAGAACAGCAGATCTTAATTCATAGTAACAACTATTATTAATTTTTTCTTTTTTTCGATACAATAGAAATATATTGAAAAAAATTCTTAGTATAGTTAACTTGTCTAATAAAAATCTAAAAAATTCACGTATAGTATTAATTAAGATATCGTTTATTATTAACTCATATATCCTAAGTATAAAAAGTAGCAAGCCAAATACAAAATAATATTTTTCTTTGCTTGATAGATTTGAAGAAAATTTATTTATTTCTTTAATAGCTAGGGTATTTGGGGTTGTTAAAAATGTATATATAAATTTTATAATTTTTTTTCTTTTAGGTGAACCCACATTAATACTGTGTAGCCTAGATAACTTATTAAAAATTTCTTTAGGATGCTTTTTTAGATAAAAAAATAATACATGGCATATAAATCCAGCTACAAAGGAAGCATCGTATCCTGTATGATTTTTGATGTAGTTTACTTTTAAATATCTTTGTATAAAGCATGATATTTTGCTAACTTTATAACTTAAATGTATGTAACTTTCTCTAGTGTCAGTATTGCCGCTATATATCCCTGCAATTAATATTTTATATGATTTTGTATTATTATTGTGTTCGACGGTAATATCATTTTGTAAGTTTTTAATGATTGCAATCTGCAAATCTCTAGCTCTCTTCTTATATTCTATCTGTATTTTATATTTATGAGTCCATTTCCACATTATATAGTTTATTACTTCACGTTTCATAGTTGCTTTTTCACTCAAACCTATATTTGTTCCTTCTCCAGTAAAATTTATATCATTAATTGAGTAGTCTCTTAAAAATTGCGTGTGCCTTGGATAATTTAATTTAGCAAGGTAATAGGCTACTATTTGCTGTCCGTTATCTGGGCCGAAACACGGGCAGAAATCACCCTGCGTAGCGATATATTTTCTAGTGTATATGGCTGTTGTATCTGGAGCATAAATACATTCATCAATATTATTATAATTTCGATTTTTATATACTGAAGTTCTAAGTCTAAAAATATCGTCTTCAAATAATTTTTTGTATTTTTCTAGTTTTTCATCCCACCCATTGGTATTGATATGCACTTCATCTGATATATTTAATAAAAAATATGAATTTTTAGAAGACTGGTGATATAGAAAGTTTATCCATTGCCATAAATCAATATAACCTCTACCTTTAGGAGATGCGATAATAATAAAATTAACCTTAAAATTTGATAAGTTTTCTAAAACACTATTTACAAAGTTCTGATCATCATTATCAATTTTTATGCAAAATTGAATATTTGAAGAATCTATTGAGTTATTAATAAATTTTTCTATTATTTTTTTTGTATTATTTATATTATTTGTATTGAAAATTACTGATATTAAAGTATCCGCATAATTTCCTTTTACTATAGAGTCTCCATAAAGATGGCTAGTAAACTCAGTGTCATCACTTGACTTAATAAATTTTGTAGAATTTATACTAGGATCAACTTGATAATTCAAGTCGAATTCTTTTATTATATATTTATTATTTTTTCTGCTCTTCATGAATATCTTCTGAGTAAACATTATATGCTTCATCATAACTACCATAAAAAATAATTTCACCATTTTTCATAAATATTCCTTTGTTGCACAAATCAGCCACCAAATGTATGGCGTGCGATGCAAATAGTAATATAGAGGCTTTACGCATTGTTTCAATTATTCTTTTTTTACTTTTTATCATAAAATTATGATCTCCTGTCCCAAGAAACTCATCTATCAATAGAATATCTGGCGTACCCTCTACAGCAGTTGCAAAAGCGAGGCGGGCCCTCATACCTGAAGAATAAGTTCTTAATGGCATATCTATAAACTCTCCTAACTCTGAAAATTCTAGAATATTTTTTAATTTTTTTTCAGCGTCTTTAGGAGGCTTGCCCATTACAGAGTTCATTATTATAATATTTTCATATCCAGTAGCATCTTCCTCAAAACCAAATCCCATATCAAGCATACTGGTTATAGAACCTTTAACTTCAGTAGTGCCATTATTTGTATGATATATGCCAGCAATTAATTTTAACAATGTGCTTTTACCAGCGCCATTTGGACCCAATACAGCTACTCTATCTCCATGATTAATATTTAAATTTATATTTTTTAAGCCTTGAACTACTCTTCTCCCATTTAAATCTTTATTTGTTGTAGCAAATCTTAAATTTTTTCCTGTTTGAATTATTGTATTTCTAAATGAGCGATTATTATCGTTATATATAGGGAAGTCTAAATTTAAATTCTTTAATTTAATAAATGATTTCATGATTTTATAGCCAAAATATTAATCTATTTTTTTTACTTGAATATATAAATAAAAAAATAATTATATTGATAAAAGTTATTGTAAGGGATCCTATCCACACATAAATATCAAATTCTATGCCTGTGATATCGTTTCTTAAAATACCTACAAAATACGTAAAGGGATTCAAATATACCCAGATAACGTTTTCTCCAAGCATTTCTGGCTTCCAAAGAACTGGCGTTAATAAAAACATTGGGGCCATTAGTGATTGAACGGTAGGCTCAACATCTCTATATCTTGCGCCCAAAAAACCAAACGAAAGTGTTATAAAAACTGCGTTAATAAATACTAAGAAAATTGCAAATGGAAAAGTCACTATGGTTCTTAAATCAATTTCAGGTCTTACAAATAATATTACAATAAAAATTAAAGGGAGGTGATGCAAAAAAAGTAATAGCATTAATGAGCATTTTCTCAGAACATAAAAAATCGGAGTGGCATTTGTAGATATTATTAAATGTTTATTAGTTGGAAATATTCCAGGTGCTTCTATAATTACCGAACTAATAAACATCCATATTATAAAACCTGAAAACAAATATGTAAGATATTCTCTCCAATCTAAATTAAAAATTGTGCTCCATAATAAACATAATAGCCCTGCTGATAGTCCCATACCTATAACTACCCACCATGGCCCTAGGAATGCCCTTCTATATTTTAATTCCAGGTCAAATTTTGCTAGAAAAAACCATGATTTATAATTACAGAATTCTTTTGTAAGATCATTGAAAGCTAAATTTTTTTTTAAAAAATTCATATTATTAAGTTATATCTGTTTTTTCCTTTGATATGAAACTCCTATTATAACAACTAAAAATATTCCAAGTATATTATCATAAAATGCACTGTTAAATAGAGATGATATCAATACTGTCACAAATACTCCTTGCGTAAGAAACGATTTAGAACTGTCTTTATATAAAGAAATAAAAAACATAGTAAATAGTAAAAATCCAAATAAACCAATTTGTGAGGATATACTGATAAACTCGTTATGGGGATTATTACTAACAATAGCTAAAGGGTCTATATTAATATCGTTTATAGAAATGTAGCTCTCTATTGTATTATAATAAGAACCAACACCATGTCCTAATAATGGTTTATTCTTAATATTATTAATTCCACTTATCATCCAAAGGTACCTCTTCCCAACAGACGAATCATAATCATGATTATTAATTAACTCTAAATCAACGTTTAAATGATTAACTCTCCATAAAAAATTATTAGCAATATTTGTAGATAAAGTAATAAACAATATAGAAATAACACCGGTAAAAATTAAAAATTTATTAAATTTTATGTATTTAATCGCTATCATAGCTAAAAATACAATAATTAATATAAATCCTGTACGAGAATTATTTAAGAATAAAACATTTATAAAAGATATTAGAGAAACTAGATATAGTAAAATATTATTATTTTTTTTCGCTATAATAAAAGAAAGAAAAAATAAAAAAGAAAAAATTATGCCCTGTATTAAATAATTTTGAAAGACACCAGTATTATCAAAAATAATTTTTTCTTTAATACTTGCTATATGAAAGTCATCAAGAAAATTATAAAAAATATTAAAATCAAAAACATTAAAATATTTTAAGCACGACAAAATAAGAACCAGAACCGACCCTTTAATAAAATATTTTATAACTAAATTTTCATTTTTATAAATTTTTACATAGTAATAAATTATTGGTATATATAAAAACTTAACATACTTCTTAAGTGAGTCAATGACTTGATTGTCGTCTGCAATTGTATAAAAATATGAGAGGAATAATACTATATAAATTATACAGCTATATTTCATTATATTTTTCTCAAAAAAAATTTTGTAGTTTTTATTTTGTATCAAGCTTATTAAGCCAGTTGCCAAAGTAAGCATCAGAAAAATATTTGTCATAGCTGTTGATATTAATATAAAGAAAACAGCTAAAGGTAAAAAATATTCTGGTAAGTCTCGAAATAATTTATTTATATATTTTTTATTATCTATACTAGTCATTTATAGAATTTTATTTTTTATAATACTTTCATCTCTTCCTGGGCCATTAGATATTATGTCTATTGGAACCTCAAGAAATTTTTCAATAGCCTCTATATATATTTTTGTATTTCTTGGGAGATCTCCATATTTATTAATTTGAGATATGTTTTTGAGCCAACCTTTAAATACCTTGTAAATTGGTTTGTTATTTTCATATTTCACACATACTTTTATTTCTTTAAGTTGATCTAAAACATCTATTTTTGTTAAGCAAATTCCAGTGAAACCATTAATAATTACAGTTCTTTTTAATGCTACTAGATCTAACCAACCACATCTTCTTTCTCTGCCTGTAGTTGCACCAAATTCACGCCCTCTTTTAGATAATTCTTTACCATCATTATCAAATAATTCTGTCATGAATGGCCCAGAGCCTACTCTTGTTGTATAAGCTTTTACTATTGCTAAAATATAATCTAATTTTTTTGGAGATACTCCTGAACCTGTGAATATTCCACCCACAGTAGTATTAGATGATGTTACGAATGGGTATGTTCCGTGATCTATATCTAGTAATGTTCCTTGAGCACCCTCAAAAACTACTTTTTTATTACTTATAAATAAATTTTCAACGTATTCTGGAACATCAATCACATGTTCTTTATGAACTTCATATTGCATAAGTAGTTTTTCGTGCATTTTATTTGCATTAAAAGTACTGGCATTATAATAATTTTTTAAAACAAAATTATGATAATCTAATAGTTCTTCAAGTTTATTTAGAGATACTTCTGGATTTGATAAATCTCCTAGTCTTAAACCTCTTCTAGAAACTTTATCTTCATAGGCGGGACCAATACCTCTTCCTGTAGTCCCAATTTTATCACTTCCTTTTTTAATTTCTCTAGCTTTATCTAGAGCAATATGAACTGGTAATATTAACGGACAATTATCTGAAATAAGCAAACGTCCATCAATACGAACCTGGTTCTTTTCTAAGATTTCAAGTTCTTCAGATAACGCATCCAATGATAAAACAACCCCATTACCAATAATACATTTTACGTTATCATGCAGTATGCCAGATGGAACTAGATGTAATATTGTGGTTTTATTATCAACTACTAGCGTGTGCCCAGCATTATGACCGCCTTGGAATCTAACTACTGCATCACACTTTTCCGTAAGTAAATCAACGATCTTACCTTTACCTTCATCACCCCATTGAGCTCCAAGAATAGCTATACCTTTATTCATCGCATACCTCTAAAACCCACTTGCCAGACTGATTAACTACCTTGGTTTTATTTGTTTGATATTTTAGCAAATGCCTTACATCCATGCTAAAACCAATACCAGAAATTCCTTCTTTATCGCAATCGTATCTACCACCTATTGATGCTGCCTCACTATCATTTTCAATATACGCACTAAATATAATATTATTTTCGTAGTCAAAACCATTTAGCTCACAAAAATCATATTTAATTTCAACATCATTGTGTGATTTAGACACAATGTCGCTAATTCCGATCATTCGATTAATATCATCTTCGATATTATTATTAAAGAAATTTAGTTGCTCAGCATGTTTTGCAATATTCTTTATAGAACCATGCATTTTTGGGAAGTTTCCAATACACTCTTTTAGGGTGCTATCAATACCTAAATCGCTTAAGTATTTTTTTATTTCCGAAGTAGATTTACTTCTAATTAATTTTTTTATTTGTTTTTCTTGCTCAATCTCTAATTTAGCAAAAGACATTAGCTTTTTGAATATTCCTACATGACCAATGTCTAAAAATATTTTTTTAGAAGTGAATTTTTTTAACGTGTCTAACATTAGATTAATTAATTCAGCATCGTCAATAACGCTATTACTACCAATTAGTTCGGCGCCTACTTGTATTGGTGTT